>Ga0335082_10002795_pt1 | contig 18866 bp, 15 predicted proteins | sample Lox_Sample_41_FD_206718 | JGI IMG/M metagenome (GOLD analysis project Ga0335082, IMG submission 206718) | Soil microbial communities from Loxahatchee National Wildlife Refuge, Florida, United States - Lox_Sample_4.1 | ecosystem: Environmental > Terrestrial > Soil > Wetlands | place: USA...
GAACATTAGAACCTCACTAAGCCAGGCCGTCTCGGAAGAGTTACACGTTCCTTTCCAGCAAATTGAATTGGTGATGGGCGACACGCAGCTGACGCCATTTGATATGGGCACGTTTGGCAGCCGGACGACTCCCACGATGAATTTGCAACTGCGAAAGGTCTCAGCTGCCGCACGTGACACGTTAATTGGCCTCGCTGCGACGCAGTGGAACATCAAGCCGGAACATCTTGTTGCCGAACATGGAAAGATCATCGACTCACAAAACCATCGGTCGGTTGAGTACGCAGCCCTGGTCAAGGGTCAACAGCTTTCACAGACATTACCAGCCGAGGATCCGCTCATTCCTGCTGCGGATTGGAAAGTAGCCGGTCAGTCCGCACCCAAAGTCGACGGTCGGGACTTCGTCACCGGTCGGCACCGTTATCCCTGCGATCAGACATTGCCGAATATGCTGTACGGCAAAGTTCTCCGTCAACCTTCGTTCAACGCCACCTTATCCTCCGCGGATACGAGAGCCGCAGAACGGATGGGTGTGACGGTTGTTCAGGACGGAAACTTCGTGGGAGTCGCAGCTACAACCACACAAGCCGCCGAGTCGGCCATCGCTGCCATTCGCGCGGAATGGAAATCCCAACCGCAGATATCCAATAGAGAACTGTTCGACTATCTGCGCAAGGACGCTACTCAGGGAAAGGATCCAAGTGGAGATGGAGACCACTTCGAGGCTGGAGCGGTCGATCGGGCACTGGCTTCTGCCGATCACCAGCTGAAACAGACCTACACGGTGTCTTACATCGCGCACGTTCCGCTGGAACCCCGAGCCGCACTGGCGAAGTGGGATGGCGATCAGCTGACAGTATGGACCGGTACGCAGCGGCCCTTTGGTGTGCGCGGGCAACTTGCCGAAGCATTTCGCATTCCAGAGGATCACGTCCGCGTATTGATGCCCGACACGGGGTCCGCCTATGGCGGGAAGCATACCGGCGAAGCGGCGATCGAAGCGGCACGGCTGGCGCGGGCAGCCAAGCGCCCAGTAAAAGTTGTGTGGACGCGGGAAGAGGAATTCTCGTGGGCTTATTTTCGCCCGGCAGGCGTCATGGACGTAGCGAGCGGAGTCCGCAAGGACGGAACAATCACGGCTTGGGAGTTCCACAACTACAACTCAGGCTCGGCTGGAATTCGAACCTACTACGAAATTCCAAACCAGCGCATCATTTTTCACGAGGTAGACTCGCCGCTGCGCCAGGGATCGTATCGAGCGCTTGCCGCAACGGCGAATCATTTCGCCCGCGAGTCGCACATGGACGAACTGGCCCATGCCGTGAAGATGGATCCTCTTGAATTCCGCCTCAAGAACTTGAAGAACGAGCGCCTGCGAGCCGTATTCGAGGCAGCAGGGAAACAGTTCGGCTGGGGCAAGACCAAGGGCTCGGGTCAAGGATTCGGGATGGGCGGAGGGTATGAGAAGTTAGGCAATATTGCTACGTTCGCCGAGGTGCACGTTGATCTGAAGTCGGGCGAGGTCAAAATTGTACGCGTTGTGTCAGCGTTTGAGTGCGGCGCGGTTGTGAATCCGGATGGCTTACGGAACCAGATCGAAGGATCCAATGTGATGGGACTGGGCGGGGCGCTCTTTGAGGCAATCGAATTTGAGAATGGCAAGATTCTGAACGGACGGCTGTCGCAATACCGGGTACCGCGCTTCAGTGATCTTCCAGCGCTGGACACCGTGCTGCTCGATCGCAAGGATATCCCGTCGGTGGGCGCCGGCGAGTGCCCGATGATTGGCCTGGCGCCGGCGATCGCCAATGCGATCTTCGATGCGAGCGGAGTTCGGTTACGGGCGTTGCCACTCGTTCCCAACGGTCTGAAAATCACCTAAGCTGCAACAGTATTTTGAATTATTCTTGCCGGGTCTGAGGAGCGCTTTCGGTCGATTACACTTCTTTCCAGTTTCAGGAGCGAACTATGAGTGAGGTCAGTCGTCGGGATTTCCTTGAGAAGTCAGCCACGGTGATCGCCGGAACCACCATACTGCCGCGCACCGCATTGTCGTACGCGAAGACACTCGGCGCGAACGACCGTATTTCACTGGGACACGTGGGCATCGGAAACCGCGGCACGGAACTCGACTTAATCGCGTCGAAGCTAAAGACGAGCCACAATGTCGAGATGACCGCGGTCTGCGATCTGTGGACGGCGAATCGCGACAGAGCCGCTTCGACCAATACAGGTTATTACGGCAGAACTCCGCGGGCGGTGCAACATATAGAAGAACTCTTGTCGCTCAAAGACGTCGACGGCATCCTGATCTCTACTCCAGAGCATTCTCATTCGCCCATCCTGAAGATGGCCACCGAAGCAAACAAGGACGCCTACGTCGAAAAGCCGATGGGGAATGTTTTGAGCGAGGCGAAGGCCGCACGGGATGCGGTACTCCAAGCCAAGACGATCGTTCAGGTCGGGACGCAGCATCGGAGTGAACCGTATCCGCAGGCGGCTCAGAAAATCGCACGCAGCGGTGCCCTGGGGGATGTCAGCAAGATCGAGGTTGAATGGAACTATCACGGGCCACGGTGGCGGGGGCGGCCAGAAGTAAAACAGATTCGGGAGCAGGACACCGATTGGAGCAAATGGCTGCTCACCAAACCGGCGCGCCGGTTCGATCCGCAGCTCTACTTCGAATTCCGCCTGTATCGAGAATTCTCGAGCGGCATCCCGGACCAGTGGATGAGCCATGGGATCGACCTGGTGCACTGGTTCATGGACGACAACTATCCGACGTCGGTCGTTGCACATGGTGGCGTCTACGCGTGGCACGACGGCCGTGAGAATGCTGATACATTCCATGCTCTTCTGGAATATCCGAAGGGATTTCTCGTTAGCTACTCGACGAGCTTCGGCAACGATGCGCCCAGCTTCACCCGATATATGGGAAAGAAGGCAACGCTGATCAATGTTGGCGGCGAGGGCAGCCCGCGCTATCAACTCGTCGAGGAAAAGGGAACGCACGAGGATGATGCGGATATCGACAAGAAGCGGGAGTCGAAGAATATTCTGTTACCGGGCGAGACGAAGATTCCACCGATGGGAATCGACGACCTATCTCTCGAGCACATGGCAAACTGGTTCGAATGTATTCGCTCCCGTCAGCAGCCGCATTGCACTGTGCATGAGGGATTCGCACACTCTGTTGCATGCATGATGGCCGCTGAGTCGTACTGGACGGGCAGAAAGATTTTCTGGGATACGAATACTGAAACGTATTCCGAAAACAAGCCTGCCTAAACGCCGCAGGCGTGAGCGTTTCCCAGACATTGTCCGACTACATGAGCGTAGTCGGGGATCGCAATCTCGGGATCGAGCAGATCCGGGTGCCAAACTTTTTCCCATTCGAAGCAGTAGAAGCCCTTGTAGCCAATTCCTTCCAGTGCTTTGATCTGGCGCTCGATCGGCACGTTCCCTCTACCGGTAAGAACGTATTTGCGATCCTCGCCCGTACCGGTGGAATCCTTCAGGTGCGTGTGGCGAATCCACTGGCCTAATTGCTTCACCGTGTATTCGGGATCCTCATTGGAAGTGGCGAAAGTGTGATGCGCATCCCACAGAAGCCCAACGTGTTCGGAATTCGCCATGCTCAATACATCCTTTAACGTTTCGGAAGAAGTGAAGTGATCGTGAGACTCGATGATCACGGCCACTCTTCTGGGACCTGCATATTCACCCAATTGGCGTAAACCGGAGGCGACGCGCTTCTTGGTCTGCGCGTCCGGTACGGGGGCCTTATCAGTTTCAGCCTTTCCGCCAAAGACGCGCACGTACGGCGCATTGAGCGTTGAAGCAAGGTCGATGAAGCGTCGCGCATCGGCAAAGTCCTTTTCGCGTTTCGCCGGATCCTCCATGTATAGGTTGGCGGAGCTACTGACACAGGCGATGCGGAGTTTGTGTTCAGCGATTTCCTTCTTCGTCTGATCAATGCGATCAGCGGCGAAAATTGCATTCGCCGGAAGATCCATGCTGCCTTGAAGGCCACGAAGCTCGATGGCTGAAAATTCGTACTGTTGCGCAAAGTCGAGAATCTTTTTCCACTCCCATGTGGGACAACCAAGTGTTGAAAATGCGATGGGAATACGGCTGGCCTTGTCTTCCGCTTCGACTAGGAACGGCCATGCTGTGGACAGCAGGGCCATAGCGGATGTCTGCTTGAGAAACTCGCGACGGTTCTTCATAGCTAGAGTTCTCCTTTTTTCATCAGTCGCACTGCGTAATCACAAGTTCGCGCGGTGAGTGCCATACAGGTCAATGAAGGGTTAACACAGACGAAGCCATCAGGGCGAACAGCTTGCCCGGCGCAGGTTGCGACTCCGGTCGCCAGTAGTCGAAGTACATCGCGTCTTTGCATAAGAAGAGGTCTGTTTCGTGAGGTTCTGCGTAAGCCATATGTTATCGAATTCGCGATCATCGCGTTCAGCTGAAGGCTTCAAAGACCAGATTCTGCGAGCCGCGCAAGGTTTTGGGTAGCTCGCTTTCGACACACGTGCGCTGGACCGCCAACCCATAGATTTAGCGGCTACGCGAACAGCAATATGTTTCTTAAAATTTCCCGAGTTTGATTCGCACCACTGCGGGATCGTCAGCATGGAACTGTAGCCCACGATCCGTTTCATCACCATTCCACAGTCGTACTGGCTTCCAGGCTCCGTCCTGAAACGCGCCCTCTTCCGCAGCAAGGATCTGCATGCGCATCCCCGGCAATCGCTCTGGAAGATGGAAGCTGACGCTCGCATCGACTCCGGTGACCAGAAATTCGTCAGGGCCGAGTTGTGCGACCAACGCCACTCCGTGAGCGTCATTGGTTCCAGGCGGACGGCGCCCGTCGTTTTGCGGAAAACCATAGGATATCGTCACCTGCCACGCACCAAAATCAAGCTCCTGTTGGGCCTTGCCCGTTTCTTCCATCGATGTTTTCAGCTTGCCCTCGAAGTTCGCCTTCGCGACTTCCCGGACCATGGGTGCCAGCAACGCAAAATTCCGCGCATGGCCGACGGGCGGAGCGTCACCGAGAATATTCCAGCCATGTGGATCGATGCCAAACGGAGCAATTCCTACCGCGCCTTCGTCCAGCGCCAGAAAATCGTATCGGGCAAAAGAGTCCGGTTTGCCTATCTCGGGAATTAGAAGAGGATTGTCAGGCCGATGATACGCGGCGAGAACCTCGCGCACAAAAACAGCGTCGTCCCCATAAATATCGGGTGCAATCGCACGGATCGATGGAGCAAGCGCCCGCCACAGGCCCACCCATCGCTGTACTGCTCCGCCGCTTGGGTACTGAATTCCTGGAATCGGCAACCGGCGCTCGGGCAATTCCGCCGGTGGATAGCTTAGCCAGACATTCATGTAAAGCGGAATATCGAACTCGGACTTCCCGGCTGCCGCGATTTCGTTGAGGTAGTGAGCCTGATGGTAGAGCTGAAACAGTTCGTCGGCATCGCCGCCAAATACTTCATTCCATGTGCCGGCCTTCTTACTGGCGGCAGACAGCATGTCGGCGGGAACCTGTCCCGCGAACTCCTTATTGGATTCTGGAGAGAAATCACGCGCACTGCCGATGATTCCAGACTCGTTCTCCACCTGAACCAGCACAACGGTATGATCCGTTCCGTCCAGTGACTTCAAATGGCGCATGAGCGCTGTGAACGCAGCTTTGTCAGCCTCAAGATTCGAACGAGAACTCGCTGACAGCACGTCAATCGGCTCACCGTCGGCCCGAATCACGCGCAGAAATCGCTTCGTGTCGGCTTTCACCCATTGCGGGACGTAATGCATGTTGCCGTTCTTCCATGTCCCAAACCAGAGCAGAACCACATGCAGATTGTGCTCACGCGCCCCTTTTACCAATAGATCAACATTGTCCCAGGTGAACTTGCCCTGTTGCGGTTCAATCTGTTCCCAGTAGACAGGCGCCTCAATGGTGTTGGCGTGCATTTCCCCAAGCGCCTTCCACACCCGCGGAAATTCCGAAGGCCAGGCACTTGAGTTGTGCACCTGCCCGCCGAGCATCAGGTAAGGCTGGCCGTCGACCATCAGCGCCCAACGCCCGTCTTTCTCAACGAATTTGGGAGCTTCCACAGCACTAGCCGGGGCGCATGCGATCGATAGGAAGAGCAGTAAGGTCGGCAACTGCTGCAATCGCCCAAGAATGTAATGAGTCATATTTTGCCTCTCTCGAATGAAGATCTAGCGTTTAACGGTGTCACGCAGAAGCGGCGTCGCCATGTACTTTGTGGGAACAGATTGCACGATCTCATCGAGCGTCACATCCTCGCGCCTTCGGGCTACAGCGCGAACGTAAGCAATATGTTCTCCGGCGTCGCTTTCCACTGCGCGAATTTCTGTGAGATTCTCCGGCGCGACCACGTTCTGCCACTTCACCCAGAACTTCCACCCGTCGGCCATCGCATCCGCAACCTCTACATTCACGATTCCCGACTTCTGCCAGTGCGCACGCCACCACCCCGCAGAATGCAGGCAGCGCATGGTGGGTTCCCACCAAGCGGCCAACCGCTCGGGCACTGCTCCGTCGAATTCCCGCGTCAACCCGGCTCCGGCAATCGCGATTTGTCCGCCTGGCTTCACGAAACGCGCCAAGTAGCCCAGATACAGATCGTCCGTTCCGTAGTACGGAAACGAGTCAATTGAAATGATCGAGTCAAAGAAGTCGTTGGCGAACGGAAGTGATCTGGCTTCGGAACGGATTGGGTAGACGCGATTTCCGACGCCTGCATTGCGAATTCTCTGCAGGTTTTCGGACACGCTAAACCAGAGGTCCGCCGCCCACACTTCGACTTCGAACTCAAGACTCAGAAAAATCGAAGATAGCGCCCGTCCGCATCCAAGGTCGAGTACGCGGATTCCCGGGCGCAGATCAACAGCACTGGCCAACCACTCCGTCAACCAGAGAGGGTTTGCGCCCCCGCTGCAACCGGCAATCAGCCACTCTGGATGGTATTTGTTGGATCGAGGGAAACGATCGCTCAGTAGACGATTATCCAATGAAAGGTCCTCGCGCGAGTCCGGGCAATCTTACCCGATCCTGGAAGCACGAGAACAGCCTGAACGATCCTGAGATTTCGTTTAAAGAGGCTTCGCGAAACAATGAAGGCGAGACGTCAGCTGAAATTTCCGACCTGAAGTGGTAGGCCCGAATGGATTCGAACCATCGACCTCTTCCGTGTCAAGGAAGCGCTCTGGACCAACTGAGCTACGGGCCTGCAACCTACCGATGGAAATCTAGCGAACAACTGCAGCAATCCTTAAGCAGTTTATCACGCGATCGCGTCTACTTTCGGACTGCCCATGCCATTCCATCCGGTCCCTTCCCTGTAGCAATGTGGCCGGTCACGGTGAGCGATTTCAGATCAACAACTGCAACGTGCGCGTCCGGGCTCACCGCCACGAATGCGCGCGAACCATCCGGTACAATTTGAATGCCTGCGACGCCATGTCCGAGGTTGATACGTTTCACCTCTTTGCGATTTGGGACATCGACAACAACTAGATCCCCACTTCCAAGGTCGGCCATCAGTACTGTCTTTCCATCCGGAGTAAACTTCAGGCGATTGACTGATTTCGTGTGAAGATCCATCGTCTGCACAACTTTCTTTGCGGCCACGTCGATCACCGAAACCGTTCCATCATGCGAGTTGGCTGCCCACAGCTCCTTGCCATCCGGAGAGACATCAAAGCCCTCCGGCCCTTTGCCCACTTGGAGCGGTGTTTCGATCCATCCCGACGCATCGCCTTTCTTGTCGCGCTCGAGAATCGTGATGGAATCCCCGTTAACGTTCGAGGTAAAGATCCGGCTTTCATCTTTGCTGACCACCAGCATATGCGTGCGATTCTGCCCGATACCTAACACCCAATCGATCTGCTTCGTTGCTGGGTCGTATCGGCCGATAACTTTGCTGCCCTCGGCCGTGAAATACACCTTGCCATTCGCCCATTCGATACCATGAGGGGCCAGCAGCGCACCAAGATCAATTGCCGGCAAAGCCTTCTGCTCCCACAGATCAACAACCGAGATCGTGTGCTGCGGATTCTGAAATGCTCCATAGTTGGAGATAAAGGCATAGTGCCCATCGTCGGAGGCCACGACTTCATGGGGATCTTCGCCCGCCGGCACTCTCGCTACGATCTTCAAGCTCCCGGGATCAACGATCGCAAGGGACTTGTCAGCCTTCTCCAGCACAACCAGGGCGGGAGAAGGTGTTTGCGCAAGGAGGCTGGATGCCACCAACAACAGCGTTAGCAGCGACCACGTTTTCGAAGACGTCATTTTCGTCACCTTAGTGCGAGTCTTTCTGAGCTTTCGTCGACACATGAAATGCCAAGGCCGCGTATTCAGGAAAGGAGTGAGCTTTTTCCTTCACGCGCCGATACAACTCGCCCGCTTTAATCCGCACGCACGTCTGCTCAAACTCCTGACGCGGTCCCTTCCAGCGAAGTTCGTCGACCGACTCGAATACCGGAACATCCAACCGCAACGTCGCGAGGGTGCGGTACAGCAGCGCATCTTCCCAGGAACCAAATAGGGTTTCTGCGAGCGGCCGCGCGCGACGAATCGACGGATCCCACTGATGCCAATTTCTCGGAATGTCTTCGAGATGCGGATAATGAGAGAACGTCACGGCAGCCGCCTTCGCCCCCCATCCCGACAGCCCTGGATAGCCGTCCGCACTGTCTCCGGTGACCGCAAGATAGTCGGGAATAGAAGCCGGTCTGACGCCAAACTTCACTACGATGCCTGCTTCATCGCGGAGAATTTCGCGTCGCCTGTCGAGCTGCACGATCCTTGTCCCCTGCACACTCTGCGCTAGATCCTTATCTGGCGTACAGATGATGACCTGCTTCACACCCTCATCTCGCGCAGCCTTAGCGGCAGCGGAGGCCAGCGCGTCATCGGCCTCAAAATAAGTCTCCGGCCACACAAGTACACCCATCGCCTGCAACGCTTCTTCGAGGATGGGAAACTGCGAAAGCAACTCCGGTGGCACGCCTTCACTCGTCTTGTATCCCGAATAGAGTTCGTTGCGGAACGACTCCACGACGTGATCGGTCGCAACACCAAGATGAGTTGCGCCCGCCTCAATCATCGAGAACACAGAACCGAGTACGCCCCGGACGGCCGCGATCTCCTGCCCCTTGGCATCTGTGGCGGAAGGAACTGCGAAGAAATAACGGAACAACTCATATGTGCCGTCGATCAGATGGACATCCATTCGAATAGGTTCGTCCCGAGCGATGCTAAGGCTATACGTTGTCCATTGCCATGAAAAGATTGTTGAGTGACTCGGCAAGCGTGGGATGTGCAAAGGTCGCGTCGCGCAGGGCAGTGTAAGGTAATCTCCCCATCATTGCTGTTTGCAGCACCGCCATGACTTCGCCTCCCTCAATGCCGAGAACCGCCGCACCAAGGATCTGATTCGTCTCTTGATCAACCACTGCCTTCATGAATCCTCGAGTCTCATCGACTTCGAGAGCGCGGGCCACCGACGACATCGGCAATTTTGCAACTCGAATGTTCCGTCCCGGGGAACGAGCTTCGTTCTCGGTCATGCCGATCCGCCCCAATTGTGGATCCATGAAAACACAATATGGAACTTGCCGATCTTTCGTCGATGCGTTCTTCTTCTCCAGCACGTTGGTCTGGATAATCCTGAAATCGTCATAGGAGATGTGTGTAAACGCCGGTCCGCCCTTGATGTCTCCCAAGGCGTAAACACCTTCGACGTTAGTCTCAAGCCGCTCGTTCACTCGGATGAAGCCATGCTCGTCAGCCTGGATCCCCGCTGACGTCAGATTCAGAGTGTCACTATTAGGCGTGCGACCCGTGGCCACCAGCAGGTGTGAGCCGGCAGCAAACGTGGCTCCCTCGGGACCTCCAATCTCAACCCGGACGATTGCCCCATCCTGATCGACGTGCCTGGGCTTGGCATTGAATAGAACGTCGATCCCATCTTGCCGCAGGATCTTCGTCACCTCTTCTGCGATGTCCGAATCTTCACGAGCCAGTAACTGACTGCCGTTCTGCACAATCGTCACGCGGCTGCCCAAACGCCGGAAGAGCTGTCCGAACTCAACTCCGATATACCCGCCGCCCAGAACCAGAAGGTGCTCGGGCACCACGCCCAGTTCCATGATCGATTCGTTATCGAAACTATAAACTTGATCGAGACCATCCAGATTCGGTCGAGAAGCGCGCGTTCCTGCGTTAATGAAAATGTGGCTCGCGGTGAGCGTTCTCTCGGCATCATGATGTGACCGCACGACGATCGTCTTCGGTCCTCTGAAACTCGCTTCGCCCATTAGCAGGTCGAGATTCTCTGTCTTCTGGATGCGGCTCTCGCTGCCTCCTCGAAAACTGTCAACAATATCCCGCTTGCGCTGTCGGATCTTTTCGAAGTCAATGGAGATTGAGCCCACGTTCACACCATAGTCCCCTGCTCTCCGCGCCAGGTAGGCGACACGACCGCTGGCTACCATTGTCTTCGTCGGGGTACAGCCTTCGTTGATACACGTGCCGCCGACATGCTTACGCTCCACGAGCGCTGTCCGCATTCCGGCTTTGGCCAAGGCCATTGAAAGAGGCGTACCGCCTTGCCCTGAGCCGATCACAATCGCGTCATATTGCCGGAATGAGTCCATGCCAGGACCTCCGAGGAATTGTTGGCGAAGAGTAAGCTGGCGCTGTTAGAGCCTTGACGACAGGAAGAGTGCCAATCCGACTGCGATGACGTCCTCCGGCAGAGCGACGACGAAGTCGGGCACTCGCAAGGACCGCACTAGGCCCGTGCGAGCATAATAACCTCCAAAAGCTCCCGCAATCGCCCCGACCACACCTAGAACCGTGCCCAACCATATCTGGGCGCTGGCCGCAGCCGCAAGGCACGCTCCCGTCAAGGCCCCAGTCACGATCCGCGCGGACAAACCGACGGCGCCAGTTCTGGGAGGCGTTTGCGGCAATTGATCGCCTACGAGTTCAGCCAAGGCGAGTACTGTAAGAACAACCGCCGTCCACGTTGAACTCATGAACGCGAGTGGCGTGCCTTCGAGATGAATCCATCCCAGGTGCGCAGCCCAAGCTACGACTGCTGGAGCTGTCAGAGAACGCAGCCCAGCCACGAATCCGATGCCAAACGAAAGCAGCAGGTTCACCGAAAACTCCTTGCCGATCAGGATGAAATCGATTGCACGAACTAGTTCGACTCTGGCGCCATTGGAAGCCGGACTTGAAAACGCGTATCCCCCGGAACGGATCGTACCTGCACGTTCCCCCGATGTTTCCTGACAATTCGCTGAACCATGTCGAGGCCGAGGCCGGTCCCCTCCCCGACGCCTTTCGTCGTGAAGAAGGGCTCGAAGATGTGTGGCTGGACCTCTTCAGAAATTCCTGGGCCATTGTCACTGATTTCCACCACTACGCAGTCATCCTCACGAAACGTACGCACGTGCAGTTCGCCTTTTCCACCCATAGCGTCGATTGCGTTATCGATGATGTTCGTCCAGACCTGGTTGAGTTCGCTTCCAAAAGAGTTCACCAGCAATGGAATGCGCTGATAATCGCGCGTTACTGTAACTCCGCGCTTAAGTTTGTAATTCAGAATTGTGAGCGTATTTTCCAGTGTTTTGACGATGTCCACGTTCTGCACCGGAGACTGGTCCATGAACGTGTACTCCTTGATAGCCTTGACCAGATCGGAGATTCTCGACGTACTACTCTCGATTTCGTTCAACAATCCGGCGATCTCGATCGATGCGGAAATTCGCACCAGCGCAGCTCGTGCTGTTTCCGCGCTGAGGGTCGCGAACAGTTGCTCCAGCACTTCGGGCCTGCAGTTTCTACGAGCCAGTTCTCCCGCAAGCTGCCACAGATCGTTCTGTCCGTGGCTGCGGAGCTGAGAATCGAGTTGATCTTCAAGATCGCTCAGCGCCAAAGCATCAGGAGGCGGCCCGTCCGTGCGAACGAACGAAGCTTCCAATTGTTCTATCTGTGACTTCTGGGCACTGGTGAGGTCGTGCCTTCCCAATTCATGACTCGCGTCGCGAATCCGCTTCAGCAGATCCCGAAGCTGGCTCGCCGCCCGCTTCGCAGCTGAGGCCGGATTATTGAGTTCATGCGCTAATCCTGCCGACAGTTTTCCCAGGGCTGCCAGGCGGTCGCGCTGTTGTTCATACCGCGTTGTTTCGCGGATTCGATCCGACATCAATCCGACCAGACGTCGAGTCAACTCGGGCATGCGCTGCACCAGTTCGGGCAGCGCCGTTGCAGGAAATCGCAGAACACGTCCATCAGTGATCGCGTGCCCAGTCAAGGCATAGTTCTTCATTCGGGAAAACGGCAGGACTCCCGTGACCTCTCCGGCATCCAAATCGCGTACCACAGTCTCGCCCGAGAACTGCCCACGCCATTGAAACTCGCCCTCAAGCAGCACAAACATCGCATCCGCGGGATCGCCCTGGCGCGCATACGCGCCGCCTGCATTGATCTTCATCTCTCGCGACTGGCTCAGAAACCAGGCGATCTGTTCATCGGGCAGATCGGCGAAAACCGGACTCTGCCGAAGAAGTTCGAGTGTTTCCGCCATTTAGACCTTGCTCAGGTACTGATGGATGAATTGAACAGCAACCGATCCTTCACCAACCCCAGAGGCGACGCGCTTCACTGATCCATGCCGTACATCGCCCACAGCGAAAATGCCGGGAACATTCGTCTCAAGCAGGAAAGGGTCACGCTCGAGCGTCCAGCTTTTGGGTCGCTTTTCGCCCTCCTTGAGATCGGGCCCAGTGAGAATAAATCCCCGTTCATCGCGTGCGATCGCATCTCCCAGCCAGTCGGTCCGCGGTAATGCTCCAATAAAGATGAACATCGAACTCGCCGGGACGCGCTCGATCTTGTTCGTGTCCGTACATAGTACCGAAATCTCTTCCAGATGCGTCTCGCCATGAGCCTCTGCCACACTGGCGTGGGTCCACAGCTGGATATTGGGAGTCGCCTTAATTTGATCGATCAGATACTGCGACATCGTGTGGGCAAGCGAGTCCCCGCGCACAAGAATCACCACACGATCGGCATATTTCGAGAAATTCATCGCCGCCTGACCCGCAGAATTCGCACCTCCCACGATGTAGACAATTTCCCCTTTGCACGATAATGCTTCGGTGGCCCCGCCGCCGTAATAGACGCCAGCACCCTGGAGTCGGTCGATTCCTGGAGCCTCCAGCCGCCGCCACTGTACGCCGGTCGCGATCATCAACGCGTGACAGGAAATCTCGCTGCCATCTGCCAGCTTGATGATTCGATACGGTCCCTCGGTCCGCATATTGACCACGGTTTGCGGCGCAAGAATCTCGACACCAAAACGCTTGGCCTGAACGACCGCGCGGCGCGCTAAATCGCCTCCACTCAGACCACTGGGGAATCCCAGGTAGTTCTCGATTCGCGAACTCATCCCAGCCTGTCCGCCCGGAGCTTCACGCTCCACGATCACGGTGTGCAGCCCTTCCGAGGCGCCGTACACTGCTGCCGCCAATCCGGCCGGGCCTCCACCAACAATGGCGAGATCGTAGAAGCTCGTTTTTGCGTGAGTGCGCAAACCGACTTTTTGGGCAACGTCCGCTGGCGCCGTGTTGAGCAATCTGGCTCCGTCAGGAAACAGGACTACCGGCAGTTCAGTTCCGTCCGGTCCAAGAGCGTCCAGGAGTTGCTGCGTTTCGGGATCATTGGCAGCGTGTTCGACATCGATCCATTGATATGGAACGTGGCTCCGCGCCATAAAATCCCGAAGTTCGTAGCAGCGCGGCGACCAGCGCGTGCCCAGCACTCGTATTCCCTGAAACGCCGGCCGGTACGACGCCCTCCAGTCGTCCAGCATGTCATCGAGCTGTGGGTACAGATGCTCACCGGGCGGATCCCATGGCTTCATGAAGAAGTAGTCAATATTCGCCTGATTGATTGCGCTGATGGCCGCGGTCGTGTCGGCGTAGGCAGTCAGCAACGCCCGCTTGGCTTCGGGAAAGATGTGCCTGGCTTCTTGTAGAAAGCCCACTCCGTCCATACGTGGCATGCGCTGATCCGCAAGCAATAGAGCCACGCCATCATTGCGAACCTTCAGTCCCTTAAGCAGATCGAGTGCGCCTTCCGGTGAATCGCTGCTGAGCACGCGATATTCCGCGCCATATTGCGTACGCAGATCGCGCTCTATTGCGCGCAAGACGTCGGGATCATCATCGACGGTAAGCAGGATGGGTTTCGCCATTTGCCCCTTGTTTGGTCGCCAGCAAAACTGACGCGATGAACGTTAGATACCGCCACAGGCCGAATGGTCGCGCTAAAGTTATTCCATCTCATAACGGCCAAGGACAACGTTCCTTTTCAACCCCGGATCTCGCCGGCCTCGACCTCATCCACGTAACACCATACCCAGCTCTCTCCGGGCTCGATCGACCTTATCAGGGGATGCTTCACCTTATGGAAGTGCTTGGTTGCATGCTTGTTCTTCGACGAGTCACAACATCCAACATTTCCGCAAGTCAGGCACAAGCGCAAATGAACCCATGTGTCGCCTGCCTTAACGCACTCTTCACAAACATGCTTACTGGTCTGGCGGACTTTGATCTGATCCAGGTGGGAACACTCATTCTGCATAGCTTTCTCCAAACGGCGGCTGCACTCGGTCAAGTGACCTACGTCATGTGACGAAAGGCCACAATCATGACACAACCGGGCTGCTTTCACTCAAAATGATTGGTGGAGGATTTTTCATCCGTGCTTCGTCTTGATTATGTTTCCTGCGTATTAACAATTGCATCGACAATTCTGGTCGGTAGGCGATATTGGGAAGGTTGGGCCTTAGCTGGAGTCAACAGCATCATCATGTGTGTCATCGGCCTCCGAACGGCACAACTGGGGTTCATCCCGGCGAACCTTTTCTGTATCGTGGTCAGTGCCATTAATCTGCACGCATGGCGCCGGTCCCGTTCTTGCTGATGTAATTGGCTAACAACCCGCTATGCGGCGATCAGAAGGTTCTCTGCAAACGGCCACTCCTGGTCAACCCATTGCACGTCGCAGCGGAATCCCGCCTGGCGCGCAGTCTCGAAAATCTCCTCGGACGAATATTTGTGACTGCTTTCCGTCCAAATCGTCTCGCCCTCTTTAAACTCAACCACAACCTCTGCAGAAGGAATCGTCACGATCTGCCGGCGCTTCGATCGCAAGTGCATCTCGACACTGCGCTCTTCCGGATTGATTCTCGCCTCATGCTCGAATTGCTTCAGATTGAAGTCGGCATCCAGTTCGCGATTCACCCGGGCCAGCAAATTAAGATTGAAGGCCGCGGTAACTCCAAGCTCGTCGTCGTAAGCGCCCAGTAATTGGACGCTCGATTTCTCCAGGTCCGTACCCAGCAATAGAGAATCTCCCGGCTGCAGGATGCACCGGACTTCGGACAAAAACTTCACCCCGGCCGAACGATCGAAGTTCCCAATTGTGCTGCCGAGAAACAATACACACAGATGTTGTCCAGGCTTGCGGCAGGCGGCCACTTCAAGCAGCCCATCCAGATACTCCCGCTCAAATCCCACGATGCTGATGGCATCAATGTCGCTCAGCTCGCGTTCGCACATCACCAATGCCGAATGCGAAATCTCGACCGGGTAGTACGAAGTCCGCTGTCTCCGGCAGAATGCTTCAAGCAACCAGCGGGTTTTTCTTCCGCTTCCGCTCCCGAGCTCTGACACCGCAACCGGCCCCGGAACTCGCTCGACGATTTCATCGGCATGCCGCCGCAGCAAGCGCTCGTCAGCTCGTGTCAGGCCATACTCCGGCAGGTGGCTGATGACCTCAAACAGCGCTGACCCGACGTCGTCATACAGATACTTAGAGGGCAATTCTTTCTGTCCCTCCCGCGCCAGTCCGCCGCGCACTTCGGCGGCGAATTCATACCCTATGTTGCTGGGGATTGCATGGACAAGCATGATGAACTCCTCGCTCTAGGCTTTAATGCAGCGGAATCCCGCGTACACGTATTGATAATGCGACTGGAACCAGTTGCGGAACGTAGGCCGCAACAGGCAAGTAGCAGTGCGCGGAGAACCACCTTTCATGACAAAGTGCTTTCCATCAAAAAAATCTGCAGAGTACCCGGGGTAAAACGGGAATGGCTCGAAGCCCCAGTAGGGTGCGAACGCAGTGGAGGTCCACTCCCAACCATTTCCCAATAAGCCCTCCACGCCGAAGGCACTCTTTCCTCGCGGATGAGCGCTCACCGATACCGGGTCCCAACTGTCAAAATCGAAGTTCCCAAGAGTTCCGTTCGGAGCATCGTCACCCCATGGATAAAACCTCTGGCATCCACCCGAAGACCCGTAAGCGGCGCGGTGCCATTGCTCCTCCGTAGGGAGCCCTTTGCCCGCCCAGCGTGCATAAGCAGACGCCTCAGCCTGACTGACATATACGGGCCAATCCACTGGTAACGCGATCTCCTCGAACATCGTTCGATAGAGCCAGGCATCTTCCGCTCTACGCCAGAACACAGGATGCGTAATGGAGTGTTCCGTTCTCCATTGCCAGTCGGCATCACTCCACAGCACACGAGTTCGATAGCCACCATCATCCAAGAATTCGAGGAACTGGCCATTCGTGATCATGTAGTGATCGATTTCAAACGGGGGAACATGAAGCGCGCGCGCTTCAAATTCGTTGTCCCAGCCGAACGCTTCTCCATTGCGCCGGAGTCCAAGCGTAGTTTCACCTGCGGGAATTTGGATCATGGAAGGGTGGACCGGGACAGCCACAGGAGGCGGGCCAGAGCAGGGGCGCATTTTTCGATCCGTTGGCAACTGATGCAGCATGTACGCCAGCGTCTCGACGTGCATCAGGCGATGTTCGATCGCGACGTTCAGAAGAGTGTTCAATGAAAAACCATCCCGCATGTAGACGCTCTCTTCACCGACGCTCATCAACTTGTCATCCAATGCGGCCCGGATCTGGCCAACGTATTTGCGAACAGAATCAAGTGACGGCCAATCTGCAGGTTGATCGTTCGGCAGGCCTCCGCCCACCGGATCAATCCCGAATGCAAACAATCGATCAAATTGCGGATGAAATCTCTTCAGCCCAAAAACATTTTCGTGAAGAAGATTCCAGTCGAAAGCTTCCAGATGCCCAACGTAGAAGATGATGCGATGCCGCTCAGGAATTGGCCTGTCATACATGGAGCCCTCGCGGACGATGTCAAAAAGAGCATCGCTTCGCTTCCGTGCATCCGAAATCCGCGCCAGAAGCGAGGATTCAACGACGAAGTCTCTCTGAGCAGTGAGCATGCAGCCTCCAGACGGGGGTTCCTTACGCGATTTCTCCAGGCTCGTGACGAAGTAGGAGAGAGGTCAGATGAAAATGCCGCGCCGCCACCCAAATGCCGCGCGGAATAAGCGGTTTGCGTCCCACAGAGGGAGTCCACAGAATATACACTGCCTCTGGAGCACCCGCAACAAACGGTCCGAGTTTGCAATAAACTGCAAACATTTCAACACCGGCTAAAATCGATTGGATGCGCGTTCCGATCTATTATGTCGACGCATTCACCGATCGGCCCTTCAGTGGCAATCCTGCGGCGGTCTGTTTTTTGGACTCGTGGTTAGATGACGGTAGGTTGCGTAAAGTCGCTGCCGAAAATAATCTTTCCGCCACTTCATTTCTAGTGCAAGAAGGCAACCAGTACACAATTCGCTGGTTTACGCGATCGTGCGAAATTCGATTGTGCGGCCATGCCACGTTCGCCTCGGCATTCGTCCTGTTGCATCACCTCGAGCCGGCCCTTAACTCCATACAATTCAAGACACTGCACTCCGGCACGATCACGGTCACGAAGGCTGCAGATTCCCTTTCGATGGATCTACCAGCATTTACTCTGACCAGTTGTAAAGCGACTCCCGTTGCCTTGGTGCAGGCATTGGGTCTGACTTCTCGTTCCAGCGAAGTTCTGGAAGCCAACAACACGTATTTCGTGGTGTTCGATGATCCCGAGAGAGTTCGCATTCTCCGTCCTGACGTTCGCCTGATCGAGACACTTCATCCCTACGCTGTCTCCGTCAGCGCAAAGGACGACGGTGTCGATTTCGTTTCGCGGTATTTTGCGCCCAGTTACGGCTTGGCGGAAGATCCCGTCACGGGCTCGGCGCACTGCGGGCTCGCCCCGTACTGGGGAAAGCGCCTTGGCAAAGAGTGCCTTCACGCAAGGCAGGTATCAGAACGGGGTGGTGAGATGTGGTGCGAAATATCGGAGGATCGTGTGAAACTAAAGGGAAAGGCGGTCCTCACGCTGCAAGGAACTCTGCTGCTCTAAGAGAGTGGTGCAACTTTTCTTTCCGACCTCCGTGGCCTCTCGCTACCTTCGCGGTGAAGAAGTTAAGCCGTAGGAGGAGCAGGGGTTGCGGGTGCCGCCGGAGCCGCTCCTGCCCCGGGAGTGGTTTCGTTCACCAGGTCTTTCAACTCTTTGCTGGGCTTGAAGAAAGGAATCTTTTTCGCGGGGACTTCCACGCGCTCACCAGTCTTGGGATTGCGGCCGACGCGCGGCCGGCGCTGGCGGGTGCGGAAACTGCCGAAGCCGCGGATCTCGATCTTGTCGCCGGCACGCAAGGACCGCACCACGCTGTCAAAGATCGTTTCCACGATTACTTCGCTGTCTTTCCGCGTAAGTTCTGCCAAACGCGAGACTTCGTCAATCAAATCGGCTTTCGTCATAACGCCCTCTCGTCCCCCAGACTTTATTAACGTTAATGCGGGTAAATCGCTCGCGTCTACGGGC
>Ga0335082_10002796_pt1 | contig 18863 bp, 22 predicted proteins | sample Lox_Sample_41_FD_206718 | JGI IMG/M metagenome (GOLD analysis project Ga0335082, IMG submission 206718) | Soil microbial communities from Loxahatchee National Wildlife Refuge, Florida, United States - Lox_Sample_4.1 | ecosystem: Environmental > Terrestrial > Soil > Wetlands | place: USA...
GTTGCTCCCGTCCTGCGGGGCGTAGGCTACCAGCTCCGTCCAGTCCGCCGCGTAAGTGATCTTGGCCGCCGGGAGGATCGCCTTCACCGAGGCCGCCAAAGCCACGAGCGCGGTCACGAACGGGAAGCTCCCCGCCGCATCGCGCAGCCACGTCAGCCCCCTAAGCTCAGAACCAATAACAAACGTATCAACCCCGCCAGTAGAAGCAGCACACAGGCTAGCATAGTGAAGTACAAAGCTATTATACTTTGAAACGAAAGCGGCAACTTCAGTCGCAACCTGAGACGTTTTATCAGCCGTTGCATACTGTTTAGTTATCCTCCCTCTCCAAGGATTGACGGGTTGGCCAATTGTGCCCGTGTAAGGGTCAGGCAGCGTGTTCCCATTGGGTACGTCCATAGACAAAAATGGCGTGAATGTGATCTTGAACCCGCGCGCGTTAAGGTCCGCGATAGCGTCCTTCAAACTTTGATCATCAGGCGTGCCGCCATAAAGCGCGCCACCCGCGTCGTTCGTTACTACCGTCGCCGCCGCACGGGTTATGCCCGCCACAGTCCAAACATGCGGGTACTCATATTCATCCGCAAACTGGTAATGCGAAGTTACAGCCGGATAAACATCACAGTACCGCGCCCTAAGATCATTACCGAACCACGATGCAAATAAATTAACTCGCCTGCAATTAGGCATAGAATACGCAAGCTCATCCATAGAGAGCTTCCAGTCACATTTAGGCCCACCTATACGGCCCGTACTCGTCGCGTCTGCATGGCTTACGAATACATTGTCCGGTCCCTCACCAACAACTACCTCCGAACCCCCACCCGTTATGATTGATGTATTAGGGAAAGCATACTGACTGTATGCATTAGTAGTTCTAAGATGCCCAAAACTAGCGTGGTTAATATCTTGAAGCACCTCATAAGGTGCATACCCCCACTCCGTAGAAGCAGGGATCATACACACCCCCTGCACACTCCCCATGATCTGAGTTAGGGTCGAACCAGACAAAGTAACTTGCCCGTTATTATATCCAGGAAGTAAAGTCAATGGTGCGTGGCCGAACCCGCCGGGGTAGACCTTGACTGGCGAAGCGAGCGGGGCACCCACCGACGCGGCGAGCGCCACAGGCTGATAAGGCTTCTTGTACTGCGCATGCTGCACGGCCGCCACGAGCTGGCCGACCGCCAGCGCCTGTGTGCTCGCACCCGTGATCTTCACCGAGCATTGCTTGAACACAACCGGCGCGTCAAAGTCGCACGCCGTGGAGGCGTAGGCCAGCGCACTGGACCCCCACACCGCCGCCCCCCACTTAAACCCGCCCCAAAGCGTGCCGCCCTTCGGATCACCGTGGAGGATGAGGGAGTTTAGGAGGTTGTTTCCTTCGTCGTAAATCGCAACATTATAGGAATTCGCCGACGCTTGGCCAATACAGAACAGCAACTCTATAAGTTGGACTACATCCAATGTACTAACAGGCGGGAGCAACGGCGTCTGGTACGTCCACGTCAAAGACTCCCCGTTCTCTACGAACGTGTTTGTGAAATATGGAGTCGCGTAAGACTGGTACAGCTTACCATTCACGCCCTGTAATGAATGATAGAACGCACTACCGTAGCCACGAATAAGCGCTGTTGGTGTTGTATGAGGTCCGCTCCACACCTGCTTAGACATGTGATACCAATACTCAACCGACGATGAGCTTGTAAGTGCTGCCGTCTGTACTGCAATTCGTATGGTATCATTGGCATAAGCCATGCTTATTCTTGAAGGCACGCTCGCCAAATAGAACGGCGTCACCACGCCTTCACCATCGGCCCCCACCGGCGGCGTAATCTGCGCCTGAAAATTAACGAACCGCAACCCTTCCGGTGACATGAACGCCAACCCGTTGGGCGTCGTGCACACCGCGTTTTGGCTGTATGTGCCCGTGGCCACGTTGAGCTGGTTGATCGCCAGCGTGCTCAGCGCCGCGTCGCCCGTCACCTGCCACGCATAATTCGTGCCGATAAAAACAATGAGCGCCTGAAACACGCCGCCGGTTGTGAGACTCGACAGCGGCAAGCCCGCAACCGCCGTGATGTTCTGCGCCACACCGATAGTAATAATCTGTGTCCCCGCAGTACAATTTATAGGGTCCGTGGTATCCGAGAACACGAGGTAGTTGGCCGTTCCGTAATACGCCCGGCCAAAGAACTGATTAACCGTAATCGGCGGAGTCTTCGTAGTACTCCCGAACTGTATAACCCCCGTCAAATCCCCCGCCCACCAAGCCGGGTTGGCCTGATCAGAAATATCTATATAACCGATATAACACCCATGCACCGTCTGAAACAACGGATGTGTGAATATAATCTTGCTGCCAACAAGATCACATGTGGGTGGCGTCCAGGCACCTGTAGAGGGGAGCGTGAAAGGGACGTTCTGCGAATTTATATTCGATACAGTGAAAAATGTATTTGTCGAAATCTTATAAACGAACGGCTCATCACAACCCGTGTTTAAAGTGGATGCAATAAGCCCGTAAATATAGTCACCAAAGACCTGAAACACAGACACCGCAGCCGGGTTCGTGAAGCCCGCGAACGCCGTGAGCTGCTTCGCCGCCGGGCGGCATTTCCACTGCCCCTTCTGGCCTGGATCAGGGATGAGATTTGACAACGACGCCATGCATCCTTGGAAGCCCAGCTCCATGCTCTTCGCATCGCTAAGCCCCATAGGCTGGTACGTCATAGTCTGTAGGTCTCTAAGGGTCATCCGAAACCACTGCCTATAGCTTTAGTGTCTTTGAGACTTGAGTAATCTGAACCAAATCTATTACGGTCAAGCTTAACACGTAGGGTAGTGGACTCCATGTCACGCTGCATGATCAGCCATTTACGGAGTAGCTTGCTCGCCTTGTCATGAAACTTCTCTTGACGCACATCGTCACTTACGGACATCATCCTCGCAGCCAACTCGTCTATGAGATACTGCTGCAAAGGGAACCAGGGGATAGCGGAGGAGTTCTCAGGCGTCACGATATCTGGCAAAAGCCTAATGTACCTAACATTAACTGTGTAGGCACTGTTAGAGGGCCAGAACATAATCGTGGGTGGGGACGAGCTATCATCTACGGCGTAAAACAAGAGTTGTGACTGAATGCTTGGGGTGTTAACGAGCTGATCGAACTCACTCAACTGCTTTTGGATCAGCGTCATAGGAACGCCATCCACGAGATAAAACACCCCGTCTTCCAAAACGCGCAGGTGATCAGGAGCTAAATTATAATACGGTATACTGGATGTAGTCGTAACACCCGCCGGAGCCGCCGTGTTAACCGTCCATAGACCCCGAGATAGCTCGAAGTCGTTCAGCTCCGCAAGCTCATTGAGTATCACATTAAAGAATTGCCCGGCCTGAGTGATCATGCCGGGCGCTTTAGCGATAGCACAAGCGAGATTAACGATCTGGTTACAAGCCAGCACCATTGAGGCGATCTTTCATCTCTTGCAAGCGAAGCACTTTCTGATCGTGCAGCGCCTGGTTCTTCTTGTAATCGTTATCCATCATCAGCAAGCGGTGCTTATCGGCTGTGGCCACAGACTGCTTGCCCTTCTTGGCCTCATCCTGCTTCGCGTGTTCCTCGATCAAGTCCGCCTTCATGAACACCAGCGTACCCGCCGACAACTTCAGCTCCAGCTCCAGCATCTCCGCATCAATGCGCAGCTTCTCCAGCTCAAGGATACGCATCGCTTTACGCGTGTGCCGGTGCATCTCAGCATCGTCCATACCCAGCGGGAGATGGAACTGCGCCACGGCATTGCTGCCGATCTTATCAAGCGCGATACTGAAAGAGAACGTGACGCCCGGCTCTACGACTTGTGTGTGGGACTTCTCAGACATTATCATCCTTTGAGGTTTGCGGTTGACGTGACGCGTACAGGGGGTTGCAGCCGCCCGGCCGACATGGCCGTGAGCGGCGGGGCCGGCATAACCGGCGCGGCCGTCGGAGCGTTCGTGACGCCGCCGTAAGCCGAAATGCTGGTGTATTGCGCGCGGCTCCCAGAGCGGTCCCGCTTACGATACACGTCATGGTTCGCGCCGCCAACTTCTTCTTCGTGCCGCCACGCGCGCGCCATCATATCCATCAGCGTCTCTGCCACCGAGGCAGGCACCGTGTAAATCTCGCCGTGCGTGTAGGGCTTGTTGTTGATGCGAATGTCCTTGGAGAACCCCGGCAGATCAATCTGGACCGTGATCTGCTCTTCCTCAAGCCCCTGCTCAATACGAGCTTTAAGCTTAACCGCATCCTTGAAGTCTACTTTAGCCTTAGCGATCTGCTCCTTACGAAGCTCCGCTTCAACTTCCGCGATAAGCTTCTCCCGTTCAGCCTCAGTCAGAAGGCCGGAAGCGTCCTTCACTTCCTCGGGTTTAACCGACACTGCCTTAGCTTTAGACGAGTACTTATCCGGCCGCGAACTAATTCCCATGATCTCACCTGTAAAAAGACTAGGGGGTGTTTAAGCCCCCTAGCTCCATTGCCCACACGACAATTAGTTGAACGTTGTACTATACCCTGACACGCTTTCGATACGCGCCATAAACTGATTGTTCTCCAGCAGTGTACCATAATAAGTCTTCCAACCCAACATACGCAACTGGTTCAGCGGGTCGGACTTGTCGGCTTCCTTCAGGTAGCTGAACGACACATCGTCCAGCATCACCTGACCGTAGGCACCCCGGCCGAAGACGAAGGTCGGGTAGACCGTGAGGCCCGTGGTGTTGCCGGGGTAAGCCGGCGGCGTCTGCGCCATGCCAAGACCCGTGATCGTCACGGACGTGGCGGCCGGCAACTGGATCGCCTGACCCGTGTACGGACCCCAGCTCGGACCCGAAGCGCACAGCCCAAGGTTGCCCATGACCGTAGAGCCTGCCGCGCTCACATACACGTTGTACGTGTAGTTCGTGTCGCTTGGCGTCGTCAGCGTGATCGTGTGGCCCGATGTGACGCTGAGACCCGTCTGCTTAGCGCACACGTAGGACTCGTACTGGTTCTGGATATCGCTACCCGTCACCTGCACGGCATAGGTGCCGTTAAGCGCCGTGCCGCCGCTGCCGCCGTCCGTTGCCGTCGCCGCTGCATAGCCCGTCCAGAAGGGCACCATGTTGGACATGCAGAACCGGCAACCCCGCCACTCGCCGAACTCGAAGTTGTAGAGCCGGTTGATGTCGGAATAGCTCATCGCCGTGATAATGGTCGTGTCCGCATAGAGGTCCGCCTGCACCAGCGGATGCATGACGCAGATATAGTGCGGCATGCCGCGCGGGCTGGAGGATGCCTTCGCGCCGCCGCTGTCGGCTTCGAGGATCACATCCGTCTGTTCGTCGCCGCTGTAACGCGGTGCGCCCAGTGTGTGAAGCTGCGCGAACACCCGGTTGAAGATCGTGCCGGACACCACGTCCGTGGAGGTCAGACTGGCGCGAGCGGTGCGGGCGTTGACGTAGTCCACCTGCGTGCCGGCCAGGAGGCTATTGAAGCAGTTGCGCTCCAGCGTTTCAGAAATCTGAAGTGCCGTCAGCTCCGTGGCTTTCTGGAATAGCGGGTGCTTGATCGTCAGCTCCGCAACGTCAGTGATGATGATGCGGTCGCCCCACTGCTGCGCCGTCGCCGTGATCTGCGCCAGCGTCATGTATTCACCGGGAGGGGCGACGCCCTCGCTCAGCGGCTGGAACGGCAGAGGGACGCGGTTGAAGCGCGTTGCGGTGTAGCTCGTGCCGCGCCCCTTGGGCAGCGTCAGCGGATCGCCGAGGCGATACACCACGAGCTGTTTACGCAAAAGGGGGAGTGTCTCAGTCGCGATATAGGACTCAATATCGCTCGTGTAACTAGAAGCCGAATTTGTAGCTACCATAATTATTGTCTCCAGGCTTAGGCCATAGGGAGTGCTTAGCTATAAATCCCCGCGCTGACGGGGAACACATCTGTAGCTACCACAGACGATGCTCTTGTCTGGGTCCATCCCCGCGTTGGCGGGGAACATGCTAAACACTCTCTATGGCCTAAACCTCATTACCCCAGGCTCCTACGCTAGAGCGGGATATTCTCAAGTCTCTTTCGTAATTGTTCTTTTGCTGACGAAGAGCCGCGGCTGCTTTGCGTAGAAGCCCCGTCGCCCCGCGAATTCGTTGGTTTGGAAACAACCTTGCGTGTTGCTTTCGGAGTGGCTGGTTTAGGCGTTGCCTGTTTCAAAGCTTCATCTCCGATAAGATACCGCAATATCGCATCTCTTGATAGATTTGTACCACGCGCCCGGATATCTTTCAAGTTGCGTTCAACAGCCTCCTGATGCCGGGCATAGACTTTGTTCGTGCGCACCATGGCATCAAAATTAGCCTTGTCCGCGGCGTCCTGGCGCTGAAACTCATCCATCTCGCGGTTGTAGCGCATCTGCGCCCGAAGCTCTTGCACCTCGTCATTGAGGCGCTCCTCCGGCGTCATCATCTCCCGGCGCGCGGCGCGCTGCTGATCGAGCGTTTGCTGGCGCTCCGTGGCCTCCCGCTGCTGCTGGACCTCTAGGGCTTTGGCGCGAGCCTCCGCTTCCTCCGCTCGCTTGCGCGTGGCGGCTAGCTCCTCCTGTGTCTTCTGCCACCGCGTCTGCGACCGGCGCTGACGGCTGTTGGGCTGCGGTTCCGGCTCGGGCTCTAGGCCCGCCGCGTCCTCATCATCTTCATCATCGGCGTCGTCAAGGGCCTCGCCCGCGCCGCCATCCTCATCTTCAGTCTCATCCGTTTCATCAACGGAAACTGCGTCTTCATCGTCCAGGATCGGTGAGCCGTTAGGGAGGACCTCACCATCATCGTCATCGCCGTGAGTCATGTTTGCCGCTTACCCGAAATTGACACCGCAGTATTTGCAGGCCGACCATACAAGCCGGCCGGCGAACGCCATGGTGGCGAGGATGAAAAACACCCGCGCGCCCACGGCTATAGCCCAGTACCGGCCGCGTAAAGATGCCAAGCGAGGGTCGCTGCTGCGGCGGCGATCCCGAAGACTCCCCGGACCACCGCCACCGCCGCCAGCTCCATAATCGCCGTTACCTCTCGCAGTTGGTCCCCGTGCTGTGCTTGCGTCAACTCCAGCACCGTCTGGCGACGGATACAATCTGCGAGAGGTTCGTGGCTCATACATCCCCGCTTGGGCCCTTTTTTACGCGGCGAGGTCCGCCGAAGCCGCCAGCGCCAGCGCGTCGATCTGCGCCTTCAGCGCCGACAGCTCGTCATCCGTGGCACCCGAAGCTGTGGGGACGGCCGCAGCCGCCGCCTGGAGAGCCGTGATCTGCGTCGTCAGGTCCGTGATGTGGGCGTCGCGCGTAGCGATCCCGCCTTTGAGGTCCGCAATGCGTTGCTCAGCAGCCTGCACAGCAGAGGAAGCATCAGTCAGAGCCGCTTTCACGGCATCAAGTGTTGCCGACATGTGGACAATCCTTTTTGCTAGGTTAACGATAATATGTACAAGAGACATTAGCCAGTCTCCCTTTACTAAGTTCATCCCCGCTAGTGCGGGGAACGTGCGCAAGAGACATTAGATAGTCTCCATTTACTCGGGTCATCCCCACATAGGCGGGGAACGTATACTTACTCTTTAGACACCGTACCACCACTCAACTGACTCTGCAACCCGTCTACCAAGGCCATCGTGTTCGCAGACGCCGCGCTGTTGTGAGAGAGAAGGTTCCACACATGCGCCGCCGCAGATAATAGCCCGAGCACGGCCGTTGCAATACCAACGATATTTGCACCCCCGCTAAAGGACTGCACAACCGGGACGCCTACGCCTACAAGTGTACTCACCACAGTTCCTAGAAGACCTGTTACCAGCGAGGTTGTGGAGACATTCACACCTGCTGTTGCGTTATTATTAACTGACATCGCCGCCTCCTTATTGTTTCTATCCACGCCCAATAATTCTGAGCGACTAAAATCCTGCGGAGAGATTAGCATGAGGTTTTTCAATACGCAAGCCACCCCGAGCTGAGCGTCTACCGCCGCTTCACTGAAGCGCCCATCCGCCACGAACTTACCCGTGCTGTATTGATCCGTTCCCGCCCAGATGTACGGGCTGTTCACGCCCCTGGAAACATACCCAAACCCGTTGAACGCTTCCGCCAAATAGAGTGCGTGAGGCACGCTCCAGTCCGTCACCTTCGTGAACCCCTGAAGCGCGAGCGCGTCCACCGCGCCGTCCTCGAAAGTCGCGAACGGCCCACGCCCGGCCGGCACGAGCGTCGTCTTGCGCGCAAGGCTCTGCCCATTGCCCAGGTATGTCGAAAAATCTTGCCCGCTCTCCCGCATGTGCAGGAGGCCGATGAACCACCAGGGCACCCCCGTCCTCGCCTGGACGGACACATATTCCGTTCGTTTCGCGAGAATGCGCTCCGCCGCGGCGCGAGCGGCCGCCTGCCGCGTGACGCGCGCCCTAGCGAACAGCGCGGCATACCCCTTGGCGGTGGTCGCGTTCCAGATCATTGCGCGTTCCCCCTAGGCATACGCCCCGCCCTGACGGCGGGGTTCATCTGATCTGCTGGAATAGACCCTGGAGGATTTTGTGTGCCTGTGGGAAGCCGGGTAGGCATCGCCCCCTGACGAGCCTGCCCTGGCGCGCCACCGGGCTGAGCGGGCTTCCCTGGCTGTCCTGGCGCGCCCCCTGGAGCCATGGCCATCTGCTTGCGCTGGAGGGACATCATGTGCTCCTGGATGTGGGCACGCAACTGAGCGTGCGTGTCCGCCAGGGGGCCGCCGGTCTTCAGGAAGTGGAGATGCTGCTCCAGGTGCTGCTTGTCATCGTCCATGGGGGAGACGTGGGCAGCGAAGCCGTCCGTGAGCATGAGGTTCTCCTGCTCGGCCGGCATGGACTGCATCGCAGTGGAGGGCTTGAAAATCTGCCCGGCAAGACGCGGGCCGAACGTGGACTCCACGAGCTGCGCAATAGCGGGCTGAAGAGACAATTCGTAGCCTGGATAAAACTCTTTCGGCACGCCCCGCAGGATGTTCATCGCGGCGATCTGCTGCTGCACCTGCTGCGCATTGCGCGCGGCTTCGACACCCAGCCACTTGAACTCCACGCGCTCGTTCATCTGGAGGGGCTCAATCTCCTCCATCTGCGCCTGCACACCCATAGGCCCATACTTCTTCACCGTCAAGGCCCGGTCGCGGAACTGGTAGTCGAGGTCCACGAACCACTGAATGAGGGGCGTGAGGATGCCTTCCTCCAGCACCGTCACCGCATCCGCCGTGGTGAGCAGGTCCACCGCCTGTTCGTTGGCGATGTCCGCCTGCGTCGGCTTCTTGCGGCTGGACCCTTGTGTGATCGCGGCCGGCGTCACCGACAGCGTTTGCAGGATGGCGTCACGCGCCATCTGCGCCAGGCCGAACCCCTTCTCCCACAAGTCCGGGAACTGAATGACGGTCGTCGAACGCGGGTTGCACTCCCAGATCGCCGCCATGGACATAATCATGGACGCCACGCGCGGGTTCTCATTGGGGTCCGTCATGACGATGGGCATCAACGAGTACATCGCCGAGTCCATAGCAATATTCACACAGTCATTTGCCTTATACTGCATGTCTGCGCAGAACTTAACTCTGCTATCGCCTTTGAAGGCACCCGCAGTCTTCACAACAGGGCATGATAATACGGGCACACGGTTGTTCCAATAGATAGACTCCCGGCACCCGAGGACAATTCCGTCCGCCTTTATGAAGACCTGACAAAGCTTCCGCTTGCTTTTTTGCTTCTCGCTGTGCGCTTTCTTGCTTGACTTGCCACCAATGGTTCCAGAACTCCCGGAAGTTTCCTTGTCCTTTACTTTCAGCTTCGTCCATATCTCATATACATCCAGTTCGCCGCCGCCATGAACCTTGATCTTCAGCTCCTCCGCGAGCTTCTTCGACTGGTTCTTGTTCTGAGACTTGTGAGACACGTCCTCCATGGCCTCCAGGAGGTCTTCCGCCGCCTGCGCGTCGAACGTGCCGTCATCCTTGAACTGCTCGATCTGGGACTTGGTGTACCGGCGCAGGATCGTAACCGAGCCGCCGCGCGCCAGGGCGTTATCAATCGAGTCCGCCGTAGCGGGCAGCACCACCACGTCACAGTCATGGATGACCTCGCATTCTGGCCGGCCGTCCACGACACGCTCCACGGAGATGGCCTCCGTGTCCGGCGCGTTGGCCTGAGAGGTGGCGGGGTCTATAGGCAGCTTCACCCGGCGCTTGATCGTGCGTTCGTATTTCCGCCAGGAGACCGCGAGATGGTAGCTCCCCTCCACGTCGCCGTTCACGCACAGCGCGGGCATGACCTCCGTCCGCAGCTTCGTCTGACTGATATAGTGCTCGGAGAGGGAGAGCAGCGCGTCAGGTACCGTGCCGTCCGTAGTGACGGCCTCAACATGACGGCGGGACTGCGGGAAGATTTGGTTCGTGAAGCGCGTCTTGCGCGCCTGGATGGCGTTATTGACGAGCGGGAGGTAGACCTTGCTCTCGCCTGAGTAAAACTGATGTTGATTTAAAACGCAATTATAAATTGCCCAATAGTCCACTAGAGCGTCTGTTCTCTCCCGCTGATCCTCGAAGCCTTTAGACACTTTCTTAAACAGCTTCTCAAGCTGCTCATCAATATCCTCATCTCCTAGCAGGTGCTCAGGCTCTTCATAATCATTGAGGTATATCGTTGTTGGCTCAGCCATGAGTATGCCTATCCGGGCGGCTTGTTAAGAATGTCTTGCCGCTACGAGGGTCCACCGCCCGGTGCCCTTCCAACCCCTGCGCCTGGTTGGAGAAGATGGGCACCACGGCCTCCACGGCCTCCATGAGTGTGCGGTAAGCGTTTTGCTTAGGTGTCTTGGCATCCGTGTCGTAGGTGTACCCCCCTGTCAAGGCACGCAGCACCCAGGATGCCTGCTCCGCGACCTGGAGCTTACGCGCATCTATGAGGCTTTGCAACTGCGCTCGCGCACGAGCGGGGTCTGCACCCGTGGAGGGGGTCTCGCCCTGGCTGCGCAGAACGGCGGCGACGCCTATGGTATCGTAGGTGTGGAGGGCGCGGGGGATGACCACGCCGCCGGGGCGGGCGACAAGAGTGCGGACGTGCGCCAGGGCCTCGGGGACGGCCGTGCCGGGTGCACCCTCTATCACCACACCGGCGAGTATGATCGTCGCCTGGCGCGTCTGTGAGACAGCCACGGCGGCGGCTTCCGTGGAGGTGGCGGCGACGGCGTAAAGTGCCGGGGTGTTCGCGCGTGTGTGGCCCAGCTCGTCCAGGATCGCCGTCTGGAGCGCGGGGTCGAACCCCTGGTACACGGGCTGGCCGGGGAACATGCGCGGCACGTAGGCAAGGGCATTGAGGGTATCGTTTTTGCCTGCGGGGAAGTTCTGAAGCTGCGCCTGGAGCTGGGGGCAGGGCTTGGCCAAGACGATGTCTCCTCCCGTAATGAATGGCTGCAAGGACCGGATGAACTCGTGTTTGTTCTTCGGGGCTTTGAGGGGGATGAGGGGGAGGAATGTGTTCCGGCGGAGCATCTCCTGCCGCAGCGGCTGGAGCACGAACTCCTCCAGCCCGTCCCGTTCGACGCCGATGAATGTGAGGTTGTGCAGGGCGTGCAGCCGGAAAATGTTCTCAATGATATCGGACGGACGGTCCAGATTACCGAACGCCTCCCACACCGTCATACGGGCGTTGGCGAAGCTCGCCACCACGTAGCCGGTGAGCGAAGACGTAGTCTTGACCGTGCGCGCGGGGTCGACAATCAGCACCGTGGGCTCGAAGCTGTGATGAAGATCGGAGTTTACGGGCAGGGTGGTGACGTCGAAGGCTTTTGTCTTGGCGTGCTCGGCATCACAGAGGTACTCCTGCGCGAACTCACGGGCGCGCCCCAGACGCTCGTACTCCTCCTTCATGGTCAACATGTCTTTGAGGGGGAACCTGTCCTCCCAAGCGGAGACGGGGGTGGTGGAGTCCGGGGGGTAATGGTAGACGGGGATTTTATGCGTGGTCCACGAGGGGTCTTTGGAGAGCTGCACACACGCGGCGTTGGGATGTACAGGCGTCGCCGCCATGCGAATGATCTGGCGCTTGCGATCCATGGCCGGCATCGCCACGGTCATGATCCAGTTCAGCACCTTGTCCCCGCCCTCGCCCTCCTTTCCCATACTCTCGTCTGTCTCGATATCATCCAGGAGGAGCATATCCGGGCGCTGATCGAGATGCTTGGCACCCCGGAAGGATTGCGACACGCCCTTGGCCTGGTAAAGCACGTTGTTCTTCAAGAGCGCGCGGGTGTACCCCCACACCTGACCGGGCAGGTTACCGAAGACATCGATCAAGCGTTCGTTGCTCTCGAACTCATGCTTAATGGCGGTGAGGCGGTCGGCACCCATGGGCTCCGAAGCCCCGACGATCACGCAGTATTTAATGAGGCCAAGACACCCGAACAGGATGGCCGCCTCCTCAAGGATTGTACTCTTGGCACCTCCCCGGAAGATCATCTCCAGGAGCTTGGGGTTGGTAAAGTCCCAGATGTCCAGGAGCACCTCCTCGAAGTAATCGGGGGAGATGTCCGTGTGCCGGTGCTCAAAGAAATAGTGATGCGCCGCCACGGGGTCGCGCAGGATTTGATCTATGAGATTGAGGGGCGGCTGGGACATGGACCGGGATCAAAACGTCCAGTTCGTCAGGAGCCGAGCTTTACCTATGTCTAGCGCCCCCAAAAGCTGCGCAAGGTTCTCGTCCCGGCAAGCATAGCCGGACTGGGTTTCCCCCGTATTTCTCAAAGCTACGACAACCACAGCCGTCAGCACACCCAGCTTAGCGTCCGCCAAAGCGGCCTCCAAGCGAGCCACGATGTCTTGCTGCGTCTCAGATAACGTTGGCTGGGAAGAATTTATGGCGATGACGTTCGTCATAGAGGCACTCCTAGTGTGGGGTCCACGGGCGAGAGGGGGCTTGAGCCCGTGGACCCTAACACATCCGGGGTGCGGGTGTGAAGGGGGTGTATCAGGTGGAGATGCGGGGGTCAAGTATGAAGTCTATAGCCTCTTGCTCCGTCTTGAAGTATTTCAGCCTGCGGCCCTTCTTCATGGGGCAATAATACGTGTACTCCTTAGTCTCCCCATACTTATCCATGCGTTTTATAACCGACACAGTGACATTCGGATGACCTGACTTCTCACGCCTATCCGTGGGGGCCGGGGGTATGCGTGCGCGCAGTTTGTTCAGTATAGCCAGCAACTCACGCAGATGTTCAGACGCAGTCCGCACCAGCTCTTGCAGATCGCCCCCGGAAGCCACTGGCGGCGGAACGGACTGCACGACTCTGCGCGGCCGCGCTGTGGGGTCATCAAAGCTAACGAGTGGCTGAACATGTATTTCGTATTCACTGAATGGCTCTGTATCTATATCGTTCATTTCACAAACTCCTCTAAGTAGTCTATAGCCTCTTGAAGGGTGCGGCATAGCTTGAGCCGCTTACCCGCTATGAGCGGGCAATAGTATGTGTACGGCATTAGAACTCCATACCGGTTCTTTTTCCTGAACACGAGCTTGTTGATGTAGGGCACGCCCGACTTGGACACGCGCGGCCGGCCGCGTTTTGTTTCTGCATTTTCCAATGGTCCGGCTCCTTTCTGCATAGTTCTTCTGCATTTACAGTATGCATTTACGCTTGTCAACAAAAAAATGCAGAATAAAACGCCTAATGCAGAAATAGAAATCGAAATGCAGAAGAAGCCCAGAGGTTGTAAAATCGGCAAAAACCGTAATGCAGAAATAGCGGAGGTTGTAAAAATGCCTAATGCAGAAATAGCGGAGGTTGTGCTCGAAAAAATGGTTCGCGATTGGGTTGTGTTGTTAGAAAAAAAATTCGCCCACCCTCCGCCGGGTCCCCAGAACCCTAAGTTTTTTCCCCAAATTACGAAGCAAATCGCCACTTCACCACGTTCAACCCCCTCGAACCTAGCGAAACATCTAGAAAAAATTCGTATGCAATAGGCACCTGAAAATCGTCAACCGTATCACGCCGCGTAAGGTTTCACCCCTGCAATCCGATGGGCACTCCGGGCAAGTGCTTGAAACCTCTCAATTTTTTTTGAGTAATTTGGCTGATTTTTTTTCTATATTTTTTTATAGGGTAAAATAGGGGGACATGCCCGGGGGTCTGAATGCTGTCCTACCCCCCCCCCCCCCCCAAAACAGCATTCAGGCCCCCCCCAAGTTGCCCGAAAGGTTTGACGCTCGTCCTGCGTAAAACGTCTTTTTTCCTCAACGAATTCAATCACTTACCACAAAATACTAAACTAAAAAACGATTAACTCTTTTTAATATGCGCATCAACAGCTATATAGGGGGCAGCATGTTCCCACGTCTGGGTTGCCTAAATGTCACAGCACGCACGATTTCAGGAATTTATACGCACATATTTTCACACATTATGAATTGCAATTGACCACACCACCGAATCAGGCTAATCACCATACAAATACCGCGTCACCGCCTAGCGACTGATGCGCATATTGTAGCTCGAAAATATCCACTGCACACCATTCCTAACAAGCCGCCCGATCTTAACCTCTCAGTCCTCTAAGGAGCCTGAACCATGCCCACACAAGCCTTAAAAGACTTAGAAGCCAAATTAACCCGCGAACTGATAGAGTTTTACAGAGCGCAAGAAGCTGTAGAGGACATAATGGCCGATATCCGGGGGGGTGCAGATGTGCGTGAGGCCATTTGTGCGAGCCTGTATGGCTTGATGCTGGCTACCGCGCTCGAAGCTGCCGGGCTGCCCAAACCCACGCCCGGCGAATTGGAGCCCAGTTTGTATTTAACGGTGCCTGCGCTCACCGGGTGGCAGTTAGCCGAAGCCCAAGCCGAGCCTTTGTCGCAGGGGCAGCGCGCCGTGCTTAAGAAGCTACTTGAGCGCGACCCATGTACTGGCCCGGTAAGCGATGCAAACCTACGCAAAGATTCCTTGCGCATCTTGGTGCAGCGGGGCTATGTGCGCTACGTGCGCAACAATAAAGTATATGTAACGCCGGAAGGCGTCACAGCGTTAGAAGCCTATAAGTCTACGAACCTAAACCAAGGAGTTTAAAATGTATCCCATCATATCCACACTCACTGAAGCGCAGTTAGCTAAAGCCCAAGCCAGGCCGCTGACGCATGCACAGGCTACAGCACTGAGAGAGCTATTCGAGCGCGATCCGTTTACCGGGCCGGTTAGCGACTTGGGCATAAATAAAGCGTCCTTGCGCAGTTTGGTGCAGCGCGAGTATGTGCAGTACCTGCGCACAGGCAAAGTCCGTGTCACGCCGGAAGGTCGCGCGGCATTAAAAACCCATAGCTAAGGAACCGAACCCATGCCCACACATGAACATCCTCTCCATAAACCCCTAACCGAGTGGTTGGCAACTCTCCCCGAAGCGGATCGCGACGCAGCTTGCAATGCGCTCGTCAGCCGCTTGTGGCGGCTGCGCCGGAGTCTACGGCCAAGCTGCGCCAAAACGCACGCTCGCACGGTTGCCCAGCGCCAGGCGCTCTATGCGGCCATCAATGACCCTGCGCAGCCGCCGTTGCTGCGTGACTGGCATATCCACCGCGATGCGCGGGAACGCCTGTGGGGCGACGCCGGCGAGATGACCGCCCCTATCCACTTCGCCAACACGAAGGAAGCGCTGGCGCGGGTAGCGTGGCTGCTCCGGCAAGAGTTGCCGCTGATTTACCCGGATGTGACGGCGGGGTGCCTGTACGTGCCCCGCTTCAATCCCAGTCGCGGCGCGCGTCCCGGCGAGCTGACCGTTCCGTGGTTCGCCGCCGTGTTCTTCCGCGCCGATGGCACGGCCGTTATCTCCCGCGCGGAGCGTGCGTTGAACCTGCTCGCTGACCGCCTCGTGACCAACCCCGCTTACGAGCCGTTCGAGTTCGACGCATCCTGTGTGTTCGGCCCCATGATCAACAGAGAAGGAAACGAAGCATGATGCAACTCCCAAGCACTCAAGGGGTGGCCGCATCGGCCCCCCTCAACCGCCGTTCTCCAGGCGTAGCCGTCATCGCCCAAACTAATCGCTGGCTCTTGCTCACGCGCAACTTCGGCGATGCATGGAGCCTCACGGATAACTACACTGGCCGGCATATCTACGCCGGAGACACCCCGCAAGAAGCCGCACACTTTTACGAGCATGTCGCCTCAATCGAGGAGGCTCACCCCAACTGGCCCCTTGACGCCGTGCTGCAAGAGACATTCGACACCTATCAGCCCCTCCCCGCACAGAAGGACCAAAACTCATGATCACCACCACCCTTAACCGTATCCGTGAGCACGGCCCGTGTAAGGAGGGCTGGACGAAGCTCTTGGCCGGCCTGAACAAGACCCGCCCCGATGACGAGCCGCTCCCCTTCGCGGAGATCGTCGCTATCCGCAATCTGGATGACGCGCTGTGGTGCACCCGCGCGGAGCCTCAGCACGCCGCCACGTGGCGGCTCTATGCCGTGTGGTGTGCCCGCCAGGTGGCGCGCCTCATGACAGACCCTCGCTCACTGGCCGCCTTGGATGTGGCGGAGCGCCACGCGCACGGACAGGCTACAGATAAGGAGCTGGCCGCCGCTTCGGCCGCCGCTTCGGCCGCCACTTGGGACGCCGCTTGGGACGCCGCTTGGGACGCCGCTTCGGCCGCCGCTTCGGCCGCCGCTTCGGCCGCCGCTTGGGACGCCGCTTGGGACGCCACTTGGGACGCCGCTTGGGCCGCCGCTTGGGACGCCGCTTGGGCCGCCGCTTGGGACGCCGCTTGGGCCGCCGCCCGGGACGCACAAACCGCAGAGTTCCTCCGCGTCGTGAACGCATAAACAAAAGGACGACAACCATGTCAGAAACTGAAATCCGCACCAAAATCGACGACGCCGTACTTGTCTACCTCGGTGCTATCAACGGCCACCAGATCGGCGAGACGTGCCGGCCGGGTGACGTTGCCCGCGCGAGCCTCTACCTCGCGGCCTACATCCAAATGATGGCTAACCCCCTCGCGCGCCCGCTACAGTCCCTTATCACCGAGTGCGAAGAACAGGCCGCGTGGCTCTATGAGCCGGATACCTTCCGGGCGTTCCTGCATGGCCTGCACCACCACCAGGTCTCAGAAGGGGTGGTGCCCGCCATCTCCCCTCACTCAAAGCAGCACGCGGACTTCGTTGCGTCTTTGCCGGACATGGCGAAGGATACCTCTTACGAAGCGAGCTGCCGGGTGCAGTTCCGTATCAATAAATATCTCTGGGGGATACTGAGACAGGAGCTGAATATCAAGTACGGTAGTCAGGACGAAGCCATGCAGGGCTTACTGATCGGCTTCCTCTTGCAAAAACGGACTTTGGCGGGTGAACAAACACGCCCGGAGCCAGACAAAGTGGCTTGACAAGCTCATAACTGATCTATTAGACACGTAAGGGCCGGAGGCAATAGTGTTTCTGGCCCTTTTAATTGATCCAGGAGTTACATAAATGGCACGTCCGCCCCGTAATGCACCCCCCGCCCCCCGCCACGAAGTTGAAGAAATCGAAGAGACTGAGTCCGATACCGAGACTGCGGTTCCGGCTACGCCGCGCAATCGCCGCCGCGCCCGCGCCCCCGAAGAAGTGTTCGCCCAGCACATTGACGTGGCGATCCCGAAACAGTACATCGGCCGGCTGAAGCTCATCTCCATCAACGCACAGGCTGAGGGCGCGCTCCCGGCCGTGACGGGCCGTCAGTCTGACGCTGTCGCGCTGGTGCAGCATCGCGTCAATGAGCTGATCGCTGAGCTGCTGGACGTGGACGCCAGCGACTACGCGGCCGAAGTCTTCGCTGCCCGCCAGGCTGAGATCGAGGCCCGTGATGTCTGACCCCAAGCACATCGATATGCCCGAGCACACCGCCATCCACACCGCCATCAGCGAGGGTCAGGGCTGTTGCGGGCTCGCACAGGCGTCCGCGGCTGATGGTGCCTGGTGCAGCAACAGCGAAGCCGGTGACGTTCACTACGGCACATACGCTCCCGATGGCGATGTGACCTATACCGGCAGCAACGATTGATCATCTCCACCAGGAGAGAGAAGGCCCTGCTTCCCCCGGCGGGGCCTTTTTTGTGCTTGACGCCCAACGCAAACACCATTAAGCCCTTATGTATCCTTCTTGCCGATGGATAAGGCGCGGGAATAACGGGTAGCTCCCGCCCGTCGCCGCTCGGCAAGACTCCATCGGCACATATGAAGGGTATTTTCCCCAAATGCGCACCTATGTCTTGGACTTCGAGTCCACCTTCAGTAGCGAGCACACGCTCCGCAAGATGTCTATCGAAGAGTATGTGCGCCACCCCAAGTTCGAAGTCATTGGGCTAGGTATAAAGAACCTAGAGACAGACGCGTGTAATTGGCTGACAGGCGATGCTATAAAAAGGTTTTTATGGCTGACAGAAACAGACGGAGCTTATGTCTGCCATCACGCCCAATTTGACCTATTCGTACTCAACCACGTCTATGGCGTGAGACCCGCGTTCATTTACGATACTCTCTCCATGGCCCGCGCGGTCTACCAGACATGGGCTAAGCACTCCTTAGAGGCTTGCGCCGCTACACTCGCACTGGGTGCACCCAAGTCTGTACCTTACAATGCGTTCCGAGGGCTCACACGTGACGAGATCGAGGACAAGCCCGGCCTGATGGACACCATCGCGGAAGGGTGTCTCCATGACGTGGACCTCACGCACGCCCTGTTTCAGCACCTCCTGCCGTTCATGCCGGAGAAAGAGCTGAAGCTGATCGACGCGAACGTGCGGTTGTTCACTGAGCCGGTGTTGCTAGGGGACGTGGC
>Ga0335082_10002798_pt1 | contig 18862 bp, 17 predicted proteins | sample Lox_Sample_41_FD_206718 | JGI IMG/M metagenome (GOLD analysis project Ga0335082, IMG submission 206718) | Soil microbial communities from Loxahatchee National Wildlife Refuge, Florida, United States - Lox_Sample_4.1 | ecosystem: Environmental > Terrestrial > Soil > Wetlands | place: USA...
CTACCCATCTCCCCTCCACCGGGCGCAGGTTCTCGAAGCCGAGGAAGCCGGGCGAGAGCCTCAGCGCCGCGACGATCTTCGGCAACCACGCCTCGTAGTCGCCCGCGCGCCCGCGCTTCACCCGCCTCACGAACACTACCGTCACGCCCCTCGGCGCTTGGAGCGCTTCTTCCATGACTGTCCCTCCGCGCCAGAGACTCACTGCGCGCGCGCCAGAACTCAAGTGCGAAGAGGTCATGAGTTCTGCGTCGCCGCACCTGTCCTTGCGTCGGATCGGGCACCGTGAAAGATTCCCTGCAACGGAGGGATTCTTATGGCGAACACGTACAAGAGCGGGTGCGCGTGCGGTGCGGTGCAGCTCGAGATCAGCGGCGACCCGGCGGTGCAGGTATACTGCCACTGTAACTCTTGTCGCAGTTGGCTCGGTGCGCCGATCCACGCGGCGAGTCTGTGGCCGGCATCGAACGTGAAGGTGGTGAAGGGCGCCGACCAGCTCGGGATGTACAAAAGGACCGAGAACAGCCACCGCCAGTTCTGCACGAGCTGTGGCGCACCGGTGCTCGTCGGACACCCGAGCTTTGGAATGACCGATGTGCCGGCCGGCTCGATCGTCGGCTTCACCTATCAGCCGACGCTGCACGTACACTACGGCGAGAAGGTGATGGCCATGCGCGACGGGTTGCCGAAGTTCAAGGACTTCCCCAAGGAGTTCGGCGGCTCGGGCGACACCGTTCCGGAATGACAAGTCCCGTCACAACGGAGCTCACGCAGATCTGCATACTGTGAATCGGAGTTGAAGACTGCCCCCCCCTCGATTCCGCCAGGAGCCCCCCTGCGACGGATTGGATGGGATGGAGGTCACCACCACGGGCCCAGTGGCTCAAGCGGTCTTCAGGTGTCCATCGTTGCCAGTTTCGGGTGTCCACCGAGGATGCCGGGGGCGTGTCATCTCGATCGCGTCCCCTCCGCCGGCGTTGGCGCCACTAGCACCTGACACCAGGTGCGGACATTCCGCCGCTCCGGCGGCATCCGAGCACTCACAACATCTACAATAACAAGGGCGCTCCGCCGAGCGATAGGGTCGTGCCCGGAGGCGATGAGGGCGCGGTCGACTTCGCGTTCGGTGATCCACGCCAAGCGCCAGCAGGCGAATGAGGGGCGGAGGTAGGGGATCCCGGATGTGGGGACCGCTTCCTTCGCCGGTTCACGCCTATCCGTCTGTGAGGTGGCGTCTCTACGAGCGACCGTGGTGCCGCCGCTTCGCCACCGCTGTCAATCTGTCGCGTTGCCGCGACGCGCCCCGCACGAAGTCGTGCGCAAGGCGGTGCATTGCTGCGCGGGGGTGCACCCGCGAGGTGTTAGCGTCACTCACTGTCTCAGCGACGCACCACTCGCAGTGTGTCGCGGACAGAACTCACAACATGTCACTCAGAAGGCGCCGACAGTAATGCTGGCATAGATCGTGCCTCCCTGGCGGACAACGACATCATCATCGCCGCCACCACATGATGGATCTTGGTGCACTCAATGGGCGGCGCCCCCGGGCGCCGCCTCTGCGCATCCGCCCCCGTTGCCGGCGTCGTCGGCCGGCCGGGGAGAGGCCCGACGACGCCGGTGGTGCGTGGAGAGGGCAGTGGGACGGAACGCTGCGGGCGCGCCCCGCAAGGCCGCCCAGGGCGCTATCGGGAACCCGACTATTGGAGACGCACAGCACAACGAGGAGGGAGTACGCAATGAGCGACTTACGCGAGAACACATCCGCAGAGACCGGGAGGCGCGTGCGGCATCGTAGCTGCAGCCTGACGATGGTGATTGGCCTGGTGATGCTTGGTGCCGTGGCCGCGAGCGCGTTGACCTGTCCCGGGTCCACCAGCGCGGTCAGCATCACGCTGACGGGCAACTACACCCAGAACGGCAGCGGCGACTGCTTCCGTCTGACCGGGGGGTCGAACGTCTACGTCAATATGAACGGCTTCCGCATCACCTGCACCGCCGGGGCGTGCGCCGGCGCGGCGATCACGACCGCCACTGGCACAACGGCCACCGTCACCGACCAGGCGACGGGCAACACCGGCGGCATCTACGGCCCGTGGACCTACGGCGTCCGCAACCTGTACGTGCAGACGCTCAACATCGATGGCGCCCAGTACGCCGTCTACAACGACGCCTGCGCCTCCAGCACGCTGTGCGGCGCGGAGTACAACGTCATCACCAACCCCACGAGCACCGGGATCTTCGCCCGTAGTCCGCAAGGCCGGATCGACAACAACTTCATCGACAACCCGGGCCAATACGGCATTGATGCGGGCGGCGCCACCGCAACGATCCAGATCGACCACAACTTCGTGCGCGGATACGGCTCGACGGGGATGTCGGTCGCCAACACGGTCAACGGGCACGAGAACGTGATCGACCGGGGTGACGCGGGGGCCACGCCGGTGGTCAATACCGGCGGCGGCGTGCCGCCCAACTGGATCAGCACGAACATCTGCGAGGATGCCACGTGGTGCCCGCAGCCAAAGGCGAGGTACATCCTCCCATGACCGACCGCAGACCGAAGAATGAGGGCCATGAACAGGCACGCGCTGCGGGCGTACCGCGATCCTGCACCGCACAGCACCGGATGCGCACGCATCAACGGAAGGAGCAAGCTATGTCACACTATGCAACCGTGTTGCGGGGGGTTCTCGCTACGACGGCCATCGTCCTGTTGATCGGGACGGCACACGCCGCGGACATCGACTGCACGGCGGGGCTGACGAAGAGCAGCGACTTCACCCTGCAGGACAACTACTACTGCACCAGCTCGTGTACGTGCTTCACGCTGACCAACGGAGCCGATCTCGGGCTCAACGGGCACACCATCACCTGTCGGGCCACGACCGGTTCCACCTGCGGCACGGCGATCTCGGCCAACGGCTCCGCCGGCAGTCGGATCTGGGGCTGTGGGGTGGCGGGCCCGTGTAGCGCGAACCAAGGCGGCACCATCACCAGTGACCTCGGCAAGAAGCCCTGGACCTACGGGGTCTACTTCGGGGACCAGGTCTCCTACGTCACCTTCCAGGGCATGACGAGCTACGGCACGTACAAGGTGCCGAACGTGTTCGGCAGTGTCTTCCAGAACATCTATGTGGCCATCTACACCAACGGCGCGACTGGCTCCCTGGTCCAGAACAACTTCATCGATGGGAACGTGCCGAGCGTATTCGGGACGCCGGGGACGATCGGGATCACCGTCTCCCCGTCCGTCGGACCGACGACCGTAGACCGCAATACGATGCGCGGCTACAGCTTCGCCGGCCTCAACCTGATCAACTCGCCGTACACGGTCACGGTGACCAACAACATCATTAACGCCGCGAATCCGTCGTACCCCACGGCGGTGCCGATCCGGCAGACACCCAGCGTCACCGCCAGTCTGCAATACAACCTGTGCAGCGACCTGACGAAGTGTCCGATTCCCGAGCACTTCTTCGTGCTGCCGTAGGGTAGTGCCAGGGCGGGGGGTATTGGCCCCCCGCCTTGGCCCGCGGCAGCTTGGGAATATTGACGAGGTACAGCTGCGCCCGCACAGCACGCGGTCGAACCGGTTGAGTGGAATGGGCAGCAGTTCTCATGATATCAGCCTCTGGGAGGGTGCCGCATGCCGCTCAACCAATTGAGGGATTCGGGCCAGCCGATTGCACCACCACCCGATGTGCAGCGCACGTCCCTTGGCCTCGACGTGCTCGGCAGGTTTGTCTGCAATACCTGGGACGAGGCGACGGCGAACGGCACGCGATCATTTGATGCGGTGGTGATCGGTGCGGGCATGTTCGGTGGCTATTGCGCCGACAAGATCTACCGCTTCGGTGCGGCGAACGACCTGAAGGTCCTGGTGCTCGATGCAGGACCATTTCTCGTTCCCACGCACGTGCAGAACCTACCCCGGGCCGGGCTCAACGTGCCCGGACCGATCTTGCCGGCCAACGACCCTGGTGTCGCGCGCGAGTTGGTCTGGGGGTTGGCGTGGCGCAGCAACGTCGAGTTTGTCGGGCAAGCGTACTGTATCGGCGGCAAGTCGCTCTATTGGGGCGGGTGGTGCCCGGAACTCTTGGCGAGCGACCTGGTGACGTGGCCGCCGACGGTGGCGCAATACGTGACCACCAACTACGCAACGCTGGAGCAGGCAACCGGTGTGGACGTCAAAACCGACTTCATCCAGGGTCCATTGTTCAATCTGTTGAAGCAACGCGTCGGCGCCATCATTCAACAACACACGGTGGCAAACCTCGATTCGGTCGACGATCCACCGTTAGCCGTCCAGGGTCAGTCGCCAGCGTCCGGACTCTTCGGGTTCGACAAGTACAGCAGCGTCACCGCGTTGATCGACGCGGCGCGTGACGCAGCCAACCGACCGGATGCCCAGCGACGACTATTCGTGGTACCCAACGCACACGTCACCCGGCTGCGGACATCCAACGGGGTGGTCACGGCGGTGGATGTCAACGTCGGCGGCGCCGGCCGTTCCTTGCCAGTCAAGAACACCTGTGCAGTGGTGCTGGCATTGGGCACCGTCGAGTCGACCCGGCTCGCGTTGGCTTCGTTCCCCACCGCCCCGAACAATCCCGCCGGCGAACTGATGGGGCGCAACCTGATGAGTCACTGGCGCTCCAACGTGTTTGCTCGGATCAATCGCGCCGCCTTGGACCCAGCCAACACCCTTCCCAATTTGCTGCAAACCGGTGCGCTCCTGGTGCGCGGCTCGACGCCGGCCGGAAAGTTCCATGTTCAGGTAACCGCGTCGGCTGATCCGGGGGGCAACTCCGACGCGCTCCTGTTCACGATGATCCCGGATATCGACCAGCTCGACGCGGTCCTCGCCAACCAACAAGCCGGCTGGGTGTCGATCGCCTTTCGCGGCGTATCTCAATTGATCGGCGATCAGAACAGCAGCGTTCCCAACGTACATGGTCGATGGATCAATCTCAGTCCATACGAAGCCGATGAGTATGGCGTGCCGCGGGCCTATGTCCAGATGACTACGACCGCCGCAGAAGACGGTTTGGCGAACGCAATGGACGCGGCCATTCTCGGGCTCGCGAGCCAGCTGGCGGGAAACAACCCTGCCAATCTGCAAATCACCAACCAGAATCGCGATGGCCTCGGCACCACGTACCACGAGGCGGGGACACTGTGGATGGGGACCGCCCCCCAAACGTCGGTCACTGACACCAATGGCCGCTTCCACCACGTCAGCAATGGGTATTGCGCCGACCAGTCACTGTTCGTGACGGTCGGATCCGTGAACCCGACGCTCACGGGTCTCGTGTTGGCTCGCAAGGTTGCAGAAGCAGCCGTTGCACTGGCAAGCGGAAAGCCGCCGCCGCCGTAGGTGCGAGGCGTCGCTGAATCAGTGACGAGGCGTGACATTCTTCCACGTGATTCGGCCCTCATGTTGGGGGTTCGCACATCGCGGCGGGTCAGGATAGTGGCGTCGGGGTCTCCGACGGCAGCGGCCAACTTCCTCCAGGGCGCCACGTCTCATCATCGCGGTGCGGTTGCAGGCGGCCTCTGGTTCGTGTACCGCGTCACTGTGGCCAGGCAGCAAAGCAGCAGCCAGCGCAGCCGTCGAACCCAAACGGGGCCAGGAAGATGCCGCGATTGACCGTCCCTGTCGATCCTCCCCAGGTTGCCGCGACGACGGTTCGAGCGGCGGCTCCGGAGATGGACGCCGCGCACTTCGAGGACACGCTGGCCGGGCACGGGGTGGGCCCGCTGGTGCGCGGCCGGACGACGACGCTCCAGGTGAATGTCGGCAAACGCTGCAACCAGGCGTGCCACCATTGCCATGTCGAGGCGGGGCCGACGCGTACGGAGGTGATGGGCGCAGCGGTCGCTGTCCGCGTCATCGAGCTCCTCGCCGCCACCCCTTCGATCGAGGTCGTCGACCTGACCGGTGGGGCACCCGAGCTGTGCCCGCACTTCCGCTGGCTCGTCGGCGAGGCGCGCCGACTTGGCCGGCGGGTGATCGACCGCTGCAATCTCACCATCCTGCTCGAGCCCGGGATGGAGGACCTCGCCGACTTCCTCGCCGCCAACCGCGTGGAGGTGGTGGCGAGCCTGCCGTGTTACGGCCCGGAGAACGTCGACACGCAGCGCGGCCGCGGCGTGTTCACCAAGAGCATCGCGGCGCTCCGGCGCCTCAACGCGCGCGGCTACGGCCGCGAGCGGCGGCTCGACCTCGTCTACAACCCGGTCGGCGCCTTCCTGCCGCCGGCGCAGCCGCTACTCGAGGCGCGCTACCGCGAAGAGCTGCGCGGCCGGTTCGGCATCGAGTTCCACCACCTCCTCACCCTCACCAACATGCCGATCAACCGGTTCGCCGCCTCGCTCGCGCGCGAGGGACGACAGGCGGCGTACATGAGCTTGCTCGTGAACCACTTCAATCCCGCGACGGTGGCTGGGCTCATGTGTCGCTCGCTCGTGAGCACCGGTTTCGACGGCCGCCTCCACGATTGCGATTTCAACCAGATGCTCGAGCTGCCGCTCGGTGCCGGACGAGGCGGCGGGCCGCGCACGGTGTGGGACGTGCGCTCGCTCGACGGCCTCGCGGGGCAGCCGATCGCCACCGACACGCACTGCTTCGGCTGCACCGCCGGCGCGGGATCGAGCTGCGGCGGGGCCCTGCAGTGAACCTCGCGGTCGATCGCCGCCCACGCGTCCTGGGACTCCACCTGCAGGAGCTGCTGCTCTGGACAACCGATGCCACGATGATGAGGCTGCCGGTGACGCGGACCCGATAGGGATCATGCACACGTCCACAACCAGCCCAACACCGTCGAGGAGGTTGCATCGATGTCTCAACCACAAGCCGGTATCGTTCCCGAACCGAGTCCGTACGCCTTGTTCTTGCTCGTGAGGGTGCACGACCCCGCCCGGAACGGGCGCGCGGCGGCACGCGTCGCGGCGGGCATTCCGGCACTCGTCCGCAAGACCGCCGCCATCGACACGCGTGCCAAGCTCGTATGCACTGTCAGCCTGGGACCGGAGCTCTGGGACGTCGTGTCACCCGGCAAGCGGCCCAAGGGCTTGCGGCCGTTCAAGGCGCTGGACGTCGATGGACGACGCGCACCGAACACCGGTGGCGATCTCCTCTTTCACATCCTCTCCAAGCGCGAAGACCTCAACGTCGAGCTGGCGTTGCGCATCCAGCGCGGGCTCGGCGACACCGTCGAGGTCATGGATGAGGTGCACGGGTTCCGCTACCTCGATTCGCGCGACCTGACGGGATTCATCGACGGCACCGAGAACCCAAAGGGTAAGGCGCGGGCCGCGGTCGCATGCATCGGCACAGAGGACCCCAGCTTTGCGGGTGGCAGCTTCGTCTTCACCCAACGCTACGTGCACAACTTGCAACAATGGGTGACCCTCCCGGAGAAGGAGCAGGCGAACATCATCGGCCGGCGCAAGCGCGACAGCAAGGAGCTGTCCGACAAGGTCAAGCCGCCGACGGCGCACATCAGCCGCGTGGTGATCGAGGAGGACGGTGAAGAGCTCGAGATCGTGCGTCACAGCTTCCCGTACGCGCGAGCCAAGGAGGCCGGCTTGTTCTTCATCGCCTACAACAAGACGATCGACACCTTTGAGAAGATGCTCAGCCGTATGATGGGAGCGTCCGGGGACGGCCTGCACGACCACTTGATGGACCACACGCGCGCCGTCTCCGGCGCGATCTTCTTCGCGCCGTCACTGCCGGCCCTCAAGTCGCTGGGCTGACGCGCAGGCCCACGGGAACGTGCCTCGGGCCGGTCACGATCTCAGCCCCCGCATCCGTGATGCGCGGCAGGACCCCGAGGGCGTGTTCAACCGCACGCAGCTCCCGGCAGAGATCGTCCCGGCCTCCCCAGCGACTGGCCAGTCTCACCGGCCGCTCAGGATCAACGCGCACACGGCGCAACGGCCAGGCAACACGCAGAGATGGAGCAAGCCAAAGCTCCAGGGACGGTTGCTCCATGCGTGCATCGACCGGTGAAGCCAGGATCGCCTCCGGGTCGAGGACCTGCACGTTGACGCCGCCCACCACCGTCGTCGTCGCGTTCTTCCGGAGCGGCGTCATGATGACGCGGTCGAAGTTGTTGCGCCGACCCCGCCAGTACCGGGCTCTGTACGCGAAGGCGCCACGGCGGCTCGCGGGCTGGTGCCGGCCGGCGATCGCCGGCATGGCCGAGCTGATGCACGCCCTCCACGTCCGGCCCTGATGGTCCCCCATCACACGCGATGACTCTGCGGCGCGGTCAGGCGCATCCCCATCCGGCTGCGTCCTCGGGGGTGGATTGTCTAGGCTCGGGGGCGCCTGTATAGAGTCGAGAAATGGCACGCGGTTGAAGCCGACAGGACGGCCAAGCCAATGTCGGATACGAGCGCACCAGACCCCGCAGCGGAGCACGGTCGAGCGACGACGGCCTCCACGATCGCCCCGAAGGCCGACGGGCCCACCGACCCTCTGCAGCCCGCTGCGGTGAAGCCGCGTGAAGGGCGTGCCGGAGGGCGGCGACGATGGCTGTGGATGACCGGTGGCGTGCTCGTTGTCGTTGCGTCGATCGAAGCGATCCCCTGGGTGGTCACCGCGTTGAACACGGTGAGCACAGACGACGCCTACGTGAACGGGCACGTGACCTTTGTGGCGGCGCGCGTCGCGGGCCAGGTGATGCGTGTGCTGGTCGATGACAACAATCGCGTGCGCAAGGGCGATGTGCTCGTGCAGCTCGACAAGGAGCCATACGAAGTCCAGGTCAACATGGCCCAAGTTGCCGTCGCGACGGCGCAGGCGGATCTCGTCGCGGCACAGGCTCAGGTGCGCGGGCTCGAGGGATTGGCGCGCAGCCAACGCTTCGCTCTGGCCCGCGAAATCGAGGCCCTCGACAATCAGGTCGCCGAACTGCGATCGAGGGTGGCCACCCTGCAATCCAAGAAGGCAACAGTCGCGAAGGCCCGCGCCGACTACGAACGGGACCAGCGACTGGTGAAATCGGGGGCCGTGTCAAAGCAGACGTTCGAAGCTGCCACGGAAGCGCAGTCGGTGGCGGAGGCCGAGTTGGACCGCGCACGGGAAGGCGTTTACCAGATTCGCGCCAGCCTCGGTCTTCCGGCCAAACCTGAGACCAGTGACGATCTCGCCGAGGTCCCGGCGGACCTGGATCAAACCTATTCCGCGGTCAAAGAAGCGCAAGGCCGTCTCATGCAAACGACGGCACAGCTCGGCGTGGTCCGTTCATTCGACACGTCGCCCAAGCAGATGCTCGCGGATTTCTACATGCGCGACCCGCAGGGCAACGTCGACCACATCTTCGCGCAACTGCTCAAGGATGCTCCGCTTGTCAAGCAGGCCGAGGCCAAAGTGGCCGAGGCCCAATCGAATCTCGACCAGGCCAAGCTGAATCTCCGCTACTGCGACGTGGTGGCGGAGATCAACGGCGTCGTCACCCGGCGCAGCGTCAATCCGGGCAACAACGTCGTCGCCGGGCAAAGCCTGATGGCGATCCGCTCGCTGACCGAGATCTGGGTCGACGCCAACTTCAAGGAAACGCAGCTCGCCGCGTTGCGTATCGGACAGGCGGCGGATCTGGACGTCGACATGTACGGCAGTCGCCGCCGCTTCAAGGGCCGCATTTCGGGTTTCACGATGGGCACCGGTTCGACGTTGGCCCTGTTGCCGCCGGAGAATGCCACCGGGAACTTCGTCAAGGTGGTGCAGCGCCTGCCCGTCCGGATTGAGTTGATGGACTACGATGCGGACAAGACGCCGCTGTTCATCGGGTTGTCAGTCACGCCGTATGTGCACGTGCACGAGACGCCCACCGGGCCGGACGCCGGGAAGGTGCTGCAACCGTACCTGCCCGCGACGATCGCCGCTGCCGCCCCCGCCGCGCCGCCATGACCGCTGCGGCGATCGGCGTTGCGTTGCCCAAGCGATCGGTCAGTCCGTGGGTGGTGGCCGGTGCGGTGGTCATCCCGACGTTCATGGAGGTCCTCGATACGACGATTGCCAATGTGGCGCTGCGCTACATCGCCGGCGGTCTGTCGGCGGCGGCCACCGACAGCGAGTGGGTGATCACCAGTTATCTGGCCGCCAACGCGATCATCCTGCCGATTTCCGGTTGGCTCGCGTCGCGCCTCGGACGGCGGAACTACTTCCTCATCTCGATCGCCGTCTTCACGGCGGCGTCGGCATTCTGCGGCTCGGCGACCGGTCTGATCGTGTTGATCGGGTTTCGCGTGCTGCAAGGGCTGGCCGGCGGCGGGCTGCAGCCCTCGAGCCAGGCGGTGCTGCTGGATGCTTTCCCGCAGGAGAAGCAAGGCGCGGCGATGACGGTCTTCGGAGTGGCGGCGCTGCTCGCGCCGGTATTCGGGCCGACACTCGGCGGGTACATCACCGACAACTATGGCTGGCGCTGGATCTTCTACCTGAACGTGCCCGTCGGGCTGTTGGCCTTCCTCATGTGCCGCGCCGTCGTGGTCGATCCGGACTACCTGCAGGTCGAGCGGGCTCGCAGTCGCAAGCGGGGGCAATCGTTCGATACCCTCGGCCTCTGTCTGTTGAGCGTGACCATGAGCTGCTGGGAGATTGTGCTGGCCAAAGGGCAGGAGTGGGATTGGCTGGGTGATCCGTTCTGGCGCGTGCAGACGCTGCTGGTGCTGTTCCTGCTCTGCCTGTCGGCCCTCGTGTATCGCGAGCTGCAGATCGCCAACCCGCTCATCAATCTGCGCACGCTCGCCGACCGGAACTTCCGCGCCTGTTGCCTGATCATCTTTTGCGCCTTCGGTGTGCTCTATGCCAACACGATCACCCTGCCGGAGCTGCTCCAGTCGCTGTTCGGCTACGACGCAACGACATCGGGTCTGGTGCTCTCGCCGGCGGGACTGTTCGCTGTCGTGATGCTCTTCGTCGTCGGCATGCTGCTGACCCGGGGAGTCGACGCGCGCTATCTGATGGCCGCGGGCCTGGCCACGATGGCCGTCGGGAACTTCTGGATGTCGCGTTTCACGTTGGACATCGGCCCGTGGCAGGTGGTGTGGCCCCGGGTGGTGCTGATCGCCGGTCTGTCGATGCTGTTTGCGCCCCTGAACGTGGCGGCGTTTCTCTATCTTCCGAAGGAAATGCGCGGCGCCGCCGTTGGGTTGCTTGCCCTGCTGCGCAACGAGGGCGGCAGCGTGGGGACGTCGGTCGCCCAGATCATCCAGCAACGCCGCGAACAATTCCACGTGTTGCGGCTCAATGAGGGCCTCGACGCGCTGAACCCGGCGGTCCATCAGTTGTTCACCCAGGGCCAGGCCTTCTTCCTGAAGCACACTGGCGATGCGCCGTTGGCGCACGACATGACACTCCAGGTCCTGGAGCGTTTGCGGGCACGCCAGGCCTTGTCGCTCGCCTACTTCGACGTCTTCACGTTCTTGGCGGCGTTTGCCGTCTTGCTGATGGGTCTCGTGCCGCTCATGCGCCGCTCGGTGGCGGAGAAGGGGACTCACATCAGCGCCGAGTGACGCTGATTCTGGCAGCCACCCCGAAGACGCAACACTCTTCCCACGGTGACGACGAGCACTCGTCCTGATCGTCATGTCGGAGTGACGGTGTTCGGGGCGCGCCATCTCTCATAGTGAGACGGAGGGTACTAGCTGGTGCACTTCGGGCGGCTTGGCCCGTGCACCCTGGTGGAATGCGTCTGTCCACTGTGTCCGCTCGACTGGACGCACTCGGCATCCCGGCTGAACGCCAGCGGCGCCTCGCAGTGCGGCACGGGTCTCGCTCGGAAGCAGTCATCACGTTGACAGGAGAAAGGAGAACTGAAGGATGGGCACTCCATTGTTACCTCCGTACCTGGGATCTTGGAACGACCTGATGAGGGCGCTGCTCCACGATCCCTTCCTGGGCAGCCCGCACAGGCACTTGCACACCGCCATGCTGCAGGCACGTTCCGCGTCAGACCCGATGCCGGGTTGGGTTGCGGGCGATCCGGAGCCGACTCCTTGGCTGCCGGCGGCCGTCAGCCACCTGGTGCGGCTCGCGAGCCTCAAAGCCGCGGCTTCGAGTTTGTCGCAGGCGTCGCGGGCGCACCTGACGAGCCAGATCGACGCATCGATCGCCGCGTACATCGACGAAGACATCTGTCCGCCGCCGCGCCGCTGGCCGTTCCCCGGGCCGCCGCCCGGGCCCCTGGCAGTCGCTTCCGAATTGGCGATGGTCGCCAACTCGCTGGCGGAGGGCAGCTTGCGCACCGACTTGCTGCGGGTGAGCGGGCAGATCGTAGAGAAGGCGCTTGCGATGTCGAGCCCGATGGCCGTCTGAGACGATGAGTTGAGAGCCCGGCGGAGACGAAGCATCTCCAGGGTCTCACGTTGGTCAGTTAAACGGTACTCGCTGCCGTCTCGTTGGACGGCACCAAACACACAGGAGGCTGCCATGGCAGGTCTGTATCAGATCGTGAACATCAACTTCCCGCTCATGCGGAAGAGTCTACGCCCACCGCGCGTCTGCGACATCTCGCCGGACGTCGCCGCGCAGATCATCAACTTCGTCGGGATGGACACGGGTGAGATCGAGCACACCGTGCGCGCCGGCGAGGTGTGGGACAAGTCGACTCAGGCGGCGCATCTCGCTGCGGTGGCCGAGAAGGCGAAGGGCTAGCGCCCACGACAGCGGAGCCGGAATCTTGCCGATGGCCGATGATCCGCTCGATGAATGGGTCGGCCAAGCCATCGATTGGCTGGCCGACCACATTCACGCCAATCTCGGATTCGAACGAGCCCTGCGCCAACACCGTTGGCGCGCCGCCCACACCCTCTCCGTCTACCAGACCGCGCATGGTCTGGAGGGCCTCGCGATGGCGGCGCCACATGGCGACTGGTTCGTTGAAGCGCTTCACGCCACGGCCGCCGGCTCGCTGGCGGCGATGGTGAGCGCCACCACACAGCCTCACGTCTTGACGACGTCGGCCAGCACCGCGGAGTGGATTCGTCCATCGCTCCAGCGAGGCGCCATGGTTCAGCGCGAGCAGACGTTGCGGGCGCTGATGTGCGCCGCGACCGTGTCGCCTGGGCAGGGACGATGGGCGCAAGAGGCCGACATCCCGGTCGTGCGTGCGGCGGTGACGGAAGCCCCGGCGCGACAACGACTGTGGCCGCTGCCGGACGTCGCTCAGTTGGTGGCACGGCGTCGGGTCGCCGTGCTCGACGGCGGGCCCGGCCTCGCTTGCGTCGTTGTGCTCGACGAAGAGACGACGCACTATGCCTGCATCGCCGACGTGCTCTGCGGTGCCGACGCACGCGGTCTGCAACAAGCCGGGGAGCTGATTGCGTTCGTCGCGGCCGATCTACTGCAACGCCGTCCCGCCGTTCACATCCTGCTGGACGCGGACGACGCGGCGATGGCAGCCGTTCTCCGCGCCCGCGGATTCGTGGACGGCGGCGGCTGCTACCGAGCGTGGCTGACATGGGACCAACCGACGCCGACACCGTGATCTTCCTGGGCCCCTCGCTCGACGCGGCGGAGGCGGCGCGGCATCTCCGCGCGCAATGGTGGCCGCCGGTCCGCCGCGGTGATCTGCCCGCTGTCGTCGCGCACGGCGTCCGGCGGATCGGAATCATCGACGGCGAGTTCGATCAATCGCTCGCGGTGTCGGTCTCCGAAGTCCGGGCAGCGCTGGCGCGGGGAGCGCAAGTATGGGGCGCCGCCTCGATGGGCGCCTTGCGTGCGGCGGAATGCCACGGGCTCGGGATGTGCGGCATCGGATGGGTCTACAGAGGGTACGCCGAAGGGTGGCTCGCGGCCGACGACGAAGTCGCCTTGCTGTTCGATCCACACAGCGGGCAGGCAGCCACGGTGCCCCTGGTGAACTTTCGCTGGGCCCTGCTGCAAGCCGTTAGCGGTGGGGCGGTGTCGACGGACAGGGCCGCAGTGCTGCTGAGCGCCGCGCAGGCGGTGCGGTATTGGGAGCGGGACGGCAGTGCGCTGATCGCTGCGGCGCGCGACCGTGGCTGCGGCGCCGACATGGAAGCGTTGCTCGAATTTGTCGCGCGCGCGCCGGATCGGTGCGATCGCAAGCGACTCGATGCGCTCGAGTTGTTGAACGCCATGGCGGACGACGCGGCGTCGCGTCCGTCGTAAGGTCGGAGAGACTCCAGTGCCGCGTGCACGGTGGTTGACGTCATGTCCCGGCAGGGGACGCGGTTGGCGGCGCTACCGGCCCGCGGAGTTGTTGCCGCTGGCCGAGAGGGCAGCCCGGCGCTTGGGGGCGGCGCGTCCGTCGGATATTTCAGGGCTCGACCACACCAGCACGCACTGTTGGCAAGTCGTGCGGCCGCAGGCGCTGGACGTTCCCGGCAACATCACCGTCTTGAACGGCAAGGGCTGGACGCGGGCGGACGCCGCCCTCGGCGCGTGCATGGAATTCCTCGAGCGCCACTGGGCCGAGCGCTCGGCGGTGGGGTACGAGATCGCGCCGCCCTCGGTGCTCGAACGCGCTGGCCGCTACTTCATTCCCGCGGCGGCCGTGCCGCTGCCGTTGGGCATTCCGGATCCCGGCGATGCGCCCTTGGCGTGGGTGACCGGCACCACCTTCTGGGGCCAGGACATCCTGTTGCCGGCGCACGACGTGCTCTGTCCGTTCGTGGCCCCGGCGGGGGCGCAGAACCCGTCGGCATGGAGGAGCGCCGGCTTGGCGGCGGGCGGGCATCCGGTCGAAGCGGTGTTGCATGGCCTGTTCGAGATCATCGAGCGCGACGCGGTCGCGGTCTTTGAGCTCGGCGGGCCGGCGTGCAGCGTGGACCTTACGACCTCGGGCTCGGTCCGCATTCAAGCCTTGTTGCCGGCGTTGGAGAGTGTCGGCATCCGTCCGGAAGCGAAGCAACTGCCGGCGATCGGTGGCGTGACGGTCGTCCTGGTTACGCTCGATGATGAACAGGCACGGAACCCGATGCGGATCGTCAGTGGACATGCCGCGCATGTTGATCCGTTCATGGCGCTCGAACAGGCGATTCTGGAGGCGTTGCAGGCGCGCACCGTGATCATTGCCGGAGCCCGCGAGGATCTCGACGAGTATGGTGCGATCGCGCGCCTGGACTATGCGGAGGCGAAGCGGGCGTTCGCCCGGTGGATCGAGCCCTCCGCCGAGCGGGTTGCCGCCCCTGCCGCGCCGCTGCCGGCCCCGGACGATCTTGCGGAGGTGGTCCTGGCGATCGAACGTCGTCTCCGGCACGAACAATTTCAACCGATGGTCGTCGTCGAGCTGTCGCCTGCGGAGTCGATGGTGTCGGTGGTTCGGGTCGTGGTTCCCCGCTGCTCCGAAGTTTCGCACGGCAACATTCGGATCGGTCGCCGGCTGGCTGGTCAGCTCAGATCTACCATGCCTGCCGGAACGTCACCGCTGGCCCGCGAGCCTCACCCGATTTCCGCTTCGACTGCGGAGGGTCGGCAAACCATCCGCTAGCTGCGTGGGCCAACCCGACCAAGCCGCCTGCTGCCGGTCCTCACTGCCTTATCGATAGTCGTGGGGGGCTCGTTGAAGTTAAGGTCCGGCTCGGCGACACTCGCTGCATCACTGCGACGAGGAGGAGGCACGCTGTGATCAAGAGCGAGCACGCCATGCGACGCTGCGCGTGGGTAACGGACATTCACCTCAACTTCGTCGGACCAAGTGCCGTCGAGGGATTCTGCCGTTCCATTGGTGACCTGGGCCCCGATGTTGTCCTGGTCGGCGGCGACATCGGTGAGGCGCCGAGTATCACGACCTACCTGCAAATTTTGGAAGACCGGCTACGACGGCCGATCTACTTCGTCCTCGGCAACCACGACTTCTACCGCGGCTCACTCGCGTGCGTGCGGCGCGACGTGGATGAACTGGCACGCGGGTCGCGCTGGCTGCGTTGGTTGCCGACCGCTGGCATCATCCCGTTGACTCACAGCACCTGTCTCATCGGCCACGATACCTGGGCGGACGGTCGCTTCGGAGACTACGCGAACTCCGACGTCATACTGAACGACTACCTGCGCATTGCCGAGCTGACCGGGCTCGAGCAGACGCGGCGTCTGGCCATGCTCAACTCCCTGGGTGACGAGGCCGCCGCGTACCTTCGAACCCTATTGCCGGAAGCGCTAGCAACGTGTCGTCACGTCGTGGTGCTGGTCCACGTTCCGCCCTTCCGTGAAGCATGCTGGCACGAAGGCCGCATCTCTGGCGATGACTTCCTTCCCCACTTCAGTTGCAAGGCGGTAGGTGAGGTGTTGGTCGAAGCCATGCGCGCCCGGCCGGACACACGGATGACGGTCCTGTGCGGCCATACGCACAGCCCCGGAACGGTGCAGATCCTAGCAAATCTCGTGGTCCATACTGGTGGGGCGCTCTATGGGCACCCGGAGATTCAGAAGGTACTGGTCCTCTAAGGCTGGTGACCAGGGGACCCAATGTTTGTCAATTTCGCCAGAGCGTCAGTGCGGGCCGCGGGACCGCGCATGAGGCACGCGACCGGCGAACACCCCGTGCCTCTCGACCATTCGCCGTTGCGCCCGCATGGGTAGTATCCCGGGTTGACGACGATCGCGTGCGAACCTAACCCCTGGCCCCCTTGGGGAGGAACAAGAGCCTTCCCTCCCCGTGTCGGGGAGGGATCAAGGGAGGGGTCGCACCCAATCGAGGACGCCAGATCCGAAATTGGGACACCACGCCGACTACCACGCGTTTGTCAGGCTAGTGATCGAAGAGTAACATCCCTGCACAACGAGGAGGCCGCGATGGTAAAGAAGAAGGTGGTGCGTCGCAAGGTACAATCTCCCTCAGTCGTGTCGCGTGTGCAGAGCGGCGTGAAGAAGATGCAGCGCGATGCTCAGACGCTGCTGACCCGCGCGCGCAAGGAAGCGACGCGGCTGTCTCACGAACAACGGCGCGGGCTGGATCGCGTCGTCACCGAAGCCAAGCGCCTGCGCGGCGATCTGGACACGCTCGTCAAACGCGCCTCGAAGGACCTGGAATCGCAGTCCAGGCGGTTGCTGTCGACCCTGGAGAAGGACGTGGAGAAGCGTCTGGCACCGATCGTGAGTCGGTTGATGGGACCGTCGCGTCTGGAGGTCCAAAGCCTGGCGCACCGGGTCTACCAGCTGGAGCAGCTCCTGAAGCAGCACTCGCACGCGGCACCGTCGCCAACTTCCACGCCGCCCCTGTCGTCGCCGCCGGATGCGGTTGGCTCCTCTGCCGGCGATTGAGTCCCTACGCCGCTGTCGCTAGAGGCGGCTGTCAGCGAGTGGAATGAGACAGCTCAATTGGTTGCCGCTGCGTCGGCTGGCGCTGGGCCTCGGACTGTTGACGCTGGCCTGCAGTGGCTTCGTCGGGTGCGGTGATGATGCGGACCACAATGGTGCGGGGACGCCTGCCCCCACGCCATCGTTGTTACCGTCCCCGACGGCCATCCCCATCGCGTCGCTGCATCAGCGGTTCATCACCGACGAACAAGGGCGCGCCTTGATCCTGCACGGCATCAACGTCACCGGCTCGGCAAAGGATGACCCGCGCCGTCAGCCATGGATCACCCAGGCGGACGCCGAACGCTTGCAGAGCGACTTTGGATTCAATGTTGTGCGCTACCTGATCTTCTGGGATGCGCTGGAGCCGAGCCCGGGGCAATACGACGACTCGTACCTCGACGCGGTGGCCGAGCGCGTCGACTGGTTCGCCGCTCTCGGCGTCTACGTCGTCCTCGACATGCACCAGGATGTCTACGGAAAGCTCGACATGAGCGGCGCCGTGCTGGGCTTCGACGGCGCCCCGGCATGGGCGGCACGCACCGACGGCCTGCCGCATCGGATCCAGAACCCGTGGGCGCTGACCTACGTCCAACCCGGGGTGAAGCGTGCCTTCGACAACTTTTGGGACGACGGCGGCGCCAATCAGGATCTACAGCAGCGCTATGCGGCGATGTGGGCGCACGTCGCGGCGCGCTTCAAGGGCCAGCCGTGGGTGCTGGGGTACGACATCATGAACGAGCCGTTCGCCGGCAGCGCGGCGGCCGGTGATCTCGGCGGTCTCAAGTTCGGACACGAAGACGCATCGCGAACCTTCGAGCAGCAACAGTTCCACCGTTTCTACCAGCGAGTGATTGCGGCGATTCGCGCCGTCGATCCGGACGGCTGGATCTTCTATGAGCCGCTGGCGTTCCCGGTGAACAACGGCGGCCCGTCATATCTCGGCAAGCTCGACGATCCGCGATCCGGGGCGGAACGCCTCGCCTACTTCCCGCATCTCTACGCGGTGCTCCCCGAGATCAACTTGCACTACGATCCCACCACGACGCCGGAGCTGGACGCCTGGGTCAGCCAGCGGCGCAGCGATTTGCCTGCACTCGGCGAGCCGCTGCTGATCGGCGAGTTCGGCTTGCCGTGGGATGCCGGCGGCGATCCACTCGGGTACTTGCGCAAGATCCTGAACACGGCCGACGAGCTGACGAGCGGGTGGGCTTACTGGTCGTACGATCCCGGCAACTGGGCGCCGGTCACCGGCGCCGACCATCACGAGAGCCCCAACGCCAACGAGCTGGTGCGCGCCTACCCGCAGCGCGTTGCCGGCCGCCCGCTTCGCTACGGCTACGATCCGACGACGCACGTGCTCGAGCTCGAGTTCGTCGACCAGACGGGTGTCAGCGGGCCGACCGAAATATACATCCCGGCGCAGCGCGCCTACGCCGACGGCTGGCACGTGGAGATGAGCGATTCCTCCGGCAGTTGGCAGTCGAGCTGGGACGCGCAGCGCGAGGTGTTGTCGCTTACGACGCCGCGCCGCGCCGGCAGCCACACGGTACGCATCCTGCCGGATACCGCACCTCCGCGTGGGTAGCCTCC
>Ga0335082_10002799_pt1 | contig 18861 bp, 15 predicted proteins | sample Lox_Sample_41_FD_206718 | JGI IMG/M metagenome (GOLD analysis project Ga0335082, IMG submission 206718) | Soil microbial communities from Loxahatchee National Wildlife Refuge, Florida, United States - Lox_Sample_4.1 | ecosystem: Environmental > Terrestrial > Soil > Wetlands | place: USA...
CGCGTCTTCGAGCGCGAGGCGCACGAACTCGCCGCGGCCCTGGATCTCCGGCCAGTAGTAGAGCTCGTAGCGCGGGCGTAGCGTACGCGCGGCCATGTTCCTTTCTCACGCATCCGAGAGGCGGCTGTCAACCCTCGAATGCGACGCATCGCGGTGGCTCACAGCTCGCGCGAGGCCCACGTGCACTCCGACGGCTTCTTGTCGCGGCGAAGGCCGAGGAAGACCGGCTGGCGCAGCTTGTCGTCCGCCGTCCACTCTGCGAACGCGATCTGCGCCACGAGCTGCGGGCGCAGCCAGCGCGCTCCCCGCTCGCGCGGCGCCGGCTCGAAGGCCGGCGAAGGCGTCTCGATCCGACTCATCTGCGCGTAGAGCTCTCCCAGCGTCTGCTGCGTGAAGCCGGCGCCCACCTTGCCGACGTAGCGCAACCGGCGGCCGTCGAGGAGTCCGAGCAGCAGCGCGCCGAAGTGGCTGCGGCTGCCCTTCGGCGCTGTGAAGCCGCCGATCAGGAACTCCGCCTCGCGGCGGGCCTTCACCTTGAGCCAGCTCCGCGAGCGGCGCCCCGGCTCGTACCGCGACGTCTCGTCCTTGGCGACGATGCCCTCCCAGCCTCGCTCCTGCGCGATCTCGTAGGCGGAGAGCCCGTTGCGGACGAGCCGGCGCGCGCGCAGCAGCAGGCCGCGGCGCGCCGGCACGAGCGCCTCGAGCGCGCGGCGGCGCTCGGAGAGCGGGCGCGACACGAGGCTCACGCCGTCGCGCTCGAGGCAGTCGAAGAGCGCGAAGCGCGGACGCGTGGCGGCGCCGGCGCCGCGCCGCTGGAGCAGCTGGAAGCGCGAAACGCCGCGCGCGTCGAAGGCGACGATCTCGCCGTCGAGGGTGAAGTCGCCGCCCGGCAGCGACTCGAGCGCGCGCGCGATCTCCGGGAACTCGGGCGTCAGGTCGAGCTGGTTCCGCGAGTACACGCGCACGCGTCGCGATCGGCGCACGGCGAGCGCGCGGATGCCGTCGTACTTCTCCTCGTAGACCCAGCCCGCCGCGTGGAAGGGGCGCTGCACGAGCGTCGCGAGCATGGGCGCGATCGGTCGCATCGCCATCTCGCGTGCCTCCTCGAGGCGCGTGCCAGGGTGGAGCGCGTGGCAGAGCGTACAATGTGCACATCCGGGCCGACGTGGACCGGCGCAAGCGCGGAGCCGCCCGGCACGCGCGATGCATCGCCGGACGGCGCAGGAGGCGTGCGGCATGAACAGGGGCGACGGCACGCGGCACGAAACCCGGCCGCCGCGCGCGAAGTCCGCCCGCCCGAAGCGCGCCGCTGCGAAGACGGCGAGCAAGCAGGCGAAGCCGGCGCGCAGGAAGACATCGCGCGCTCCGGTCGACGAGCGGCTCGAGCCGTATCGCGAGCGCCGTCGCTTCGAGCGGACGCCCGAGCCCGCCGGCGCGGCGACGCCGCGCCGTGCCGGCGCGCGGCCTCGCTACGTCATCCAGAAGCACGCGGCGCGGAACCTGCACTACGACTTCCGGCTCGAGCACGAGGGCGTGCTGTGGAGCTGGTCGGTGCCGAAGGGCCCGAGCCTGAAGCCCGCCGACCGGAGGCTCGCGGTGCGGACCGAGGATCATCCGCTCGACTACGCCGACTTCGAGGGCGTGATCCCGAAGGGCGAGTACGGCGGCGGCACCGTGATGGTGTGGGACACCGGCACCTGGGAGCCGCAGGGCGACGCCGCCGAGATGATGGAGAAGGGGCATCTCACCTTCGCGTTGCACGGCCGGAAGCTCACCGGGCGCTGGCACCTGGTGCGCACGCGCCCGACGGGCAAGCGCGAGAGCTGGCTGCTCTTCAAGGGCCGCGACGAGGCGGCGAGCGAGTCGGCGGACGTGCTCGAGGTGAAGCCCGAGAGCGTCACATCGGGGCGCTCGCTCGAGCAGATCGGCTCTGCGCGCGACCGCGTCTGGCATTCGAATCGCGGCACCGGCTCGCCCGCCGACATCCTGCGCCAGCTCCCGGTCGGCTTCGCCTTCACGAATCTGGAGAAGGTCCTCTATCCGGAGATCGGCCTCACCAAGGCGGATCTGATCGCCTACTACGCGCTCGTCGCCGACTGGCTGCTGCCGCACGTCGCCGGCCGGCCGCTGACCCTGGTGCGCTGTCCCGACGGCCACACCGGCTCCTGCTTCTTCCAGAAGCACGTGAACGCCGGCGTGCCCGACGTCGTGGACCGGGTCGAGATCCGCGAGGAGGACGGCTCGGTCGGCACCTACATGGCGATCCACGACCTCGCGGGCCTGCTCGCGGCGCCGCAGCTCGGCGCGCTCGAGCTCCACACGTGGGTGTCGCACGTGGACGACCTCGAGCGCCCCGATCAAATGATCTTCGACGTCGACCCCGACGAGGACCTTCCGTTCGAGCGCGTGATCGAGACCGCGCAGCTCCTGCGCCAGCGGCTCGGCGACCTCGGCCTCGAGAGCTTCGTCAAGACGACGGGCGGGAAGGGGCTGCACGTGGTGGCGCCCGTGCGGCCCCGACACTCGTGGGACGAGCACAAGGACTTCGCCTACGCGGTCGCGCTCTCGCTCGAGCGCGAAGCGCCCGCTCGCTACACGACGAACGTCCGCAAGGCGCAGCGCAAGGGCCGCATCTACCTCGACTACCTGCGCAACGGCCGCGGCGCGACCGCGATCGCGCCCTACTCGACGCGGCGGCGCGCCGGTGCGCCGGTCGCGACGCCGCTTGCCTGGAGCGAGCTCGAGAGCGGCATCGACCCGAAGAAGTTCGACGTGTTCCGCGTGCCGAAGCGGCTCGCGAAGCTCGGCGAGGACCCGTGGGCGGGCTACTCGAAGCTGCGCCAGACGATCGGCGCCTCGACGCGCCGCAAGCCCGAGCGGTGAGCGGGTAGCGCTCGCTCGAAGTCGCGCTGAGCTCGTTCCCTTCCCAGCGTGGCTCGGGCTACGGGCAGGGCGGCAGCACGCCGAGCGTCGAGAAGAACGTGGTGTAGACGTTGTCGGCGTAGCAGTTGCCGTGGTCGCCGAGCGTCAGCAGGCCGAGATCGCTCCGCGCGAAGTCGAAGGGATTCGACGGGTCGCTCACGGCGCCATTGCCCGTGACCACGTTCCCGACCACGCGGTTGTTCGAGGCGGCGCTGTCCGCCACGAAGCCCGGTGTGATCTCCGGGTCGGTCGAGCAGTCGAAGGGCGTGCCGAGCACGACCAGGCAGTAGTCGACGATGCCGGCGCCGATGAATTGGTTGCCGGTGATCATGTTCTTCTCGATCAGCGAGTCGTCGACGCCGACGTGCAGGATGCCGATGCCCGGCGGCACGAGCGACAGGATCGCGCCCTCCGTCGCCGTGTTGGGCCTGTTGTTGTCGTGGATGTGGTTCTCCCGGACGGTGTAGCGGGTCGCGTCGGGTCGCACGTCGAAGATGTCCGGCAGGAAGAGGAGCGCCATGCCGATCGTGTTGCCGCGCACCTCGTTGTGCGCGAGCAGCACGTCGTCGCTGTTCGAGACCTCGAAGCCGTTCACGTTGTTCTCGACGCGGTTGTACGTCGCGGCCACGTGCTCGCTGGTCTCGATCCAGATGCCGCTGTCGTCCGCGCCGGTCGCGCTGCTGTGCGTGATGATCCCGTTGCGCGACGAGACCGGGAAGATCCCGTAGTTCGGGTTGTCGACGGAGTGGACGTCGATGAACGCGAAGCCGTCGAGCTGGCGCGCGAACAGGCCGTTGTTGCCGAAGCCGCGGATGGTGATGCCGCGGATCGTGAGTCCGTAGATCGCGGGCTCGTGCGGCAGCGGCGCCGGATCGACGCCGGGGAGCAGCTCGAAGGGCGGCGCCAGGCTCGCGTGGCAGCTCATGCACTCGGTGTGCTCGGCCGGCACCGCGACGATGCCGTTGCGCTGTGAGCCCGCGTTCTCGAGCACGACCTTTCGCCACGGCGTCGAGAGCCCGATCAGGTTCACGCCGCGCGTGATCGAGAGCCCGTTGATCTCGCCGGGCGATTCGCGGTAGACGCCGGGGAGGACGAGCACGTAGCCGCCCTCCGACGCCGCGTCGAGCGCGGCCTGGATCGAGCGGCCGGGCCACACGAACTGGAGGAAGCGACCCTCACCGGTGTCCCCTGCGCGAGCGCTACCGGCGACGGCGACGGCGGCGAGAGCCAGGGAGAGGGCGAGCGACAGGCGAGCCGGGGTCTGCATCCGGAGATCCTCCACACCGAGGTGGGCCAGCATACGCGAATCGAAGGCCCTAGCTGCGCAGAAAAGGCAGGGCCCTCTGCCAGAGCCACTGCTTCGCGGACGGGGGCGGGCGGGAGGACGGCCGGAGGCTCGGGGCGCGCCTCGCGATCCCGGATCAGCACGCCGACGTCGAGCTCGCCGTCGCTGAAGCAGGGGTCGCCGCCGCCGTTCCGGCCATCGAGAGGCCGACTCCGGTCACCGGGTAGCGCCTCACGGTGCCAGCGCCATCGGATCGGGTCGGTCCGCGATCATGCTCTCGGCGATGCCGAGGTCGCTGCGGAATCCGACCGCGGCGGGAATGCGCCAGTCCGCAGCGGCGAAGGCCGCGCGCAGCGAGGCGAAGCCGAGCGAAGTTCAGAAGACCGACCCGGCGCGGTGACGATCCGCGGAGGGCCGACGACAGTCCAGCCGCTGCTGGAGGTGACGGCGTTCGCGGCGAGCACTGCGCCGGAAGCCGCGCGGCGACACGCCGGCCGCGCGATGGAAGGTGCGAACGAAGTTCGAGAAATCGCCGAAGCCGACCTCGAAGGCCACGTCGGTGATCTTGCGCGACTCGTCGCAGAGCAGTCGCGCGGCGCGGCGCAATCGCGAGCGCAGCAGGTATTGGTGCGGGGTCACGCCGAGGACGCGCGAGAAGAGCCGCAGGAAGTGGAAGGGGCTGATGCCGACCTCCGCCGCGACTCGCTCGAGATCGATCGCCTCGTGGCTGTGCGCGTCGAGCCAGAGCGCGGCCTCCACTGCGCGGCGTCGGTCGCGCGCGCCGGCATCGACGCGGCGGCGACGTCCGCCCGACACGAGCTCGGCGAAGCGCGCGGCGAGCCACAGGCCCGCCTCGTCGAGGCCGACGTCGCTCGTGCCCTCGGCCGCGGCCTGTGCGAGCTCCGCGGCCACCATCAGCTCGGGCAGAGGCGGAACGCCGCCGGTCTGCCAGACCGCCGGCGCGACGCCGAGCGACTCCGCGAGCTCCGGCCCGAAGTGGATCGACAGGCACTCGTCGCCGCCTTCGTGGTGGTCGTGCGTGCAGACGTACTCGTCGCCCGGATGTCCGATCAGCAGCGAGCCCGCGACGAGCTCGTGGGTCTCGCCGCGCACGCGATAGCCGAAGCTGCCGCGCCGCACGTAGGAGATCGAGTGGTCCGCGTGGCGCTCGACGAAGGTCGGATCGCCGGGGCGCGCGTGGCAGCGGTAGTCGTCGACGACGAGCGCCGCGCCGCGCAGCAGGGTCGTGATCGGCATCGGCGGCCGACGTTAGCCCTGATCCGAGGTTCGCGGCTCGCGCGTGCGCGCGCGCTCGGCTGCGCGCCACAGATACCAGCTCGCGACGGTGCGATACGGCGACCAGCGCGCGCCGCGGCGGAGCAGCTCGTCGCGCGACGGCAGCTCGGGCCGCCGGAACGCGACTGCGAAGCCCTTGCGCACGCCGTAGTCATCGGCGGGCAGCACGTCGGGACGGCCTAGCCGGAAGATCAGCAGCATCTCCACGGTCCAGCGCCCGACGCCGCGCACCGGCACGAGCCGCTCGACGATCTCCTCGTCGGGCATGCGCCGCGCGGCCGCCAGCGACGGCAGCTCGCCCGCGTGCGCGCGGCGCGCGAGATCGCGCAGCGCGAGTGCCTTGCCGCGCGAGAGCCCTGCGCTGCGGAGCTTCGCGTCGGAGAGCGCGAGGATCCTCTCCGGTGTCGGGGCGCGACGCCCGTTCGCGCAGAGCGCGCACAGGCGGCCGTAGATGGTCGCGGCGGCCTTGCCGCTGAGCTGCTGGTAGACGATCGATTCGGCGAGCGCGCCAAAGAGGCTCGGCGTCTTCTTCAGCTCGAGCGCGAAGGGCGGGGCCGCATCGATCCAGCGCGCGAGCGCGCGATCGGAGTCGCGCAAATGCGCCGTCGCGGCGCCCGGGTCGAAGCCGAGGCCTCCGCGGGTTCCCGTGCCGTCTCCCGTCACGCGACGCACGCTAGCGGAGTCCCGCAGCCCGGACTTTGCAGATCTTGCTGCTGCTGCCGGCGGGCTGGCGTCAGCCGCTCGCCGCGACGCCGTCGCCCGCGAGCACCCGCTCGACCTCCGCGAGCATCGCGTCCGGATCGAAGGGCTTGCGCACGAAGCCCGCCACCTGCGCGCGGACGCGCTCCGCGACGGCGTTCGCGTCGTAGCCGGTCGAGATCACGACGCGCACGTCGGGGCGGATGCGCCGCAGCGCCTCGAGCACCTGCTCGCCGTCGGCGTCCGGCATCGTCAGGTCGAGCAGGACCGCGTCGATCTCGTCGGCGCGCTCGCGGAACATCTCGATGCCGGCGCGTCCGCTCGTGCACCCGAGCGCGCGGTGTCCGGCCGCTCGAAGGAGACACTGCGTCACGTCGACGACGCTCTCCTGATCGTCGATCACGAGCACGCAGCCGCGGCGCGCCGCCTGTGGGAGCGCCGGTACCCGCGAGAGGGTGGCGGTCGCGGACGCCGCCTCCGGCAGCATCACCGATAAGGTCGTGCCCGCGCCGGGCCGCGTCCGCACGCGGACCACTCCGCCATGCGCGCGCACGATGCCGAGCACGGCCGCGAGCCCGAGCCCGCGGCCCGACGGCTTGGTCGTGAAGAACGGCTCGAAGATGCGCTGGCGCGTGGCCGCGTCCATGCCGGGTCCATCGTCCGAGACCTCGAGGAAGACGTAGCGCCCGGGCCGCGCGCTCTCGGAGCCGACTGCGTCCTCGAGATCGCGCGCGCTCACGTCGCGCGAGCCCGTGCGTACCACGAGACGTCCGCCGGCCGCGCCGCACGCGTCGCTCGCGTTGGTCGCGAGGTTCAGCAGCACCTGCTGGAGCTGCGTCGCGTCTCCTTCCGCGGGCGCGCACGGCGCGAGTTCGATCTCCACGCGGCAGCGCTCCGAGACCGACGCATGCAACAGGTCCGAGGTCTCGAGCGCGAGCTTCGAGAGGTCGATCGGCTTTCGCGCCCGGGACGAGCGGCCCGAGTAGGCGAGCATCTGCTGCGTCAGGCGCGCGCCGTGCTCGGCCGCGGCGCCGATGCGCGCGAGCCGCGCGGCGAGCGCGGAGTCCGGCGGCGCCTCGGCGAGCGCCGCGCGGCTATTGCCGAGGATGACGAGCAGCAGGTTGTCGAAGTCGTGCGCGACGCCGCCGGAGAGCAGCGCCAGGCTCTCGAGGCGCTGCGCCTCGAACACGCGCCGCTCGCTGTCGCGCAGTTCGGCCGTGCGCTCCTCGACGCGGCGCTCGAGCTCTGCCTGCGCGCTCTGCCAGCGGCGGCGGCCCCGCTCCCACTCGGCGTGGAGCTGAACACCGACGAGCGACGGGACGCTGACCACCCACATCGCGAGGAGGCCCGGCGAGACGCGCCCCGTCTCCATCATCGAGACGACGTGCACCGCCCCGAGCGCGGCGAGCAGCACGAGCGAAGGCGCGAGCCAGCGCTCCGAGCGCGAGACGCCCGCGCGCGGAGTCGCGCGCCAGACGAGCCAGGCCGAGGTCACGACGACCGCCGGCTCGACTGCCAGCGCGAGCGCCCACGACAGCCGGGTCTCGCCCGCCGCGGCCAGCGCGGAGCGCAGCAACCCGTGGACGAGCGCCGCAGGCAGCAGCCAGCGCGGCACGCGCCTGCCGCCGAGCGCGAGAGCGCCCGCGACGAGCAGGGCGGGGAACGCGGAGCCGAGCGGATACGCGACGAGCGGCGCGTGCGGGAAGGCGTCGCGCACGAGCACGAGGATCGTGGCGGCGCCCGCGGCGAGCCAGCCAGTGAGCCACCAGCTGAGCGGCGCGCTGTCCTCGCGCGAGAGGACGCGTACGGCGACGGCCACCGACGCGCACAGCAGGAGGATGAGCAGCGCCTCCACCGATCGGATTCCCCCGACCCCGCGGCCGCACCACACCGGTCGAGCGCACGAGACGGCCGTGAGGGAGAGCCACCATATCACGGTCGCTCCCCCGGCTGCGTGGCGACGCCGTCACGGAGAAGGGAGGGCTAGCATCCGGCGCGCGTGTCGGAAGCAGTCGCGGCCGAGCCGATCCGCGCGCCGGGTCTTCGCGCGCGGCGCGCGCACCAGAGCCAGCTCTTTCTCGTGGCGATCGCCGTTGCCTGCGGCGTCGGCGGCGCCTTCGCCGCAATCGCCTTCCGCATCCTGATCCGCCTGTTCACGGCGGTCTTCTTCGCCGACGGCGGCGGAGTGCGCGATCTGTTCGCGGGCAACTGGCTGGCCGACGCAGGCGACCCGCTCGCGCTCGCGCGCGCGCTGCCTTGGTGGGCGAAGCTCGCGATCCCGGCACTCGGCGGTCTCGTCGTCGGACCGCTGATCACGCTCTTCCCGCGCGAGGCGAAAGGCCACGGGGTGCCCGAGGTGATGGAGGCCGTCGCGCTGCGCGGAGGCATGATCCGCGGGCGCACGGTGGTGCTGCGCACGCTCGCCTCGGCGCTCTCGATCGGATCGGGCGGATCGGTCGGACGCGAGGGTCCGATCGTACAGATCGGCGCGGCGCTCGGATCGATGATCGGGCAGTGGTTCCGCGTGCCGCCGCGCGTGCTGCGGACGATCGTCGGCTGCGGCGCGGCGGCCGGCATCGCCGCCACCTTCAACGCGCCGATCGCGGGCGCGTTGTTCGCGGTCGAGATCATCGTCGGAGACTTCGCGGTCGCGCAGTTCTCGCCGATCGTGATCTCGTCCGTCGTGGCGACAGTGCTCTCGCGCTGGCTGCTCGGCGACCACCCGTCGTTCGCCGTGCCGCCGTACCAGCTCGTCTCGCCGTTCGAGATCGTGCTCTATGCGCTGCTCGGTGTCGCCGCCGGCCTCGTCGGGCTCGCGTTCATGGAGACGCTCTCCCGCGCCGAGGACACCTTCGAGCGGCTGCGGGTCCCCGCCTGGACGAAGCCCGCGCTCGGCGGGCTGCTCGTCGGCGCGATCGGCATCGTCTTCCCGCAGGTCTACGGAGTCGGCTACGGCACGATCACGCCTGCGCTCCAGGGATCGCTCGCGCCGACCCTGCTGGCCGCGCTGCTCGTCGCCAAGCTCGTCGCGACCTCGATGACGGTCGGGAGCGGCGGATCGGGCGGCGTGTTCTCGCCATCGCTCTTCTTCGGCGCGATGGCCGGCGGCGCGTTCGGCAGCGCCGTGCACGCGCTCTTCCCGGCGTCGACGGCGGGGCCCGGCGCCTACGCGCTCGTCGCGATGGGGGCGGTCGTCTCGGCCACCACGCACGCGCCGATCATGTCGATCGTGATGATCTTCGAGATGACGCAGACGATCACCATCATCCCGCCGCTGATGATCTCGTGCGTGATCTCGACCCTGCTCTCCACGTATCTCTCCCGCGAGTCGATCTACACCATGAAGCTCGCGCGCCGCGGCGTCGACCTGCGCGCGCAGCAGGACGCGAACGTGCTGCGCCGGCTGCGCGTACGCGACGTGATGTCGCGCGACGTCGCGCAGGTGCCGGCGTCGGCGCGCTTCGACGAGCTGCTCGCGCTCGTCGTGCAGAGCCCGCACGTCGAGTTCTACGTGGTGGACGACCGCGGCGATCTCGCCGGCGCGATCTCGCTGGCGGCGCTGCGCCAGCTCATGCTCGACCAGGAGGCGCTGCGCCACGTGCTGGTGGCGCGTGACCTCGCGGTGCCGCACCCGCCGACGGTGACCGAGGACGACGACCTCGACACGGCGATGCAGATCCTCGGCCACTCGGATCTCGACGAGATCGCCGTCGTGGATGCCGAGAAGCCGCGCCGACTGGTCGGGAGCCTCACTTCGCAGCGGGTGATCGACGCGTACAACCAGGAGGTGCTGCGGCGCGACCTCGCGGGCGGCATCTCGAGCAGCGTCGGGCTCTCCGGGCGCGTGCGGCAGGTGCCGCTCGGTGGCGGCTACGTCGTGCAGGAGATCGACGCGCCCTACGCCTTCCTCGGGAAGACGCTGCGCGAGCTCGCGGTGCGCGAGCACCTCGGCGTGCAGGTGGTGCTGATCCGCAGCGCATCCGAGCCCGACGCGGCGCGCCGCGTGCGCGTGCCCGGGTCCGCGGATCGGGTGTGCGAGGGCGACACACTCGTCGTTGCGGGACCGAAGGACGCGGTAGACGCGCTCCAGCACATCTAGAGCCCATCTCAAAAATCCTCCCGTCGCCTCGCTCGCGTCTTCGTCCCGATCCCTGCGTTGAAAAATCTCGCCGTATCGCCCGATATGGCTGCGATTTCGCGCCTTGGGCTCGGGCCGAATCCGCGCGCGTTGCTCGGTCCAGATTTCTGAGATGGGCTCTAGTCTCGGGAAGGCTCTTTGTAGATTGCACTCGCGCGAGCGCGCGATTCGACTCTCTCGTGTCACCTCGTCGATCGAGGACGGAACGCGGATTGCTTCGCACGCGGCCATGCGCCAGGCGAGCACGCCGGATCCCGTGGCGCGGCCCGGGGAAGGGCTCGCCGAGTCGCAGGACGACTTCACGGGGACGTGGGTCGACGACCTGCGCCGTGACATCGTCGTCATCGGCGCGTCGGCCGGTGGATTCGAGGCGCTGCGCGATCTGCTCGGCGCGCTGCCGTTCGGGCTCGGCGCCGCGGTCCTGATCGTCCTCCACACATCGCCGGACTCGCCCGGAAACACCGCAGACATCCTCGAGCGAGTCGGGCGGCTCCCCGTGGTCCATCCACAGGATGGAGACGACATCGTGCACGGCTGCGTGATGGTGGCGCCGCCGGATCAGCACATGGTCGTCGACGGCTCGAAGGTGCGGCTGGTGCGAGGTCCGAAGGAGAACGGCGTCCGACCGGCGGTCGATCCGCTCTTCCGCTCGGCGGTCCGCAGCTACGGGCCGCGCGTGGTCGGGGTGCTCCTTTCCGGGTCGCTCGACGACGGCACGCAGGGGCTCTCGGAGATCAAGCAAGGCGGAGGACTCGCGGTCGTGCAGGATCCGCGCGAGGCCTCGTTCCCGTGCATGCCGCTCTCGGGGCTGCGGCACGTCCCGGTCGACCAGGTGCTGTCGGTGAAGGGCATCGCGGAGCTACTGATCCGGCTCGGCGACGCCGGCTCCGACGATCTCGAGACGGCGGAGTCGCTCCTGCCCTCGGAAGAGGCTCCGGACCCCGAGGCCTTGCAAGGTGTACACAACACCGCGCCAGCAGCCTTCACCTGTCCGGAGTGCGGCGGCGCGCTGCGGGACGCGAGCAAGGAAGGCGTCGTCCGCTTCCAGTGCCACGTGGGGCACGCCTACAACGCCGACAGCCTGGTCGCCGAGCACACCGTGATGCTCGAGCAGGCGCTCTGGACCGCGCTCCGCACGCTCGAGGAGGCGGCGTGCCTGCGGCGCGAGATGGCGCAGCGCTCCTACGCCCGCGGTCTCCACCGCCTCGAAGAAGCATACCTCGGCCAGGCTCGAGAGTTCGAGAGACGGGCGACTCTGATCCGTGCCGTGTTCGAGCGGGAGGGATTCCCGGGAGCCGGACTCGGGCGAATGCGCGCCGACGCGCCGGAAGTGTCGTGAAGCGCCGCGCGGACGACGAGCCTCACGGATCGGCTACAGCGCGGCGAGCCCCTTGCCGCGCTCGCCCGCCGCGAGGAGGCGCGCGATCTCCGAGACCTCCTTCGCGACCGAGCGCTGCCACCAGCCGCGGATCAGGAAGTCGTGCACGAGTCCGAGCGGACCCCAGCCGAAGTCGACCTCTTCCACGTGCGTGATGCGCGTGCCGCCCGGGACCTCCTCGATCTCGAACCACGCGTGCATGCCGCGGATGAAGCCGTGCTCGAGCGTCACGTCGATCGAGTGCGGCGGCTTCCAGACGTAGCGCGTGACGACCGAGCCCTTCGCCACGCCGAGGAAGGTGCCGTCCTCGCGCGCGATCATGCCATTCGGGATGTCGCCGAGCTTCGTCACCCACAGGATCTTCGTGTCGGCCTTCGTGTAGAGCGCGGGGTCGAGCACGAAGTCGAAGACCTCCTGCGGCGTCACCCCCGCGATCAGCTCGCTGCCTTCGCCACGGATCATCGCGACGTCCCCCTCTTCTTCGTCGTCGTCTTCTTCTTGCTTGCGCTCTTCTTCGCCGGCATGGCGGCGGTGAATTCGAGCGCGCGCGCGATCCAGCCGCGCAGCGCGCGCGGGTCGGCGTGGAGCGCCGGCGGCACGAGCACGTACTCTCGCATCGGACGCCCCGCCATCGGCTCGAAGACGCGCGCACCGGGCTGGGAGAGGAGCTTCTCGCGATCGGGCTCGTCGAGTCGCACCAGGATGTCGGCCTGATGCAGCCCGGAGAAGAGGTGGCCGCCCGTGAAGGCGCACGGGAAGCCGAACATGGCGCGGCGCTCGATGCGGGGGTCGTCGGGCAGCGCGCCGTCGAACGCCTGAGCGAGCTCCGGAGGCGATCGGCGCCAGCGCGGGGGCTTCTTGCGGGCGGCCATCGCGTCCCATTCTAGATCTGCGCGTCGAGGCGATGTCGGAAAGTTCGGGCTCAGGCGGCGGGCTTTTCCGGTCGAAACGCCGGGGATGGCCGAGCTCGTCCTCGTGCTCGCGATCTGTGCGGCGCTCGGCGCGCTCGCGGGTCTCTGGATGCTGGCGCCGACCACGCTGCTGCTCGCCGGCTTCTGGACGACCGTCGCCGGGCTCGCGCTCGGCGTCCCGGCCGGCGCGCTCTACCACTGGGAGCTCCACCGCGCGCTCACGTCCTGCTCGCGGCTGCCGGCGCGCTGGTGGATCGCGCCGACCTCGCTCCACGGGCTCCTCCCGCTCGACCGGCGCGTGCGCGTGCTCGGGTGTTGCTATGCGGGCGCGGCCGGCTTCGTCGTGACGGTGCTCGGCTGCATCGGTGTCGCGCTCGCGGTCTGGCGCGGCATCGCGTAGTCGAACAGGCGCGGGGAAGGGAACGGGTCCGGCGCGGCTTCGGGCGGGCCTGACCAGCTCACGGCGAGGGGGCTACCGTGCGCAGCGCCATGGCCGACGTTTCCCGACCGCGACCGCGAGCCGTGCTGCTCGGCGTGCAGCTATCGAACGTGGACGATGGGCCCTTCGGCTCCTCGCTCGACGAGCTCGCGCGCCTCGGCAAGACGCTCGGCATGGAGGTGGTCGGGCGCGTGACGCAGAAGCGACCGCGCCTCGACCCGGGCGCGGTGGTCGGCGAGGGGAAGCTGAAAGAGCTCGCCGACTGGACCGGCGGCAGCGGGCGCGTGCACGTGGGGCCGCCGCCGCGGACCGAGCGGAAGGACGAGGGAAAAGAGGAAGAAGAAGAAGAGCGCGACGATCTGGATTCGTCGGGGAGCGACGAATCCAAATCGCGCGACGACTCGAAACCGCGCGCGTCGGTGGTCCTCGTCGACCACGACCTGACTCCGTCGCAGGCGCGCAACCTCGAGCGCGCGACCGGCGCCGAGGTGCTCGACCGCAGCGCCGTCATCCTCGCGATCTTCCAGCGCCACGCGCGCAGCCGCGAGGCGCGCCTGCAGGTCGAGATCGCGCGCCTCAACTACGTCGCGCCGCGCCTGCGCGAGACGGGTGGAGGTCGCGACCGCGAGGGCGGCGGCATCGGCGGCCGCGGCGCCGGCGAGAGCGCCTCCGAGCTCGACCGCCGCAAGGTGCGCGACCGCATCGCCGAGCTGCGCGAAGAGCTCGCGGCGATCGAGCGCGAGTCGGGCACGCGGCGCAAGCGCCGCAGCGACCAGAACACGGTCGCGCTCGTCGGCTACACCAACGCCGGGAAGTCGTCGTGGATGCGCGCGCTGACCGGCAGCGGCGTGCGGGTCGAGGACAAGCTCTTCGCGACGCTCGACACGACCGTGCGCGCGCTCCACCCGGAGAGCGCGACGCGCGTGCTGGTCTCCGACACGGTCGGCTTCATCTCGAACCTGCCGCACGATCTCGTCGCGAGCTTCCGCTCGACGCTCGACGAGGCGCGCGACAGCCACCTGCTCGTGCAGGTGGTCGACGCCTCGGACGCGGCCTTCCCCGCGCAGATCGAGGTGACGCGCGAGGTGCTCGACTCGATCGGCGCGAGCGAGAACCCGCGCTGGCTGCTCTTCAACAAGGCCGACCGCCTCGATGCGGAGACGCGCGCGCGGCTGGCCCGTGAGTGGCCAGACGCGCGAATCTGCTCCGCAAAGGATCCCGCCGACGTGGCCGCGCTGCGCGAGAGCCTGGTCACTTTCTTCGAGCGCGATCTCGAGGAGGGCACGATCACCGTGCCCTACGCGCAGCAGCGTTGGGTGGCGGAGGCGCACTCGCACGCGCGCGTCGTCTCGGAAGAGCACGGCGAGACGGGCACGCGCCTCGTCGTCCGCGCGACCCCGGCCGTGTGGGCGCGGCTTCGCGCGGGGCTCGGCGTGACGGCGAAGCCGCCCGCGACGAAGCCGGAGGCGAAGGTGGAAGCGCCGAAGGTTGTCGCGGCGCCGAAGAAGAAGAGCGCCCCGAAGAAGAGTGCGGCGACCGCGAAGAAACCCGCGGCGAAGAAGAAGCCCGCAGCGAAGAAGACCGCCGCGAAGAAGAAGTCCGCGGGCCGCGCTCGCAAGACGAAGCGTTAGTCGGCCCGTACCCCGCCGGAGGTCGCGCATGTCCGAGCTGATCCAACGGATTGCTCGAGCGGTGCCCGGGATCGTTCTGCTCGCAGGCCTTCCCACACTCGCTGGAGAGAACACGGACTGGGGCTGGTTCCGCGCGACCTCGACCGGATCGAATTGGTGGGTCACAGGGGAAGGCGACGGTCTCGATCGCGGGCTCCGCGTTCAGCGCCGAGCTCCGGGATGGCGGCTCCGATCCCTTCGTTCGCGTGACCTTGCGAGGGACGATTCGCGATCGCGATGTGGCGGTGACGGCCACGGTTCTCCAGACCGACAAGCCCGAGGAAACGCTCGCGGGTCGCCTCCGCCGCCTCTGCTGGAAGGCCGGGGGAGGCAGAGAAGTCCTCGTCCTCACGGATGGCGTCGAGGTGATCTCACTGGTTCGCGAGCTGCCGAAGGACGAAGCCTGCAAGCCTGCCGCCTGACTAGCGGTACAGCTTCATCTCCGGCCACAGCTCTCGTAGCGGACGCCGCGGGTCGCGGCAGAGGAAGACGGCCTCCGCCTGGAGCATCGGCATACAATACGGACAGTCGATCTCGGCGACGCGGTCGCAGCGCCGGAACCACTGCTCGAGCTCGGCCTGCGATTCACGCACGACGAGCACGAGCTCGCCCGTCGCGTCCCCGGGTCCCCACAGCCAGTACTGGTTGTGCGTCCCGATCGAGCGCGACGGCAGCCCGCGCCGGGAACCCAGCCGGTCGATCGCGCCGGTCTCGCCGAAGCTGCTCGTGAGGATCTCGACCTTCGCGCGCTCCTCCGGTGAGAGCGTCTCGTAGGCGCGCGTCACCGCGTCGAGCGTCGCTTCGGCGTGTTGGAAGAGCGCGAGGTGGATCGGCAGCACTCCGCTCGACTCGCGCTCCTGAGGCGGCGAGAAACCGAGCGCCTTCTGATAGGCGACGGTGGCCGTCGGAGAGAACAGGGGAGCCGACAGCGGCAATGCGACGAGCCCTGACACGGCGAGCGCGATCGCTGCCGCGCGCGGGAGCCACGGGCGCGCCGCGCCGGCGCGCTCGACGAGAATCGCGCCCGCGGCGAGCAGAACGGGGAAGGCCGGCGCGAGATAGTGGATGCGGGCGCTGCCGGAGGCGACCAGGATTCCGACGGTGGTCAGGAAGATCCAGGCGAGTGGGCGGTAACGCGCGAGCGCAGGACTCGTGAAGCAGCCGACGAGCCCCGCGATCCAGAGCGGTGCCGCGAGCGGATTCATCGCGAGGATCTGACCCCCGAGCAGCGCCAGCGGTGACACCGCGCCGACCTTCTGCTCCGCGGCATCGCGCGAGAACTCGAGGAAGGGCCAGCCGTGCTGCTGCTGCCACGCCACGAAGGGAGCGAAGAGCGCGAGCGCGATCGCGCCGGCCCCCCACGGCCACGGCGTGGCCAGGCGCCTGCGCTCTCGCGTCAGCAAGAGCCCGGCGGCGAGTCCCGCGCCGAACCACGTCATGCTCACCTTGTTCAGCATGCCGACGCCGACGAGCAGGCCGAGCGCGAGCCAGAGCCGGTCGCCTCCGCCGTTCAGGATGCGCGCGAGAAGCAGGAAGCCGCCCGCCCACAGCGCCTGATCGATCGGATTCATCGAGTAGTAGGTGCCGAGCGCGAGCGACACCGGCGCGGTCAGCAGGGCCAGCGCGGCGAGTCCCTGGGCCGCGCGCCCGCCGCCCATCTCGCGCGCGAGGAGCCCGGTCACGAGCACGGCCGCCGCCGAGAAGAGCGTCGGCAGCACGCGCAGCGCAGGGATCGAATCTCCGAGGAGGGCTCTCACCGGCACGAGCAATGCGACCGAGAGCGGCGGATGATCGACGTATCCCCAGGCGAGCCGGTCCGAGCAGTCGAGGAAATAGAGCTCGTCCGTCATGTACCCCCAGGCAAGCGGGCCGCTCGACAGCGCGTGGAGGACGAGCTTGGCCGCGACCACGGCGCCGATCGCGCTCCACGCGATCGGCGGCGCTGTCAGGCGCGGGGCGCCGGGCATCCCGTCTTCAGATCCTCGCCGTGTCCGGCTCCGCGATCACGCGGTTCTCGAGCGTACCGAGCCCGTCGATCTCGATGCGCACGACGTCACCGGCGACGAGGTAGCGCGGCGGCTTCGTGCCGATTCCGACACCGGACGGCGTGCCGGTCGAGACGACGTCGCCGGGCTCGAGCGTGAAGGCGGTCGTCAGGTGCTCGATCAAGGCGAAGCAGTCGAAGATCAGGTGCTTGGTGTTGGAGTCCTGGCGCAGCTCGCCGTTGACCCAGGTGCGCAGGCGCAGGCCGTGCGGCTCGCCGACCTCATCGCGTGTCGTGAGCCACGGGCCGAGCGGACCGTGCGTGTCGAACGACTTTCCCATCGTCCAGGTCGGCACGCGGATCTGCCAGTCGCGCACGGTCACGTCGTTCGCGACGCAGTAGCCCGCGATCACCTCGTGCGCGCGCTCGCGCGGCACGTGGCGGCAGCGGCGCCCGATCACGAAGGCGAGCTCACCCTCGTAGTCGAGCTTGTCGGAGGCGCGCGGCAGGTGGATGTCGTCGCCCGGACCGATCACGCAGGTCGACTGCTTGTTGAAGACGGTCGGCAGCGCCGGCGTCTCGCGGCCGGTCTCGGCGATGTGGTCGGCGTAGTTGAGTCCGATCGCCAGGAATTTCGGCGGGTGCAGGATCGGCGCGGCGAGCCGCACGCGCTCGAGCGGAGTCCGCGCGCGCGCCTTCGCCGCGGCAGCGGCCGCGCGCGCGAGCGCCGCATCGCCGGCCGCGAGCAGCGCGGACATCTCGCGCGGCAGCTCCGGCGCGGCCTCGGCGAGGTCGACGACGCCGTCGTCCACGACCATGCCGATCCGATGTCCGTTCGCCTGGTGGAAGGTGCAGAGCTTCATGGCTGAATCCTCGGCCGCCACGGTAATCCTTTCCCCCGAATGCGCCCGCGCAGGTAGGATGGGAGCGCGGCCCCGCGCCGCGGAGAGGGGGGGACGATGTCTTCGCAGCCCGAGATCCACGAGCCGGTCGTGACGACGAGCACGACGAGCGCGCTCGTCCCTGCGCGGCCGCCGCGCGTCGGCCGGGTCGCGGGCTGGCTGCAACGCGTGAGCGGTCTGGTGGCAAAGCGCGCTCCCACGCCGATTCCCGACGCGACGCCGCGCCTCGACGCCCTCGAGCGAGCGCTCGCCGCACACCGCGAGGAGACGGACAAGCGCCTCGAGCAGAGCGAGCGCCGCGTGCTGCACCTCGCGCAGCAGCAGATCGAGGCGCTCGCGAGCGACCTCGAGACCAGCCTTCGCAAGCAGATGCAGCGGGAGGTCGAGGTCGCGACGGGCTCGCTCCGCCGCTGGCTGGTCGGCGCGATCCTGCTGGCGCTCGTGGCGTGCGGCGCGGCTCTCGCGGCGCTCTACGCGACCTTCGTCCGCGTGGCCTGATCCAAGAGCCCCCGGCCGGGCGGCGCGATCGACCCGGGACGTGGTTATCTTGCGGCCCGGCGTCGGACTCGCGCACCCCTACGCCAGAGCGAGGAGCCCGTGTCGGCGCCGCACTCCCCCCACGGTCCCAGCGACTCCGGCCCGCGCGCGCCGGGCTTCGTCGCCTTCTTCATCGACCGGCCGATCTTCGCCGCGGTGGTCGCGATCCTGATCACGCTCGCCGGCGCGATCGCGCTCCCGCTGCTGCCGGTCTCGCTCTTCCCGCCGATCTCGCCGCCGACCGTGCAGGTCTCCGCCAGCTACACCGGCGCGTCCGCCGAGGTGGTCGAGCGCACCATCACCCTGCCGATCGAGGAGCAGGTGAACGGCACGGAGGGGATGCTCTACATGAGCTCGACCTCCGCCAACGACGGCCAGATGAACATGACCGTCACCTTCCAGCTCGGCCGCAACGCCGACATCGCCGCCGTCAACGTGAACAATCGCGTGTCGGTGTCGGAGCCGCGCCTGCCCGAGGAGGTGCGACGCATCGGCGTGACGGTGCGGAAGCAGTCGCCGGATCTCACGTTGGTCGCGAACCTGCTCTCGCCGGACGGCTCGCGCGACGCGCTCTTCCTCTCGAACTACGCGCTGATCAACGTGCTCGACCAGCTGAAGCGCGTGCCCGGCGTCGGCGACGTCGGCATCTTCGGCGAGCGCCGCTACGCGATGCGCATCTGGCTCGATCCGGAGCGCCTCG
>Ga0335082_10002800_pt1 | contig 18854 bp, 20 predicted proteins | sample Lox_Sample_41_FD_206718 | JGI IMG/M metagenome (GOLD analysis project Ga0335082, IMG submission 206718) | Soil microbial communities from Loxahatchee National Wildlife Refuge, Florida, United States - Lox_Sample_4.1 | ecosystem: Environmental > Terrestrial > Soil > Wetlands | place: USA...
AGGTGGTCTTTGGCAAGGGCAAAACCGCCGAACAAGTGGTCGGCATCGCCACGCGCCTGCTGGACAAGTCACGGAATCTTCTGATTACCCGTACCGAACGCTCAGTTGCGGAAAGCCTGATGGCAGTTTACCCGGAAGCCGAGTTCTTCCCCCTCTCAGGAGCGGTCCGCGTCTGGCGCGAGCGCACGATTGTGGGCAAGGGCCCCGTTGCGGTGGTCTGTGCGGGCACCAGTGACATTCCGGTGGCGGAAGAAGCCCGCCTCACGGCTGAAGTCATGGGCAACGCCGTGGATGCCATCTACGACGTGGGGGTTGCTGGAATCCACCGGTTGCTCAGCCACAGCGATCGCCTCATGGCCGCCCGAGTAGTCGTTGTCTGCGCGGGCATGGAGGGCGCTCTGCCCAGCGCGGTCGGCGGGTTGGTTTCCGCCCCGGTGATCGCCGTGCCCACCAGTGTCGGCTACGGCGCCAGCTTCAACGGCCTGGCGGCCCTGTTGGGCATGCTTAATAGTTGTTCCAGTAATGTGACTGTGGTGAATATCGACAACGGTTTCGGCGCTGGCTACGTAGCCAGCCTGATAAACCGGCTGTGAACTGCATCGACATGCCGACGGAGAAGAAGCTACTAGCGGACGGCAGAGGGCGGAGCCAGACAGACCCCGCCCGGGGAGAAGGTTATGCTACGGCTGCCACGATCCGCGCACCGGACTCTTCCAGATACGCATAGAACCCGAACAGCGGAGCACTGTCGCTCTTGCTCAAACGGTGTGCTTTCCACTGCACCCGTAGAAACCGTACGGCAGGGTGCGCGGAGAGGTTAAGAAGGGTTGAGTACAGTCCGCAATACAATTTCTGCGGATACCTGGTAATGGGATAGCTGCCCCAGTCTTCACCATCGGCCGAACCCCAGACCGAGACCTCCAGACTCTGGTTTTCCACAATCCGGGTGATTCCGAGGGTGAGAACATGCAACTTGCCGGCTTCGGAGCCCAGCTCAATTGCCGGACCCGCTCCGTCGGACCGAACCACTCGCTCCGTCAAAAGAAACGTGGGCATTCTCTTCTCCAGTGATAAAACTTACCGGACCGACGCCCTGCTACCTGGCTACGTCCACGTGGGCCAAACCACGGTGTCGTCCTATCTAACTAAAGAGTCGCACGTTCCACCGAAAAATGAAAGAGTGTTTATCATTTTTCCCGATGAAAAGTGGGTGACGCTTCGGCGGCGTCGCGTCATGCGATAAGGTGGTGTGACGCCGGCCTTACTCTCAACGTTTCAAAGCGGTTTTTTGAGCCACTGGGACAGGAAGCGGTCCACTTGATCAGCCGGCAGATCGCCCGTTACTTCAACCCTCGAATTAACCTGGGTGACTTGAATTGCGTCGTAAACCTGCAGAAGCTCCGGGTGATTATCCGGCGTGCTGAGACGTGCTATGCCAATGGCGCCCCGGAGGGCGTCGTGAACATGATGTGCGTCGTCCTCCGCCCGGCAGTCGAGGCGGCCGTAGACGTTCAGGCCCTTGCTGAAGTCTGCGCCCAGCACAATCGCCTGAATTCCCCTGAGCATGCCCGCGATATCCCCCAGCTTGCTGCCCTCTGCAACGCTCATCCGCAGCCCAGGCACGCCTCCAGCGCTCACCGCCCACATCTGGTCTCGTTCGGGAACCGCCGCCACCAGCGGCTTGAGCGCCGGGGGGATTCCCTGTGTACCGCGATCGGCATCGATGATCGATTTGAGGGCGGTAGTGGTTCCGGCAGCAGCAAGGTGGGGGCTCAGGAAGGTTAGCGACCCTTCGCCGTTGCCGTAAAGTGTTCGCCCCTTCCACTCCCTGCGGGGCGCGCCTCGCGCCTGCAGCCTGGGTTCAAGGTCACTGGAGCTGAACGTCCCCAGCACAAGGGTGACGACATCGTTGCCGTTTGAAGAAGCCAGCACCTCCCTGATGTCCTTTCTCGGGTCGACGCCGAGCTCCTTTGCGATACGATCGGCCTGCGGCAGTACGGTATTTTCCAGCTTCCTGTACACGTCCGTCTGCCGCATCCGGTCGACATTGGCATCGAACAGGTACAGCGTGTCGGCGGGGATTAGCGCCTCGATCTCGGGATCTATGCGAACCGATTTCTGCGCAGACGGGCGGCACGAGCTGAGCAGGAGCAGGCCCGCGAGCAGGCCCGTGAACTTCCTCACTAGAAACTCCTCCGCGAGAAGACGTACAGCGCCCAGCCGAGCGCGCCCGCTCCGAACAGAGCCGAGGTCCACACCGGCGTCCAGCCGTCGAACGACCGGTTCAGAATCGCGTTCAGCGTCATGTGGCCGAGCTCATACACCTTCGGCAACACCCAGTAAAGCCCCATCCATAGCCGCCGCGACCACTCGGACGAGAGCAGCTTCACCACGGTATCTTTCTGCGCCAGAATCGGGCTCACGATCATCAGGCCCACCGTGATCATGATCGCCAGCGCAGTGCTGTCCCAGAGCACACCGATCAGCACCACTACAGCCAGAAGCACAGCGAAGATAAAGACCGTCGTGGGGATGGCCAGCAGAAAAGCTGGATTCCAGATGCCGGTCTTCCATCCGAGAATCAGCCATATGCCCATCACCAGGTACACGGTATTGCAGACAACTACCAGCAGGTTTCCGACATAGCGGCCCAGTAGCAGATGCCACCGCGAAACCGGCTTGGACAGCAGCAGTTCGATCCGGCCCGGTTCCAGCACGCTGGGCGTAAGGCCAGCGGAGGCAAACACGGCGAGAAACATGCCAAACGTGTAAAGAAACGTCGCGACGAAGGCGAAGACGCCGCGCACCAGGCGTTCGGCGTCCATACCGCCGTGCTGCCGGAACCCAAACAACGAGATGGATGCCGTCGCGCCCGCCACGATATCGATCTTCATCACGAAGAGGAAGAACAGGATCATCAACGTGGACAGGCCGAACAGGCCCCAGAAAATCTTGCGCGCGATGGCTTCGCGGAACGTGTCCCGCACCAGTGCCATGGAAGCGATCATTGAGTCACCTCGCCGCCGGCGGTCGGCGTCTCGCCGCCAATCGTCTTAACGAAGACATCTTCCAGGGTGCTCGAAGTCGGAGCAAGAGACTCGATTTCGCACTTCTCGCGTCGCAGCAGGTCAATGGCAACGTTGGCCACCTCGCGCGAGGCAAACTGAAAGTCCACAAAGCCGTTCGTCTGGGCCACCGAGGCCGCCTTCTCCCGCAGCGCGGTTTGCAGCGCCTCGGGGATGTGCGATGCCGTCAGCTTGTAGCCTTTGCCCGCAGTCAGGTCGCGCACATTACCAGAGAGCGCCACGCGTCCTTTATGCAGGATCGCCACCTCGCTGCAAAACAGTTCGACCTCGGCCAGAAGGTGCGAGTTGATGAAGACGGTGACGCCTTTCTCTTCCAACTTCGAGAGGATGTCGCGGATGTGACGGCGGCCCATCGGGTCCACTCCGTCGGAAGGCTCGTCGAGAATCAACAGCGCTGGCGAGTGTATGATCGCCTGCGCCAGGCCCAGCCGCTGCAGCATGCCCTTGGAATACTTGCCGATGCGCGTCTCGCCCCATTTCTCCAGTCCGACCAGTTCCAGCATTTCCGGTATGAGCCGTTTGCGGTCGGCCTCGGCTACACCCGAGAGCGCCGCATAGAAGTCCAGCATCCCGTTCCCTGTGAAGTAGGTTGGGAAACGATGGTTCTCGGGCAGATAGCCGACCGGCCGGCGTGCCTCCGGGTCGTGAACGTCGCGCCCGAAGACCCGCGCCTCACCTTCCGTTGGGATCACCGCCGAGAGCAACAGCTTCACGAAGGTTGTCTTCCCCGCTCCATTCGGCCCCAGCAAACCGAAGGTGGTGCCCCTGACAATCTTCAGTGAAATCCCGTCCACGGCGCGGACTTCGCGCTTTCGCCAGCGCGATCGGTAGATTTTCCGCAGGTTAGCGGTTTCGATGGCGTATTCTGCGGGCATTCAACTCAGGATACGCTCCCCAGTGCCCCGTTGTTCCCGAATCGCGGGGTAGAATGAACGGATCATGAACTGGTTCCTGGCGAAAACCGAGCCCTCGACGTACTCGATTGACGACCTCGAACGCGACAAGCGCACTTTCTGGGACGGCGTCACCAATCCCCAGGCCGTCCGCGCGATTCGGGACATGCGGCCGGGTGACCACGTGTACATCTACCACAGCGGCGGCGTTTCAGCGATCGTTGGGGTCGCTCGTGTGGTTTCCGAGCCGCGGGACGACCCGAAGAACAAAAAGTCGGCGGTGGTCGAACTGGAATTCGTACGCCGCCTGACGGTGCCCGTTACACTGGCCGACATCCGTGCCACCGGCCTGTTCGCCGACTGGGTGCTGGTCCGGCAGCCGCGTCTGTCCACCATGCATGTGCCGGAAGCTTTCGTCAAATGGATGCACTAGCGGTTGAAGAGGTTGTCCACCGCGTCGATGATCATTCGCGGCAGGAAAGGCTTTTGCAGAAAGGCCGCTCGCGCGCGGACGCCCTCGGGGAATTTGCCGGTGTTATAGGGCAGCCCGCTCGTCAGCAGGATCAGGACTGAATCGCTCAAGCCCGCGATTCGCACCGCGAGTTCATCCCCCGGTACTCCGGGCATGTTTACGTCGGCAATTAGCAGCCTGTATCGCTCTGGTGCTGCTGCGAACTTGTCGAGGGCTTCCGCCGAGCCTGTGCAGGCGTCCACCTCGAAACCGCGCTGCGTCAGAAACTTGTCCAGTAGCCGGACCAGGGACGGCTCGTCATCCACCAGCAAAATCGCGCCGTGAGCCACAACTCACCAGATGGCCAGCGGCCGCTCGCCCGTGCTGATCGCCACCCCGACTGAAATTCGGTGTTCATCCTTGCTGGCGACCTCAGCGATCTTGTATTGGCGATAATCGTAGCGCGTTTCGAGGTGAGCTGAGCTGAATAGACGATAGGTCATTCCGCCGCCGCCGATAAAGCCGCCGTACGCGCCGAGGGTCTGTTGACCAGCGGCAGTCATCCGCGAATAGCCGGCAGTGGTCTGAAATGTCAGGCGTTTCCCACCCACGAACGAGTAGCCAACGGAACCGGTGTAGGAACGGGAGGTCAGGTAAACACCGTTACCGGGAGTCACAGTCAGACCGCCGTTGATACTCAGCGCAGAAGTCCCAAAACGTCGAGTAAGTTGGGCCTGGCCGAGCGGTACAAGCACGTCGCGCCGGTTAGTGGTGATTGTGTAATTGTAGCCGACAATCGCCGCCACGGCCGGGTCGAGGGCAACCTGAATCAGCCCCAGCGTCTGCACCCTTGCGACCCCGCCGTCGATGGAGAAATCAGTTCTCGGCCCCAAGCCCACAGACCAACCGAACTCACCCATGTCAATATCGGAATAACCGAACGAGCGGGGGAACTGAAAATGCTCGTAGGAATAGGACGCATAGACGGTTTGACGCTTGCTCAGGCGATAGGCCACATCGCCACGGCCGCGGTATCCATCCGTATTGACCAGCAGCGGAGACTTGCGTCGCACAATGAAACCGTCTCCACCAAAACTGAACGACAAACGATTCGACTTCTGCCAAATCAGGTTCACTGCGGACTGCGTATAGTAGGTCGTGTTATCGAACAACTCATTCGTCGGGACGCCGATAAGGTCCACGTTGCTCAGGGGGGTGTAGCTGAGCTGTCCGAAGCTCAGGGAGGAGATACCGCCCACCTCGTGCACCACGAGCTGAACATGCCGCGCCAAGCGGTGCTGCCACTGCAGATCCAGAAGCTGATCTGTACCACCGAACTGGCTGTTCTCTGTGTAACGACGCCAGTCGCCGTGGTAATCCAGCCGGATCTGATCGGATTCCCAACTCTTAGTCCCGCTGGCGCCGAACCCACCTTCGCCGCCATAGATGAGGCCCTGCGTGTCAACCTGGCCCTGGGAATTCAGCGAGACCGGCGTCAGCCCGTTGTCTATTACACCGGTGATTTCTCCCCAGAACTGAAAATCAAGAAGCTTGCCACCTCTGGCGCCGGCCGTGGTGGAATCGCGAGTCAGGATGGAAGGCCCCCCATAGGGCTCGCCTGCCTGCGCGCGAGCGGGCGCAGCGGATCCCATCGCAAGCCCAACAACTAACGCCAAACCACTGAACCTGTTCAAGATGGCCCTCCTCAACGCACCCCTCGGCATGGTTCGACTTTTACTGCCAGTCTGACGCCTGCCCATACGGGAAGTCAAGCGCAGGTAAGCGGAAGTACTTATCTTTCATCGGCAGATACACCCCAAACCATGAGGGATTACGGCGGCGTCAGCAGGCCGTTTCGTCGCAACAGCGCCTCGGGATCCGGGTCGCGGCCCATGAAGGAGCGATACAGCTCGGCCGGGTCCTCGGTGTCGCCGCGCTGGAGGATGCGCGTGCGGAAAGCCATGCCGGTCTCGCGGTTGAAAATGCCCTCGCGGCGGAAGCGGCTGAAGGCGTCGGCGTCGAGCACCTCGGCCCACTTGTAAGAATAGTACCCGGCACCGTAACCCACCGGACTTGCAAAAAGGTGAGTAAAGCTGGCGATCATGGCATGGTTTGCCGGCAACCTGGCTGCGGAGAAGCTCTGCAGGATCTGGCGCGACCACGCGATAGCGTCGCCATCGCGGGCCGGGTCGTAATCGCGGTGTAGCGCAAGATCGACGAAGCCGAAGCTGAGCTGACGCATCTGCGCGTTAGCCGCGCGGAAGTTACGCGCGCGCAGCATCTTCTGGAACAGCTCGTCGGGGATGCGCTCGGCGGTCTCGTAGTGGCGTGCGAACAGGTCGAGGGCGTCGCGCTCCCAGCACCAGTTCTCCATGATCTGCGAGGGCAGCTCGACGAAATCCCACGCGACGCTGGTGCCGGCCATGGAGCGCACCTCCACCTGACTGAGACAGTGGTGAAGCAGGTGGCCGAACTCGTGGAAAATGGTCTCGACGTCGCGATGCGTGAGCAGCGCGGGCTTGCCGCCCACCGGCGGCGTCAGGTTACCGCAGATGAGACCGGCGTGCGGCTCGAAGCTGTCGCCATGCACGACGCCGGTGATCAGACTGTCCATCCAAGCCCCGCCTCGCTTGTTCTCGCGCGGGTACCAGTCGGCGTAGAAGGCGCCGTAGAGGGCGTTGGTGCGCTCGTCGCGAATCTCGTAGTACTTCACCGCAGGGTCCCAGGCGGGCACGCCGGTCTGCTCCACCACACGAATGCCGTAGAGTCGGCCGACGATTTCGTACATGCCCGCCACCACGGATTCCAGCGGGAAGTAGGGGCGTAGTTCCTCTTCGTCGAAATCGTAGAGGGCCTTGCGCTGCTTCTCGGCGTAATAGCCGACATCCCACGGTTCGAGTTCGCGGCCCGCAAACGCTTCGAGCTCGGCATTTTCGCGCGCGAACGCAGCCTCGGTCTTTTCCTTCAGTCCGGCGAGAAATTCCTCGGCGCGCGCGCCCGTGTGAGCCATGCGATCCACAAGCACGAAGTCCGCAAAATCGACGAATCCGAGCAATTCGGCTTTGGCCCGTCGGAGTTCAAGAACGTGTGCGAGAATCGGCCGGTTGTCGCGATCACCCGTCGTAGCGCGCGTCACATTGGCCAGATAGGTGTCGCGGCGGACCCCGGCATCGTCCAGATAGGTCATCAGAGCCACGTAGCTCGGTGCCTGTAATGTGAATCGCCAGCCGGACCTGCCCTTCGATTCAGCACTGGCACGGGCAGCATCCACGGCGCTAGGTGGCAATCCGGCGAGCTGTTCTTCTTCGGTAAGGTAGAACTCCCAGGCGTTGGTGGAGTCAAGGACGTTCTCACTGAACTTCGTGGTGACTTTTGTAAGCTCCACGTCCATCGCTTCCAGCTTCTTCTTGCCCTCGGCGTCGAGTTCGGCGCCGTGGCGGCGGAAGTTATCCACGGTCTTCGTGAGGAAGCGGCGGCGCGCGCCGGTGAGCGACTTTGCCTCATCCGAATCGGCGTAGGTCTTCACGGCCCGCCAGAGCCCTTCGTTCAGTGGCAGGCTGGCGAAAAACGCGCTGACATCGGGCTGCACCTTGTTGTAGGCGGCGCGCAGCTCGGGCGTGGTCGCCACCGATTCCAGGTGCCGAACCAGGCCAAATGCGTACTCGAGCGGATCGGCCAGGTGATCGAGTGCGGCCATCGTATTCTCCCAGGTGCGCGGGCCGGTAGCCGATGTGAGCTTTTCCAGTCCGGCTTTGGCGCGGGCCAGGAGCTCGGCGATAGCAGGCTCAACATGCTCGGCGCGGATCTGGTCGAAGGGGATGCGAAAACGTTCTTCCAGCAGGGGGTTCACTTCGCTCATGCGCAAAAGCTCATGGTAGCGCAGACCTCATCCACCGCCGCGCGGGCTGCGTATATTTCACCGATATGCGTGTGTTCGTCAGCGGCGGCACCGGCTACATGGGGCGGGCGCTGATTCCGCGGCTGCTGGCCGCCGGTCACGAGGTGGTCGCGCTCGCGCGGCCCGGTTCGGAGCGAAAGCTGGCGGCGGGCGTCACCTCGGTGACCGGCGATGCCCTCGATGAGGCGACCTTCGCGCTGCGGCTGATCCAGATCGACGCGTATGTGCACCTGGTGGGCGTCGCGCACCCCGGGCCGGGAAAGGAGCGGCAGTTCCGCGAGATCGACCAGGCGTCGCTGGAGGCGTCGGTGCGCGCGGCGGCCGGGCGCGTGCGCAACTTCGTGTAGGTCAGCGTGGCCCGGCCGGCCCCCATGATGAAGGCCTACCAGGAGGTGCGCGCCGCGTGCGAGAGCAGCATCCGCGCGGCCGGCCTGAAAGCGAGTATTCTGCGGCCGTGGTACGTGCTCGGCCCTGGCCATCGCTGGCCGTACGCGCTGATCCCCTTCTACAAGCTGTGTGAGTGGATTCCGGCGACTCGCGATGGCGCCACGCGGCTGGGTCTGGTGACGCTGCCGCAGATGGCCGCGGCGCTGGCATGGGCGGCGGAGAATCCGCCTGACGACGTGCGCGTAATCGACGTGCCGATGATCCGGCGGATCAGCCGCTGAATGACTGGTTCTTCGCCGCCGCCGTGGCCAGCTCGTCGCAGCGATTGTTGTCGGCGTGCAAGGCGTGGCCTTTCGTCCAGGACCACTCGGTGCGATGGCGCTCGTTCTGCGTGTCCAGCTCCATCCAGAGATCCTGGTTCACCACCGGCTTGCGCGCCTTCGTCATCCACCCGTTGCGCTTCCAGTTGCGAATCCACTCGGTGATTCCGTTCTTCAGGTATTGCGAATCGGTGATCACCTCCACCGCGCACCGCTCCTTCAACGCGCGCAGACCCTCGACCGCGGCCTGCAGCTCCATGCGGTTGTTGGTGGTGTGCGGCTCCGATCCCCAGAGCTCCTTCTTGTGATCGCCGTAGCGCAGAATGCACGCCCAGCCGCCGGGACCGGGGTTGCCAAGGCACGCCCCATCCGTGATAAGTTTCACTTTCTTCATCGGAGTGCTTTCACGCAGGGATGGCTTCGAGCTCCCGCGCGAAGAAACGATCCACCAGATCGAGGATGGCCGCTGCGTCCTGTGTCCGGTAGATCTCGACACGGAGCTTCGAGCCGTCGCGCACGCCGTGTGTGAAATACGTGGCGAACTGCTTCATCTTGCCGACGGCGTCCGGCGCTTCCTGATCGCGAAGCATGGAATAGTAGGTGCGCATGAGGCGATAGCGTTCCCACTCCGGCGGCTGATAATAGGTGCCACTCTCCAGATATTCGCGAATCTGGCGGAAAATCCAGGGATTCGACGACGCCGTCCGACCTACCATCACCGCGTCGCAACCGGTTTCTTGCACCATGCGCACCGCGTCCTCAGGCGTCAGGATGTCACCGTTGCCGATCACAGGGATCTTCACCGCTGCCTTCACCTCGGCGATCCGCGTCCAGTCTGCCTGCCCGCTATAGCCCTGTTCACGGGTGCGCGGATGCAACGCCACGGCGTTCAGTCCGCTGTCCTCGGCCAGGTGTGCCATGCGCACGTGCACCAGTTCGTGATCGTTCCATCCGGAGCGGAACTTCATCGTCAGCGGAATCGAGATCGCCGCGCGCACCTTGGTGAGGATCTCTTCCACCAGCGGAAGATCTCGCAGCAGTCCGGAGCCGCCGTTGCACTTCACGACTTTGTTCACCGGGCAGCCGAAGTTGATATCGACGGTATCGAATCCCAGATCCTCGCAAACGCGCGCGGCGTTGGCCATCACCGCGGGGTCGGAGCCGAAAAGCTGCGCCGCGATGGGGTGCTCCTCCGGCTCGAACAGCAGATACCGGAACGCGCGGGTGCGCTTGCGCGCGCGCACCATGTTGACCACGCCGTGCGAGCTGGTGAACTCGGTCATGAGCAGCCCGCAACCGCCCTGCGCGCGAATCAGCCGGCGGAATACAGTGTCGGTGACGCCCGCCATCGGCGCCAGCACGGTAGCCGGCGCGACGGGCACTGCGCCAATCGCGAATCCGCTGGGAAAATCGGTCATCTTTTGTCATTCTAACAGTGGAAACGCGGCAGGCCCGCTGCGCGTTTATTGGAATAGAGTCATGAATGTGAACTCGAAGATCGCGCTCGCTTTCGCCGTTGGAGCGGCGGCCGCAACAGGCATCGTTTATGTGGCCGTGCGGCCGAAGGCGCCGCAGCAGATCACCACGGTCGCGCCCGTCGCCGCGCCGAAGCCGGCCCCCGTCGCGGCTGCGACGCCCGTGGCTGACCTTGCGCCGCCACCCGCTCCCGTGCCTTCAGCGCCGGCTGCGCCCGCGCCGCACCGCGCCCCGAAGCCTTCAGCCTTCGTGCCTCCGAAGCCTGTTGATGCTCCGCCGCCCAAAGATCCCGAAGTGATCGAACCCCCGCCGCCTGTCACTGCAACGGATGTGCCTCCCGCAGTCGATCCGCCCGTCGCACCCGAAGCCCTGCCGCCTCCCCCGCCGAATCGTGTGACCCTGCCTGCCGGAACTGCGATCAATGTGCGTCTCGCCGAATCGCTCTCCACGGAAAAGAACGAACAGGGCGACACGTTCTGGGCGACGCTCGACGAGCCCCTCGTCGCCGGTGGCTTCGTGATCGCGGAAAAGCAGGCTCGCGTCGAAGGACGTGTGATGGATGCAGTACGCGGACGACGCGGCGGCTCTCCCGCGCGCCTGGTTCTCGCACTCACCAGACTCCACACCTCCGATGGCCAGCGCGTTCCCATTGACACCTCCGACGTCGACCAGAAGGGCGGCTCAGCCGCCGGCGAGAATGCCGCAAGGGTCGGCGGCGGCGCGGTCCTCGGAGCAATCATCGGTGCTCTCGCGGGTGGCGGAAAGGGTGCGGGCATCGGAGCTGCGGCGGGCGGCGCGGCCGGCGCTGGAAGCATCGCGCTCTCGCGCGGCCATGCGGCCTCCCTCGCTACGGAAACGCGACTCACCTTCCGTCTCCAGAAAGCCGTCACCGTCACGGAAAGGCCGAATTAGCCGCGTCTGAGCTTGCCCACCCGCGCAAATGAGGGGCTTGACAGGGTTCGGGACGCCATTAGAATGGGGTTATTCTCCTGCCCTATGTACTGCGAGCACAGCCGTACCGAGATGCTGGCGAGACGTGACGGGATCGATTACGTGCGCTGTCTCGACTGTGACCAGGTCTTCGAAGCCGAAGACTTGGAAAGAGTCTCCGTGTACGACGAAGACGAGCAATCCGCCTGAACCCCCCCGAGTGTCCACGTCCCCCCGCCAGTGGAAGCACGCGCGGAATCGTGTCGCTCAATCTGCGATCCTGAGGGTTTAGATGGAACCTTTGCGCATTGTCTGCATCGGCGGGGGCACCGGGCTCTCCGCTCTGCTGCACGGGCTCAAGGCGTACGTCGGTGACAATCGCCAGGCGGAAATCACAGCCGTTGTAACCGTGACCGACGACGGAGGCAGCTCCGGCCGCCTGCGCCGCGAGTTCGACGTTCTTCCGCCGGGCGACATCCGCAATTGCATGGTGGCGTTGTCGGAAGACGAAGCGTTGCTCTCGCGTTTGTTCCAGTACCGCTTCGGCTCCGGGCGCGGCCTGAAAGGTCACAGCTTCGGCAACCTCTTCCTCATGGCGATGACCCACATCATGGGCGATTTCAGTCAGGCCGTGCGGACGTCCTCCGAGATTCTCGCCAGTCGCGGGCGCATCTATCCGGCTACGGCGCAAAACGTCACACTGGTGGCGGAGCTCGAATCGGGCAAAGAGGTGCGCGGCGAAACACGCATCAGCCGCAGCCGCTCGCGTATCCGCCGCATCCGCCTGAACCCGGAGCACTGTGCGCCGCTGCCAGAAACGCTGGAAGCCATCGCCGCCGCCGATCTGATCACCTTGGGGCCGGGCTCCCTTTTCACCAGCATCGTCCCCAACCTGTTGGTGGACGGTTTCGCCGATGCGCTCCGCCTGTCGCCCGCCATCAAGGCCTCGTACATCAACCTGATGTCGCAACCAGGCGAGACCAGCGGCTTCAGCGCAGCGGATCACATCGCCGCCATAGACGCACATGCCGGTGCCCGTCTGATTGATGTAGCCATTGTCAATACCGGCGAAATCAGCGAAGAGATGCGCGAGCGCTATGCGGCCGAACGCGCGCATCCTGTCGTGAACGACGAAGCGTGCCTCCGCGAGTTGGGCGTCGAGATTCTCGGCGCCAGCCTGCTGCGCGAGGACGGCAAGATTCGCCACAACTCACTGGCGGCCGCCGCCATCGCCATGGAGCTGGCTCAGAGAGGACGAAACAGGAGGCAACGGCAGTGGCCGTGCACATCAGTGTCGTAATCCTTGCGGCGGGTGAAGGCACCCGCATGAAATCGAAGCGCGCCAAGGTGCTGCATCGCGCGGGCGGTCTGTCGCTGGCCGAGCACGTCGTGAACACCGCCGCGGCGCTCACGACGGAACAGAACATCATGGTAGTTGTCGGCCATCAGGCAGATCAGGTGAAGGCCGTGCTGGCGCATCGCGGCGTCCGCTTCTCCATGCAGGAGCAGCAGCGCGGCACGGGTCACGCGGTGATGGCATGCCGCGACGCCGTGTCGCACGAGGGTTTGCTCGTTGTACTCTACGGCGATTGCCCGCTGCTTTCTGCGGGAACGCTGCAGCTGCTCATCGACAAACAGGCGGCAGGCAACACCGGGGCAACGCTCCTCACAACGCGCCTCGCCGACCCCACCGGGTACGGCCGTATCCTGCTGGATGAGCGCGGCAACGTGCGGGCCATCGTCGAGCAGAAAGCCGCGACGCCCGAACAACAAGCCATCCAGCTCATCAATCCGGGCATGTACTGCTTCCGTGCGGACCTGTTGTGGAAACACATCGGCGAACTCGGTACGGATAATCCAGCGGGCGAATACTATCTCACCGATATGGTGGAGATTCTGAACCGCGCCGGCCACACCATCGCCGCCATGGAGATCCCCGACGCCAGCGAGCTGCTCGGCATCAACACGCGCATCGAACTCGCTGAGGTGGACCGCATCTTCCGTGAGCGCAAGTGCCGTGAGCTGATGCTTGCCGGCGTTACCATCGAAAAGCCGGAAACGGTCAGCATCGACATGCCGGTGTCGATCGGCATCGACACCATCGTCGGCCCGTTCACGCAAATCCTCGGACGCAGCGAAATCGGCGCGGACTGCCGCATCGGCGCGGGCTGCGTGATCGAATCGGCGCGCATCGAGGATGGCGTGGAAATTCTCCCCTACACGCTGATGACTACGTCGCGCGTCGGTCGCGGCGCCCGCCTCGGCCCTTTCTCAAACCTTCGTCCGGATAACAACGTCGGCGCTGGCGCGCATATCGGCAATTTCGTTGAGCTGAAGAAGACCAACATTGGCGCGGGCGCAAAGGCCAATCACCTCGCCTACCTCGGCGATTCCGATATCGGCGAAAAGACCAACATCGGTGCGGGCACTATCATCTGTAACTACGACGGTGCGAAAAAGTACCGCACCGAAATCGGCGCGCGTGCGTTCGTCGGCAGCAACTCCACGCTGGTAGCGCCCGTCCAGATCAGCGATGACGTCTATGTCGGAGCGGGATCGGTGATCACCAAACCGGTGCCCGAAGGCGCTCTGGCCGTCGCCCGCGGCCATCAGGTGACCAAGGAAGGCTGGGTGGCGCGCCGCCGCGCGAAACAACAGACCGAATCACGGGGGTAGCGAGCGGAACCGTTCTCAGGGACGCTTTGGCTGCGGGGCCGGGCGCACCACAATCAGATTCGCCACGTCGCCGTCGTCGGTCTTCACATATCCGATGGTCACCCGCGACTTCACATGAAGCTTGCCCTCGATGTGCGTCTCGGGACGAATCAAAAATGTGCGCCGCTCCGACTTTGCCCCTACCGTGCGGCGAACCACCGTCACGTTGTCCGCGGTGAGTTCGACCACGGTGCCTGCGAACTTCTCGGTCTTAATCTCCGGCGCCTGCGCGGGCGGTTCCTGCGCGCGCGACACCGGGACAAACGCAGTCATGGCGACTGCGACCAGAAACCTCCCCAGCAAGAGCCGCACACCAGCATGATAAGCGATGTCTATGAACGGCTCCAGAAGGGCCCATTAAAGTTCGTTCATTGAGTCGTCATGTGGGCCGGCGGCGCCTGGCGTAAATGGCCCGCACCACGCTGGTACCCGCGACCGCGGTCTTGCCTGCCGGACGTGGCGCGCGCGCGATCGCAGCACGTACCAGCGCCCTCACAACGGGCTTGCGCGCATCGGACAGTTCGGCGATGCGAATGTGCCGCACCTGCTTTCCGCTCCCTCGCAGGATCCCGCCGGGGTCTTCCAGTTCTGCACCGCGATTGAACCCCAGGTTCACCCAGCCTGTGTACGCAGCGATGTGGATGAACGCTTCGCTCGGCCTTCCGGTGAACGAATAGCCTGCGGCGACTGCGTTGTAAGCGTCGTAGAGAAGTTCTACGGCCTCCCGCGCCTCGCCCAGCACCAGCTCCCGCACCGCAAGAGCCAGTGATGTGATCCGCGGCTCGTAGGCCGAAAGAAACTCTAGATATTCTCTCGCTGGCGGCGGCACTCGGTTCATAGTGATTCAGAATAACCGATGCTATTCTGTCCTGGGTGACCTCATTGCGATACCTGGCAGCGCTCGCGTGCCTGTTGGCGGCGCTGGCCGGATGTTCCCGCTCGCGTCCCATCGTCGTCGGATCGAAGAACTTCACCGAACAGGTTGTGCTCGGTGAAATCGCCGCGCAACAGATCGAGACCCGGCTGCACCGGCAGGTGGTCCGCCGCTTCAATCTGGGCGGCTCCCTGCTGGCCCACCAGGCGCTGCTCACACGCGACATCGACCTCTACCCCGAATACACCGGCACCGCCTTCACCGCCATTCTGAAACACAAACCCGTGCCCGACGCGGCCGCGGTGCTCGATCGCGTGCGCGCCGAATACGCAACCAGCTACGGTCTGAAGTGGTGCGATCCCCTCGGCTTCGACGATTCCTTCGCCATGGTGATTCGCGGCGCCGATGCGCGCAAGGGCCGCTACGTCACGCTGAGCGAGGCGGAGAAGCGAAAAGACCCCTGGACGCTCGGTGTCGGCTACGAATTCCTCACCCGCCCCGATGGCTATGAAACCCTCATGGCCACGTATCCGCGGTTTCAGTGGAAGAGCTTTCCAAAGACCATGGATCTCGGCCTTCTCTACCTCGCTCTCGACCAGGGTCAGGTCACCATGGCCGCCGCAAACACCACCGACGGCCTGCTGTCAGTGCTGGACGTGAAAGTGCTCGCCGACGACCGCAAGGCCTTCCCGCCTTATCAGGCCAGCTACGTCGTCCGCTACGATTCCCTTCACGACAACCCAGGCCTGGAAACGGCGCTCGCCGACCTCTCCGGCAAAATCAGCGCCGAAACGATGCGCAAGCTCAATTACGAAGTGGACGGCAAGCATCGCCCTGTGCGAGACATCGCCGCCGAATTTCTGGCCGCTCTGAAGCGCTAAGCCTGGCCGGCCGCGGTAACCCCGTTCCGCGCCGCTTCCATGCGGATCACGAACTCCGCGCCGCCGGTCGGCCGGTTGGCGGCCGAAACAGTTCCCCCGTTGCGCTCCACAATCGAGCGTACGATCGAGAGCCCCAGCCCGTGCACCGCCGACCGCGTCGTAACGCGCGGCTCGAAGATGCGCGGAAGCACCTGTTCGGCGATGCCCGCGCCGTCGTCGCGAATCGAAATCTCGCCTCCGCTGGCGCTGATCTCCACGTTCCGCGCTCCCGCCTGCGCCGCGTTCAGCAGCAGGTTCACCAGCACGCGCTCCCACGCCGCCGCATGCCCCGCGATCGGCAGATTCGCCGGCACCGTGGAGCGGAACGTCACGCTCGGAGCGTGCACGCACTCCAGATAATCCTGCGCGAACTCGATCGCGCTCTTCACCACCGGACCCAGCTCGGCCTGCGCGCGGCTGGTCTCCATGATGCTCCACACGATGCGCCGGCCCCGCTCCACGGTGCGCTCCAGCGTGCCCGCCAGTTTCTTCCACTGTGGATCGCTTTCCAGCAGCTCGGCCGTCTCGCCAATGGTCTGGAACACGTTGTTGAGGTCGTGCACCAGCCCTTCGATTGTGAGGTCTTCGCCGTCCATGTTGTTACTGAGCGATCCGCTGTAGTGTATCGAAAAACGAAGGGAAAGAGACAGACGCCGCCGCGGCGTCCCGAATCTCGCATGCTCCGTCGGCCGCCAGCGCGGCAATCGAAAACGCCATCGCGATGCGATGGTCGCCAAACGAATCCAGCTCCGCCGCATGGAACTGCTGCCGCCCCGGCACGTTGAAGCCGTCCGGACGCGTCTCAATCTTCAGCCCCATGCGCTTGAAGTTCTCCTCAATCGTCGCGATCCGGTCGGTCTCCTTCACGCGCAGCTCGGAGGCGTCGTTCACCGAGAGCCCGTCCTCGCTCGCCGCTCCGAGCACCGCCAGCACCGGAATCTCATCGATCACCGCCGCCGTCATCGCGCCTTCCAGCCGCCCCCCGCGTACCCGCGATTTCCGCACCCGCAGGTTCCCGATCAGCTCACTGTTCGTCTCCTGCACATCGAGAATCTGAATGCTGCAGCCCATGCCCACCAGGAAATCGAGCAGCGCCGTGCGTGTCGGATTCAGTCCCACGCCCTGAATCACCAGATCTGATTCCGCGACGATCTGCGCCGCGACCAGGAAGAACGCCGCCGACGACAGATCTCCCGGCACGTACAGCTCGAGCGGCTTCAGCCGTGCGCGTCCCTGCACACGAATGACATTCCGATAGGTCTCGAAACTGCCTATCCACCATTTCGAGCGCTGCTGTTCGATCTCCACGCCGAACTCACGCAGCGCCACTTCCGTGTGATCGCGCGTCCGAACCTCTTCCACCACGCGCGTCTCACCCTCGGCGAACAACCCCGCCAGCAGCACGCACGATTTCACCTGTGCGCTCGCCACCGGCAGCTTGTACTCAATCGCCTTGAGCGGCCCGCCCGTAATCGTCAGCGGCGGGAACTTCCCGTCGCGCGCCTCGATCTTCGCGCCCATCTCCGCCAGCGGCGTCATGATGCGCTGCATCGGCCGCTTCGAGAGCGATTCGTCTCCGCCGATCCGCGTCACAAACGGTTGCGCCGCCAGAATCCCCGAGAGCATCCGAATCGTCGAGCCCGAATTCCCCGCGTCCAGCATCCCCGCCGGCGCCGACAGCCCGTCGAGCCCCTTCCCGTGCACCACCGTCTCATCGCCCGACTCGATCGCGATCCCCATCGCCCGCATGCACGCCAGCGTCGACTGGCAGTCCGCGCCCGTGGAATAATTGCGAATCTTCGATGTGCCTTCGGCCAGCGGCGTCAGCATTCCGTAGCGGTGCGATATCGATTTGTCGCCCGGCAGCACCACCGTTCCGCTCAGCGACCGTGCCGGAGAGATATGCTCAACCATGGAAACCGTTAGTGTAGCGAACCGCAATCCAGGGAGCCTTCATTGATCAGCAGACGCGAACTCATCGGCAGCGCCGCCGTGCTTGGCGCGGGTCTTGCCGCGGCCGAAACCGCCGCACCGAAGAACATCGTCATCTCAAGCGCCAACGGACTGCATGCCTGTGCCCGCGCCATGGAGATGCTCAAGTCCGGCGCGGACACCCTCGACGCCGTCATCGCCGGTGTCAACCTCGTTGAAGAAGACCCCAACGACCATTCGGTCGGCTACGGCGGCCTGCCCAACGAGGAGGGCATCGTCGAACTCGACGCCTCGGTGATGCATGGCCCATCGCGCCGCTGCGGCTCGGTCGCCTCAATTCGCAACGTGAAGACGCCTTCGAAGGTGGCCAGAGCAGTAATGCAGGAGACCGACCACATCATGATCGTCGGCGACGGCGCAACGCGCTTTGCCCGCGAACTCGGCTTTCCGCAGGTGGATCTCCTCACCGAGGATGCGCGCCTCGCCTGGATGGTCTGGAAGAAGTCGCTCCGCGATCCGCAGGGTCACACCAACTGGTCGAGCGAACTGGAAGCGGGCAAGCCCTCAGCCTGGCTGCGCGAAGCGTTCCCCGGTGTGAATGACGAAAAACTTGCCTGGGCCTGGCATGTCGCGCTGCACCCGCCAACAGGGACTATCAACTGCCTCAGCCTGAACGCAAAGGGCGAAATGTCCGGCGTCACCACTACCAGCGGGCTCGCCTGGAAGCTCCCCGGACGCGTGGGCGATTCGCCCATCATCGGCTGCGGTGTCTATGTCGATCAGGAAGTCGGCGGCGCTGGCTCCACCGGCCGCGGCGAAGAGAACATCCGCGTCGTCGGAGCGCACACCATCGTTGAGAACATGCGTCACGGTATGTCCCCGCGCGATGCCTGCCTCGACGCCCTGAAGCGCGTCGCCCGCAACTTCGATAACGACCGTGCTCGCCTCGCCCAGTTCGACCTGAAGTTCTAC
>Ga0335082_10002802_pt1 | contig 18851 bp, 18 predicted proteins | sample Lox_Sample_41_FD_206718 | JGI IMG/M metagenome (GOLD analysis project Ga0335082, IMG submission 206718) | Soil microbial communities from Loxahatchee National Wildlife Refuge, Florida, United States - Lox_Sample_4.1 | ecosystem: Environmental > Terrestrial > Soil > Wetlands | place: USA...
CGAGCCGATGCAAGCAGCATCGATGTGGAAAGTGTGGTTGGTCGGGACGGGCAGATTTGAACTGCCGACCCCTCGCACCCCAAGCGAGTGCTCTACCAGGCTGAGCCACGTCCCGACAGGTTGGAAACCGCCGCGCCCAGTATTGGCGCCGCGGTGGGGTCTGACCTAATAATTCTACATCAGACGCGGGGAAAGCAGGCCTTTCGACTGCAGGCAAGGATTCGCACGCGGGTCCTTGCCTTTCGCTCAAGATGACAAGGCTGGGAAAATCACTTTCCGCGTTCTCTGCGGCGACGCCCGCCTTTCTCTTCCCGCTCTTCCACCACCGCAAACTGAATCTTCTTCTCCACTGGGTCAATCCGGTCCACCAGCACCCTGATTTTCTGCCCCAGACTGTAACTCTTACGGCTGCGCTGGCCGATGATCTCGCGCGTGTTCTCGTGATAGGTATAGCGGTCGTCGGTCAGCGTGGCCAGCGGCACGAGGCCCTCGACGAATAGATCGGTCAATTCCACGAAGAAGCCGAACTTGGTCACGCTGATGATCAGGCCGTCGAAGTCCTCGCCAACGCGGTCCTCCATGAACTTGGCCTTCTTCCACTCCATCAGTTCGCGCTCGGCGTCGTCGGCGCGGCGCTCGGACTGGCTGGATTCCTCGCCGATCTCATGCAGTTCTTCGAGCGAAATGGGGCCATCCAAAGGTTCCAGCGACTCGCGGTGCGCGGCATGGTCGCGGCGCTTCGACCAGGGGGAGGGAGCAGACATTGCGGTTGTTCCAGCGGGCACGGGCGAGACGCTCGCGCCCACACGATCACGGGCGCTGCTCAGGACTTCTTTCAGGATTCGGTGCACGATCAAGTCGGGATAGCGCCGGATCGGCGAGGTGAAATGAGTGTAGGTGCTTGCCGCCAGGGCAAAGTGGCCGACATTTTCCTCCGAGTAGCGCGCCTGCTTCAACGAGCGCAGCATTAAGTACGAAAGAATCCGCTCCTCCGGCTTGCCCGCGATCTTTTCGGTGAGTTTCTGGTACATGCGTGGCGTGATGTGGACGTCTTTCGGAACCTCGATGGTATGCGTGCGCTTGCCGGTGCCGTAGCTGGCGCGGCGGTCTGATTTGAACTGCACGCGCTGGATCGGCAACGGGCCCACGCCGAGCGAATAGCCAAAGGTCGCGGCGATCACCTCGAAGTCGTACACCCGTTTCGCGTCTGGCTTTTCGTGAATGCGGTAAAGCGATGGGATGCGTCGGTTCTCGAGGTACCCGGCGACGCACTCGTTGGCCGAGAGCATGAACTCTTCAATCAGCCGGTGCGCCATGTTGCGCTCTGACCGGGTGATGCTTTTCATCAACCCGTTTTCGTCGAACTCAATCACCGGCTCCGGCAGGTCGAAGTCAATCGATCCCCTCTTCTCCCGCTTCCGGTTGAGAATGAGCGCCAGGTCCCGCATCATCTCGAAAGTGCCCACCAGTGAGGCATAGCGTTTGCGCACCGCGGCGTCGCCTTCCAGAATCGCATTGACGTCCGTATAGGTCATGCGTTCGGCCGAGCGGATGACGCCTTCCGCCAACTCATACCCGGCGATTTCTCCCTGGTGGTCGATCTCCATAATGCAGGACATCACCAGGCGGTCCAGATGCGGGCGCAGGCTGCAGATGTCGGTAGAGAGTTCGAGCGGCAGCATGGGGACCGCCCGGTCGGGGAAGTAGACACTCGTGCCCCGCAGCCGGGCTTCCTGATCAAGGGGGGACTCAGGAGTGACGTAGTGCGCGACGTCAGCAATGTGCACCTGCAACTCAAAATTACCGTTGGCCAACCGGTGCACGGTCACAGCGTCGTCAAAATCGCGGGCAGTTTCGCCATCGATGGTAACAATCGGGAGATCGCGAAAGTCACGGCGCCGCCGCAGTTCGTTGGAGGGAATGACGGGTTCGACGTCCTGCGCGTCTTCGAGGACTTCCGCCGGAAAGCGGTGCGGCAGATGAAACTTGCGGATGATCATCTCCACGTCCACACCGAAGTCATTTTCGTAGCCGAGAATCTCGACCACTCTACCCTTTGGGTTCTGCGTCGAGGAAGGCCAGTCGGTGATTTCGACGTCGACTACGACGTTGTCGAGATCGTCCCAATTCTTGCGACGGGCAACTTCCTCACCGAGCACACGGTGAGCTGACTTGCGGGACCGAGACGCCCTGGCGACATCCCGCGTGGCGCCGGCGGTCTCGACCGGATACTCCATCCCCGGCGGAATGACGATCTCCTGCGTGATTTTCTGGTCGACCGGGGTCACGTAGTTGCGGCGGTGGCCGTAGTGGAAGACTCCCACCACGGTGGCGTGAGCCCGATGAACCGGACGCACAATGCGGCCTTCAGCACGGCCGTCAGGGCGAATCACTGCGATCTCGACCAGTACGCGGTCACCGTGCATAGCCGACCCGACCGCGTGAGGGGGAATGAATATGTCGCCAGCGAGGCTCGCCTTTAGGCGATCGTCCATAGAACTCGCATCAGGAATCACAAATCCAAAACCGTCCCGATGCATGCTCAATCTGCCGACGGCCACGTTCTTGCCAGCCACTGCCTGCGGAATCGCAAAGCGGTCGGATTCAACCTGCAGGAGCTGGCCGCTCGAGACCAGTTTTTGCAAGCGTTCCGAGAGTTGGTGGCGCGCCTCTCCATGGACGCCGAGTTCACGCACCAGCTGTTTGAATCCCGCCGAGCGTTTGGGCTGGCCGGAAATTTTTTTCAGAATGGCGGAATCGGTGAGCATGGTTCAGCTATCGGCCAGTATCCCACGCCAAAATGGAAGATGAAACAGTCCCCGTTTGGACCGACCGAACCTCCTCAATATAAGAACTGCCGGGATGAAGGAGGAATTACATTCGCTCCGACCCCTGAACCATCCACGGAAGGCTCGCCGAAGCGCCTTGAAAGTTAAGGAAATCACACAATTTCCACAAGACTGCGGCAGAAAGCCGGAGTAGAATGCGGTTTGGTCACCGAAATGCCGCAAAAGTTCTTACACTATCCTTCAGGAAAGGAATTTTAGCGCCATGTGGAAGCCCACGACTCAGACTCCAGGAATGCCGGCTCAGCCGGAGCGCCCCGCCACCCCCACCCCGATTACGTCGGCTGCGCCCAGTGAACCTAGCGCTGCCACCCGGCCGGTCGCTGCCAGCACTGCTGATCAGGCAACCATTGGCAAGTCCTTGGTGATCAAGGGCGAGGTGAGCGGCTCCGAGTCGCTGTACATCGACGGGAGGGTGGAAGGTTCCATTAACCTGGCGGGAAACCGGGTGACCGTAGGCCGGAACGGAGTAGTGTCCGCGAATATCAATGCCCGGGAAATCGTCGTTCTGGGTAAGGTGCGCGGCAATCTGACCGCCAGCGACCGCGTCGACATCCGCAGCGATGGTTCGCTCACGGGTGATGTCGTGGCCGCGCGCATCTCGATCGAAGACGGCGCATACTTCAAGGGCGGAATCGATATCCGCAAGGCTGGTCAGAAGCCTGAAGAAGTGAAGACGGCAACTTCTACTTCGGCCGAAGCAGTGGCCGCTCGGGCGTAATCGCATCTCAGGTCTCGAGTGGCGATCACTCGAGACCTAGCGCACTCTCCTAGGGCTCGGCCCCTCTGCTCAATTCTTCTGCCTGCCGCTCCGCCACGCGAGGATACACCGTACCTTTGCGCCGTCGCAGTTCCCCCGGAAGCTGAGACCGGGTTAGCCACAACCCAGCTGCCACTGCCCCGGCCCAGGTCACCGTGATCAGCCCGAGCGATTGAAAATCCGCCATCCGACTCCCTGCGAGCATTACCCCGCTGGCCACACGGTAGCTGAGTAATCCTGCCACTAAGGCGGTGAGAGCGGCTTTACCCAGCTCTCCCCACGGCAACTCATTGGTGGCGACGAGCCGGCTGCGACGCAGCAAGATGGCCATCACCACGGTGTTGAGGATGATCCCCAGGTCGGAGGCAATGGCTAGGCCCACGGTTGAAAAAGCTCGATAGAGCGCGGAATACATGGGAATCGATGCCAGCGTGATGATGCTGCTGGCGACCATGGGCAGGAGAGTGTTGCCCGCTGCATAAAAGGCGCGCGCGTAGAGGGCTTGCGCCGCCCAAAAAGCCAGGGAGAGAGAAAACCAGAAAAAGTAGACGGCCGTGGTTTGGGAGTCAGAGAACTGGAAGCGGCCACGCCGGTAGACGAGATCGATCAGAGGCACGGCGGCCACGGTCATCAGGCTGGTAGCCAGCAATGAGACCGCAACAATGCGGTAAATCGACCCGTTAACCGTCGCGGCGAACTCCTTCATTTGCTTCTCCCCAAACAGGCGGGCGAAAAACGGCAGGGACGCCTGGCCCGTGGCCTGACCCAGCACAGCGATGGGGACCGCAAGCAACCGCTTGGCATAGTTGAGCCGGGCAATGTCTCCGACGTTGCCGGAGGCGAAGTAGCGCAAAATCCAGTCATCCGCTGTTACCAGCGAGACCCCCAGCATCAGGGGTATCGAGAGCCGCACCCACTCCCGAAAAGCTGAGTTGTGAATGTCGAAGGAAAAACGGTACCCAACCCCGACACGTGCTGCGCCGAAAGCATTGACCAGGAAGGGTCCGATGAGTGCACCGGCCACGGCGCCATAGGCCAACGATGCAATCCCGAGCCGCTTTGAAAAGAAGAGACCGCCCAGAATGATGCCGAAGTTATAAAGCAAGGGGCCGAAGGCGGGAAACAGGAAGAGCCTGCGCGAGAGCAGCACCGCCGCAACGACGCCTCCGACGTAGAAGAAAATCTGTGCCGGCAGCAGGATGCGTGTCAGGTGGACACAGAGCTGGAGCTGATCAGGGGCAAAGCCGCTGAACATGTGGCGCTCGATCTGGGGAGTGAAGATTTCTGCCAGAAGGGTGCCAATGAGGAGAACTGCCGTCATGACCGTGATGATGACGGAGAAGGTCTTCTGCGCGTCATCTTCTTTGTCTTCTGCAAGGAAGCGTGTGTAGATGGAAACAAACGTGATGGAAGCGGTGCCTCCGGCGACGATGTAGTTCAGCCAGTCCGGGATGGTGAAGCCGGCAACGTAGGCGTCGGTCTGCGGACCCGCGCCGAAGGCCCAGGCGATGTATGCCTCGCGGACATAGCCGATCACGCGCGAGAGCAGGACGGCAGACATGAGTAGCAGCGTCGCCGAAAAGGCGGAGTGTTCGTGCGACGGCCGGAGAAGACGCAGGATGCGTTTCAGCATTTCAGCCGCAGATTACCGCAGAAAAACGCAGATTTCTTTCTTCCCATTGTGCGTCCGAGCCCGCTGCTTGCCGAGGGCTGCTCCATCAATGCTGTGGGACTGGAACGCTTTGAGGGTATCAGAATGAAAAGCCCCGATCAGCCTCAAATGTGAGGAAACACCGGCCTAGGAAGCCGTCTGATACTGGGGCAGCCGAGGCGCTTTGTACTCGTTGGAAAAGGCAAGGCGTCGGATCTTAGGCGCAGGGCCGAAATTGAGGAGCAGACCGACCTCCAGTTGTGAGGCTCGCAAGTAGTTCAACAATTGAGCTTCATGAGAAGCGTCTAACGCCTTGGCGGCTTTTAGCTCCACTATCACACAATCTTCGACGATCACATCTGCACGAAAATCGCCTATCACTTCACCACGAAACCAAACTGGAAGAGGATGCTGCCGCTTTACCGCAAGCCCCTTGCGCTGCATCACTCAGGCCATCGCCTCCTCGTACACCGATTCCAGAAAGCCGTGCCCGAGTTCGTTATACACCTCATAAAACACCTGTATCACGGATTCCGTCACTTTTTGATGCTTGTATGCTGCCGGATCCCAGGGCATGTCTTAAGCCTATCAAGAGGATCGCTAGGCATAAGCAGAATATGAGGAGCGGAGAGGAGTTAGTTCCCGTTTTGAAATTTTGGTTGAAAAGAAAGAAGAATTTGTTTCGATCAGCGATGTTCTGCGAAATCTGCGGCGAAGAATGGTTCAATCCATGTGATTGTGCATCTGTCGCTCGACCGACCAGATGTCTTCCGGCTTCTGTTCGAACGGATACACGTGCACCATCCAACCAAACACTTGTGGCAGGAATCGCCCGCCAACCTCATCACAGGCTGCTTTCGTGCTAATCGATCCGCGTAGTCCGAACTGCGAATGAGGCTGCGAGGCTTCCTCTCTCTTGTCGCGAGGAGGGATGCACAGGTTCACGTGGGCGTGCCATTGCGCGACGCTGAGCGGGATACGTTCATCGAGCTGGTCCTCGGTGAAATCTTTTGGAGCCGTATACATGACGCCGATCAGCTTGTAGCCGTCGCCGTTCTTCTCATATAGCAGCGACGTTGGATGCTCAGGATTGAAGTGACGCCGGGTTTCAAACGCGTACCAGTAATTGGTGAAGTGATATTGCTTCTGCGGCCGTTCAGGCATGAAGATGTGGAAGCCGTCTGCCAGTGCAACTTTATAGTCGGAGTATTTAGCCGCCACTCGGCGGGACGCTTCCACGACCTGATCCGCCTTGGCCTCGTCGCCCGGCTTGAGGTCGCGCAACGAAGTCATCTTCATGTGTGCGCCCATATCCATGTGATGGCTTTCCATGGAATGCATGGCATGCGCGGCACCATCGTCCATACCCGGCATGTCGTGCATGTCCGAACTCATGCCTGGCGTGGCGTTTTGTTGGGCTTTCTGGTCCTGCGCCCAGAGAAGAGTCAATCCAACAAACACAGCTGCTGAAATTGCGAGAAAACGTTTCGTCATACTATCCCCACACTCTCTTTAAACACTGAATCACCGGAATTGTTTTCACAAGGGAATTTACGAAGATTTACCTGGGTAACGGTTACTAAATGGTGGGGATCACCCGGTTCGCATTGTTGAATCAGCGCTTTGCTGCGAAATCAGCGGCTACTTGGTTTGCCGCCTCGCTCCCGGAGCGAACGCAGTCGGGAACACCGATGCCGCGGTACCCGTTGCCCGCGAGTGCCAGGCCCGGCAGGCCATGGAGAAGATTTTCAATCCGCTGCAGGCGCTCCAGGTGTCCAACGCCGTACTGCGCCATCGCACCTTTCCATCGGTAAATCCGAGTGAACCACGGCTCGGCAGTAAGACCGATGATCTGGCGAAGCTCTTCCCGAACGATACGCAGCAGTTGATCGTCGGATAGTTCCAGGGCCTGGTCATTGCGCGCGCCGCCCACGAAGCATCGCAGCAAAGCGCGGTCTTCCGGGGCACGGTGGGGGAATTTGTTGTGCACGAAAGTTGCCGCCAGCATGCATTTGCCTTCGCTGCGCGGAACCAGGAATCCAAAACCGGGCGGGAGGGAAGCGCGTACTCTCTGATCGAAGCCGAGATTTACGGTGATCGAGGAGCTGTACTGGATGGCCGCCAATTCCGAGGCAAGCTCGGCGCTGCTAAGCTGTACAAGCTGCGCGGCTGCTGGGGCGGGAGTCGCCGCAATCACGCCGTCGAACTGGTCCGAGGCGTAGCCGGCGGAGACGACCCAACCGTTGTCCTGACGTTGCAGCCCCTGCACCGGCGAGCTGGTTTTCAATGCTGATCCGGGCAAGCGTTCAGTGAGGGCATCTACCATCTGCTGCATGCCGTTCCTTAATGAAGTGAACAGCGGGCGAGCCGAGCCCTTGCTTCCCTGGGCCATCTTTTTGCGGGCTGCTAGCATGGCGCGTCCCAGGCTCCCGTGTTTCGCTTCCATCTCGGCGAATCGCGGCAAAACCGCGCGCACGCTGAGTCCGGTGGCTTCTCCGCCATAGACGCCGGAAAGCAGGGGATCAGCCAGTCGGTCCACCATCTCCGAGCCGTAGTGGCGCTCCACGAAGGCGGCTACGCTTTCATCACCTTCTGCCTTGTGCGGAGGATGGAACCACTCCTGCGCCATGCGCAGCTTGGCGCGGGTAGAAAACAGTGGCGAGAGAACCGCTGGCAAAATCTTTGTTGGGACCATAAACATCAGCCCGTCGGGAATTTCGACCAGCTTCCCCTTTGCCAGGATGTAGGTTTTGCGATCCGGATCGTTCGAACCGATGAGTTGGTCCCCTAGTCCGATTTCCCGGCAGAGGTCGGACGCCCACGGCTTTTCCGTGAGAAACGAATCGGGACCGGCCTCCACCAGACATTGCTCGACGTGCTCGGTGACCAGTACGCCCCCGAGCCTGGGACTGGACTCGTACAGGACATATTCGATGGAAGCGCCACCGCGCCGCTGTTTCTCCAGCGTGAACGCTGCGGAGAGTCCTGAGATTCCCCCGCCGATGATGGCGATCCGTTTCATGAATAATCAGCAACGCCGCCAGGATCACACATTGCCCAGCCGCGATCTGGCAACGTCTGCCAGTGCCTTCGCCAGCAGCGGCGAATCGTTCAGCGACTGGGCTCGCCAAAGCCGCATGCCCTGTTCCTCGGCGAACTTCTTGAAGCCAATATCGATGTCGTAGAGCACTTCCACGTGATCGCAAAGAAAGCCGATCGGTTGAATAAAAACGCCGCTGTGGCTGGTCTGTTTCAAGCCCCGGATGGTGTCTTCGACCGTCGGACCGAGCCACACCCCGCCCGACATTCCCTGGCTCTGAAAAGCAAACTGCCATGTCGAAGGCGCGAGCGAAGCTTCTTTGGCCACCAACCCTGCCGTCTCTTTGGCCTGGCTCTCGTAGGGATCGCCTTCCGTGATCGTGCGCTGAGGAACGCTGTGCGCCGTGAAAATGATCGGAACACTCGTCCCTGCCTCGCGGCAAGCCGAAGCCCATCCAGCCTGCAACCTCTCGGCGAAAGCTTTGATCAGCATCGGCTCGTCGTGCCACGATTCGACAAAGTCGATGTCAAACGAGAGCCCATTTGCATTCAGCGCCGCACGATACAATCCCACGCTGGTGCGCGAATTCTGCGGTGCCAGGCAGATGACTACAGCCCGCGCCACACCGTCGGCGGCCATGGCCTGCACCGCGTCCGCGATGAACGGTCTCCAGTTGCGCATGCCGACATACACCGGCAATCCGATTTCCTGCGCCAGAAGCTCTCCTTGCTTGAGCGTTAACTGTGTCAGCGGAGAACGGCCGATCAATCCGTAGCGATGCTTGACCTCCTCGACTACTTGCGGCGGCAGCGGCCGGCCACCTGTGATTTTCATGAGAAATTCCGGAACTTCGTCTACGGAATCCGGGCTGCCGTGGGCCAGCAGCAGGATGGCAGTCTTAACCGGTTTGGACAAAGTGCTCACGTGTCAGCCGATTCATCTCGGAAATACTGCAGGAAGCCCTAACCTCGCGAATGCTCTTGCACGAACTTTCCCAGGGCCTTGACGTTCTCCACCGGGGTCTCGGGCAGAATCCCGTGTCCCAGATTAAAGATGTGCCCCGGCCGTCCGCCCGCACGTTGCAGGATGTCCTCCGCGCGTGCCTTCAGTTCTCGCCAATCGGCAAAGAGCAGCACGGGATCGAGGTTACCCTGCACAGCTTTGTCGTGGCCTGCCAATCGCCAGCCTTCATCGAGCGGGATCCGCCAATCCAGTCCGATCACCTCCGCGCCCGTCTCCCGCATGGATGAGAGCAACGTAGCGCTGTCGGTCCCGAAGTAAATTACCGGCACTCCCGTCTTCTGCAGAGTTTCCACCAACTCGGTGGTACGCGGCAGCACATAGCGGCGATAATCCTCGACGCTAAGGCACCCTACCCAGCTGTCGAAGACCTGAATCACATCCGCGCCTGCCCGCACCTGGTCCGCCGCATACTCGCCGGTCACCGCGACCAACTTGCTCATCAGCTGGTCCCAGACCGCAGGTGAGAGATACATCATCTTCTTGGTGTGGATGTAATTGCGCGAGCCGCCGCCCTCGATCATGTAACTCGCCAGAGTGAACGGAGCGCCACAGAAACCGATAACCGGCAGCTTCGCGCCGAAGTGCTTGCACACCCGGCTCACAGCTTCCGAGACGTAACCGAGTTCTGCCGCGCGGTCGCTGCGCAGACGGGCCACGTCTTCTTTTGCGCGAAGAGGCTTGTCAATCACCGGGCCTTCTCCCGCCGAGAAACGAAAGGGCAAGCCCATAACCTCGAGCGGCAGAAGCAAATCGGCGAAGATGATGGCAGCGTCGACGCCCAGGACTTCCGCGGCGGTGATGGTGACCTCGGCCGCGATATCCGGCTTCTTGCAGATCTCCACCAGCGAGTATTGCTTGCGGACTGCGCGGTACTCGGCCATGTAGCGGCCGGCCTGGCGCATGAACCAGACGGGGGTGCGATCCACAGCTTGACCTTTGCAGGCCTTCACAAAGCGTGAGTCGGGGGCAGACATGAATCAATCAATGTAGCACTTTCCTGGTGTTGCAGTCCTCGCGCCGATTAGGGTTTGGTCTTCTTTGCGATCCTTGCGAACCCTTAGCGTCCTTTGCGGTTAAAAGCTTTTTCTACCGCAACAAGCCATTCGTGTGCGCCTCATGCACTTCCGCGTGTCCGGCACCAAAAAAGGTAACTCTTCTCGGACATAAAATGGGCCTATCATCTTGCATAAGAGTCAACGTTGTTGACGTGGAGGTACCCCGATGGCGGCGAGTCAGGTCGTGCTTTATTTTGAGAGGCAGGAAGACGCATTGCGTTTCACCCTTGCTGCCAGCTCCGCAATTGCAGCCGAGGGAACGCTCCTCGCCAACGAAGCCGGCGCCGAGATGGCCCGAGAGATCTGCAAGGCCAACCGCATCACCACTGAGGGCACGGTAAAGACCTCCCCCGCTGCCCGGGAGAGTAGTGCTCCGCAGGAGCGCTGCGCGTAAAGTGGGCAACTTCTCAGTTGCGGACTAAACCTGCCAAGATGCGGCCCCGTACATTATCCTGACTTAAGGAGATGGCCAAAGCAGAAAGGGGTTACGATCATGCGCAAACGTTTTTCTCGTTTCCTTCTTCCTGTGCTACTTCTGTGCGTCTACGGAGATGCGCAGGTTGGGGTTATAAAAGGTTTCGTTGTTGACGAGACCGGGAAACCGATCTCGAGGGCGGATGTCACTTGGCTCCGGGTTGCAAGGGATGGTCAGGTTGAAGTACAGGTTGGTGTCGTCCCGAGATCTCGAACGAACAATCAAGGACACTTCATAATTCGTGCTCTCGCTTTGGGGGACCCATACAAGATTTACGCACAAAAAGAAGATGCGTTCTACCCGGACATGACTTTTGGTCTCTATAACCCTAAAGACGATGCAACGATTGTCACAGCGACTACGGAGGACAAGGCAAGCGATGTCACGATTCACCCTGGCCCAAAAGCGGGGCAACTTGCTTTGGACGTGAGGGACGCGGCCACGGGGATGCCGGTGAATCCGACTATTTCAGTTAAGCGAACTCAAACGGGAGAAGGGTTTGGTGGAGGAGATCAGGCCAATGCCAGATTCTTAATACCCGCAAATACTGACGTCAGCTTCACGGCTTCGGCACCCGGGTACGAAACTTGGTACTATCCCGGCACCACCGACGAGAAGCAGAGTACGCCCCTGCGAGTGAAGCCCAAAGAACAGAAGTTGCTGGAAATTCAGTTGGAGCGGAAGAGGTAATCTCCCTCAGTCCGACCAGCGTTGCGGCTTCCGTTCCCAACGGTGTTGGCGCAAAGCTTTAGTTAATGAAGAATCGAGTGCCCCACGATCGCTCATGGCCAGGTTCTCCCTGACATGTTCCGGCTTGCGCATGCCGACGATGATGGTGCTCACCGCCGGTTCGGCGAGAATAAAACGCAGCGCCATCTCCGGCAGGCTCATGCCAGCGGGTAACAGAGTTTTCAGCTTCTCAACCCGCGCCACGGTATTCTTCAGATTCTCCGGCCCGAAGTAGCCCGCACGCCAGTCGTTCCTGGGGAATTTTGTGTCGAGCGTCAGCTTGCCGCCGAGGCTGCCTTCGTCGAGCGGCACGCGCGCGATGACTCCGACATTGAGCTCCCGGCAGACGGGGAATAACTCATCCTCAGGTGCCTGGTCAAAGATGTTGTGGATGACCTGCACCACGTCGACCAGTCCGGTGCGAAGCGCTCGAATGCCGTTCTCCGGTTCCCAACGGTTCAGGCTCAGACCAAAGAAGCGGATCAGCCCATCGCTCTTCAGCTTCTCGACCGTCTCGCGAAACTCGGCTTCATCGCTCCAGCCGTCGTCCCAGACGTGAAATTGCAAGACGTCAATCGACTCGGTCCCCAGCTTCTCGCGAATCTTGCGGGCGTGCTTGAACACGTGGTCGGCAGGAAAGACTTCGTGATACTTGTCTTTCGGGGAGGCCGGCCACTTGTCATTCAGCGGCGGAATCTTGGAGGCGGCATACAGGCGCTTGCCGGGATTGTTGGCCAGGATCTGGCCGAGCAGTCCGTCGCTCTTGCCGCCGCCATAGGCCCAGGCAGTATCGAAGAAGTTGCACCCGAGATCGACGGCCAGCTGCAGCGCCTCGAGCGACTGGCGATCCTCCGAACCCGTCCACCCGCTCATGCCCCACAGCCCGTGGGCCATTTCGCTGACTTCAAATCCCGTTCGGCCGAGCGTGCGATATTTCATAAGCGCTCCCGTTGCAAATCACGTGCATCTCGCGTCGATTCGCCTTGCATCCTATGATGAGGGCGTAGTTGTTCGCGGTCCGTTTGACATGAGCAGAGGCCCATTCTTAACATAGAAGCTACCGCGTAAGTATTGCAGAGACGGCTCGTTTCACGATGTGCACGCAGCCTCCTCTCTTTCCGCAAAAATCGTATGATCACAGTCAAAGAGCTTACCAAGAAGTACGCGCGAACGGTTGCGGTGGACCATATTTCCTTTGAGGTGCAGAAGGGCCAGATCGTGGGCTTTCTTGGGCCAAATGGCGCGGGGAAGACGACCACGATGCGCATGCTGACCTGCTTCCTCCCGCCCACGGCCGGCGGCGCCACCGTTGCCGGCTTCGACGTGCTGGAGCAGCCGCTCGAAGTCAAAAAGCGTATCGGCTACCTGCCGGAAACCCCGCCGCTCTACCCGGAGATGGAGACGGGCGAGTACCTGGAATTTGTCGGCAGGCTCAAAGGACTCTCGGGCGCGGACCTGGTCAAGCGGGTGGATTACGTCTGCGAACGCTGCGCGATCAACGATGTAAAGACCAAGTTGCTCGGCAAGCTCTCCAAAGGCTACCGCCAGCGCGTAGGCCTGGCGCAAGCGATCATTCACAATCCGGACGTGCTGATTCTCGACGAACCGACGGCGGGCCTCGATCCCAAGCAGATCAACGAGACTCGCGAGCTGATCAAGGGTCTGGCGGGAGACCACACCATCATTCTCAGCACCCACATCCTGCCGGAGGTCGAACAGACCTGCGAGCAGGTCATCATTATTAACAAGGGCAAGCTGGTAGCCACCGATTCGGTGCACAACCTGCAGAACCGTGCCCGAGGCGGAGAGTCGGTGCTGATCGAGATTGCCGGGCGCAATGGAGCTCTGGATAAGAGCGAGGTCGAGAACCGGCTACAGCAAATCGCCGGCGTGGGTCGTGCAGAGTTCAAAACCAGTCACGGGAACCGGAACATCTTCTTTATTGAAAGCCAGAAGGGCTTCGTTCGTGGCGACCTGGCCCGCGCCATTGTGGAGTCAGGCTGGGACCTCAATGAGCTTCGCCCAGCCGCCATGAGCCTGGAAGAAATCTTCTTGCAGTTGACGGGCGCGGAAGCCGTAGAGGCCACGAAGGAGGCGCAGTAATGCGAAACGTCTGGATCATCTGGCGCAAAGAGCTGCGCAGCTACTTTGTCTCGCCCATCGCCTATTTGCTCGTCACCATGTTTGCGGTCGTCTTCGGGTTCTTTTTCTGGAACGCCCTGGGCTACTTCGTCCTCATGGGAATGGAGCAACAGATGCGGGGCCGAAGCTTTCCCATGAACCTGAACGAACAGGTGATTCGGCCGCTGCTCTCCAACGTGGCGGTGATCGGATTGTTCGTAATCCCGATGATTACCATGCGGCTTTTTGCCGAGGAAAAACGCAGCGGCACCATCGAACTGCTGACCACCTCTCCTATTCGCGACATCGAAATCATCCTGGGCAAGTGGTTCGCCGCGGTTACGCTTTACGCGTGCATGTTGCTCTTTACCGGCCTCAACTTTCTTTTCCTTTTCAAGTACGGGAATCCGGACTGGAAACCATTGGCCATCGCCTATCTTGGTCTCCTGCTCCAGGCCAGTGGGATGCTGGCGATTGGAACTTTCATTTCCACCCTTACCAAGAACCAGATCATCGCTGGAGCCACCACCTTCGGCGTATTGCTGATGCTGTGGGTCCTCGAATGGGTGAGCGGGTACGAGTCTGCGACCTGGGCGCAGGTCCTGGGTTATATGTCGGTGACGACTCACTTTGACTCTTTTGCCAAGGGTGTGCTTGACACCAAGGACGCCATCTACTACCTGACTCTGATTTTTGCGGGGCTATTCTTTACCGCACGCTCCATGGAATCGCTGCGCTGGAGGTCGTAAGTGAATACTGGATTGCTCAAGGCGAGACAAACGAAATACGTCGCCTACGTAGTCGTCTATACGCTGGTAGTGTTGACCGCACTGGCGATCGCAAACTTTCTCGCGAACCGGCATAACAAGTCTTACGACGCGACCGCCAACAAGCGCTACAGCCTGTCCGACCAGACCGCCAAAATCGTAAAAGGCCTCAAGCGGGACGCCACCATCACCTATTTCGACCAGAGCACCAACTTCGATCGGGGAAAGGACTTGCTCGACGAGTACAAGAACCTTTCTTCCAGGCTGAAGGTCGAGTATGTCGATCCCGACAAGGATCCCCAGCTGGCGCGTGAGGCCGGGATCAAGGACACCGGGACGGCGGTCGTGCAGGTTGGCAGCAAGAAAGAAGCCGCCAAAAGCATGTCCGAAGAAGGCATCACCGGCGCCTTCATCCGCGTGCTGAAAAACACCACGCGTACCGTCTGCTTCGTAACCGGCAGCGGCGAACACCAGATTGACGACTCCGAACGCAGCGGTTACTCGCAGCTCAAGGAGCAGCTGGGCAAGGAAACCTATGATGCCAAATCCGTCGACCTGCTGCAGAAAACCGAAGTTCCGTCCGATTGCACCATATTAGTGGTGGGCGGTCCCACGCGTGACTACCAGCAACCTGCGGTCGACGCCTTAAAGAAGTACGTGGAAGATGGCGGCCGCGCCCTGCTGATGCTGGATCCTCCGCTGAAGATCGGGCGCGCCGAAGTGGCCGACAACGATGCCCTGGCTGCATTGCTCGCCACCTGGGGAGTTACTCTGCAAAAAAATCTCATTCTTGACCTGAATCCAATCGGGCAGCTTATTGGTGTGGGTCCGCAAGTTGCACTGGTCAGGACATACGGCACACAGCCGATCGTCAACGAGATGAAAGGCATGGCTACGGGCTTTCCGCTGGCGCGGTCCATCGAAATCAAGAATGGTGACAAGACCACGGTTGAGAAGTTGTTCGACTCCTCCGAAACCAGCTTGGCGACGAGCAACTTGAGCTCTCCCGCAGTCGATCCCAACGATCCTAAAAACAAAAAGGGCCCGTTGACGCTCGCGGCCGCGGGAACCTATAGCACCGGCAAGCAGGACTCTCAGGGTCGCTTTGTGGTGATTGGCAACTCTGCCTGGGCTACGAACTCGTTTCTGAAATTTAACGGCAACGAAGACCTGGCGCTGAATGCCGTGGACTGGCTGGCGTCTGATGAGGACTTGATTTCGATCCGGCCCAAGGAGCCCGAAGATCGCCGCATCACCATGACCCGCGCACAGATTAATCTGGTTCGAACTACCAGTCAGTTCCTGCTGCCACTGCTCGTGATTGTCGCCGGAGTATCGGTCTGGTGGAAAAGAAGGTAGTGTAAACGCGGGCATCTCCCCGCGACCTTGATCGTACGATGAAACTCCAAGGTCTGATCATCGCCATCATCGTTCTCGCCGGGCTGACCGGCGCGCTTTACTGGTCGAACCAGCACAAGCCCGCCGAAAGTACGGAAGCCTCCGCCGGTACCTCACCCAAAATCCTGTCGCTCAAGGAAGATGACATCTCCAGGATCGAGCTGAAGAAGAAGACTGGAGACGAGCTCGTGCTGGCCCGGGATGGCGCTGGTAAGTGGCAGCTCACTGCGCCCAGACCCCTTCCCGTCGAGCAAGCCACGGTTTCTCCGATGCTTTCGACTTTGTCGACGCTGACATCAGACCGTCTGGTCGAAGAGAAGGCCAGCAACCTAGGTCAATATGGCCTGGCGCAGCCAACCCTCGAAGCCGACATTACGCAGAAGAACAATCAGACGACCAAGCTCCTGCTCGGCGACGATACTCCTACCGGGAATGCAGTGTACGTCAAGGTCGAAGGCAATCCCCGCGTATTCACGGTTGCCAGCTACAACAGGAACAGTCTCGACAAGAGCGTGAACGACCTCAGGGACAAGCGCCTGCTGACCGTGGACCCGGAGAAGATCAGCCAGATCGAGCTGCTCGCAAAGAAGCAGGACATCGAGTTCGGGCGCAACAAAGATTCCTGGCAGATTGAGAAGCCGAAACCCATGCGGGCGGATGGTTTTCAGGTGGATGAGTTAGTCCGGACTTTGACTGATGCAAGAATGGACCTGAGCAGCCAGAATGATGAAAAGAAGATAAACGCTGCCTTCGCGGGTGCGGCCCCAGTTGCCACTGCCAAGGTGACCGATGCGTCCGGCGTCCAGGAACTGCAGGTCCGCAAGAACAAAGACGACTACTACGCCAAGTCGAGTGCCGTCGCCGGCATCTTCAAAGTCGCGAACAATGTGGGAACGGGCCTCGACAAGGGCCTGGAGGATTTCCGTAACAAGAAGCTTTTCGACTTCGGGTACAACGATCCGGACAAGATTGAAATCCACGAGGGCGCGAAAAGCTACTTCCTCACCCGCACGGGCAGCGACTGGTGGAACGGCAACGGCAAGAAGATGGACGTTGGCAGTGTTGGCGCTCTGCTCGACAAACTGCGTGACCTCTCCGCCGACAAATTTCCCGACACTGGCTTCACCACGCCTGATCTCATCGCCAGCGTCACCTCCAACGACGGCAAGCGCACCGAAAAGGTCCTGATCTCAAAGAGCGGCGATCGCTACGTGGCGAAGCGCGAGAACGAGCCGTCGCTTTACGAACTGGACTCCAAGACGGTGGGAGATTTGCAGAAGGCGGCGGAAGAGATGAAAGAAGCTAACCCGGCGACACCCTCGAAGGCGACCTCGAAGTAAGAAACTGAATTCCAGTCAGTTCTGTGGCCGTGCAACCGAATGCTTGCCGGGCGAAGCATTTGATTTTTTCCGGGTTCGTTCATTCGGTGGCTGACGGGATGCCGTCTGGGCAGCATCAAGTCGAGCCGCTATCTCATCGAAACCCGGGGTCGGACCGTTCCAACGCAGTTCCTCAACATCGTCGAAGAGGTGAATGTCGGTCCGAAGTGTCGCCAACGTTCGAAAGAGCATCGCTTGATCCCAGTTTTCACGCAGCCTTGCCGCCAGTGCACCTGCGTTAGCCGCATTGACATGCCATTCACCACAATCCAGTGGAATCGCCTCAAGGTGGAGAAACTTGGCCAACACAGCGGCCGATGACTTCGCTCCCCAGCCCCGCAGGCCCGGATAGCCATCCGCCGCATCGCCGACTAGCGCCAGATAGTCTGGAATCGATGCTGGGGGAACACCATACTTCTGGATAACGCCTGCTTCGTCGAGAGTGACCTGCGTGCGCCGGTTCAGTTGCAGGATCTGCGTTCCACGGACACATTGGGCGAGGTCTTTATCCGGGCTGCAGATGATGACGCGTTCTACTCGCTGGTCTCGGGCCGCCGCAACCGCCGCAGCGGCCAGCGCATCGTCAGCCTCGAACTCCACCATTGGCCAGACCACAAGCCCAGCCGCGGACAGGACGTCCTCAAGCAACTGAAATTGTGCCAACAGTTCCGGTTCCACGCCCGCGCCAGTCTTATACCCTGGCCAAAGACCATTTCGAAAGGACTCGATCACGTGATCGGTGGCAACCGCGATGTACTTGGCGCCACCCTTTATCATGCCGAGCACCGAAGATAGGACCCCTCGTACGGCGGCAACCTCGCGGCCCTCTGCCTCCCGCGCCGAAGGCAGTGCGTAATAGTGCCGGAACAACTCGTAAGTCCCGTCCACTAGATAGATCTCCAATTTGTAGCTCCCCTGGAACGAGCGATAGGCGATTTGCTCTTGTGTCGAAATACCTGAGTGAATGTGGAACGCGGTTAGTCTGCGCCGGCTTCGTTGGATTTCTCGGCCTGTTCCAACTTGTCCAGGTAATTCTGCAGCTCTTCGCGGTCTTCCGGAAGCAGGCGCTCAAACCGGATCCCGTTGCCAAACTGCGGATCGCAGGTGACGACCGTGGCAGCCACCAGAAGGGTATTTTCCAACTGCAGCTTCATGTCCAGGGTTGTCCCTACCGGATAGGGAAACATTGACTCGATATAACAGCCTCCGGCGCTGAGATCGGATGTAGCCCCTCGTACCGGTACCCCGCCCTCCACCAGCAACTCTACCGGAACCTGAACCTTCAGCCGATGGGATCCGCGGCGGTCTTGTCCTGGCGATCCCGAGGAATCGCTCATGAGTCTACCCCACGCACGACTGTGTCAAATGGTACACCTGCCGCGCAAGACCTGTAGGTTTTCCCTTATCACATCCGCAAGTGAGCCAACTCACACCGAGTACGTTCCCACATCACTGACGGTAGCCAGCTGGGGGCGTTTAACTGGGTGAGTTCTGGACCAATTTGGTCTAAATCATCCAATGCTATGCAGGTGACTCGCGCCACCGACTACGCTGTTCGCGTTCTGGTGTATTTGGCAGGCTTGCCGGCCGGGGCCAATGTGCGGCGA
>Ga0335082_10002804_pt1 | contig 18835 bp, 18 predicted proteins | sample Lox_Sample_41_FD_206718 | JGI IMG/M metagenome (GOLD analysis project Ga0335082, IMG submission 206718) | Soil microbial communities from Loxahatchee National Wildlife Refuge, Florida, United States - Lox_Sample_4.1 | ecosystem: Environmental > Terrestrial > Soil > Wetlands | place: USA...
CTCCATTTCTTTCGAATAATCTCTAATATACGAATTTTCCGGCTGATTCGCAAAGGAAGACCTGACTGCCGGACAAGGGTGGGGTTACTCTATACGGCCGATCCAGTATCCGTATTCAAACGCCTCGTTCATATTCTCGGCCTGCGTCCGCGCTTCTCCGACACCATCATACTCACCGATCGCAACACGAAAATGCCCCGTCGATTCCACGACGAAGGCATGGTACCCGGCCTCATTCCAGCGGCCGACTTCCTCTTCCGCACTTCCGCGATCGGGATATGACCCGATATAGATCGTGAATTTCTTCGTATGCGTAGCCGGCGGCGGTTGCGACTGAGCGGGCGGTGTCACCGGGGGAGCTTCGATTTTCCCCGGAGGCGCCTGTTCAACCGGAGGAGCGGCGGGTTGTGCCGCCTGCTGGTGCGTATTTTGCTGCAAGCTCCGATTGCGTGGATTGAGCGGAGAAAAGAGATATAACAGAAATGCCGCAGAACAGAGAACCACGATGATAAAGAGAATGAGAAGAATCTTATTCCCCGTCCGCGATTCTCGCGTCACCGGCCGGACAGGCGGCTGTTGTTTCTGCTGTCCCAGCGGGATCGGCGCGTTCGGCTGTTGTTGGTCTTCTCGAATATTTAAGGGCATAGAATACCTCTCTGCTCACCCAATGTACGATTCGATTTCCTCTATGTCAAGAAAAATGATGGACATCTCCAAACCTTTTCACATCATGCGGTTCCATGCGAGGACAGAAAGCATTCCCCCGAGATAGCACGACAGATTCACAAGATCGTTGTTAAACCAGCCAATACCCCCCAGCCATTCCGTGTCCTGCCCGCAGTGAATTCGTTTCTCAACACGGCGGCCGCATTTCGTGCAGCGGAAGCGGCGTTGAACGATCGCACCGAGAATGCTGTCGAATACACATCCGGTCATCCCGGCAAGAACTACGGCAATTCCCGTCCGTACCCCAGATGAAGGAAGCCAAATCATACCTGAACTTGCTACGCATACCGCGCCCAGGAATCCTCCCAGTGTGCCGGCCAGTGAAATGGCTCCGGAGGTCCCGGAATCCACACGCTGGAGTGTCGAAATGAGCACCGGCCTGGTATTCGAGAGAATGCCACACTCTGTTGCCCAGGTATCGGCGGAGACTGCTGCCAGTCCACCGAGATACATGAGATAGATCGGATCCTCCCGAACGTAGAACCAGGAAAGAGCGAGCAACCCTCCACCGCCGCCATTTGCAAAGACCTGGATTGCATCGCGACGAGAGTTCTTCTCAAAATTCTCGGAGACACTCGATTTTTTCCGTTCGATGATCGATGAGAGAAAACTCGAGGGTATAAAAAACGCCAGCATCGGCAGGATCCATTGTATTCCCCCGCAGACAATAACGATTGTTCCCAGAACGCCGGCCGCAATCGATCCGCTTGGGCCGAGCCAGCGCAAACGGTACGCTGCGCAACATGCAGACAGTACGAGGAAAATGCCGATGCTGAGTCCCCACATCCGTGCAACCTCTATGAGGAAATTGCGACAGAGGTCCGGGTAGGAATTTCCACTCCCTTGATGATCCGGAGAATCAGCAGGGTCATCACCGTGACCGGATCCCCGGAAAGCTTCAGCTGCTGATCGGCATCGAGCAGCGACTGAAACGCCAGTTCAAGTTCCCGGGAGCTGTAGGTTCTGGCCGCATCCCGGTATTCTTTGAGAAAGAACGGACCGATTCTGAGCATGGATGCGATTTGGGCATCATCAATTCGCTTCGATTGCAGCTCCTGCAATAGCCAGAGCTTCTGAAAATATCTTGTCAACTGGACAACCATCGCGATCGGCGATTCTCCCGCATCCAGCATGCGTTGCAGAATTTCCAGCGAGGCAGCAATCGATTTACTCCCCAGTTTCTTTTCGAGCTCAAAGACATTGTATTCCTTCGACATCCCGACGATTCGGGTGACGTCCTCGATGCCGATCGTCTGCTGCTCACCGATGAAGATCAGAAGCTTGCTGATCTCGTTCTGAATCTCCCGAAGCGAATTTCCCACATGGGCCTGCATAAGCTGGGCCGCCTCGGGGGAAATCGTTTTCCCGAGTTTCCGCACCCGCTCCACAATCCACGGGAAAACCTGGTTTTCGTACAGCGGCTTGCATTCGAACGCCACTGCATGCTGCTGGAGCGCCTTATAGAACTTGAGACGAAAATCCGGTTTGGAAGCAGCCGTGAAGACAGCAACGGTCGATGGCACTTGATGCTCAATGAGTGGAAGAAGCAGGTCCTTGTTCGCAACTTTTTCCACCTCCTTCAGCACAACCACACGGCGCTCCGCCATCATGGGAAACTGAGAGAGAAGTGTCACAACGTCCTTGGCCTCCACGGAACTGCCATAGACCACATCGAGGTTGAACCCTCTCGTTGCCTCGTCGACCGCATGCGTCACGATAAGATCGATCGCCTCGTCGAAGAGGAAGTCTTCCTCACCGTACAGAAAATAGAGAGGCGAGAATTCCTTCTTCCTGCATGCTGCCTCAAGCGCAGGAAGCAAGGCGTCTTTGTGATTCCTTTTTTCCACGTGGTCAGGCCGGATTTTCAAATGTGATGCTGTGAACTGCCCGGTCAGCTATTTGACACTGATTTTTTTCACCATGATATCCACTTTCGGACGTCCATCGCCGGGCCCCATCTGCCCGGGAATAATATCCACGCTTCCGATCTTATCCACGACATCCATCCCACTTATCACCTTACCGAAAATAGTATAGTTGTGAGGAAGCTGGACATCGCGGAGACAGAAAAAGAACTGGCTCGTGTTCGTATTCGGTCCGGCATTCGCCATCGCCACCACTCCCCGCTTATAGCCCTCTTTGTAACTCGGTGTCGTAGCAACCAGTTCATCCGCAAAAGGTTTTCCCCAGATGCTCTGACCGCCGGTACCCCAGGAATTGACCAGTTTCAGGTCCTTCGATTTTTCATCTCCCGTCTGGATGACAAATCCCTTCGATACCCTGTGGATTCGCATCCCGTTGAAGAATTTCTTCTCCGCGAGCTTGATAAAATTTTCCGTGGTCTTCGGTGCATCATCGGTATAGAGCTCGAATTCGACCGTTCCCATGGAGGTTTCCATCACTGCAATCTTCTTTTTGGAAATCACACTGCTGTGCATTTTGCCGCTCTCCTTTTTTCCCTTATCCGTTTCCTGCCCGACCGAAATTGTTGCGACAACGAAGACAAGCGCGATCACCATAGTGATCGCGCCGTCCCTGTATCTGATCCTCTGCATAAATTCTCCTGATGAATATGAATGGTGATGAGTTAAAAGAAGTATGTCAATCCAAATTTCAAACCGACACTGATAAAATTCATCTTCACATCCTTGTTGAGAGATTTGTTCACGAGAATGGTACCTGGATCATCCTTGAGATCTCCCAGGATATCGTCCCGTGCATCCGCCCCGATATAGCCATAGAGATGCTCGTCGAAGGCCGTGTTTCCTTCTCCCTCGATTTTCAGTCCGACACCCCTCGCCCTGTACGTACTCGTTGTGGGATAATCCTGCTCAAACTGTGCAAAGTGGTATCCCCCTCCGCCGCCGAATTTAAAGAAATATCCGTTTCCTTTCAAGACATACTCGAGAAGGACTGAGGGCATCTGGACATGGTAGGAATACGGAAGCACGATTCCACCCTGAGGAATATTATAGGAGTTCAGGAGGTACGAGTACTCCCCTTTGATGCCCCAGTTTTCCGCGATCTGCACCTCGAGCGCGCCAAAAAATTCCGCCACAGCAGCAAAGTGACTCTGATTTGTTCCATTGCTGACAAAATCGACAACATCGCCAGCATTCAGGAGACTCACACCAAGACCGCCCGAGATCCCGTAGTAGTTTCGATTGAACATGAGCGAATCCGGTCTCGCTTCTGCAACAGCCGCGAACCCCAGCACGACGACCACGCACATTACTGTTTTACGAACCATGTTGGATGCTTCCTCCAATCGTTTCCGGGACGGATCCGTTGCCGGAAAATTCCGATAAGTGCAGCTTGTCCTTGAGGAAAAAGAAAAGACCTACGACCATTGTCGCCAGAAAACCGACCGCGTGCGTCACCGTGGCGTAACTTCGGGCAAGGTCCGTATCAATCCCATAGAGTTTCGTCATGGACTCGATGACAAAATAGTGATACGAGCCCGTAGCACCGGGTGTCGGCATCATGAATCCGATACTTGAAATGGCCTGTATTACGAGAGCAGCATTCCAATCAAGTCCATGATTCCGGGTAAGGCCAAATGCGAAAAACGGAAGGTACATCATAACGATGTAGAAAATCCACACCATCGCGCTCAGAAAAATGATCATGGCATAACTCTTCGTATCCTTCAGGAAGAGGAAGCCGTCGAGAAACGAATGCATGATTTTTGAGAGGAAGTCCGCGTATTTTTTCGGAAGAAAGCGGCTGAAAAAACCGGCAATAGCGACAACGATGTCGCGGCGCATCATGAGAAACACCAGCCCTGCCAGGATCACGATCGTGATGGCGGAGATCCAGATGCTTGTCTCCCACAGCCACGGGAGCATCTGCGTAAGCGGACCCGAGTAGACCACCGGAATGAGTGCGATCACCACCATGAAGGAGAGCACATCAAATATCCGTTCCATGAAGACCGTCCCGAATGCAGCGCTTCGGGAGATCCCTTCGAGCTTTCCAATGGCATACGGACGGGCAATCTCACCCGCACGGGGAAGGACGTTGTTCAACATGTATCCCACGATCATCGCAGAAAAGAGATTGCGAAAATGCATCTTCGGTTTCACGGGACGGAGCAGATACTCCCAGCGCCACGCGCGAAACAGGTGGCTGATGAACAGCGGCGGAATGCTCGCCAGCACCCACCAATAATTTGCCCCCGAGAGAATCTGGAGGAGATTCGCAAGATCCGCACCCCGGAACGCGAAATAAAGAAAAAAGAGAGTAACAAGAATGCTGACGAGATATTTCAGTGCGGTTTTCACGCGGCTTCAATGTGAACGTGGCTCACGGGGCTCTTAACGCATGTCGATCACTTCAACTCCGGGGGGGACTTCGAAACGGAATCTGCTGTCGGCAATATTGGTATTGATTCTCGTATCCGAAACGGTGTACGACCAGAGATTCTCGCTGATGTCCAGAAGGTCAATTCTCTTCATTTCGAGATTATCGGGATCAATCCAGGCCTTTATCCATTTCACATTGGACGAGGCAGACTTTGGCATGAGCTTCACGATGCTCACCTCTGTTTCCCCCATTTTCTCCTTACCGAGGTCTGTTGCATTATAGTTTCCCGGCAAATTTGAAAGTACGCGCTGCGGAGAAAATGATTTCGGCGACTCATGGTATTTATCGATGAATACCTGATTTGTCGTCTTATTGAAATTCCAGAGAGAAACCCCGTCGGTGACAATCGTTTCCTGATCGAGATCGACCCGATACTTGTTTCCCTTCTTCATGAACAGTTTTCCGTGGAACGTTTGCTCGCTCTGGGTTACGGCGAAATGGACGGTTTGCACGAACTCGACGGAGAGATCGTTCATATCGTCGTATTTTTTCTGCAATCGGGAAACGAGATCCTGCACATCGTCGTCACCTGCCCGGCTTACCTGCATAAAGGCACCGCACAGAAAGAGCGCCAGGAATATGGAGAGTCGTTTCATCGGCGGATGATTCAGTTGAGAGTATCGAGAATCCGGTCAAGCTGCTGGTCGGATTCCACGAGAACAAGGCGTGCCTTGCTCCCATCAAACGGGCCCACAATTCCCGCAGACTCCAGCTCGTCGACAATCCGTGCTGCGCGGGAGTAACCGACCTTCAGGCGGCGCTGGAGTAGAGAAACCGATCCCTGCTGATGCCGAACAACCAGCCGCGCGGCTTCCTCGAAGAACTCGTCGCGTGAGGATGCAGCACCGTTCATTCCCGCCCGCCTCTTCTCCAGGACTGAGGGAAGCTGAAACGGACGGCTGTAACCCTGCTGTTTCTGGATATGGTCCGTCAACCTCTCCACTTCCTCCGAAGAGATGAAGGCATTCTGTATTCGCACCGGTTTCGGAGAGCCGGCCGGAAGATAGAGCATATCGCCGCTGCCAAGGAGTTGCTCGGCACCGTTCATATCGAGAATAGTCCGGGAATCCGTCTTCGATGCAACCTGGTATGCTATGCGCGCGGGGAAATTGGCCTTGATGACACCCGTGATCACGTCGACCGATGGCCGCTGCGTCGCAAGCACAAGGTGAATGCCGACCGCGCGGGCAAGTTGCGCAAGCCGGGCGATCGGTTCCTCCACCTCACGAGCCGCGGTCATCATGAGATCAGCCAGTTCGTCGATCACCACGACAAGGTAGGGCATCAATGAATGCACTACGGTTTCCGTATTCTTCAGGCGTCCGGCCTTCAAACGGTCGTTATAGTCGAGGATATTTCGCACACCCGCGGTCGCGAGCCGGTCATACCTCTTCTCCATTTCAAATTCCACACTGCGAAGTACATTCTTGGCATTGTCGGGGGTCGTAATGATTTCCTGCGCGAAATCGGGCGAGACTGCGAGAAAATGATGCTTCAATTTCCCGTACAACGTGAGCTCGATCTTTTTCGGATCGATAATAACAAACTTCACTTCTGAGGGATGCAGTTTGAAGAGCAAACTTGCAAGGATTGTGTTGATTCCGACGCTCTTCCCCGAGCCGGTTGATCCGGCGATCAGCAGATGCGGCATTTTTGCGAGATCGTCGGTATACACTTCCCCAGAGATCGTCTTCCCAAGCGCAATCGGCAGCTGTGCCTTTGTCTCGCGGAACTTCGCAGAGTTCAGCGCGCTCCGAAGGTAAACGATAGACGGGTTGCGGTTCGGAATCTCAACGCCGACAGCGCTCTTCCCCGGAATCGGTGCCATGATGCGGATTCCTTTTGCCGCAAGTGCCAGCGCCAGATCATCCGCCAGACTCACAATCCGGCTGATCTTGACACCGGAGGCGGGAACCAACTCATAGAGCGTTACCACCGGGCCCGGCGTGACACTGACACTTTCAATTTCCACCCCGAAGTTCGCCAGTTTTGACCGCACGAGCTCGGCATTTGCCTTCAGCTCTTCATCCGGGAGCAAATCTGTTTGTCGCGGAGCATCGAGCAGATCCACCGACGGAAAGACATAGTCGATCTCTTCGTTTTCATTTTCGACCGGGGAGGCGGGAGCGACTTCTTCGGGCTCGTTCGGCACCGGTTCCGGTGCGGAAGGACGGACCTGAACAATTATCGGCTCCTCTTCCGGAAGTTCCGGTTCAACCGGCTCAACCTCCGGCTCAGATTTCTCAATCGTATCATCAAAATAGACCTGCGGCCTTTCGAAATCCCGCGTGGATTCCTCATCGGATTTCCGGATCAATACCTCCGAGGTGCCTTCCGGTTCGCCACGGACTTCTACGTCGGTCGATCCGGACATGCGGGCATAGAGAAAAGCCCAGAACGATTTAGCGCGTTCAATCGTCTTATGAATATCCAGATCGATGGCAAGCACCGTCGTGATGAACAGTGCGGTCAGCACGACGATGGATGATCCCACTTTGCCCAGAAGGTGTGTGAGGATTTCCGCGATGAACGCGCCCACCACCCCGCTCCATTCCTTCTGGACACCGCCGATGATGAGACTGGCAAGACCCATCGTGGTCGCAAAGAGGAGACCGAACACGAGAGCATAATTGGTCAGCATTGCTTCCCTGGCAAACGGTTTCTTGCGCAGAAGCACCCATCCCCAGATCACGAAGAGGATGGGAAAGATCGCCGAGGCGAAACCGATCGTATCGTTGACGAGAAAATTGGAGAGGCTCGCGCCCACCAGGCCAAGGTGATTCTGGAGCTCGCCGGTAAGATTCTTGAGCCCGGCGTTGAACGGAAGACGGAAGATGTCAAGAAACGTGAATTGTTGAAGTACGAGGTCGTCCTGGGAAGAGTAACTCAGAATGCTGAGAAATGAAATGAAACCGGTGACAATAATGAAGATGGCGCCGATCTGGCGCTTGCGGCCGGATTTGCTGCGCCGGTTTGACCCATTGCGCGGGGACGTTTTCGAAGGAGGCTTGATTTTCTCGGCCATCGAGATCCCGAAAGCTAGGACATCGACTTTTTCCAGGTACGGATCACGTTTCCTGAAAGCATGGGAAGTGTCTCCATCGCATCGACCTGGGCACAAACGGCAAGGTCACTGCCGAATCCGATCGAGGCAAGGTATTTGCCGTGCTCGGAACTTTTCAACATTCTCACGATGCTCTTCCCGAATGACTTGTCGAGCGCCGCTGCCGCAACCGCGCCGTCGTCGAGGATGAATTCCGTGGAACCGCTCCTTCCGAGTTTGTTGATGATCCTCCCGGCACACACTGCATCTTCGATGCAGAAGTGATTTTCCTTCCCGGCACAAATAATCATGAAGTCGCTCCCCAATTCGTTGAGAAAGCGAACTACTGCGCTGATATTCACAAATGCAGCAACGATGAGATGCTTCGCATGTTTCCCCCTCACAATTGCGACGGAGCCATTGGTCGTGATCAGGATGATCGATTTTCCCTTCACCACTTCCTCACTGTATTCAAGGGGTGAATTGCCAAGGTTAAATCCCTCGATCATCTTCCCGTTGCGCTCGCCGCCGCGCAGCGTCACGTCGCCAAAGAGATTGCCTGAAATCTTCACTGCATTCTCAATAGTGCTGACAGGTATAATTTCCTTCGCGCCGTGCTCCAATGCTGTCGTGATTGTCGTACAGGCACGAAGCACATCAATCACCACAATATTCTTGTCTTTCAGCTGCATTTCGTCGAGATGATCGGGTGTAAAGTGTACCTCGATATGAATTTGTTTCTTCGGCTGCATTGATGATCACTTTTTGATAAAAGGTACTTTCACAATATGAGCCCGGACATCCTTTCCGCGGATGTTCACACAAATTGGGGTCCCGGCAACGGATGCGTCGCTTTGCACGTACCCCATCCCGATTCCCTGTTCGAGCATGGGTGATACGGTTCCACTCGTGACATGACCGAGGGTGAGGGAATCCTTCCGAATTTCATACCCGTGGCGGGGAAAGGCCCGTTCTTCTTCAACCACAAAACCGACAAGCTTGCGCCGGATGCCCTCCTCCTTGACACGCATGAGTGCCGGCCTGCCGTTAAACTCTCCCTTGTCGAGTTTTGTAATCCAACCCAATCCGGCTTCGAGCGGATTCGTGGACTGATCGATATCGTTTCCGTAGAGGCAGAATCCCATTTCAAGCCGCAACGTATCCCTCGCCCCCAAACCTGCAGGTTTCAGGCCGAACTCTTTTCCGGCAGCGGTGATTTCATTCCACAACTTCGTTGCAACCCGCGGCGAAGCGTCTCCGTAGAGCTCGAATCCCAACTCGCCGGTATATCCGGTACGAGAGACAATCAGATTGATTCCGGCAAGCGTTGCATGCGTAAATGTATAGTACGCCAGAGAGCTCAGGTCCGTCGAGGTCAGCTTTTGCAGCGTCTCCAGCGAGCGCGGGCCCTGAACTGCGAGCAACGCCACATCGTCGCTCTTATTCACCACCATTACCTCCAACGACCCTACCTGAGACACGATCCATTCAAAGTCTTTCGAGATATTCGAGGCATTCACGACAAGCATGAAGTGGTCTTCGAACCGGTACACGAGCAAATCGTCTACGATTCCGCCTTCGGCATAACACATCGCGGAGTATTGCACCTTACCGGGAGTAAGCTTGGAGGCATCATTCGTGGTGACTCTTTGCACCAGGGCGAGGGCATCCCGGCCACGTACTTCAAACTCTCCCATGTGTGAAACATCGAACAATCCCACGGCCTGGCGCACGGTCTTATGCTCATCGATGATGCCGGAGTACTGGACCGGCATTTCGTAGCCGCCAAACTCAACTAATTTTGCCCCAAGCTTCTGGTGAATAGAAAAAAAAGGAGTTCGTTTCATACTTCTACTTTTGGACCTTCTTCCAGTCGCTGAGGAATCGTTCCAGTCCGATATCCGTCAACGGGTGCTTGATGAGATTGATCAGTACATTATACGGCATGGTGGCAATGTGAGCGCCCATCATTGCCGATTCGACGACGTGCATGGGATGGCGAATGCTTGCCACCAGCAACTGCGTATCGTAGCCATAGTTCTGGTAGATGGTGAGAATCTGCTGGATGAGGTCCATTCCACTCGTACTGATATCGTCGAGCCGCCCGACGAACGGGCTGACGATATACGCTCCCGCTTTGGCGGCAAGAAGGGCCTGATTCGGAGAGAAACAGAGCGTGACATTCGTCCGGATCCCCTCTGCCTTGAATTGCTTGACCGCCTTCAGTCCTTCCCTGATGAGCGGAACCTTCACCACGATGTTGTCATGAATCTTGGCAAGTTCACGTCCTTCCTTCAACATCCCCTCATGATCTGTCGCCACCACTTCTGCACTAATGTCTCCATCCACAACCGCACAAATTTCCTTCAACAGCGTTTTGAAATCCTTGCCCTCTTTGGCCACCAGACTCGGGTTTGTCGTGACACCATCGAGCAGGCCCATGCTCGAGGCATCTTTGATCTCATTCAGATTGGCTGTATCGATGAATATTTTCATTTGCGCTTCCTTGGATTTCAAGAAGTATACTGATCGGTAATATCTTTGTTTTGTTTGGGTGAAAAGAAATGAAATTCTGCCAGCGGAACCTTGGGATCGCCCTGGAGCTTAATGAGGACGAAGTATTTCAACTTCATCTTTGTCAGCCGGCTGGGCGTACCCTCCGTCAAAAACGCGGCAATAGTAGGATGAACGCTGAGCCGGAGCCGCAGTTCCCGTGTTTCGGACTTGAAGCGGCGGACCCACCGTTCGATCTGATTCACCATGCTCGATTTTGACTGCACAATGCCGCCGCCGCCGCACACTGGGCAGGGCTCACTGAAGCTGTGAAGTATGTTCTGGCGGATGCGCTGCCTCGTTATCTGCACCAGGCCGATTTCCGTCATCGGTATCACGGTTACCTTTGCACGGTCACGCCGGAATTCCTTGCGCAGCTCGTCGTAAATCTTCTTCTTGTTGCGCTCGTCGTCGAGATCGATAAAATCGATGACGATGATACCGCCAATGTCACGCAATCGGAGCTGCCGGCACACTTCACGGGAGGCCTCAAGATTTGTTCTGAGGGAATTCAGTTCCTGTTCCCTCTTTGCAGCATATCTTCCGCTGTTGACGTCGACAACCAGCATCGCCTCCGTTTGTTCGATAATGATGTAGCCGCCGCTCTTGAGCCAGACCTTCCTGCTCAGCGCAGTTGAAATCTCTTTCTCTACGCCGTAGACGTCGAAGACGGGCTCGCGCTTGGAATAGAGCTCAATCTTCTCCACAAGCTCCGGGGAGACCTGCTTCACGTAGGCACGGATGTCCTTGAAAAGCTTCTTCGAATCAACAACGACACGTTCCACCGAATCGGTGAACAAATCGCGGATCACGCTTGATGTTGTCGCCATGTCCTTGTAGAGCAGGGAAGGCGCCTTTTCGGTCTTGAGATTCTTTTCGATATCGCGCCACGTCTGGATAAGACTTTCGAGATCCTGCTTCAGAGAATTTTCATCCTGGTCCTGTGCGACGGTTCGAATGATGACGCCGAAACCTTCCGGAAGTATACTGCGGACGATTCTCCGGAGCCGGCGCTTTTCTTTGAAGTTCTGGACTTTTTTCGATACCCCGATCTTACCGTCGAACGGAAGGAGCACGAGAAATCGCCCGGGGAGTGAGATTTCGGAGGTGACGCGGACGCCTTTTTTTCCGACAGGTTCCTTCGTGATCTGAACAATAATGTCCTGACCCCGTTTCAGATCGGGAATCGGGGCGTTTCTTCCATTGTCACGGTGACCTTGTCGCTGGGGTGGCGGAGGTGCGGGCTTCGGTGGAGGTGGAGCAACTTCGGTGATTACAGGAGCAGATCCGCTCTGTCCTTGTGAAACCTGCTGTTGGGAAGAGCCGGGGCTGTCCTCTTCGTCGGTTCCTTCATCGAGATCTACCTCGGAATCGTCATCACCGACGAGTGATGAGTATTCCCCGAAGGAGCTCCCGATATCGGAAAAATGGAGGAATGCGTCTTGCTTTAATCCGAGGTCGATAAACGCTGCCCGGATGCCGGGCATGACCTTTGCAACTCTGCCCAGGTAGATATCTCCCACCATCCGTTCCTTTTCCGGGGTTTCAACATAGAGCTCGGCAAGTCGCTTATCCTCCGTAATGGCGATACGAATTTCGTTCGCCGTGGCATTGATGACAATTTCTTTTCTCATAAGACGTACTTCGTTCCTTTACACCCTGGAAGTGAGCGGCCATGGCTGGTACCCTGGTTCCCGGGATTTCTAAGAAATGAGTAGAACTGCAACGACGCAGACGGACCAATGCCGTTGCGAGGTCTCGGAACGAAGCGAGCATATTTCCTTTTGGAAGGGAAAAAATCGTGAAGAATGTAGCACTCAAAATCGTTGACCGGAGACCTGTTGCAAAATGAATTAGCATGAGGAATTACAGTATATCATGTAATTTCAGGTAATCTCTGAGATAACCTGCTCTAAAGTACGAAATTTCAGCTTGGATTGCAAGCATTCCTTTTCCGATGGTTGAACGGCGTGATCCAATCAACCCGAGCTATGTGCATTACATCACGTTGCAGTTGAAGCCCCCCGGATTTAATGGTACCATGTCCTATCAAAGAATAGAGATATTCAGGGGAAAACTATGAATTCCGGCCAAATGCTCTTGTCGGTGGGGGCGCTGACACTTCTCATGACGGTGTTACTGTCGTTCTACCGCGGATCGGATTACACGCAGCAGGCGATCGTGCAGACCAAATTGGGGATTACGGCAGTTTCTCTCGCTACGTCCGTGATCGAAGATGCCTCGGGTCAGGCATTCGACCAGAATACGCAAACAGCCGCCGACACGTCGCTCAGCCAACTGACCGCGGCAAACCATCTCGGATTTGAAACAGGGGAAAGCTATCCCGACTCCATCAACGATTTCGACGATTACAACAACCTGACGTACATCGTCTCGGATACGATGGGTGGCACGTTCACCGTCAAGTGCGCGGTCTGTTATGTCAATACTACTTCTCCGGACATCGCACTCAGTACGCAATCCTGGCATAAGAAGCTGACCGTGATGGTGACAGCTCCTCAGATGAGAGATACCATCAAAGCCAATTATATTTTCAGTTACTGGTACTTCCGGTAAGGAGACCTGTTCTATGGGAAATATCACACTCATTGATATCGTCGGTTCGTACATCATCGCTGCGCTCCTCTTCATGATCATGTTGAAGATGGACGGCAATCTCTCCTACGCAAATTTTACGGCGATCAACGACCTGACAGTGCAGACAAATATCGTCACGGCCGCACGCATCATCGAAGAGGACTTCAGGAAGATCGGCTATTGCGCGGTACCGGCGAATTTCCCTGATCCTTCCAAGGGAATTACTTCGGCCACGCTGCACAGCATTTCGTTTGTGACGGATATTCCCGATGCCACACATCCGTATGGCGACGGAATACTCGATACGATCTCGTACACCGTGGGATCGAAGACAACGCTGACACAGACAAAGAACCCGAACGACTTCCTGCTCTACAGAAAAGTCAGCAATCCGACGAGCAGCAAGACAACCACGATGAGTCTCGGATTAACGAGGTTCGATTTCACATTCTATAACGCACAGGAAGACTCGCTGTCGTTTCCGATCGCGGTACCAAGTGCGATTTATGAAATGCGTCTTACCATGCTTCTGCAAAGTCCGTTTGCATACGATACAACCTATTCATATTCATATTGGCGTCAGATGCGTTTGGCTTCACGCAATCTGAAGGCCCGGTAAGGAGAGAAACTATGGGAAAATGGTCGCTTTTGATGGTGATGGGATTTTCACTGATCGCGCTGCAAATCATGCCGACTGTGAACAAGCGCGTCAACGATGCGTATTCCAATTACATGACGTATTGGGATTCCACACAGGCACATAATCTCGCAGCCAGTGCGGCTAACATGGCGGCAAATATTATATTTGAAAACCCCACGAGCCCCAGCACTTGGCAGGCGGGAATTCCAAGCACTTCCTTTGCGGGGGGAACTCTGAAGGCAACCATGGCGTACATGACAGGGAGCGATTCGGCTGATATCAAGATCGTTGCCAGCGGAGTTTACCAGGGAGTCCCGGATAGCGTTTTTGTCATTCTCGAGCCTGGATCATTTGCAAGATTTGCATACTTCTCCAATGTCGAAGGAGCAATTGTTTGGGCTAGTCAGGATACGGTTTGGGGACCGATGCATACGCAGGACAAAATGAATATCAACGGACATCCGACATTTTGGGGAAAGGTCTCGGCTCTCAAGGGCACGAATCCGACAAAATCGAACGCAAACTTCTTTGGCGGCTATGCGAGCGGTGTCAATATCCCTCTCCCGGGTGACCTCAATGGCGTCAGTGCAGCCGCAACTTCCGGCGGCAAGATGTTTTCAGCGTCGGCCGACGTCTGGCTGACATTCTCAAATGATACTGTGAAGTATAAGACATCGAAGACCGGGGCATGGACGACCACGCCTTTCAGGACGCTGGCTCCCAACGGTGTTATCGGCATCAGCAATGGAAATCTCCATATTCAGGGGACGTTTAAGGGGCAAGGAACGATTGTTGCGCTTGGTAACAGCAACGGAAATGTCTACATCGATAACGATGTGTTGTATAAATCAGATCCGAACGCAAACCCTTCTTCTACCGACTTGCTCGGCATCTGTGCCTATAACAACATTATCGTCAGCGATAGCACAGTCAACCACACGGATTGCACGATCGATGCAGCGATGTTCTGCCTTAAGGGCGGGCTCACGGCGCAGGACTATTCTTCACTCCCCGTGACTGGTAACCTGACGATCCTCGGGGGCATACAACAGTATCAGCGTGGAGCAGTCGGTACAGTGGACGGTGGCGGCACGATCAACCACGGTTATCAGAAAAACTATCGTTACGACAACCGGCTTATGACGACGTTCCCGCCGTATTATCCGGCGACAGGGACGTATCAGATTATATCGTGGCTGGAATAGCTTAGGCGAGATGGGGAAGCGGGACCTTCAAAAAAAGAGAGGTCAAGCTTCCCCATGTCACACGAAAATTACTTCCTACCGTTGCTTCCTTCCGGACCTGGCGGGGTTTGAAAGATCCCCGTTGCATGGGACTTGACCTCTGCAATAAGGTACGAACTCCGTTCGGGAGATGCAATTCTCCGCGAGCGGCACATCACTATGCTACATTCATCACCCGACGTACCGATTTGAGAAGCGTTTCCAGCTCATACGGTTTCGTCAGATAATCATTCGCCCCCTGTTTTACCGCTTCAAGAGCGATGGCAAGATCGTCGACGGCCGTCAGCATGATAATCCGGCACGTTATCTTCTTCGCTTTGATGAATTTCAGCACCTCGATGCCGTTCATGCGCGGCATGCGAATGTCGAGCAAAATCAGATCGAACTTCTCGGTCTTGAGCCGTTCCGTTGCCGTATCGCCGTCATCGGCGGTATCGACACTGTACCCTTCCGCCGAGAGCTGATCCTTGATGAGCTGCCGAAGATGCTGCTCATCGTCGACATAAAGAATGCGGATTGATTGATTCATGACATTCCCGATCAGGTGAAAGAATCGTTGATTCCGTCCATGTGCTTCAATGAGTCTCCTGCGGGGTCGGAAAATGGTGGGGAGTTTTTTCCCACCGGAGCTTCTGCTTGCCGATCGACGCTTTGAAGAACAACAGCAGTGCCCGCCCCGTTGCAGTGAAGTTAATAATATTTGAGATAGGAAGCCGGACAACACTCAACGTTGCCGCCCAGAGACCATAAACACGCCGTACGGTGACGAATCTATGGAAAATTCGCCATATCATCAGCATGCTGTCAATAACAACGAGATACCAGAGCACCGTTCCCCGTATCACTATCGCCGGAAGCTCAAAATGTGAGTCGAGTCCGAACCGGATCGCCTCGTAGAGCATCAGATACGCAATCACCACATAGGCACAGAAATTAATTGCATTGGTGAGTATCGCCTTCCGGTCGCGATACAGAATGAACCGGAACTTCGCATCCCCCATCCAACCGATCGACTTCCATGACTGGAGACAGATTCCCGTCACCCACCGGCTCTTTTGCCGGACAGCCGCGCGCATGGTGTTCGGGAAGTATGCCCGCGTTGCACAATTAATGCCGAAGGGTTTATACGCGAAGAGGAGATTCGCCTTTCCCAGCGCAAGGCGCAATGCGAGGTCGTAATCTTCCGTGAGAAATGCCGACCGGAAAATATTTTTCGCGTAGGAGCTGCCGACAAATTCCACGATCCACCGGTTAAACGCGGTCCCCACGCCCGCGGAAGGGACAAACCCGCTGAAATGCTGCCGGACATACAAATCCTTCGTGTGGTATTCCGCAAACTCGTCGGAGTAGGTCCAGTGAATGAGATTGCTGTGGCTCATGCGAAGCGGGAACACGGGCAATTGCACCATGTCGTATTCCGGAATGAAGACGTTGTGAATCTTCAACGACAGCGGATGGATAACGTCTTCCGCATCGTGCATGAGAATGATATCATACCGGATCCCGGTCCTGTTCTCCCACCGAAGCATACCGGCATGGATCTGGTTCAGGTTATCGGCCTTCGTGGTTGGACCTTCATGATCGGCAACGACCGCATGAACATTCGGATACTGTTTGGTGATTTCCTCCACCTTCATGATCGTGGGCAGATCATTCGGGTAGACGCCGACAAAAATATCATACGACCGGTACTGAATCGTCTGACATGCATGAATGAGCATCTGGTCGATGACATCGGCCTCGCGCCACGCGGGGATAAATATGGCGATCGGTTTCTCAGGAGTTTGTTGGATGATTTCCGGAGAATCATACCGGAATTTATTGAATTTCTTTTTCATGAGCAGATGGTGGAACCAGTAGTACATATCCACGAAGAGATCATCCAGCCCGCTCAGAAAGAGAAATGTCGCCACGAAGAACGTCGCGACGTACAATGAGGGATACGAAGAGTGGAAGAATCCGATGAGCCAGTCAAGCATACACTAAAACGTCTTATCCAGGATGACGAAGAACCTGAACGCCGAGTAATACTGATCATACGGTCGCGGAATAGCTCCCACATCCCAATATGATCCGCGGTGAAACTCTCCTGCGAGGTACAGCCCCCAGAAGATATTCGGCGAAACTCTCGCCCCGACGCTTCCTTCGACGAGATTATTGTAGTATTCCTTATTTCCGTCCCTCACCGCGCCAAGCGAGACATACGCATCCAGAATGGCATGAGATACTTCAAGTGCTCGTACCCCCGCCCGTCCCTGCAGATATCCGATCGTATTCGAATATCGCGAGTAGTACCCTACAGAAGAATAGAAATCCAGGAGCGGGGAGAATGGAAATTCAATATCAGAGTGATAGGTAAATGAAGGATAAATTCCATCCCCGTAAACGGCTATCGCACGAAAATCTCCCCGCAGAGAGGACTTGTCCGCTTGTTTGACGATATCAATAGCGACACCTTCCTGCACACTCGCCTGGAATCCCGCAAACAACTCTGCCTTCATACCGAGTCCTGTGATGAAAGCATTATCCGAAAAAATCGCCGGAGCAAGACCTCCGGTCGATCGGGCATCTCCTGATACCGATGCAAACCCATACATACTCAGCACATGTCCGCGATCAAGATAATAACCTTCCTGTATCACCCCCTGGTAGAACCATGTCTCCCAGCGGGAATCGTAATATGGAGCCGCGTAGATCCTTGTATACCAGGTCGACGGCGACGATGCTCTGCTCGCCAGCTCGTTCAGAACCTGTGCACGGATATCCGGACTGCTGCTCGTCTTAAGTTGTTGGAAATATTGATCCGATTCTTTCTGTCGGTTGATGAGCCGGAGCCAGTAGGCAATCTGCAGTTTAGTCGTATCGGATGGCTCGAGGGTATCGGCGATCATGAATTGTCTGACTGCGAGGTCGGTGCGTCCCTTGTCGCGGTAAATATACGCGAGCTGTTTCCGTATGAGCACGTTGGCCGGATCCATTATCACCGCTTTTTCGAAGAGGGATTGTGCTTCGGGAAGGCCGGCCTTGAGAACGGAGTACGCCCGGACGAGAATTTCATCGAGTGTCGTATCGGCAGGAACCTGAGTCTGACCACGCATCGTCGTACTCCAGAAGGACAGAATCACGACAGCATACCGGATGATTTCTGGTATGAAACGTCTCATGAACCTCAGTTGAAAGTGGACAGGAATGCCGACGCCGGTACTTTGGTGAACCATGCAGGCATGATAAAATACGAAAATTACCCCCGCTATACAAATGAGTTGAAGCGGTTTTGATCGCAGGTTTGCTTCTGGATTCGAAAATTCATACAATGGCACTCACACGCAAGAGAAAAGCCGTTACCGGATTTTCTCGATTTCCACAACCCTCAAGGAAACGACCATGAAGGAATCTGTCCTCGATCGGCTGCTTCGGTATGTGAAGATCGATACGCAGTCAGACGAAAATTCCCAGACCTATCCGAGCACTTCGAAACAATTCGACCTCCTCAATCTTCTCGTGAACGAGCTCAAACAGCTCGGCCTCTCCGATGTGAACATTGACAAATACGGCTACGTGACGGCAACTCTTCCGGGGAACGTCCCGAAAACCGACAAAGCAAGCGGCAAAGTCCCGAAAATCGGGTTCATCGCGCACGTCGATACTTCACCTTCTGCCAGCGGA
>Ga0335082_10002805_pt1 | contig 18834 bp, 17 predicted proteins | sample Lox_Sample_41_FD_206718 | JGI IMG/M metagenome (GOLD analysis project Ga0335082, IMG submission 206718) | Soil microbial communities from Loxahatchee National Wildlife Refuge, Florida, United States - Lox_Sample_4.1 | ecosystem: Environmental > Terrestrial > Soil > Wetlands | place: USA...
CTTAGGCGAAGTGTGCGGTGACCCTGATGAAATTGTACGCTTGTTGAAGTGCGATACTTCATTTCTTTGCAGTTGAAGCGTTGCATGATCCCGGAAGCGAAGTGAGGACCGCATAGTCCTGTGACCACAGGGAGGAGATGAAAGTTCGAGGACAATCCGGGGGCTCGTCCGTTACGCCGCTTCCATCAAAACAGGCTCAAACCGCCGCTGTCAAAGAAACGGCGCGCCCATCCACAAGTTGTCACGGCGGCGTTCTCACTCAGTCCCAGAATCACTAATTCCGTTTGGGGATCGTTTGCGTAGGCCGCCGCTTTCGCCTCCTCCATGTTCTGAGCAGTGATGAACTTACGAGGGGGCTTCGTGCCTGTATCTGCCATGCCGCCGAGAATATCGTCGACACCAGGGGCGGGTAAGATCACCGAAGTGAGGGGGGACGGTGGGACAATGGGCCCGGTTGCAGGTGGAGAACGGCCGCCGCGACGTGAATTTCGGCTTTGCAGACCACGACCATCCTTCGGCGGCGACTGCCCCGTGGGACCAACCGGACGAATGTTTTGCCCCCTTACACGCCTACCCGCAATATTAGCTATCTGAAAATACAGCTCCTTGTTGGCTTCGTTTTGCAAAAGAGCAGGTAAGCCACACCCACCTACAGCCCTTTTTCCGCCGACTAGCGAGTCGAGATTCTGCTGGAATGAGTGCGCAATTAGTTGCAGCCACGTTGCAAGTAATTGTGCTCTAACCGGGGGGAAGAAGACATTCCGCGAATTATGCGCTTTTTGCTTGTCTTTTTGTCGTGAATGCAATAAAAGCCCATCCAGCGCCGCCGAATCCCTGATTTTTCATTCGAGTTAGCGGAGACACAAAATGAGAACCGTGACCTTGCTGCAGCGCCAGCGGATAGCTCCGTTTGCGGCCCTTTGCTGCATGGCTGTACTCAGCGCCGCGCAAGTGAATGTCACAACCTGTCACTATGATAGCGCTCGGATTGGCCAAAACACCGCCGAGACGGTTTGGACGCCCGCCAGGAACAGCAGCCAATTCGGCGAGTTGTTCTCCGTCCCATTGGACGATTACGTATATGCCCAGCCGCTCTATCTGGCTAACGTAAACATAGCTGTGAGACACATAACGTCTTGTACGTTGCCAATGAACACGACAGCGTTTACGCCATCGACGCCGATAGCGCGACAGTGCTGTGGCAGCAAAATGTTATTAATCCATCCGCGGAATCACCTCGGGACCAAGCGGTGACGGCCCGCAGGTGTCGGCCCGGCGGCGGACCAGTACAACCCGAACTCCGGTGGCGTGTGGAAGGAGTTCGATGTGGGCAATCTAACTTTCAACCATTTCGGGAACTACCAGTTCAGGTTCGCGGTCACGGGCAGGAATGCGGGCAGCAGAGGTTACACGCTCGCATTCGACTATATCAAACTGACTTTGCAATGACTGTAAGAGCGGACCACTTTCAATCCAAATCGTCCGATAACTCCGTACTGCCGGCGCAACTTTATCGGACCTGACCGATTTCACGATAGGCTCCCCAGCCTCGGAAAGGACAGCTTATGCGTCCCACGGTGCGATTATCGAGGCGAAAAGGACACGACGCTCAAAAAGATGGGTTGCGGCACGACTTGAGGCAGACGAGTCGTCCTGCGAAGGCGAACAGTAGCAACTCACCAGATCTTTCTGGCGCCCTGCTTGAAGCAGTGAACACCGAAACCCTTCGAAGCGGCCGCCAGGCACCGGCGTTGGCCGGGCTCATTTTGTTGGATTTGTCCGCAAGGCTTATTTACGCTGACGCGGAAACCCTACGGGTGCTCACTTTTCCTGAGTACAATAGTTCGACAGGTGATTTCGCAAGGCTTCTCCCGGCTGAGATAAAATCGATGCTTCTGAGTCAGACATGTGGCGAGCACTCTTCATATATTGCAGAATTCACATCGGGAAGGAGGCGCTACACGTGCCGAGTAGTCATTATCAACCACAACTCGGGAGAGCCTTCGCGGGCGATGACTGCTCTCCTCATTGAGCGCAGCTTAACCAGAGGCCTCCATATCTCTGAGATGGCCAATCAGTTTCGCCTTACGCAGCGCGAACAAGAAACCATCCGGCTCCTGATGCTTGGGCTCACCAGTAAGGAAATTGCGATCCGGATGACTATTAGTCCCCATACGGTGGACACCTTTTTCAGGAATATCAGATCGAAAATGGCCGTTAGTAGCCGCTCCGCGATCATTAGCAAGCTCGCGGGAGCTGGCCCGCCGTGTGCGCATTGCGCTCGTGGTTGGTCCTATCCGGGATCTAGGAAAGGGTAAGGTGCGATTCTCCACTCCTCGGGTTGCTTGATTACTCAATTTGGACGATGTACAGCATCAACTGCTCGCGCTATTGTTTCTCGATTACCCGATGGACCCAGAAACAGAACTGTGGCGGCGTCGGCACCCGCGATATCCGGCGGCCCTTAGGCTTTCTGCGCAAGAAACGCCTTCTGTCGGAATGCCGGAAGCGACCAAAATTGCGGCGAGAATTCAAGACATCAGCGTTGGCGGCTTACGCTTCTCCTGCGAGAAGCCGTGCAAGCCATCTTCCCTTCTGAGGTGCGAAATTTTTTTCCCCGGCTATTCTGTCCCGATCCCGACCCTGGCTCATATCCGGTGGATCCGGGAGGCTTCCGGTAATGAGTTCGTAGTTGGTGTGCAGTTCCTTCTTTAATTGACTCCAGTTCCTCAGAGTTCAGGTCCCCCTGGAAGTACTAGTTCTTAAGTACCTAGCTTCGGGTACTTCTCTTCAAGTACCCCATCTGGAGGCTAGACGTATGGATAAAACGGCCTGAGCATGAACCACCCGTTCCGTGGGTCGCCACATGCGATGTGAGTGACGGGGGCGGAGCCTGTCGCCAACTGCACTGCCCGCACCCTGGTACTTGCGCCCGCTCACCCCCCAATATTGCGAGGAAATATGAAGCCAGTGAAAAGTGCGTTACTGCTCGTGCTGTTGCTCGGGCTCCTCGTACCCGCGTACCTATGGACGCAGGATAGCCGGCCTCTGGCCGTCTTGAAGCCGCAGGGATACGTGACAGTAAACGGACAGCCTGTCCATCAGACCACGGTTCTTTTCCCTGGAGATGTGGTGAGATCTGGAAGTACGTCTACGGCCGTCATCATGCGTTTTGGGTCCTCGATCACGCTGCCGAAAAATTCCTCTGCCGCGGTAGATGGAACGCAAGTGAGAATCGCACCGCTGCCCGCTAGTTACAAGGAGCCGGGGCCTAGTGCACGCAAGGGTGATGACAACAGAGATAGAGATGGTGGGGACGACAGAGATGACGATGATTGCAAGCCGATGTCCCCGCACAAGCCCAAACACCATCACCAACGAGGCACCCACCACGAGTGCGAGGACCACGACTAGTGATCGCTGGCTACCGTCTCTCTCTGAGGCTTTCGCCACCCGGCGAATCGCCGCCTGTACATACGTTCCCATGAAAAGCAGGTTACCTGCCATGCAACACTGCGGTTGAACCCCATTTTCCACGCCAGGCAAGATGGGTCGTAGATTGAGTAAAGCCGGTGATCCCATGATGAAGCTGGTTTTGACGTTCCGTGCGGCGGCCAGTGGTGCGCTTCGTGTTATTGGCCCGCCATTGACACTTCTGGGTGTGTTTGGCTTTGCCGCTGCCGGCGGCGCGCAGGTTGTTGGCGGTGCTGGGCAACGACAAACGCAGTCAGCGCCAGTTGCGCATGCGGCCTCTGTGGGCTCAACGTCGGCTATGACCACGCCCAACACGTCACCCAGCGCCCAGAATTCGCAGGACTATTTCATCAGCCCGGACGACCTACTGGAAATGTACGTGGTGGACGTGCAGGAACTGTCCCGTGCGTACCGGGTCAGTCCAACTGGATCCGTTACGATTCCGCTACTGGCGCGACCGATCCATGCGGCGGGACTCACACTCGATGAGCTTGCTTCTCGGGTCGAGTGGGACCTTCGCGCCTCCGGTCTGGTAACTAATCCGCATGTATCCGTGACCGCCAAGGAGTCGCAGGCGCATTCGGTGGCGGTTACAGGTGCGGTGAACAAGCCGCACCTGGTCCCCGTGTTTAGCCACACGACGCTGATCGAGGTTCTATCGGAGGCGGGTGGACCGACCGAAAGTGCCGGCAGCACGGTTCGGGTCGCTCGTGGTGACATAGGCAGAAGCGCCCTTCGTGGCACATCGCAGCCATCTTCTGCCCAAGGCCAGAACGAAACGCAAACTTTGATGGTTGATTTGAAAAACCTTCTGGACGGCGACCCCGGTCTAAACGTCCCAATTTTCCCGGGCGACACGGTGACGATTCCGCTCGGTGGAGTAGTGTACGTCGTGGGTGCGGTGAACAAACCAGGTGGGTTTGTTCTGTCCACCGAACGCCACGGCATGACTGTGTTGCAGGCCTTGGCGTTGGCCGAAGACGCAAAGCCCACTGCTGTTCGTGACAAAGCGCTCATTGTCCGTCAGACATCGCAGTCCGATGGCGCGCGACAGGAAATCCCGGTAAAGCTGGGCCAGATCATTTCGGGGAAGGCGACCGATGTCGCTCTGCAGCCGAACGACATACTTTTCGTGCCCGACAGTGCGGGCAGGAAGGCCTTGCGACGCGGCGCGGAAGCTGCCATTCAGCTCGTCACGGGCGTGGTGGTCTGGGGGCGGTATTAGAGGTGGGTATTGCCGTATCCATTTTCCGCTCCGAGTAGTCCCGTCGAACTACCCCAAAAAACAGGTGCAGAGTATCATGACTCGCCATCAGGGATCTGAGGATCACGACGTCATCCGCTTTGAGGCTCCCAGACCGCAAGGTCTGGAGGCTGCGGCTTCCACACGATACTTTTCCCGGGCCCCCCACTTTGAGGAGCCCGAGGGACTTGGCGCATATTGGCAAGTCGCAGTGCGGCGACGTTGGACGGTGTTGACTGCCGTAGTCGTCATTACGGCACTTGCTGCCATTGCTGTGTTCCGGATGAGACCTGTATATAGGGCTGCGGCACGAGTGGAGATCGATTCCGAAATGCCGCAGATGCAATCCCTCAGCGACATGTTCCAGCAGTTCCCCACGGACCAGGATTATCTCCACAGTCAGACGCAGGTGCTGCAAGCTGACCAACTGGCGTGGCGCACTATCGAACAGCTCGGGCTGCAAAGCGAACCCAGTTTCGCTGAACCGAACGACCCTCGTGAGAAGAGCGCCGTACTGAAGCCGAGACTGATTGACCGCTTCAAGGACCAGGTCACCGTCGATCTGATTCCCTCCAGCCGAGTCATTCGCGTCGCGTTCGAGAGCACCGATCCGCAGTTAGCTGCCAAGGTTGCCAATGGTTTGGTCGATAATTACATCGATTACAACTTTACCGAGAAGTACAACGCCACTCGACAAGCCGCCGGACGCATGGAGCAGCAGCTCGACGAGTTAAAGGCAAGAGTCGAACAATCGCAGCGTGCGCTTGTCGATTATCAGAGTCAACATGCGATCGCGAAAGTCAATGAGAAACAAAACGTCGTCGAGCAGAGGCTCGGCGAGCTCAGCACGGATCTGACGAAGGCGCAAACCGACCGGATGGAAAAGGAGGCGCTCCACGCCTTGCTTCGCGCAGATCCCTCACAAATCGCTTCCGTGGCGCAGAACGAACTACTGCAGCGCTTGCAGGAGAAATTTGCTGACCTTAGCAACCAGCACACTGAGGCCCTGAGTCAGTACGGCCCGAACTTCCCGAGAGTAGTGCGGCTTCAAAAGCAGATGGACGAGGCTGAATCCCTGATCCAGAGAGAACGCCAGCGTGTCCTCGCAAAAATCGGAAACGATTACATCGCCGCGACGAAGCGTGAACGTTTGCTCAGCGAGGAGGTGGCGAAGGCACAGAATGCGCTAGGGAACGTGAACAAGCTGTTGGTGGAGCAGAATATCCTTGCGGGCGAGTTCGAGAGCAATCAGAAGATGTACCAAACTCTTTTGCAGCGACTCAAGGATGCAACCATCTCAGCGGGCTTGAGGTCCACGAACGTGCATCTGGTTGACCCGGCGATTCCGCCTACACAGCCGGTACGGCCCAAAAAGATTCAGTACATCTCGACCGGCGCGCTCGTTGGTCTGATAGTTGGCTTCGTGCTGGCGTTTGCCCAGGAGGGCCTAGACAGCTCGGTCAAGAGCGCTGATGAAATCGAAAGCTTGCTAGGGATCACGGCGCTCGCTATGGTGCCGGTGGCCCAATCGCCGCGCAATGCGCGCGTTGCCGGGAGGAATGGCAAGATGTCCGCGATTGAAGCCGTTCCCGCACTGGCCATGTTACGCCAGCCCAGATCACCGCTGGCGGAATCGTTCAGGGCACTGCGAACATCCATCGTGCTCAGTTTGGCAGAAAGCAAGCACCACACTTTGCTGATCTCCAGTCCGACTGCAGGTGAAGGCAAGACATGCACCGCCATCAATCTGGCCATGGTACTTGGCCAGTGCGGCATGTCCGTCTTGCTGGTCGACGGCGATTTGCGAAAGCCGAGCGTGGCTTCAACCCTGGGCCTTGACGGGCAAAGAGGGCTAACAACGGTGCTGAGCGGCAGGCACTCCCTGGAAGAGGCAATCCAACGGTTTGACTTTCTTACTAACGTCTCCATACTAGGTTCCGGGCCCGTCGCGTCGAGCCCGGCAGAACTGCTCTCCTCACAGAAGTTAGCGACATTGATGCGTACCGTCGCGGACCAGTTCACCTACGTGATCGTGGATTCTCCACCCATCCTGGCAGTGACCGACGCCAGCATACTGGCGACGCTCGTAGATGGGGTCGTGCTGGTCGTGGTAGGCGGCGCGACACCTAGGCGTGCCGTGACGTGTGCTCGCCGCATGCTGGAAATGACCGGTGCTCAAGTGCTCGGCGTCGTGCTCAACAAGATCGACCCGCGCAACGCGGACTACTACGGCTACTACGGTCATAAGTACCCATATGGAGAGCCACCGGCGGGCGGGGGCGGTGAAGTGGGTGAAGTGGAGGTTCCGGCCGGATTCGAAGGCTAGGCACGCAAGCGCGCCAGCATCTCGCCCCAGTTGCAGAGGTTTCCGTTGCCAATGATTCCTCTCCGTTCGCTGCAAATCGTGGTCCCGATGGCCTCGTGGTTGCGGCGCACCGTTTTCGCAATGATGGTCTTGCTGATCGCTGTCTTCCTGGCGGGTGAGGCGATGCGCGTGGGCGTTGCGGGATTTTTGGGCGATTCTTCGGACGTTGTTGAGCTGCAGCAGGCAGTGCAGCTCGATTCAACGAACGCGTCCCTGCACCACTCCCTCGGTGCGATCTACAGTTATGACCACTCAGATGCGGCTGACGCAATTCCGCATCTTCGCCGGGCGGTGGAGTTAAGCCCGTACGATGCCTACTATTGGCTGGACTTGGGCTGGGCTTGCTTTGGTGCCGGAGATGAGGACTGTGCACGTGAAGGGTTCAGCCACGCTGTCCGATTCGCTCCAACGACACCAAGGGTTCAGTGGCAGACCGCTATTTACTTCGTCATGACAGGACATAAGGCGGAGGCTCTGTCTTACCTTGGGCGCTATCTGGAACTGGTTCCCGATGATCCTGCCCCGGTGTTCGCACTGTACGGGCGCGCATTCAACCATTCCGATGAACTGTGGCAGGGACTCGCTCAACTACGTGACGGCAATCGGTTGAAGCTGGCGTATGTCGATTTCCTATTACAGAGCGGTCACGGTGACATTGCTGCCCACTATTGGCAGCAGCTACTCTCGATGCATGCTCCGATGAGGACTTCAACCGCAATTACATATGTGCAACATTTGCTCGATGCAGGCCGGTATGGAGAGGCAGCGCAGGTATGGCACGACTTGCAGCCTTCAGCAGTTACGGCTCTGGGCCGACCGGGAGACCTGGTTTTCAACGGCAGCTTTGAGCAGCAGCCACTCAATTCGGGATTCGATTGGCAGTTACAGCCGATGCCCTACGTGTCGCTCGACTTTTCTGCGCGTGCAGCTCGCGACGGCGTTCGTTGCCTCCAAATCGACTACACCGTACCCGACAACTCGGAATCAGAACCGGTATTCCATTTCCTGCCCGTTGCGGGCAACACCACTTACGCGCTGTCCGCCTTCGTACGGTCGCAGGACATTCGCTCAGATAGCGGTCCACGGCTCCGGGTGATCGATCCCACTTGCCTATCGTGTCCTGACACGTCAACGGATGGCACTACAGGAACCACATCGTGGCATGAAGTAACAACGACGTTCACGACCGCGCCTGCGACTAAGGTCGTTCGCATGTCAGTGTGGCGCCCGCGCAGCCGATCCTTCCCCACAAGTATTAGTGGAGAGTTCTGGATCGACTCGGTTTCATTGCGGCCGGTTGGGGAACAATTGGTTCAGCCGGTGTCAGGCCGGTAAGCACAGGACGCGCTTCAACCATGATTTCTGCAAGCGGGGATCCAGCCGCATATTCTGTCGCCCGGGCATGCTTACTGGCATTGCTGGTGGCCGCACCACTCGCATTCGGTGCGGTTGACGTCTGGATGTGGGCCGGTATTGTCGTGCTGGCCGTCGCACTCCTCCTGTGTTGGGCCACCGGTTGTCTGCGCGAGAGAACCGTCTCGATTGTCTGGACACCCCTGTACATTCCCGTGTTCCTGTTCATGGCGTTAGGAGCGGCACAACTGCTCTTCCATCGCACGCTAAATGCGGCGAGCTCGCGGGACGCCATGCTCACCATAGCGGCGGATGTGTTGATTCTGTTCCTGGCCGCAAACCTGTTTGCAGCGGCACCGCGCCAGACGTGGGACCGTCTCGGCTGGACGGTTGCGATGTATGCCATGACTCTGGCTCTGTTCGCGGTTCTACAGTTCTTGTCGGGTTCCCGCCATATTTACTGGACTATAAGCACGCCTGCTGATGCCTACATCTTTGGGCCTTATGTCAGTCACAACAACTACGCGGGGCTGATGGAAATGCTAATTCCACTATCGACCGGCTTTCTGATGTCGCAGCGCTCCCATCGGGGGCGGTATCTGCTTGGATTTGCCGTTCTGTTGGCTATCGCCTCGCTCGTGATCTCGGGTTCCCGCGGTGGCATCACCGCCATGGTAGTGGAGATGGCGATTTTCGCGGGGCTGATCCAACGTGCGAACGGGTACATCCGCCGAATGGCGGTTCCGATGGTCGCGCTGGTCGCGGCGGCGATCATTAGCGCAGTCTGGATAATGCCAACCAGCGCCCTCGAACGGTTCCAGCGAGTTGCTCGTGCTCCCGAGGTTGAATACGGCGTTCGCAACTCGATGAGCAGGGATGCAGTTCACATCGCGCGCGATCATCCGCTGATTGGCACTGGGCTGGGCAGTTTCAGATCGGTCTATCCCATTTATCAGAGCGTGCCGACCAACTTCATCATCGACTATGCTCACAACGACTATGCCCAGGCGCTGGCCGAAACAGGGCTCGCGGGCGCAAGCGTGCTGCTGAGTGCCCTTGTGCTATTCTTCGCCGGCCTGTATCGGTTGCTGCGCATGCCGTTGAAGTCAACAGGGGCATGGATCCGAGCCAGCGCGGGGATCGGCTGCTGTGGTTTACTTGTCCACTGCTGGCTGGACTTCAACCTGCACATTCCCGCAAATGCCGCGTGGTTCGCCTTTCTTGTCGGCATCACCCAGTGCAGCCTGACCTCCCCTGAATACTGTCAAGAGAAATGGCGGTTCGCCTATCGAGCTTGTAGCAGTGATCCGGAAACTAGTTCTGCCATTCTGGCAGGACGTTTAGCCTCTTAGTCGCTTCCATCAGAGGTGCCGAGTGAGTTCAACAGGAATTGATGAACAACTCATCTGGGAGGAATTCGTCTTCCAGCCAGGCCGATCCGCAAGCACACGATCCGAAACTCTAAGCGGTCGGTTCGAAGGCGCTCTTACCGCGGTGGAAGTGCTGGTCGATGCTATCTGTGTGGCACTGGGCGTTCTTTGCGCGTTCAAAGTATACGACTGGCTGAAGTTAGGCAAACATCTTCACTACCCGTATCACACTGTAGTTCCAGCCGCGCTTGCTTTCAGCGTCTTCTTCGTACTCATGATGGACCGGGACGGAGCTTACAGCCGCGGTAATAGCCTGCTACAGATCAAAGAGACGGAGCGGGCCCTGCGGGTTTCCATCCAATGCTTTCTCTTTGTGTTCCCGATCACATTCTTCGCCGGACACCTTTTCTCGCGCTGGGTGCTGGCACTTGGAATCGTATGCGTTCCGCTGTTACTCATTGCGCAAAAGCAGCTTTTGCTTGCGGCGGCCCGCGCATTGCATGCAAAGGGGTATGGCATAAGGAAGGTACTCATCTATGGCAGCGGCTATACCGGAAGGCAGTTGTTTTCTGCACTGGTACGCTCTCCCAAGTTTGGGCTGCAGCCTGTCGTGTTCGTGGATGACGATGCCAGCCTCGCGGGTACAAGAGTGTTCGAGTCAGGGTATAAACGGGAGCAGTCTGCTCTGATCGTCGATGGCCCCCTAACCAGCGAAATTATTACCCAATACGACGCACAGATGGTGCTTATCGCGATTCCTTCGTTGGTTTGCGACCGATTTGCAGACGTCGTAAAGGAGGCCATCCGCGCAAATGTAACCGTGGCCACGGTTCCCGGCTACGCTTCCCTTTCAGGTTTCTGGACCGACTACTCCGACATCGATGGCGTAATGCTTGCCTTCTTGGGTCGCCCCGTGCATAGGACGCCGTACGAACACGCGAAACAAGTATTCGACTTCACACTCGCACTTGCAATTCTCGTAGCCGCTTCACCTTTGCTGCTGTTGATTGCTTTGCTGGTGCGGTTGGATTCGCCGGGCCCTGCGCTCTTTACGCAGAAGCGTGCGGGCAGAGATGGCCAACTGTTCGATCTATATAAATTCCGCTCCATGCGCACGGACGCACCGGCATACGCACGCTCACCCAAGGAGACTGACGATCCGCGAATCACGCGCCTTGGCCGTCTGCTGCGACGTACTGGCTTTGATGAACTACCGCAGTTGCTGAACGTCCTCAAGGGTGAAATGTCGCTCGTGGGACCCCGTCCGGAAATGCCCTGCATCGTGCAGTTGTATAATGCCAGGCATCGCAAGCGATTGTCGGTGTTGCCCGGTATAACCGGCCTGTGGCAGCTCAGCGCAGACCGCCCCTTCCCCATCCACGAAAACATACAGTACGACTTGTATTACATTCGCAATCGCAGCTTCTTCATGGATCTGGCCATTTTGCTGCACACCGTAGTATTCGGAATGCGCGGAATATAGAGCTCCTCATACGTGGGCACTGCGATCACAATCTGGAGGCTACCGATGTTCTGGCAGCGTTTGCGGAACGGGAGCCCCCGTACCCTGTGGGCGATTGGCGACCAGGGTGTTGTCAGTCTGGGAAATTTTCTGGTCAACGTGACGCTAGCAAGGTGGTTGCCTCCCCACGATTATGGGGTGTATGCCCTGCTCTTCGTTGTAATGGTGGCCCTGAACACCGTCCACGGCTCGCTGATCTCCTACCCCCTTTCCGTCCGTGGAGCCAAGGCCGCGCAGAGCGAGATGCCCCACCTGCTCGGAACGTCGCTATCGCTCAGTTGCCTCCTGGCTGTGCCGCTGGGCTGCGTAATCGCGGCCACCGCGGTCGCAATTGGATGCTCCAGACTTTCCCTATGGGTGACAGCAAGCATAGTGGCATGGCAAGTACAGGAAACCTGCCGGCGCGCGCTCATTTCACAGCTAAGACCTCGCGCCGCCATAGGCGGTGACCTGATCAGTTATCTCGGCCAGGCCGTTGCTATCTATTATCTCTTGAACGCGGGTGTTCGCTCGCTTCACCTGATTTTTGCCGCAATGATCGCCACGTCGTGCGTCGCCGCCCTTGTGCAGGCGCTACAGGTTGGCTTGGCTAGCCCGAAAGGTCCGCTGCTGTCGAAATACGCCTTCGACTACTGGCTGGTTGGACGTTTCGTTCTGGGCGGAAGCCTCCTGACCATCCTCGGCGCGCAGGCGTTCCCATTCGTGCTGGGTTACTTTCACGGCGCCGCACGGGTGGCTAACTTCCAGGCTATTGCCGCAGTAGTAGCCGCCAGTCACCCGGTTGTGTTGAGTGTCGGTACCCTGATAATTATGCCGGCAACAGCAAAGGCTTCGTTGGCAGGGATTGGTGCCGCCCGCAGAGTGATGTTCACCCACGGTTTGCAGGGTGGTTTGCTGTTACTTCCCTATTTCTTCATACTCTTGATTTGGCCCAAGTCGGTGCTAGCGTGCATTTATGGCCGACAGTCTCCGTACTTGAGTCTCGAGAACCTGCTCCGAGTCTACGTACTTGCCTACGTCATGTACTACTTGTCGACTGTGGTAACAGCTTATCTCGCGGGGCTGGAGTACGGGCGTGCGTGGCTGATGGTAGAGACTGTGGCAGCTACCACAGCGGTCTGCGTTGGATATCCGCTGACGGCCAGACTTGGAACCAGCGGCGCGGTCGCTGGAGTGGCGGTGGTGTGTGCCGTCAGGCTGGCCATGGCAGCTGCGATCTCACACACTGTCTACACTACCCGGCTAGCTCATGCACAGCAGTCCTGACACCTACAACGTGACCGAGAACTGTTCCGGGCAGCCTTCCGGTGGACTGTCCAGAGTCGCTGGTCGGGTTGTCCCGCCAGTGAGAGCGCTATTCGTCACTCGTAATCTTCCTTATTCAGGCGGCGTGCCAATGGCACTCCTTACTTTTGCCCGCCATCATGATCCTAAACGTGTGCAGATGGAGGTGGCGAGCCTCGAACCCAGTTCCCCCGAAATGGCGAGTCGATTTGCGCAAGCGGCTGTTCCTGTTCACACACTTCGTGGAGGCAGATTGATTGATGCCGTGCGCAGTCTCAGCTTGTTGACCAAGACGCTCAAGCCGGATGTTGTGGTTGCCAATTGCTTCAGATCGCGCATGGCTCTGAAGTTGACGGGCATTGGCACATTGAGCCGACCGGTGTTCTGGATTCATGGCACTCATGCAGTTATGGCAGATGTCTTGCGCAAGTTCATCTATCGCGTCATGTGCCGCCACGATATCCTCGTGTTTGTTTCTCATGCAGTTGGTAAAGTGCAGTGCTATCGCGGCCACAAAGGTCCGGCAACGACGATCTACCTCGGCGTGGAAGACAATCCCGCCCCGCACCGGCCATCGCTGATCCGGCAAGAACTCGGAATTCCCCAGGACAGTCTTGTCATCGGATACACGGCAGAATTCACTGCATGCAAACGACATCGTGTGCTAATCGAGGCCTTAAACTTGCTTCGTCCCAGCTACTCGTCGCTGCACCTGATGCTCATTGGCAACGGTGCTCTGCTGCCCCGCGTCCGGCAATTGGCAGATCAACTGCACCTCGCTGGCAGGATTCATTTCCTGGGCGTGCGGCCGGACGCCCGAGACCTATTAGGGGCGATGGATGTATATGCTCACGTTTGCAACGCTGAGGGTTTTGGGCTTGCTGCTGTCGAGGCGATGCTAGCTGGAATTCCCGTAGTCGCGGCAAACGCGGGAGCACTGCCCGAGTTTGTTCAGGACCAACGGACGGGACTTCTTTTTAAAGCCGACGACGCAGCTGACCTGGCATCGAAATTGCGGGTTCTACTGCGGAACGACAAGTTGAGAACGACTCTAGCGCGAAACGCCAGAGTTTTCTGCCTTGAGCATTTTTCACCTGAGAAATTTGCTGGTAGTTTCACACGAGTGCTTGAAGCACACATCGGATAGGATGCGATGCGAAGTTCATTCACCCTATCCAGGGCGTGGCTGATCGCTGTCGGGTGGTTATTGCTGGGATATACCTTCAGCGGTAGAGGCTTCGCCCACTTAGGCGTAGGCCCGATCTATGTTGGAGAAGTCGTTCTATCGGCCGGTGTGCTGGTGTCATTGCTATTACTGGCAATGTCCCCCACGACTCTCACCGCGACCTTGCGATCGCCTCTAACGCGTTTATGGGTGCTGTTTGCGCTCTTGGGTGCGGCTCGCACGATTCCTTTCGTGAGTACATACGGCCTCGACGCGCTGCGAGATGCCGCTTTGTGGGGCTACGGCCTGTTCTCATTACTGGTTGGCACCGCCCTGCTGCGCAGTGGTTGGATTATCAAGGTTGTGCAGTCCTACAGGCGCTGCATCTTGCCCTTTCTGATATGGGCACCCGTTGCCTTAGCGTTGAGGATTGTGGGTTTGGGCGTGGTTTCGCCAGCACCAGGCCTCACTGTTCCACTTATTGACTTGAAAGGCGGTGACGTCGCCGTTCATCTCGCCGGAATCATGTCCTTCATGCTTCTCGGCCTACGGCGATACCGTCACGAGGGCGTGCGCACACAGGTGTCGGATGTTGTTGTGTATGTCCTGTGGTGCTGTTCGTTCGTGATGGTCGCTACCGGCCGGGCTGCCATAGTGACACTGCTGGCAAGTGTTCTCGCTGTGATTGTCTTCTCTCGAAAGACTAAGTGGAAACGACCAGCTCTAGTCGTTGGAATCATTGTGCTCCTCTTCACCGGCCTGGGCATCAGGGTACCTTTTCCCGCCTACGATCGCGAGATATCAGCAGAGCAGTTACTGCGGAATGCTCGGAGTCTTGTCGGCATTACCGGCCACGAAGAACTCGATGGTCCCCGACAATGGCGACTGCAGTGGTGGCAGACCATTATTGGCTACACGATATACGGCGACTACTTCTGGACGGGCAAGGGTTTCGGCATCAACCTAGCCGATGATGATGGCTTTCAGGTAAATCAGGACCATTCGCTTCGGAGTCCGCATAACAGTCACCTTACCGTCCTTGCCCGGATGGGAGTGCCCGGATTCACAATTTGGGTTGTATTGCAAATCTGGTTCGCGATTGCGCTACTTCGTGCCAGTGCTCTCGCGCGCCGAGTCCGCAAAGATTGGTGGGCGCGACTTGACCTGTGGTTGTTCGCCTACTGGCTGGCGTTCGTTGTGAATGGTTGTTTCGACGTTTTTCTTGAGGGGCCGCACGGCGGGATCTCGTTCTGGTGCCTGTTCGGCTTCGGAATTGCCGTTCTTCAATACCAACGCCAATGCTTACCGGCTGAGCCAAGGGACGCCGCCGTGACGGGGTTCAAAATTGCGCATTCTGCTCCTGCATAATCGCTACCAGCAGGCTGGCGGCGAAGATCGTGTTGTGCAACTCGAACAGGCTTTGTGTGCCTCGCGCGGCCACGAGGTACACCTGCTCGAGACCAGCAGCGCGCATATCAATGGTATTTGGACCAAGGCCAGAACATCACTGACATCAATCTACTCGTCGGGTTCAAGGCGAGCCGTCACAAAGGCACTCTCCGAGATCAAGCCGGACGTCGTGCACGTCCACAACTTCTTCCCGACACTTTCACCGTCGGTATATTTCGCATGCACTGAGGCAGGCATTCCGGTCGTGCAGACGCTTCATAACTATCGGTTGTTATGCCCCGGAGCCACCCTCTTCCGTAAAGGCCAACCCTGCGAGGAGTGTGTGGGCAAAGCCATCGCTTGGCGGGGAATCAAGGAGGGCTGTTACCGCAGTAGCTGTATCGGTTCGGCTTCAGTTGCGATTATGGCATCGGTACACCGCGGGTTACGCACTTACAATCGCCATGTGCAGACCATCATCGCGCTGACAGACTTTGCCAGAGCGAAATACATCGAGGGCGGGCTACCCGCAGACCGTATCGTGGTCAAACCCAATTTCATCGCCCCTGATCCCGGCATCGGTGGCGGCCATGGCGAATTCGTACTCTTTGTAGGGCGACTCTCGGAGGAGAAGGGGCTCCCCACCCTGCTGGCAGCCTGGCGAAAGATGCATGTCCCACTGAAGATCATCGGTTCCGGTCCACTGGCCGGCCTCGTCGCGCGCGTCGCGCAGGAAGTTGGAAACATTACATATCTTGGACAGAGGCCTCCCACAGACGTCTACAACGCTCTCCGGGATGCTCGAGCATTGGTCCTTCCCTCTCGTTGGTATGAAGTCATGCCCTTGACCATCATCGAGTCATTTGCGAGTGGGATACCCGTGATTGCCAGCAAACTCGGCGCCATGGAGAGCATGATCGCGGATGGGCATACGGGCCTACACTTCACGCCCGGAGACGTAGACGACCTGACCGCCAAAGTGGAGTGGGCCTGGATGCATGCCAGGCAGATGCGTTCGATGGGTCTGGCGGCGCGTGCCGAGTATGAAGCGAAATACACGCCGGAGCGGAACTACGAGATCCTGATGGAGATCTACGACGCTTCGATCCAGAGGCGCACCAGCCCCCACCGGTTTGCAGAACCTCCGCTGCCGCGTCCGGTGCCACGGGAGGAGTTTGCCGAAGTGCAGAATTCTTGCAGCCGCACGAGTACGCAGAGTGTCTAACTCCTGCCATCCTAGATCTATGGACTCAGTTGCATCCCTTCCGGCCATGGTTGAACCCTCGCTGACCTCTGCGCTGCGGAAAGTGGATTCGCTCTTTGCCTCTCCCCCCGTTTTGGCACATGTCGCAGTCCTGGTCGCTTGCACGGTTTTGACGCGTTTACCCTTGCTGGGGATCGGTGAACCGGACTCGGCGCTCATCACAACGGGGCTGCGTCAGTGGGTCCGCTATGGTGCACATGCACCCGGCATCTATTCTGCCGAGGTATGCTCTGCCTACTACTGGGCGGTGGCATTAATCGTTCGGCTGTTCCATATTGTCGAGTTCGACTACGCCCGCATGCTCTCTCTCCTTAGCACCGTCGCCGGGGTAGGGATAGCCGTTGTTTCCTACCTGCTCGGATGCAAGATGATGTTACCCCGGGCCGCTTTCTGGGCCACGTTAACGCTGTTGATGTCTCCAGGGTTGTGGTGGACAACTATTGAGCCTCACCCCCAGGCAGTTAGCACATTCTTCAGCCTTCTGGGCGTGTTCTTTTTCTGGAAGTATCTGGACCGGGGTGGCTGGTCTTGGATGGTCGCTTCGGCATGTATCTTGGGCCTCGCCGTAAGCGTGAAAATCGATTCTATTCTAGCGTTCCCGTTTCTTGCTGCAATCGTCTGGTTCACACGTTCCCGGAAGATGCTTGCAGCATGTGTGACAGCGCTTTCCGCGATGGCAGTTGGACTCGCGCTCGGCCGCCTCATCCTGGGATCCGTAGTCGATTCGGTGGCCGCAGCCAGTGCTGCAAGTGCATTTTTTTTTACAATTCCTCGGGGCATTTCATTGTTTAAGCAGGCTGCGCCCGTTGTGTGCGGACCCGGGATTGTCGTTTTTGTTGTCGGTATATGCTGCACCGTCTTTTTTGTAGTGCGAGAGAGAAGCCGCCAGCGTTGGTTGGGATTCATTCTCCTGTGGTCGTTTCCAGGCTATCTGTTTTGGATCTTGATAGCGGGAAACAATGTCCGGCACGTCATCCCCTTCTTTATGCCCATTCTGTGGCTCGCGGCACGTCAGTTGCGGAGTAAGCATCTGGTAGCTGCTCTCGCATTGGGTCTTCTTATTCCAGCCAACTCGAACATGTTCCTGTTCCCCGCACCTAATGTACCTCTCAGCTTCCGATTGTTCACTGGCAAGCAACGTCAGCTTGAGGACATTTCGAAGCAGCTTTCCGCGCATGGCGGTTGCTTCGTCGGCAGTTACACCAACGACTACCTGACGGATATGTTGGCTGACAAAGGCGGGTATATGGTGGTAGTTACCGGCGAACAGCTCGACTTTAGCTTCGCAAACGGCGCCATGGTCAATGTGTTTCGAACCTCTCCCTGGAAGGTAAGCTTATCACCCCATCAGAAGTGCACGAGCCTTGAATATGATTCAGGGGCAAAGACCAGATTCTTAGGAAGCGAGTGGAACCAGTGGTTCTGAAGCCTCCTCCCGCAGCTTCTCTAGTCCGATGGCAACTAAAAGTAAAACTGAGTCAGATTACTGTGACGGGTGCCCTTTGCCTAAATCGCCACCTCATCAACGCGGCATTTTCAGCGTCTTAGGCGTACGGTTCAATGCGCTTCAGATTCCTGACGTAATACAACAAGTCGAGAAGTGGATCGAACGTGGTATCAGTGGGAGATACATCTGTGTTTCCAATGTTCATAGCGTGATCGAGGCTCGCCGCAGCTCTCGCTTCAAACACGTTCTACAGTCGGCCGACCTCACTGTTCCCGACGGCATGCCGTTGGTGTGGCTTGGCCGGTTATTCGGACATGATCTCAAACGGCGTGTGTACGGTCCGGACTTGCTTCTTGATTTCTGCCGCTTTACTTCCTCCAAGAATTACAAACATTTCTTCTACGGCGGCGCCGTCGGCACGCCAGAAAAGCTTGCTGAAGAACTTGCAAAGCGCTTTCCCCGGATCAATGTCGTCGGAACCTACTCTCCTCCATTTCGCTCACTCTCACCGCAAGAGGACACTTCCACAATCGACATGATCAATCGGGCGGCCCCTGATTTGCTCTGGGTAGGGCTAGGCTGTCCGAAGCAAGAGGCCTGGATGTACGAGCACCGTCACCGGATCAATGCACGAGCCATGATCGGCGTTGGACAGGCGTTCGCCATCCATGCCGGCCACGCTCCTCAGGCGCCCTTGTGGATGAGGGAACAAGGTTTTGAGTGGCTGTTTAGGTTACTGCTTGAACCGCGCAGACTGTGGAAGCGATACCTCGTCTACAACACACAGTTCCTCTTCTTGTTATTTCTTGACACTCTCAAGTTGAAAACCTTCGACTAAAGGATCTCCCTGTGCCCACTAAGGCGTTAATCACTGGTATTACTGGACAAGATGGATCATATTTGGCCGAGCTTTTGCTCTCGCGCGGTTATGAAGTCCATGGCATCATTCGCCGCGCAA
>Ga0335082_10002806_pt1 | contig 18830 bp, 15 predicted proteins | sample Lox_Sample_41_FD_206718 | JGI IMG/M metagenome (GOLD analysis project Ga0335082, IMG submission 206718) | Soil microbial communities from Loxahatchee National Wildlife Refuge, Florida, United States - Lox_Sample_4.1 | ecosystem: Environmental > Terrestrial > Soil > Wetlands | place: USA...
CACCACCCTGGCCGCCGTCCTGGCGGATCGGTACCTGCTCGAGCGCGAGCTCGGCCGCGGGGCCACGGCCACGGTGTACGTGGCCGAAGACCGGAAGCACGGCCGCCGCGTGGGGATCAAGGTGCTGCGTCGCGAGCTGGCGGCGCAGCTCGGCCCGGAGCGGTTTCTCCGCGAGATCGCGATCGCGGCGCGGCTCACGCATCCCCACATCGTCCCGCTGCTCGATTCCGGCGAAGCGGGCGGCTTCCTGTACTACGTCATGCCGTTTCTCCAGGGGGAATCGCTGCGCCATCGGCTGGCCCGGGAGCGCCCGCTCCCGCTGCGCGACGCGCTCCATATCACCCGGAACGTGGGCACGGCGCTCGATTACGCCCATCGGGAAGGCGTGATCCACCGCGACGTGAAGCCCGAGAACATCCTGCTCACGGACGGTCACGCGCTCATCGCCGACTTCGGGATTGCGCGGGCGATCGCCCAGGCCGGGTCGAGCGCGATCACCGAGCCGGGGCTCGCGATCGGGACCCCGGCCTACATGAGCCCTGAGCAGGCCGGCGCCGACCAGGACGTCGATGCCCGCACCGATCTGTACAGCCTCGCGTGCGTGCTGTTCGAGATGCTGGCGGGGGAGCCGCCGTTTTCGGGAGCGACGGCACTGCGCATCATCGCGCGCCAGGTATCCGAGCTGCCGCGCCCGCTGCGCAGTGTGCGCCCCGACACGCCCGCGGCCGTCGAGCAGGCCGTGGCGCGCGCCCTCGCGAAGGAGCCCGCCGGCCGGTTCGCGAGCATCGCCGAGTTTCTCGAGGCGCTCGAGCCCGGCGCCGAGAGCGCGCGGGCACGGTCGATCGCGGTTCTGCCGTTCGCGAACACGAGCGCCGACCCGGAAAACGAGTACTTCTCCGATGGCATGACCGACGAGCTGATCAACGCGCTCACCAAAGTGGAGGGCCTGCGCGTCGCATCGCGCACCTCGGTGTTCGCGCTCAAGGGCGCCGCGCGCGACGTGCGGGCGATTGGATCGCTGCTCGGCGTCTCGACCGTGCTCGAAGGCACCGTGCGCAAGTCGGGCGACCGGCTGCGCATCACCGCCCGGCTCACGGCCACGGATGACGGCCGCCATCTATGGTCCGAGCGGTACGACCGCACGCTCCATGATGTGTTCGCGATTCAGGACGAGATCGCCCGGCTGATCGTCGGCACGCTGCGCACGATCTTCCAGGCTGAGCTCGGCGATCCCACACCGCAGCGCTATACGCGCAATCTCGACGCGTATGGACTCTACCTGCGTGGACGGTTCTGCTGGAACAAGCGGTCCCGGGAAGGGGTGGTCGAGGCGATCCACTACTTCGAGGAGGCCATCGCCCGCGACCCGGAATACGCGCTCGCGTATGCGGGGCTGGCCGATGCTTATGCCCTGCAGGTGGATTATCGCGGCATGCCGGTGATCGAAGGCTTCGCGCGCGCCCGCTCGAACGCCGAACGCGCCCTCGCGCTGGACGAAACGCTCGCCGAGGCGCATACGTCGCTCGCCTGGCTCCAGTTCATCTATGACTGGGATTGGGAGCGCGCGCTCGGTTCATTTCGCCGCGCCCTCGAGCTGAACCCGGCGTACGCCACCGCGCACCAGTGGTACAGCTTCCTGCTGATGGTGCTGAACGAGCGCGAAGAGGCGCTCACGGAGATTCACCGCGCCCTCGATCTCGATCCGGCATCGGTCTCGATCCGGCGGTCGGTGGGATTCCTCCATTATTACAGCCGGCAGCACGAGACCGCGATCGAGCACCTGCAGCGCGCCATCGCGATGAACCCGACGCAGCCGGAAACCTACCGCCTGCTCGGCCTCGTCCTGACGCAGCTGGGCCGGTACGACGAGGCCGAACGCGCGTTTCGCGATTCGCTCTCGGATGAAACGGCGTACGCGGCGGCGAGCCTCGGATACCTGCACGGAGTCCGCGGCCGCCGGGATGAGGCGGAGGCCGTGCTCGCGCGATTGGACGAACGCGCCCGGACCGGCTACGTCTCGCCGGTCGCCTTCGTCATGGTGCATCTGGGATTGCGGAACCTGGATCAGGTCTTCATCTGGTTGATGCGCGCCTACGAGGAGCGGCGCGGCTGGCTGGCGTATCTCAAGGTGGAGCCGATGGTCGACCCGATCAGAAACGATCCCCGGTTCCCGGAATGGCTCGTGAAGATGAACCTGAATCAATGATCAATCATTGATCCGTACTCCCCGATCGGTGTCCGGGCCCACCAGGCTCCCGTCTCCCGCCGCTCCGCTGGTGTCGTGAACCGGTAGTCGTAGAGCTGGGCCCGCAGGTACCTGGGCGGCCCCGCGGGGAAAGGATTGGTCTCGAGCAGTCTCAGCACGTCCCGGTCGCCTTCCAGCAGCCGCAGCTCGAACGCCTGAAACCACGGAACCAGCTCGGGGCGCGAGAGCGCCGCAAACCACATTTGCCAATCGAGTCTGGGCTGGTGCGGTTCGACAAACCGGGGACGCCGGCCTACGTCCCCGGGTTTGTATCTGAACACGTACGGTTTCCACGTCACCCCGTCGCTCGACCCCTCGATGATGATTTCGTGACGGGATGTGGTCATGACGCGAAACAGGCCGTAACTGTTGATGCTGCGCAACGGCTCCGCCCAGGCAACGAGCCGGCGCAGCGCAGGAGAGAATTCCGCGCGCGGCGTCAGGCCCTGCCAGAACTTCACGCTCGACACGAAGAGCACCACCACCGTACAGAGCACGCGGATCGCAAGCGCGACGCCGGGCTGCGCCGGCGCCACGACCTCGAGTGAGTGCACGACGCGATCGGGGAGCACGTGCACCCAGATCTGATCGTCGATCAAGACGAGCGCGAGAACGATCGTGAGCAGATTGAAGAACGTGTAATTGCCCGTGGCGAAGATCGACAGCTGCATGAGAACGATCGCCCCGCACGCGACCAGTCTCAGCGACCGCGGACCGAAGATCAAAAGCGGTGCGGCGATCTCGAGCACATAGGTGGTCACGACCATCGACTTCTTCATGAGCTCGGGGAGCCGTTGCGCGTACCACGCGGTCCACGTGGGCAGGGGCTGTGTGTAGAAGTGGTAGTCGAGCGCCGTCAGATCGCGCCACACCGGATCGCCCCAGGTCCATTTCACGATCCCCGATTGAAAGCTGAGGCGGAATACGAGCCACCAGAGCAGCACCCATATCAGCGGCGATACCGCGGCCTGCACGGCACGTCCCGGAAGCAGTCCTCCCGGCGCGACAAGAATCGCCAAGAGCCCCGCTTCCAGCAGCAGCACGTCCCACTGGAAGGAGAGAAAGTCCTGACCCACGGAAACGAGCGACAGATACAATATCCAGAGGACGATCAGGCACACGACCGGCGCGACGTTGAGGATCAGAAGGCACGCGGCGACTGTACCTGCGGCGCACACGAGCTTGAGCGCCGCATCACTCGAGGCGATCCAGAACACGGTGGGCACGACCCGATACCGCTCCACTCCGGCGTAGTGCCGCACGAAATCGAGAAATTGGGGGGCGGGGAGAATCCCCTGGCTCCCGATCAATCCCTTGACCTGCACCCACAGCGAAACGAACGCGATCAGGTACACCGCGCCGAGGGAGCGGAGCAATACCCACCGCGTCAGGACGTAGGACGACGTACCGTCGGTCGTGCCCGTAAGCCAGGCAAACGGCGCTTCGACGCGTGTCAGAAAGTCCACGCGTTCAAATCTGCGCTTCCGTCCACGGATCCGCCGGTCGGCCGATTAGATTTCGCCCATGCTCTTCGTTCTCGACAACTACGACTCGTTCACCTATAACCTCGTCCAGTACCTGGGCGAGCTCGGAACCGAGCCCGTGGTGTATCGCAACGATGCACTCACGGTCGAGGGAGTGCTGGCCTTGAACCCCAGCAGGGTGGTGCTCTCGCCCGGCCCGTGCACGCCGTCTGACGCGGGCATTCTCGTCCCGCTCGTCAGAGCGCTGGCCGGCAGGGCGGCGATGCTCGGCGTGTGCCTCGGGCATCAGGCGATTGGCGAGGCATTTGGCGGGCGGGTGGTCCGCGCCGATCGACTGATGCACGGCAAGACCAGCCCGGTAGTCCACGACAAGGACGAGCTGTTTCGTGATATCCCAAGTCCCCTCGAGGCGATGCGCTATCACTCGCTGGTCGTCGAGCCCGTGTCCCTGCCTCGCGAGCTCGCGGTCACGGCCTGGACCGGTGATCGGCCGCCTGGCAGCGAGATCATGGCGCTCAGGCACCGTGACCTCCCGATCTATGGGGTGCAGTTTCACCCGGAATCCATCGGCACGGCCCACGGCAAGCGACTGATCGAGAATTTCTTGTCGGCCACGCGTGAGGCAGCGCCGGTTTCTCACTAAGTTAGTTTCCGTCATCAGCTTGGCGCTCGACGTTGCGGTGCGTCACCTAGACGCCACGGCATGAATTTTGTATCTTTTCCCGTGCACGTCCTCGGCGTCATTCCGGCTCGTCTCGCCTCACGCCGGCTTCCCCGTAAACCACTGCTCCCGCTCGCGGGCGAACCCCTGATCCTCTGGGTCGCGCGCCGGGTGGTTGATGCGCGCGTCTGCGCCCGGGTCGTGGTCGCGACTGATTCGCGCGAAGTGGTGGAGGTCGTAGAACGCGCGGGATTCGAAGCCGCGCTCACGTCCGCTCAGGCTGAATCCGGCACCGAACGGGTGGCCGAGCTGCTGGCAACGTCTGAGTTCCGGTCGTTCGAGTGGATTCTCAATGTGCAGGGTGACGAGCCGCTGGTACCGCTCCCCGCCCTGGGTGGGGCGCTCGCCTGCCTCTCGCGTGGCGACCCGTTGGGGACCGCGGCCGGCCAGCTCGACCGGCGTCTCGCCGGCGATCCGAATCGCGTCAAGGTCGTGATCCGGCCCGACGGTCACGCGGCGTATTTCTCGCGCGCACCAATTCCGTTCGACCGGGATGTCGCGGAAGGGGACGAGGCGACCTACTATCAGCACATCGGCGTCTATGCCTACACGCGGGAAGGACTGGAGCGGTGGGTGCGCCTCGAGCCCGTGCCGGACGAGCGGCGGGAGCGGCTCGAGCAGCTCCGTCCGCTCCTGCATGGGATCCCATTCGGCGTGACCGCCATTGGCGCCCCGGCGATGCCGGGCGTGGACACCGCGGAAGACCTGCAGACCGTCGAGACGCTCTTGGCCCGTCAACTGAAGGAGGTGTAAGTCGTGAGCTCGACGAAGTACATCTTCGTGACCGGAGGCGTGGTGTCTTCCCTCGGGAAGGGCATCGCCGCCGCGTCGCTCGGTCGCCTGCTCGTGGAACGCGGGCTCAAGGTGACGATTCAGAAGTTCGACCCGTACATCAATGTCGATCCCGGGACGATGTCGCCGTTCCAGCACGGCGAAGTGTACGTCACCGACGACGGCGCCGAGACGGACCTCGACCTGGGCCATTACGAGCGGTTCATCGACCGCTCGCTGTCTCAGGTGAACAACGTCACGACCGGACGCATTTACCAATCGGTGATCACGAAGGAACGCCGCGGCGAGTACCTCGGCTCCACGGTCCAGGTGATCCCGCACATCACGGACGAAATCAAAGCGGCCATCCGCCGTCTCGCGCCGGACCACGACATCGTGATCACGGAAATCGGCGGCACGGTCGGCGATATCGAGTCGCTGCCGTTCCTCGAGGCCATCCGTCAGTTCCGCCAGGAAGTCGGGCGCGATAACACGCTGTTCATTCACCTGACGCTCGTCCCGTACATCGCCGCCACCGCGGAGCTCAAGACCAAGCCGACCCAGCACTCCGTACGGGAGCTGATGGAGATCGGAATTCAGCCGGACATCCTGGTGTGCCGCACCGAACGTCCCCTGTCGGCCGATATCAAACGCAAGATCGCGCTGTTCTGCAACGTGGACTTCGGCTGCGTGGTGGAGAGCCCGGACGTGCGCTCCATCTACGAAATCCCGCTCACCCTGCATGCGCAGGGGCTCGACAAGGAAGTCTGCCAGCGGCTGCACCTCGACACGAAGGAGCCCGATCTCCGCGCCTGGGCCGCCATGGTCGACAAGGTCATGCATGCCACCGAGCGCGTGCGCGTGGCCGTGGTCGGCAAGTACACCGAGCTGGCGGACAGCTACAAGAGCATTCACGAGGCACTCGTCCACGGCGGGATCGCGAACGAGTGCGGGGTGGACATCACCTGGCTCTCGGCGGACCAGTTCACGAATCAGCCCGAGGCGGGCGAGCAGCTGCATTCGTACGACGGGCTGCTGGTGCCCGGCGGCTTCGGCGTCCGCGGCGTAGATGGCATGGTCGAAGCGATCCGCTGGGCGCGCGAGCACAAGATGCCCTTCTTCGGAATCTGTCTCGGGCTGCAGACCGCCATCATCGAATTCGGCCGTAACGTCTGCCACCTGCCGAACACGAACTCGAGTGAGTTCGAGCCGGAGTGCGAGAATCCGGTGATCGCCCTGATGCGCTCCCAGGAAGGCATTCAGGAAATGGGCGGCACCATGCGGCTCGGCGCCTACCCGTGCAAGCTGCGCCCGGGCTCGCGGGTGGCGCAGGTCTACGGCACGACCGAAGTCAGCGAACGACATCGCCATCGCTACGAAGTGTCGAACGCGTATCGTGACGTGCTCGCGGAATATGGCATGCGCTGCTCCGGGCTCTCGCCCGACGGCTCGCTCGTCGAGATGATCGAGCTGCCGGATCACCCGTGGTTCATCGGCTGCCAGTTCCATCCCGAGCTCAAGTCGCGGCCCAATCGACCGCACCCGCTGTTCGCCGGATTTGTCGGCGCCGCTCGAGCGCGGCACCGACAGCGCGAGGGAACGGTCACGCGGGAACGCGCGGCGTCAGAGCTCGCGGGACTGCACGACTGAACATGCCCGGGCATTTCGGCAACGCCCCGTTTCTCATCGCGGGGCCCTGCGTGCTCGAGGCGGACGACCTGAACCTGCGGGTGGCCGATGCGCTCGCCGATCTGACGCCGCGCCTCGGCGTGCCCGTCATTTTCAAGGCGTCCTTCGACAAGGCCAATCGGTCGCGCCTCAAAGGCACGCGTGGACCGGGCCTCGAGCGGGGCCTCGCGGCACTCGAGCGGGTGCGCCGCGCCAGCGGGCTGCCGATCCTGACCGACGTGCATGAATCCGCCCAGGTACCCGCCGTCGCTCAGGTGGCGGATGTGCTCCAGATCCCGGCGTTCCTCTGCCGCCAGACCGATCTGCTCGTGGCAGCCGGGCGGGCGGGACGCCCGGTGAACATCAAGAAGGGCCAGTGGATGGCCCCCGAGGCGATGGCGGGCGCGGTGGAAAAAATTCGCGGTGGCCGATCAGGCGGGCAGCACGACGTCGAGATCGCCGTGACGGAGCGGGGGACCTTCTTCGGCTACGGCGACCTCGTCGTGGACATGCGCAGTTTTGCGCGTCTGCGAGCCGCGTGCGGCGTTCCCGTGGTGTTCGATGCGACGCATGCGGTGCAGCAGCCGGGAAAGGGCACCGAGGGAGCGAGTGGGGGCGCGCGGGAATACATCGCCCCATTGCTGTACGCGGCAGCCGCGGCGGGCGCCGATGGGTTCTTTCTCGAGACGCACCCGGACCCCGATCGCGCGCCGAGCGACGGCCCGAACATGATCCCGCTGGATCAGCTCTCGTCGTTACTGACGGTCGCTCTCGATGTCTGGCATCGTGCCCGGGAGGTCGTGCGTGCTTGATAAGTCGCTGGCCCGTCGCGTGAAGCTCGTTGCGTTCGACGTCGACGGGGTACTGACGGATGGCGGCGTCTTCATCGGCCTCGTGGCGCACCACTTGCTCGAGTTCAAGCAGTTTTTCGTTCCCGACGGCCTCGGGATCACGCTGCTCCGCGCGGCGGGTTTGCCCGTGCTGTTCGTGAGCGCCCGGGAATCGGAGTCCACCGAGGCCCGCGCCGAAGAGCTCAAGATCGATGAGCTGCTTCAGGTTGCTCCCGACCAGAAGCTTCCCGCGCTCGTGGGCGCGCTGGAAAAACGTGGCTTGAGCCTCGCCGAATGCGCTTACGCGGCCGACGATCTCGCCGATCTCCCCATCATGCAGGCCGTCGGCCTGCCGATTGCCGTCGCCAATGCCGCTCCGGAAATCGTCAAGGCCGCACGTTTCGTGACCACGGCGTCGGGAGGACGCGGGGCCGCGCGCGAGATCGCCGAGCTGCTGCTCAAGGCCCGGGGCGAGTGGAACGGACTGATCAAGAAGTACTTCGAGGCGCATGAGCTCGCGCGCGGGTCGGAACGATCTCGTTGAGCGCGGTCGCCGCGTGCTGCGGCTCGAGGCCGACGCGATTCACGAGATGGCCGCGCGCCTCGGCCCGCCGTTCGCCGCCGCCGTCGACCGGCTCGCTGCCGCGAAGGGGCGGATTATCCTCTCCGGGATCGGCAAGTCGGGCCTGATCGCCCGAAAAATTGCCGCGACGTTTACTTCCACCGGCACGCCCGCCGTGTTTCTCCATCCCATCGATTCGCTGCACGGCGACCTGGGGATCGTGAGCCGTGACGACGCCGCGCTGCTCGTGTCGAACAGCGGCACCTCGGATGAGCTGCTCGATCTGTTGCAGCAGCTCAAACGTTTTGGCGTTCCCGTCCTCGTCATGACGGGAGCCCCGGATTCGGTTCTGGCCCGGCAGGCGGACGTCGTGCTCGACGCGCACGTCGCCGAGGAAGCCTGTGAGGAAACCCTCGCCCCGACGACGAGCACCACGGTCGCGCTGGCGCTGGGCGACGCCCTCGCCGTGAGCCTGCTCGAGGAAAAGGGCTTCAGGCGCGAGCAGTTTGCCGCGCTGCACCCCGCCGGCACGCTGGGCAAGAAGCTCCTGCTGCGTGTCGCGGACGTGATGCTCCGGGACGATCTCCCGCTGCTCGCCGCCGACCGGCCGATGCGGGAATGCATCGTGCTGCTCGCCAAACGGCGCGGTACCGTCGCCGTCGTGGACCCGAACGGCGGTCTCGTCGGGGTCGTCACGGCCGGAGACCTGACACGCCTCATGGAACGCACCGATCAGTTTCTCGATGTTCCCGTCCGGGACGTGATGACGCGATCGCCCAAGACGACCCGCGCCGACGACCTCGCCGGCACCGCCGTGCACGTGATGGAGCAGCATGGAATCATGGCGCTGCCGGTGCTCGATGGTGGACGCCGGGTCGTGGGCATCGTTCACCTGCACGATCTCATGCGGGCGGGGGCGTGAGTTGAAGATGACATTCTGGCTCGCCGCCGCCTCGCTCGCCTGTGCCGCGGCCTGCCGCGACGAGGGCCGGCCGGTCGCCACGATCAACCCCGCCGACTCGGCCGACCAGGTGCTGCTCGGCATGTCGCACTTCGTCACGCAGGACGGGGTGCAACGGGCGCGGGTGCGGGCGGACACGGCATACTTCTATTCGCCCACGCAATCCGCGGCGCTGCGGCAGGTGCACATCACGTTTTTCAACGCGGCGGGGCTCGAGACGTCGACACTCACCGCGCGCACGGGCACGTATCACTGGCGCACCGGCGATATGGAGGCCGATGGGAACGTCGTCGTGGTCACCACCGACGGTCGCACGCTCAGAACGGAGCAGCTGCGATACGTCGAGGCGCGAAACGAGGTGAATTCCGACAAGGCCTTCGTCTATGACGGCCCCAGCCGCCACGTCGAGGGGGAAGGATTCACGTCCGACCCCGAGTTCAAGAACGTCGCGGCCAAACATCCCAAAGGTACGGGCGGCCAGTTCACGCTCCCGAATCAATGATGGCGGCCGTCTTCGCGCTGGTCCTCGTGCAACAGGGCACCCAGACCGACACCGCCCCGGTCGGGCGCCCCTGCCAGGTCGCCATCGACACCGTCGGGCATTATGGGCGGCAGGTCGAAGTCCGCCCCGGCGAAACCAACCTGTTCGCGGGCGGCGGCGTGAAGGCGCATTGCCAGGGCACCAACAGCACGCTCTCGGCGGACAGCGTCGCGTGGTACGCGGGCGTCGGCCGCCTCGACATGATGGGCCGGGCCCAGATCCGCGACACGTCCATCTGGCTCGACGCGGAAACGGTGCACTACTACCTGCGCCAGGAGCGGCTCGAGGCGCACAAGAATGTCGTGGCGACCAATCCGCGAGCCGGCTCGGTGCTGCGCGGCCCGAATCTCACGTACTACCGCGTGGCCCGGGGGATTCGGGATACGGCCGAGATGTATGCGACGTCCCGTCCCACCATCGAATATCACGCGACCCCGGACTCGGGCGAGCCCTATGTCATCGTCGGCGATCGCGTGCGCTCCAAAGGGGACGATCGGATCTGGGCGGGTGGCACCGTGACCGTGGATCGCAGCGACTTGTCGGCCAAAGGCGACTCACTGCTCCTCGATGAGACGGCCGGATACGGTTTGCTGGCGGGACATCCCGAGGTCGACGGCAAGGGCGCCAGAAGCTATCGGCTCGTGGGTCGCCGCATCGAGTTCGGCCTCGAGGCGCGCGAGATCCGGCTGATCAAGGCGCTGGGCGCGGGGCAGGTCACGGGGGCCGACTGGCGGCTCACCGGTGACACGATCCACCTCGCCGTGACCAATCACAAGCTGCAGCGGGTGTTCGCCTGGGGCAAACAGGTCGCGCCCGATGCCGCGTCCGGCAAAGGCACGAAGACCCGCGCGGATTCCACGCTGCCGCGAGCGGTTTCCCGGCGGCACACCATCGAGGCCGATTCGCTCGCACTCGATCTTCCCGACGAGGTGTTGACCGAAGCACGGGCGTTTCGCCACGCGCGGTCGACGTCCATCCCCGACACCACCCGGGCGACCGACGTCGATTGGATCATCGGCGACACCATCCTGGCGCATTGGGCGCACGTACCGGACTCGGCCGGCACCGGAACGGCGGCGAAGCTCGAGCGTATCGTGGCGACCGGCCATGCGCGTGCGTTTACGCACCTGCACAACGCGGGAGATTCCACGACGCATACCCCGTCGCTGAACTACTCGCGCGGCGACAAGATCGACATTCGCCTGAAGCCCGGCTCGGACCGGATCGACGAGGTGCTCGTCACCGGCCGGGCCGACGGGCTGCAGCTCGAGCCCTTGCCGCCCGATACGACGAAGCAGAAGACGGCCGCGGATACCACAAAGGCCGCCGCGCGAAAGCCACACAAGCCATGACGACGCCTTCGGCACCGTCGGCCTTACCGCTGCACGACCTGCTCGCCACGCGCGATTCCTCGCTCGCGCTCGTGCTCGCGGCGCTCGTGCGCATCGGCGATGCCGAGGGACGCACGAGCTTCGGTGATCTCGCGGTCGCCTACCGCGAGGACTTCCTCCGGCTGAGAGAGCACGCGCGGGGAACAACGACGCCCCAGGCGGGGAGCCTCTCGGTCGATGAAGCGCGCACGCACCTCGGCAGTTCGGTCCTGCCGCGCCTGGCCGTGTTGCATCTCGTGTCCTTCCCGAGCGGCGCGTTGTGGAACGAGGCCCCGGTCGCGCTCGCCACGTCCGCGTGGCGTGAGATCGCGGCCGATCGTGAGACGGCCATCCGCCAGCTCGTCGAGATCGCGGAACAGGCCGTCGCGCGCGCCGAAGCCACGACCGGCGACCACCCGCGCGTACGCGACGCCAGTCGTCTCGAAGCGCGGAACCTCGTCAAGGTCTACAAGAAGCGGCGCGTGGTGAACGATGTCAGCCTGGCGCTCGAGCAGGGAGAGATCGTCGGCCTGCTCGGGCCGAACGGGGCGGGGAAAACCACGACCTTTTACATGATCACCGGCCTGATTCGTGCTGACGAAGGCACGATCACGCTGGACGAGCGTAATGTCACGACCGCTCCGATGCACGAGCGCGCCCGCATGGGGGTCGGCTATCTGGCGCAGGAGCCGTCCGTGTTCCGGAAACTGACCGTGGAGGAGAATATCCTCGCGATTCTCGAGATGCTGCCGCTCTCCGCGGACGAGCGCGCGGCACGGCTCGAGCAGATGCTCGACGAGCTGGGCATCAAGCATCTGCGACACCAGAAGGGATATCAACTCTCGGGAGGAGAACGCCGCCGCCTCGAGATCACCCGGGCGCTCGTGACCGATCCGAAATTCATGCTTTTGGATGAGCCGTTCGCGGGTGTAGATCCCATCGCCGTGCACGATATTCAGACCATCGTCGCCGGGCTCAGGCATCGCGGGATCGGCGTGCTGATTACCGATCACTCAGTCGAACAGACGCTGGACATCGTCGATCGGGCATACATAATGTTCGAGGGCAAGGTGCAAGTGTCCGGTACTGTGAAGGAACTGGTCTTCAATGATCGCGTCGCCGATCTCTATCTGGGCCCGACCCTCACCGCCCGGCTTCGGGCGCGACTGACGCAGGCGGCATGAAACCCGGCCTGCACCAGCATACCGCGCTCCGCCAGGAGCTGCGCATCAATCCTCGCCTGTACCAGGCGATGGATCTGCTGTACATGCCGCTGCTCGACCTCCAGCAGCACTTGAAGCAGGAGCTGTTGGGCAATCCGTTCCTCGAGCTGGTCGAGCCGGAGGAGGAGACGGAGGTACCGGCCACACCCGAGAAGACCGAGGCGGAAAAGAAGAACGAGGAGGACGAGCCGAACTGGGAGGATATCCTCCTCGACGACGGCACCGACCTGGGCGCGCCCGCCCGCGACCTCTCGGGCGCGATGGAATACGTCGAGCCGGTCACGGTCGAAACCAAGCACTTGATGGACTACCTGCGCGAGCAGGTGCAAATGCTGAATCTCACCCCACGCCAGCAGCTCCTGGCGGGCGAGTTCCTCGGCAACATCGCGGACGATGGTTATCTGGGGGCTACGCTCGAAGAAATCGTCGACGGCGCCAACCGGCTCCTGGAAGAGCACGTCGCGCGCACGCAGCCGGAACCGGAATCGGCAAACGGCGACGGGCCGCCCGAGCCGGCTCCGGCACCCGACATTCCTCGCTACACCGTGGCCGAAGCCGAGGAGATGCTGCACATCATCCAGCAGCTCGACCCCCCGGGCGTCGGCGCGCGCGATCTGCGCGAGTGCCTGCTGCTCCAGCTCGAGGACCAGAAGAAGACCGACACGCTGGTCTACCGCCTCGTGAAGGAGGCCTGGGAGGACCTGAAAGGCCACCGCTGGAGCGAGCTGGGGAAGCGGTTCGGACTCGAGCCCTCGGACGTCCAGCGGGTAGCCGACGATCTCTCGAAGCTCGACCCCAAGCCGGGGCTCCAGCATTCGACCGCCAGCGAGGCGTACATCATTCCCGATCTCGTGGTCGACAAGATCGACGGCGAGTACCACGTGTTCCTGAACGACGGCGGGCTGCCGCGCCTGCGAATCTCGAAGGTGTACCAGGATATCGCGCGCGACAAACGCAAGTTCGACGGGGAAAACAAGGAATTCATCAATCAGCGCCTGAACAGCGCGCACTGGATGATTCAGGCCATCGAGCAGCGGCGTCAGACGATGCTCAAGGTGATGAACTTCATCGTCGACCGGCAGCGTGAGTTCTTCGAGAAGGGCGTCGAGTATTTGAAGCCGCTCACGCTCCGCGAGGTGGCGGACGTCATCAACATGCACGAGAGCACCGTGAGCCGGGTGACCAACGAGAAGTACGTGCAAACGCCGCGCGGCCTCCTGCCGCTCAAGTTCTTCTTCTCGAGCGGGCTCACGACCACGACGGGAGAGGACGCGAGCGCGCGCTCTATCAAGGCGCAGATCCAGAAGCTCGTGGACGACGAGGATCCCAAGAATCCGCTCACCGACCAGCACATCGTCGAGTTGTTCGATCAAAAAGGAGTGAAGATCGCGCGGCGCACGGTCGCCAAGTACCGTGATCAGCTGGGCATTCTGCCCGCCCGCATGCGCAAGCGGCTATGACCCTCGCGACCCCGACGAGCGCCGCCCCACCCGAAGTGAGCGTGCTCGTCCCCGCCAAGGACGAAGCGCTGAATCTCCCTGAATTCGTGCGGCAGATGCGCCAGGCGCTCGAGCCGCTCCCCTACGGCACCGAACTCGTCGTGGTCGATGACGGCAGCGTGGACGACACGCCGGCGGTATTGCGCCGGCTGATGGCGGAAAACCCGTTTCTCCGCGTCGTTACCCACCGCAGCCGCCGCGGCATCGCCGACGCCCTCAAATCGGGCGCGGAAGCCGCGCGTGGGCGGATCATGGTGTTCTATCCGGCCGATCTGCAGTACCGGCCTGCCGACTTGCCGGGCCTCGTCGAGCCGATTCGCGCCGGAGAGGCCGACATCGTCACCGGCACCAAGCAGGGACGCTATGAGAAGCGCTTCGTCTCCTGGGTCTACAATACGCTCTCCCGTTGGCTGTTTGGCGTGAAAGTGAGCGATCTCAATTCCGTAAAGGCGTACCGGCGCGAAGTCATGGACGCCATTCCCACGCGGCCCGACTGGCATCGCTTCATGGTGGTCATCGCCGCGGCGCAGGGATTTCACCTCGTGGAACGCCCGGTCCCGCTGTATCCGCGCCAGGCGGGGCAGTCGAAGTTCGGCATCAGCCGCATTCCCGTCGGCGTGCTCGATCTCCTTTCCGTCTGGTTTCAGCTGCGCTTTGGACGGAAGCCGATGCTGTTCTTTGGGCTCTCAGGGGCGGTGCTGTGCCTGCTCGGGGTGCTGGTGGGTCTGTATGCGCTGGTGGAGCGTTACGTATTTGGACAAGGGTTTCGCCCCTTGCTGAACCTCATCATGTTGCTGATTCTCTCCGGGTTGATCCTGTTCGGATTTGGCTTCGTCGGCGAACTGGTTGCGGGGATGCGGGATGAGCTGCGCGCGCTCGAGCGCGACGTGGACCGGTTGCGGAACGCAACAGACGGGCGTCCTCGTACGTAACAGTTCTACCAACAACCTCGCGTAGCCCGGAGGACATCCCGATGCGTCGTGTCCGTCCCCTTCGGTCCGCTCGATGCTTGGTTCTGCCGTTCGCAGCCTTCGCCCTCGCCCGATGCAGCAGTGATTCCAATGCGCAGGCATCGTCGTTGTCCACGTGCGGCACGCCTTTCGAGCCAACGACCGCGCTCGCCGCGCAGCGTCTTGCCCTTCCCGGGGGACCGCTGGGAATCACGATCGCGTCAGCCGGGGTGGCGTACGTCACGCTCGATCAGAGTGCGAGCGTGGCGCCGGTGGACGTCACCGTTCCCGCCGCGACGACCACAATCCCGGTCGGCAACGTGCCGTCCTACGTCGCCAGCAATCCGGCCGGCAGCAGGGTGTACGTCGCCAACCAGCTCAGTGACAACGTGGGGATCATCAACACGAGCACCAATGTGCAATCGCCGGTCATTGCGGTGCACGGCGATCCGCTTCCGGTAGCGGTGAGTACCGACGGCGCCACGCTGTTTACCACCACGAACGCCAACTATCTCTGGAAGATCGATCTCGCGACGAACACGGTGATCGATTCGCTCCTGCTCACCGCCACCTCACACCACCTGTTGGTGCATCCGAACGGCACATTGTTGTACGTGGCAACGCGCGATGGCGGCAGTGTCCTCGAGGTGAGTTGGCCCACCATGCAGATCGTCCGAACATTCACACTGGGAGGCCGTACGCAGGGGATGGCGATCTCCTGCGATCAGCAGGAGCTCTACGTGGCCAACGAGACGAGCAACGTGCTGCACGTCATCAATCTCAAGGCGGGCACTCTCGTAACCAGTATCCCACTGGCGAGCGGCGGCGAAGGGCTGGCCCTGAACAGCGACGGGACGAAACTCTACGTCGGATTGGTCTCCGGTGGCGCCGTGCAGGTCATCAATCGCGTGCAGCGCACGGTGCTCACCACGATCAACACCGGCCGGCACGCCGCGGGAAATCGTGGCCGACGTGCCGCGGCAGCGGATGATCGTCGCCAACGAGGCGGGATGGCTGGATTTTCTCCGCTAGTGCTTTGGACGGATTGTGAGGTTTCCACCTCGGAGGCGCGCCATGAGGCTTCTCGCTGTGGCTCTCATTCTCTGCATCGCCGCGATCGTGAGTTGTCAGAAAGCCAGCAGCCCAACCGACCCGACCGGCAACACCGGAGACGCGGCGAGCGTCACCATTGCTCCGGCCGACACCTTCATCCAGCGAGGAGGATCGGTGCGGTTTCGCACCGCCGTGCTGAATCGTGGCGGTCAGGTGATCGATGGAATTCAGCCGTCCTTGAGATCCAGCGACAACACGATACTCACCGTTGACCAGTCGGGAACCGGGCACACAGGCAGCCGGTCGGGCACCGCGGTTGTGACCGCCAGTATCCAACGCCTCACGGGCCACGACACGTTGCTCCTGAGTAGCACCGCCACGGTCGTCGCTACGGACACCGCGACCCACACCCCCGGAGACACGTCAATTCTGGCGCACTTGCCGCTCGCGGGCGGTCCCTTGGGAGTCGTCGTCGCCTCGGCAGGCGTCGGATTTGTCACGCTCGACCAGGTCGCCCAGGTGGCGCGCCTCGATCTTGCGGCCCCGTACCAGACGGCCGCTATCTCGGTAGGCGACGTGCCGTCGTATATCGCCGCCACCTCGGGCGGAGCGCAGATCTTCGTCGCCAATCAGTGGAGCGACAACGTCGGCGTGATCGACCCCATCTCGAATACCCAAAGCACGATGATTCCGGTGATGGGAGATCCGCTCCCCGTCGCCGTCAGCGTTCACGATAACGTGCTGTTTACGACGACGAACGCGAATAATCTCTATAAAATTGATATCGCCACGCGGACGGTGAGCGGCTCGCTGGCGTTGCCCGCCACGTCTCATCATCTGCTCGTCCACCCCAACGACACGCTCGTCTACGTCGCCACGCGTGACGGTGGCAGCGTGCTCGAGGTGAATTGGCGGACGATGACCGTCGCGCGGACCTTCGTCCTCGGGAACCGGCCGCAGGGGATGGCGCTCTCTCCCGATCGCCAGGAGCTCTACGTCGCCAACGAGCTCGGCAACGTGGTGCACGTCATCAATCTCACGACGGGCAGCGTGGCCGCGAACATTCCGCTCGCCGGCGGCGGGGAAGGGCTGTCGCTGAATGTCGATGGCTCGAAGCTGTACGTCGGCCTCGTCTTCAGTGGATCGGTGCAGGTGATCGATCGCGCCACGCGGGCCGTCTTGAAGACGATCAACACCGGCGGCCGGCCGCGCGAGATCGCGGTCGACGCGCCGCGGCAGCGCATGATCGTGGTGAACGAAGCGGGCTGGGTGGATTTCCTGCGTTAACGCGACGACGCGAACAGCGACGCGTACAGGTCGAGATAGCGCCGGGTCACGGCGTCCCAGCTGAACCGCTCGCGCAGCCGGCGCAGGCCGGCTGCGCCGAGCCGCTCCCCCAGCTCCGCGTCCCCGGCGATCCGCGCGATCGCCGCGGCCAATGCTCCGGCATCGGCGGGAGGTACCAGGATCCCCCCCTCGCCATCGACCACGATGTCGGGAATGCCGCCGACACGGCTGGCCACCACCGGCACTCGATGGCTCATCGCCTCGAGCAACACCACCCCCAGCCCTTCCGTGTCTCCGCGACTGTCGACGATGGCCGGGAGCACGAAGAGATCAGCGGTGGCATACGCACGCTCCAGCTCCTCCTCGGGGATCCGCCCGCGCACCTCGACACGACCGTCCAGTCCCATGGCCGCGACCTGGCGCTCCAGCGGCTCGCGTTCGGGCCCGTCGCCGACGATGACGAGACGCGCGTCCAGTCCCGGGGGCAGCGCGCGCAGGGCCTGCACGAGATACGAGACGCCCTTCCGCTCCACCAGCCGGCCCACGAACAGAATCGTGAACCGCCCGTCCCGCGTCTTGCTTGGGGCCGCGGCGCCCTCCGTGGGTTCTGCGATCGCGGTCGTGTAGGGGATGATCGTGACGGGCACGGGAGCAAGCTCACGCACCTCACGAGCCGTGTAGTCTGAGATCGCGATCACCTGGTCGGAGCGCCTCGCCGCCCAGGCGAGGAGTCGCCGCCAGGATCGCCGCCGCTTCGCCAGCTGCAGCTCGGCTCCATAGAAGGTGGTCACGAGCTTGGCGGGCCGAGCGCGTTGCGCTGCCCAGCCGAACAACGCGAGCGGCAGCGGCCAGTGGACGTGGATCACATCGTACTGCCGGCTCCTGCACAATCGCCACGCCGCCGCCATCCCGGCGATGACGAACGCGCCGGGCATCAGGCGGTAGAGCAGGGAACGCTTCATGCGATCGGGGGCGGCCTCGTCATGGGTGAGGCGTTCCCAGCGGCGGGGGAAATACCGGAACCGGTGCACCGGGATGCCATCGTACTGCTGATCCGCGAGACCGCGATACGACGACGTGAGCACTTCAACGTCGTGACCAGCGGCGCGTAGCCGCTTGAGCAGCACGACGAGCCAGGGCACGATCACATCGTCCCGCGACCGGGGAAACGCCGTTACGATGTGAAGGATGCGCATGGGGCTCTCGATCCAAGGTACGGCTTTCCCCGATTCTCGTGCCAGGGTATTTTTGACCGCGAACCAAGGAGAGGCACAGACACCAATGGCAGTCAAGATCGCAGTCTCTTCACCCGAGCTGCAGGAGTTCTACAGCCACCGCCACGACTGGCGCAATCCGGGCGAAGAGCGCATGCGGTTTCAGAAGCACATGAAGCTCGCGCAGGTCCCGCCGGGGAGCGCGGTCCTGGACATCGGATCCCGCAATGGCGATCTCCGGAAGTACCTGCCCAAAGACGTGAAATACCAGGGGTTGGACATCGCCCCTGAGTTTGCCGCCAAGGATATCCTGATCCACGACATCACCTCGGGATTGCCGTTTCCCGACAAGTCGTTCGACTATGTCTTCATGGTCGAGGTCCTCGAGCACACTCCCACGGCCTACTCGACGGCAGGTGAGATTCATCGCGTGCTCAAGCCCGGTGGCGTC
>Ga0335082_10002808_pt1 | contig 18828 bp, 17 predicted proteins | sample Lox_Sample_41_FD_206718 | JGI IMG/M metagenome (GOLD analysis project Ga0335082, IMG submission 206718) | Soil microbial communities from Loxahatchee National Wildlife Refuge, Florida, United States - Lox_Sample_4.1 | ecosystem: Environmental > Terrestrial > Soil > Wetlands | place: USA...
CGATACTTCCGGCTATGCGTGCCTTTACTCTGATGATTACCGGAATCATCTTGCGCGGCACGATCTTACAGGCGGGAATACGTTTGTCCCCGGCATTCTCCGTGATTTCTGGAACGGCGTGGATACCGCTGCACTCGCATTTTCCAGAGACCGCGCAACCTCAACGCTGCGGCGTGCTGCTGCAATCGATGTCGAGGCATACAAGGCGGGAGACTCTGTGATCGCAACAGTCCGTATCACCAACCTCACGGGCCACAAATTGCCGACCGGATATCCGGAAGGACGCAGAATGTGGATCGAACTGATCGCCAGAGATGTCAACGGAGATACCGTTTTCCACTCCGGGAAGTACTCTCAGGACTCCGCACAACTTCTTCAGGATCCGCAGCTCAAAGTTTATCAGGTTCTGCAGGGAATCAGCGATTCACTCTCCGCGCAATCGGGAGTTCCGGCAGGGATGTCGTTCCATTTCATACTCAACGACTCGACAATCTTCGACAACAGGATCCCGCCGAAGGGATTCACCAATGTTGCATTCGCACAACGCAATGCCTCTCCGGTTGGCGTGTCGTATCCGGACGGGCAGTACTGGGATGACACGCGTTTCACTCTTCCCTCTTCCGCAACATCGGTAACGGCAACACTGTATTACCAGACGATCAGCAGGGAGTACATTGCATTTCTTCTGAATGAAAACGCATCCAATACATTCGACTGGAATTCATGGGGTGCGAAGCTCTATTCCTCCTGGCAGAATCGGGGAAAATCGAATCCCGTTGCGATGGCTTCAGAAGACGCAACTGTCTCGATCACGGGAATTGCAGGCGGGCCAAAGACCATTCCGCTCACGACAGAGCTCCTCCAAAACTTTCCGAATCCCTTCAATCCGGTCACAACACTCACGTTCCGGCTCGCACATGCGGCTCATGTACAACTGGAGCTTTACGACATGCTGGGCCAAAAGGTGATGACGCTTCTGAACGATGATCGAGAGCCGGGTATTTTTCGAATTTCTCTGGATGGATCCAAACTTGCGAGCGGAATATATTTGTGTACATTTCAGGCAGGTACGGTTCACCAAACAAGAAAACTCGCAATCATCAAATAAATTCCGAAACGTTTTATGGCACTTTCGACACTACTCCTCAACAAACAAGACGGCTACGCCGTCGTTCAGTTCAACCGGCCCGACGTGCTTAACGCCCTTAACATGAAACTCATGGAAGAGCTTGTTGAGACGCTCGAGTCGCTCGATCACGACGATACGGTGAAGGCAATCATTCTCACGGGAAACGAAAAAGCGTTCGCCGCCGGCGCCGACATCAAGGAAATGGCCGATGCCTCGTCGGTCGACATGCTCATACGCGATCAGTTTGCCCGGTGGGATCGCATACGGAAGGTAAAGAAACCGATCATTGCCGCGGTCAGCGGTTTTGCCCTGGGAGGCGGGTGCGAACTCGCCATGTCGTGTGATCTCATCATTGCCTCCGAGACGGCAAAGTTTGGCCAGCCGGAAATCAACATCGGCGTCATGCCCGGAGCCGGAGGAACACAGCGGCTGACACGAGCCGTCGGAAAGGCCAAGGCGATGGAGATGATCCTGACAGGAAAGATGATCACGGCAGACGAAGCGCTCCGGTGGGGGCTCGTGACGAAAGTGGTACCGGTGGAAGCGTACCTCACGGAGGCGAAAGCCCTCGCTGCAGAAATCGCCGCCAAACCACCGGTTGCAGTCCGGCTCGCGAAGGAAGCTGTCTTGAAAGCATTCGACACGACCATTGAGGGCGGACTGGAGTTTGAAAGAAAGAATTTCTACCTCCTTTTCTCCAGTGACGATCAAAAGGAAGGGATGAAAGCGTTTGTCGAGAAACGAAAACCGACCTGGAAGGGAAAATGATGAGACGAAGATTCTTTCAATATGCACTCCTCGTCGCCGTCGGACTGGCAACATCATTGCTTTCTTACCCGGCAGCCGGCCAATCGCCGAGCTATCCGGATTTTGAAATCGTGGAGAGCATTCCAGAACAAACCTCGCTCGGCAACGCCGATATCCGCAAAGCGCACGAGGTCTGGTTGGAGATGATCAACCACGCGACGCGCACAATCGACTTCGAGGAATTTTACGTCTCAACGACCCCCGGCGAACCCCTCGAAGATATCATCCGCGCAGTTTTGGAAGCCGGAAAACGCGGCGTGAAGATCCGGTTCATCGCCGATTCCCGGATGTATCGCACATATCCCGAAACGGTGGACTCGCTTGGCAAGTCGGAAAATATCTCCGTTCGCGTCATCAACTACGGCAAACTCGCCGGCGGAGTTCAGCACTCGAAATATTTCATTGTGGATGGTGAGGAATCTTATGTGGGAAGTCAGAACTTCGACTGGCGCTCGCTGAAGGAGATCCATGAACTGGGGCTGCGCATCAAACACAAACAGACTGCCGAAATCTATGAGGACATTTTCAATCTCGACTGGGCGCTTGCGGAGAAGAATGATCCCGCACTCGTCGCGCCTCTCATGGTAACCAAGCACTATGATCTTCCGTTCAAAATTCCGGAAGGTGGAAACGATACGCTCACCTTCTTTCCGACGGCAAGCCCGAAAGGGTTCTTTCCCGATTCCACAATGTGGGACGAACGCAATATCGTCGCACTGATCAATGGTGCAACAACTGACATTTACTGCCAGTTTCTCACATATTCACCGATCACGCGGGATAAGGATCGATATTATCCCGTTCTCAACGAAGCGCTCAAACGTGCCGCCGCCCGCGGCGTTCATGTGCACATGATCGTTGCCGACTGGTCGAAAGATCATCCTCTGGTCGATTCACTCAAGAGTCTGGGACAATTTCAGAACATCGAAATAAAATTCAGCGTCATACCGGATTTGCCCGGCAAGTATATTCCTTTTGCCAGAGTGGAACACTGCAAGTATCTCGTCGTGGATAGGTCATCCTGCTGGATCGGAACTGCAAACTGGGAAAAGAGCTATTTCTATGCGACGAGGAATCTCGGCATTGTCGCTCACAATGAGAGGATCAGCTCCACACTGAAGAAGATTTTTCTGAAGGATTGGAACGGGCCATACACCGAACTTATCAAACCGGGAGTCGAATACACACCGCGACGTCACGGAGAGAACTGAAGAACACCCTCCGGGGTAGGCAAATTGTTTAGGGGAGAAGTCGCTTAGTCGAGCTTTTTCTTGAACCGCAGGATGCTCGCCCCAAGCACGCCCGCACCCATTCCCAGGAGCATCAGCGCCTGGAGCCAGAGATCACTGATTCCCACCCCCTTCAGAATTATCGACCGCACAATAACAAGGTAGTGGCGCATCGGGATTCCGATCGACACAAACTGAAGAAACGCCGGCATATTCTCAACCGGGAACGTGAATCCCGAGAGATACATCATCGGTTGAAGAATGAAGAACTGCCCGATCATCATCGCCTGCTGCTGCGTGCGCGTGATTGTCGAGACGAACAATCCAAGCCCGAGCGTTGTGAGAAGAAAGAATGTCGATAACCCGATGAGCAGCGGGACGCTTCCCTTGATGGGAATATCGAATCCGAACACCATGACCACCAGTACGATGGTTGCATTGATCACCGCGATCATCGTGAAGGGAATAAGCTTGCCGATGATCAGCTCGGAAGGACGAATCGGCGTGACCATGATTTGCTCAAGTGTGCCGATTTCCTTCTCCCGGACCACGGCCATCGATGTGAGGTTCATGGTGGTGACCAAGAGGAGCAGGACGAGCACACCCGGCACCATATAATTCCGGCTCTTGAGTTCCGGATTATACCATGCCCGCACCTGCGTGTTGATCGCCGCACCCACCATCCGTTGCGGGCCGCCGGACACTTCCGTGAGAATTCTGTTCGAATACTGCGCCACGATCTGCGAGGCATAGTTCAATCCGATGGCCGAAGTGTTTCCTTCACTCCCGTCCACAAGAAGTTGCACTGTGGCCTGCTCCCGTTTCAGCAGTTTGTTTCCAAAATTATGCGGGATGACCAACGCCATGCTCGCCTTGTTATCGTCGAGATACAATTGGACCGCATTATAATCGTCGGTAGCGTACTCGATGGTGAAATACCCCGAGGTGACAAACTTCTCGGCAAGTTGTCTGCTGTCCTCGGTCTTGTCGAGATCGCACAACACCATCGCAATGTTCTTGACGTCGACGGAAGCCGCGAACCCAAGAAGGGTCAGCTGCAAGACCGGTGCGACAAAGACGATCGGCAGGAGCTTTTTGTCTTTGAACAGCTGGCCGAATTCCTTCTTCAGGATCGCGAGGATTCGCTGTATGCTCATGGGATTATCCTACGGTCTTATGGAATCGCCTCACACTCACAAACAGCATGAATGAGATGAAGATGCACAGGTACACCGCCTGGTCCCAAAACGCCGACACCCCCACACCTTTCAGGATAATGCTCCGGAGGATCACGAGGTAGAATTTCGCCGGAGTGATGTTGGAAATTACCTGCAGCCACCACGGCATGCTTCGGATCGGGAACATAAATCCCGAGAGCATGATCGTCGGCAACATCGAGAAAAGTGAAGCAAGCTGGAACGCGACCTGCTGACTGTCCGAAATCGTCGATACATAGAGCCCGATCGAGAGAGCGGCGAGAACAAAGAGGAGCGTCGCAAAGAAGAGCAGAATCAGACTCCCTTTGATGACGACATCAAAGAGAAAGTATGCGGCTGTCAGAACGAGCGTGGCGGCAACAAGTGATATCAATGCGTACGGAATGGTTTTCCCGATAATAAGCTCCATCGGGGTAATGGGAGAGACATCGATCTGCTCGATGGTGTTCCGTTCCTTTTCCTTCACGATGGAAAGCGACGTCGCAATCACGCCCGTGATGGCGAGGATAAATCCCACCAGCCCCGGAACCAGAAATTTCGCACTTTTCAGTTCAGGATTGTACCAGATACGCGCCTGGAGCTGAACGGGAATGTAGTTTCCTTTGCCGATCTTCGCGAGACTGTTGAGGACTATCTTCTGGGAATACTGGAGTGCGACGACCTGCACATATCCGACAATGGTCGTTGCGGAATTCGCGTCCATTCCGTCGACGAGTACCTGGATATTCACGGGCTGATTTGACAGAACCTGATGGGAAAAATCGTGCGGGACGATGAGTGCGCATTTCACTGTTCCCTCATCGAGGAGTTTTGTCGCTTCCGAAGAAGATGAAAGCACTTCGACGTAATCGAAATATCCGGAGTTGATGTAGGAGTCGATGAATTCGCGGCTCGCAGCCGATTTTTCTTCATCATACACCGCCATCTTGATATGCTGCACATCCCAGTTCAACGCATACCCATTGAGAAGAAGGAGCAATGCTGGCACGAGTGTCAGAATGGCGAGAACGCGTTTATCCCGCCTGATCTGCCGAAATTCCTTCACGATGATTGGCTTCAACCGGCGCAGAATTTTCATGTGTCACGCCGCCTTCTTTGATTCCTGATCGAGCAGGTAAATGAAGACATCCTCAAGCGACGGACTTCTTCGCTCAATTTTGTTAAAACCGATGCCGTGTTGTTTCAACAAATTCGCCACCTGGACCTTTGCCACCTCTTCATCGGGAACACTCACATGGAGGAACGTTCCGAACACCGACGTTTCAAGCGCCCACGGCTCCTTCTCGATCAGTGACATCGCTTCAATGACTTTCGAGCACTGGACTTCGAGAATCGGCGTGGTGATGTAATTTTCCTTGAGCTCCTTCGGGCTTCCTCCGGCAATAATCTCTCCGGCATTGATCAGGATAATGTCGTTGCAGTATTCGGCCTCCTCCATGAAGTGTGTCGTCACCAGCACCGTCACACCTCCGGCGGAGAGCTCATAGATCAGCTCCCAGAATTTTCTCCGCATCACGGGGTCGACTCCGCTCGTCGGCTCGTCGAGAAAGACGATCTTCGGCTTATGCAGTACTGCACATCCGAGCGCAAGGCGCTGTTTCCATCCCCCGGACAGCGTGCCGGTGATGCTCTGCTCACGTCCGTGGAGATTGGCAATGTCGTAAACCCATTGTTTCCGCTCTTCGATCGCGCCATTGGTCATGCCGTACACCCTGCCATAAAAATTCACATTTTCCTCGACGGTCAGATCTTCGTAGAGCGAAAACTTCTGCGACATGTAGCCGATGACAGCTTTGATCTTTTCGGGTTCCTTGTTGATGTCGAATCCCCCGACATATGCCGTTCCCTCCGTTGACTGAAGCAGCCCGGATAACATCCGGATAGTGGTCGACTTCCCCGCCCCATTTGCTCCGAGGAAACCGAACACCTCACCCGGTTTCACTTCGAAATTGACATGATCGACGGCGGTAAAGTCGCCGAAGCGTTTCGTCAGGTTCCTCACTTCGATGACGGAACTCATTGTCGCAGATCCATTCCTCCGGAAAGAGTTTCACCCAGCGATCGCCTGAGCGTCGCCCGGGCGAGCTCCTGCTCGACAAGTGCACCGGTATAGTTGATCTTTGCCTGCAGCAGCGCTACGTTTACGTCGAGGAGATCCGTCGACGTCGCCAGCCCCGTCTTGTACTTGTCCCCCGTCGTCCGGACATTTTCTTCGGCCTGATCGACCCCGACTCTGGCAACGGAGATCTTCTCCTTTGCGCGGTTCACGGCAAGGAGATTCCGTCTCACTTCAAGAGAGATATTGTCTTTCATTTGAGCGTAAAGAATCTCATTTTGCGACAGAGCAGCTCTCGCCTGATCGACTTCTGCTGATGTTGCACCCCAGTTCCAGAGGTCAAATTGCACCTGGACGCCGACATCCCATGTCGACTTGAATTCATCGATGGTTGGCAGGTAGCGCACGTTCGGCCGGTTATAGTAATAATTGCCTGTGAGGAAGATCTGGGGAAAATAATTTCCCTGCGCCGCCGTCACGGACGCTTTTGATGCTTCCAGGCGCGACTGCATCGCCTGTACATCCGGCCTCGAGCTGAATGCCTGATTCAGTAAAACCGGGTATTGGCTGATGTCCCGGCCCATTGCCGTATCATCCGGCACAGATTCCAGCTTGATCTGCGTGTCGATCGGTTGGCCGATGACGTTGTTCAGATTCATCATTGCAACCTGGACGTCATTTTCGGCGTCGATTTGTGTCAGCTCGGCGTTGGAGAGCTGTACCTCGATCTTCAGGAGATCACTGCGCGTCGATAAACCCGCCTTCATAAGATTCTCCGTGTCTTTGTGATAGGTCTGGAGGCGGGTGACGTTTTCGCCGGTGACTTTCCTCGTTTCCAGAGTTTGGTAGAGGGACCAGTACGCCGACGTGACATTCAGGATGAGATCGGCTTCATCGTTTTTATAATCGGATTCTCCCGCTTTCGCCAGATACTCGGCCGCCCTCGCATTACTATGCAGTTTGAAGCCGGTGAAGATCGGCTGCTGGAGCGTAACGCGTGAAGAATAATTATCCAGAACGACGGGCGAAATGACAATTGGCTGTGGATTCCCGAATTCCCTTGCTGGAATTTCGAACGGAGGTACATCGCTGAGTCGCGTGTATCCTCCGGCTACTGTCAACGAGGGCAATTGTGCGGCAAATGCTTCGCCCGACTTCGCCGAGGCGGCGTCTACTTTTGTCCGGGATACGGAAAGCATCTTGCTTCGTTCCAGTCCGAGCTTGATTGCCTCTTCAAGCGTCAACGGTTGTGGGGCTTGTCCGAACAACGTTCCAGGCAGGAGCATCAATGCAACAATCCATTTCATAGCGATCCCTCGACATGTTCCGGGTGTGTAAGAAGTGAAACAAAGATATTTTCCAGTGAAGGTGGGATAACGCGCCAGTCGGAAATCTGTATGCCGTTCTTCTTCAGCATCGATTCGATCGGGGGCATATCCTTTGAAGAATTTCCGACAATGACATTTAAGCGGTCTCCAAATGCCTGTACCTCACGCGAAACGCCCCCCGGATTGTCCTTCAGGAGGAGGAATCCGTCACGGACGCGATCGCAGACAATTTCCACGACTTCCCCGGGCATGGTGTTCTTGAGATTCGCCGGCGTATCCATCTTCATGATATGTCCGTCGTTCATGAGCGCAACCCTCGAGCATCGTTCCGCCTCGTCGAGATAGGGCGTGCTCATGATGATGGTAATTCCCGTCTTGAGCAGGCTGGAAAGGACTTTCCAAAAATCTCTCCGGGAAACAGGATCGACCCCGGTTGTCGGCTCATCGAGAAGAATGATCTCGGGCGTATGAATGAGCGTGCAGGCAAGCGCGAGCTTCTGCTTCATGCCTCCTGAGAGCTTTTCCGCCAGGCGATTGCGGAACGGCGCGAGACGGGTAAATTCCAGCAACTCATTTCGGCGCTGCGAATAGTCGTACACGCCGTGAATTTCAGCAAAGAACTCGATGTTCTCGTCGATCGTGAGGTCACCGTAGAGACTGAACTTTTGTGAGAGATATCCGATCCGTTTTCTGACTTCCTCCGCCTGCGTCGACACATCGAACCCGGCAACACGCATCTCGCCAGAAGACGGGACAGTAATTCCGCAGAGCATGCGAATGAGCGTCGTCTTCCCCGCCCCGTCGGGACCGACAAGGGCAAACATCTCGCCTTTGCCGATTTCGAGAGAGACATTATCGACCGCCACAATCTTCTCTTTGCGAGGTCGGGACACAAATATCTTCGAGACGGATTTGACTTCAATAATATTCATGGCTCAGTGCGGGGTCGAGTACAAGTACGCATCAGCCGGCATCCCGGGCTTCAGGGTCTGGTCGGCATTCGGGATCTCAATTTTCACGCCAAACACGAGTTTCGTCCTGTCTTCTTTCGTCTGAATATTCTTCGGGGTGAATTCGGCAATCGAGGAGATATAGGTAACCGCTCCCTCGAACGGCTTCTTTGGAGCACCGTCGATATACACTTTTGCTTCCTGGCCAAGGTGAACTTTCGCAAGCTCCGTTTCATTCACATAAATGGTCAGCTTTACCTTGTCGAGATAAGTGAGACGAAGGAGATTAGCACCGACGGTGACGTACTCCCCGGGTTCAACCGCCCGCAGAGTGATCGTGCCGATAGAAGGTGCAAGCACGTGGGAATCGCGGATTTTCTTCTTCAGAAGATCGACCTGCGCCTCAGCGTTGTCGCGCTTCTCGCGGGCCGCATCGATTTCCTCCTTGCGAGACCCCTGCTTGAGTTTCTCATACGTTTGCTGCGTTGTGATGTACCTCGCATAGGCATCATCATACTGCTTTTGGGTGATTGTCTGCGAGGCGAGTAAATCCTTCATACGGAAATAATCGGTTTCCGCCGTCTTGAACTCCGCCTCGGCCTGAATGATGTCCTCCTTCCGGGAGCCTTCGACCGCGAGTCTGTATGATGCTTCGAACGACTCTGCATTTGCGACCGCCTGACGGAGCTCGATCTGATATTCTGCGTCGTCGATGATCACCAGCGTATCGCCGACAGCAACCCTGGCACCTTCGTCAACGCGGACTTCGCGTATCTTACCGGGAACTTCCGCACTGATGTCCACGTCGGTTCCTTCAATGGTACCCGACGCGGAAATATCCGCGCCATCACCGCCCGAGCATCCGATCACTAGCACCGTTGTCCAAAGCAAGAAGAGGTATTTCATTGCTACTCCGTATATTGGTGTTGTAAAATTTTTGTATGAAAAAGCTCGCGGGCTTTGTCGGTCAGAATACCGTCGAGATAAACCCGGAAAATCGTTTTCAGGGCTTCTTCGGTGGAGAATGAATACTCTGCGAGAGTTTCGGGATTCACGACTCCCTGAATCGAACTGAGGTACATCAGGATCACGACTTCTTTATTGATATCCGGGCGTATCAGGCCGAGCGCCATACCCTGGTCGATCATTTTCGCAAAATGCGTGTTGATATTTTTCGTCCGTACTTCTTCAATACGCTTCCAGAGCTCCGGACGGTGGCGACGCACATCGTCGAGAAACGTGCGGTTCACCCGGCAGGCCATATGGCCGAATGTATCCCACATGGCAGAGAGTTTGGAAATGAAGTCGTCGGAAGAGTCGAAGATGCGTTTGAGGGATCCGGTGATTTCGATGATCTGCCACTCGATCGCATGATCGAGGAGATCGTCTTTACTGGGGAACTGCTGATACATGGTTTTCTTGCTTATGCCGAGTTCCTGCGAAAGCTCATCCATGGTGACCTTTGAAAATCCCGATGAGAAGAATCGCCCCCGGGCATGCTCGATAATTCTTTCTCTCAGTGAATCGGTCATATTCCATTCCTATCAGTGATATTAAAAACTTTAATCGTATTAAGAGTTTCCATAATTACAACAAAAAAGCTGTTTACACAGCTATTATTCAATGATGGAAACTGTAAATACTTAATACGTATCCAATATACTAAATCATAACATATTTGTCAAGCGCGAGGCGAGTCTTAATTCAAGCCAGAAATGTGGCCTGTCTACTGGGATAGAGCATACATCAAATTGGCAAAAATGCAGACAACAAGCTGAATATACGCCTCTTTCCCGCTGGTAGTCTTGAGTTTCCATTCAGAAAATGACTTGCGGAAGATCCTCCTTGTGTCGACTTCGCCGATCTTTGTAAATCCGTGGAGCTGCATCGAGGCAGCCAGCATGCGTTCGTTGTTGGTCCGGACGAAGGTCACCTGCCGCTTGAAACCTCTCCGTTGTGCTTCCTTCAACGAATAACCGAGCAGGGCAAACCCAATTCCCTGCCCACGATACTTCTCATACAGATCGAGAGCGTAACATGTACCCGGCAGCATCTTAATGGTCAGCCCGGTATCCGGATCGGTATCCCCGCTCCCCGACAAAAAATCAATTCCGACAATTTCCGTTCCACTCCATGCGCTGAGACATATGAAACCGGCCTCAAGCCTTTTCTGAAAGAGTTTGACCATTTTCGATCTTCGATGCGGCGGCCAGAGATCGCCGAGCAGAGCCACATCATTTTTGTGGAGTTCTCTGAAGGTCAGGGCAGGTGAAATCTCTGTAACCATTGCTTCAGGAGTGAGCTCCTTCATGAGAATATAATGAGCTTCCCGGGCATAGAGTCGTTCAACGATATACGAAGCCGCCTGCGTACCGAGCCACCAGCCCCCGGGCAAAATCCCGCGGTACCGGAGTTCAGCTCTGGCCTTTTGGAAATACGAGCGGTTTGCCGCGTATTCGTTTGAGCGCCGGGTCGAGTTGCCCTCGGCAGGAGCAATCGAGTGGGGCTGGAGCTCGAGAATCAATTTTACAAAGTCCGCCGGCGAGAGTGCACCCCGATCCGTCCAGATCGAATCCGGAATTTCCACCTGAAAACTCTTCTCTACCGCTGCAACAAACTCGACAAGTGCAAGGGAATCGAGGCCAAGTCCCTGTGCCCCCATGGGCTCATCCATGGCGATTTCCCTCGTGCTGCCGCCGAGCACACAAAGGCGTAGTATCCGCAGAACTTCGTTTCGGACTTCTTCCCCTGTCACAACCGGATATCCTCCTTGCGGATGCGGATTTTTCCGCTCGGGCCACGCGGCAACTCGTCGCGAATTTCGATACGCCGGGGAATCTTGTGTTCCGCCAGGTGAAGATGACAATGCCTGAGCATTTCCTCTTCCGTCACGTTGCTCTTCAGCGTTACCACGGCGTACACCATCTCCTCGCCCAGCCCATCCTTGACTCCCAGAACGGCTGCCTCACGGACCGGGGAGTAGCGTTCGAGCACCCTCACGACTTCCTGCGGCGATACCTTGAGCCCGGCAACATTGATCCGGTCGTCGGCCCGACCATGGACGGAAAGAAATCCATCCTGATCAAGAGCTCCGATATCCCCCGTCCAATATCGACCGTTCCGGAACGGCGACTTTTCCGGCTGCCCGCCCATGATGTACGATCCGGCCATTGCCATACTCGAAACCACAATCTCTCCTTCAGTTCCCGGCGGCAGTTCGTTTCCTCCTTCGTCCAGAATGATGATGTGGACATTTTTCATGACAACACCGACTGATTCCGGTTTCTCCAGAACTCTTGACGGCATGTGCGTAGTAAGTGCACCGGTCTCCGACGATCCGTAATGCTGGCAGATAGGAACATGAAATCGTTGATGGAATCCTTCGATGACCGACATGGGCAAAGGCGCGGTGCACGAGAGCATGTATCTGATATGCGTCAGATCGGGAGTCGATGGCACATAGGTATCGGTCAGAGTTCGGTACATCATCGGCACGCCGAGCACAACGGTGGAATCCTTTGCCGCGATGTCCTTCAGGAGTTTCCGCGGGACGAAGGAATTCGAGACGACAAGCGGGGTGCCGGCATAGAACATTGCCATGACACCCAGGTCGAATCCGTAAGAATGATAGAGCGGAACCGGCACGATGATGCGGTCACGGTCGGTCAGCCCCAGCGAGGTGACGATCGTCTCGCTCTCCGCGAGCAGATTATCAAATGTGAGCGGAATTGCTTTGAGTGTTCCCGTCGAGCCGGAGCTGAATTTTATAATCGCCGTATCCGAAGGAACCGGCGAATCCAGTTCATCGCGCAGCTTCAGAAGCACAAGGTCTGTCTTTGGCAGCCGGGTTCGGATTGCTACGGATTCCAGGATCTGGAAGGCGTCTTCGCAGACGTGCGCGTACGACGCTGTGGTGAGGACATACCGGGGATGGAGACCGTTGGAGATCATGCGGAGCTCGTCCACGGCAAATTTCGGAGAGGTAAGTGCAACGGGAGACGACATCCTGCACAGAGAGAGAAATGCCGGGACGAAGGCGACAGAATTCTGAAGTGCACAGCAGACGGTGTTTCCCTCGTTTACGCCGGCTTCGCGCAGGGAGACAGTAATCCCCTCAACCGCGGCACCAAGTTCTCCCGGCGTCAGGATACCCTCTTCCGTGACTATCAACGGCGAATTCGAGAATGCACCCAATCGTCTCTGCGCAAACTTCCACAGCGCATCCGACATGACCTCCTCCTTGAATGAACGAGAATTCCCCGGCAACTTGATATGCCGGGATGAAATTACCAAAACACCCTGCTTTTGCTACCTGAGTATCGCGACGACTTCCTGCTGTCGCGGCTCTCCCGGGATCACCACCTCGTGATTCTTTGAGATGTACACATTGATCTCGCTGCGAATGCCAAAGTCACCGAGGAAATAAATCCCCGGCTCAACGGAAAACGAAGTTTCCGGAATAATCGTCCGCTCGTCTTTCGTCTCGAGATTGTCCATGTTTGCACCGCTTCCGTGGAGATCTTCCGTGATGGAATGTCCGGTACGATGGATAAAATACTCTCCGAATCCGGCATCGGCAATCACCTTCCGCGCTGCGTCGTCAACATCACAGCCGCGCACAGATTTGCCGGCCGCAAACGACTTCTTCAGCAGGTCGACCGCTGCGTCTCTGGCATTTTTCACAACAGTAAAAATCTTCGTGTATTTCTCCGGCACAGATTTTCCCAGATATCCGACCCACGTGATATCATTATACGTCGAGCCGTCTTTTTTCTTTTTCGACCAGAGATCGATGAGCACAAAATCTCCCTCATGCAGTTCCGAGTGAACCTCTTTCGTGGGCTCGTAGTGAGGGTTTCCGCTGTTGGCGTTCACGGAACAATTCGGCGCTTCGTCGGTAAACAATCCGTTCTTCTCGAAAAGTTTCAGCATGAACTGCTGAACATCATACTCGGTAAGTTTCTTCTTTCCGGCGACATGTTCCTTCATGTATCCGAACGTCGAATCGACAATACCTCTCATGATCTTCGCCGTTTCGATATTGTCGCGGTACGCTTCTTCCGTCCAGCGTGATTCGAAATATTGTGCAAGATCCATCGAAGAGACCACGTTCACACCGGTCTTCTTCACCGTCTCGACCGTGCCCGCATCAACTTTCGAGATATACGGAATCGCATTGCCGGGAGAATATTCCATGGCAACCGTTTTCATTCCCGAAAGAATTTCCTTCAACCCTTTTTCCAACGACTGCCAGCTCAGAAAAATGGTCTTTTCGCCCGGGAGATGATCCAGGTTCCATCGTTCGATACTGTGGACAAGCTTCCTCGGTTCTCCCTGTGCCGGAATGAGATAGAAGAACCGACGGGTATTGAGAATGTGTTTCGGAAACGAAAGAATTCTCTGCGCAAATTCATTTCGTTTCCAGAAATCGTAAAAAAGCCAGCCGTCGATCCGTTGATCGCGCAAGGCCGATTGTATTGCATCGATCCTGCTCTTCATTGCAGGTGCAATTGACTCATTTGCCATAGGGTATTGTTAAGTTTCCGAGGTAAGGTACTTTAAAAATATAACGATGAACGGCGGAAAATGCAAGGAAATTATCCGTTTATGGTCTTCATGCCCCCTTCGGGATAGCGGTTACCGGCGGTGATCCCCAATGGAAACGCGCGGTCAAGGGCTTCCACCTCTGTTCTGGTCAGCTCCACTTCTACTGCTTTCACATTTTCCTCCAGATAACTTCTGTGTTTTGTGCCCGGAATCGGCACAATATCGGCTCCCCTGGCAAGGACCCAGGCGATTGCAAGCTGCGCAGGAGTACATTTCTTCTTACCTGCGAGCTCTTCCACCGTGTGCAGAAGTGCTTGATTTTTCACCAGAGCGTTGTCCTGAAACCGGGGGTGATTTTTCCGATAATCTCCTTCCGCAAAGTCGCCCGGGGCTCTGAAACGGCCCGCGAGAAAGCCGCGGCCGACCGGACTATAGGCCACAAATCCGATCCCGAGTTCGCGGCAGAGAGCAAGAATCTCATTCTCCGGATCACGAGTCCAGAGCGAATATTCGGTCTGCAGCGCGGTGATGGCATGCACCTTGTGGGCACGTCGAATCGTTCCCGGAGCTGCTTCGGAAAGACCGAGATAACGCACCTTGCCCTCTTTGAGAAGCTCTGCCATGGCTCCCACCGTTTCTTCAATCGGTGTTTTGGGATCGACCCGGTGCTGATAGTAGAGATCGATGCGATCCACATTCAGGCGTTTCAAGCTTGCATCACATGCCGACCGGACGTATTCGGGCCGGCCGTTGATGCCGAGAAATTCTCCGTTCTTGCCGCGGACATTGCCGAACTTTGTTGCCAGGAAAACCCTTTCCCGCTTTCCCTTAATCGCCTTTCCGACAAGCTCCTCGTTGTGTCCGTAACCGTACATATCCGCAGTATCGAGGAACGTGATTCCCAGATCGAGCGAGCGGTGAATTGTTGCTATTGATTCCTCATCATTCCGCGGTCCATAAAATTCCGACATCCCCATGCAACCCAACCCCATTGCGGACACCGAGGGTCCCTTCTTTCCAAGTGTTCTTGTTTTCATACGGCTCTCAACCAATAATGATTATGCTGGATTCACTTCAGGTACGCACGAAAGAAATCCACTACGAGTCCCCACGACAACATCGCTGCCGTGGAGTTGTAGCTTGCCTTCATGTCACAGAAATATCCATGATCGGCGTCAGAGATTTCGACATTGACATATTTCCTGTTTGATGCTCGAAGAGTGTCTGTGACTTTTCGAATGTCATCCGGTGGGATGTGTTTATCGAGCCCTCCCCAGAACATCATCATGGGTGCCTGAAGACGGGGAGCGCGGTCGAGAAGTCCGGCAACGATCCCGCCGCCGTAAAACGATGCCGCGGCTTTCAGCGACACAATGCTGTTTGCGAGAAACGAGACCCTTCCTCCCATGCAAAAACCGATCGAGACGATCGAGCCGTTGCAATGAGACCGGAGCCAGTCGTACGATGCGCGAATGTCCGCTTCCATCGATTCATTTTTCAACGCACCGACATGCGGGCGAACCGTCTCGAAGTCGGTATAACTTCCCTCGAATCCCGGTGCAGTCCGGTGGAAAAGCTCCGGAGCGATCGCAACAAATCCCTCGCGCGCAAACCGGTCTGTCACATCCTTGATGTGTGCGTTCACTCCAAATGCTTCCTGGAACACCATGACGCCGGGCCTGGAAGTGTCATCATCCGGCCTGGACACATACGCCGACATCCTTGTACCATCACGGACATTCAGTTCAATTCGCTCTCGCTGCATCCTCTTCCCTCACAATTCTCCTGTTGATGATTTTCAGATCCTCTTCCCGAGTATGATTTTTGCGATCAGGTGATCAGTTGTCGGTGTCACGCCGAATCCGATTCCCGCATTAAACTCAAAATCGGGTGAGAGATTCAGGTCGAGCGATGGAAAAATCTGCTGCTGCTGATCATTTGCCGGATCGAAATTCCCGATCGGGCCGAGCGAGCCGTAATATTCTACCCCGAGCGTTACGACCGGCGTGACATCATAACTTATTTTCACGTTGGGAGAAAAATTGAGCGGTTTTTTCTCATTCAGCCCGTGAAACGAATAATCAAACGTGGGATTAATCGAGACGTACAAACCTGCCATCTGTTTGTCGATAATCGGCCGGATTTCAGCGGTCCAATCGTCTTCCGAAAACTCGCTCCGCTGATATCCGACTTCCGTCGAGAGACTCACTCCCACAGGGAGCTGCCACTCTTCGGGGGCCCGAACTCGTGGACGGATATGGCTTCCGACATACTGCCATCCGTTCCCTGAACGGGCGCTGGTAAAGAAATAGAATCCCGTTTCGAACACCGGTGTGAATCCGTGTGTGATCTCAACTGTTTCGTGAAACGCAGACGCAGTCGGCAGAACGCCGTTCTCGATATCCTTGCGTCCATCCGCTGTAAAGTTGCTGTGAAGTTCTAGCATTGTGCGATCGGCAGGCACAGTTTCAGACCCGTAGACCTGGATTTCGTAGTTGTCCTGACCGAGAGCAACAACGCAGCAACCTATCCACGCCGTTGACAAATAAAGAACAATTCTACGAATCAATGAAGTTCCGGAGGATTGATGGATGCAATGTGGTAAGGGAAATGTACAAAGAGTGAGGGAGAGTCACAAGTGAAGCAGCAGGAAGTCAAAAGGAAAAAGTCAAAAATAGAAATGGCTCAGGGGATATAGGATTCCCGAATTGAAAATTCGGACTCAGAAATTCGATGAGACCCTCTGACTACCGGACGGCCCTGATCGTCCAGAAATCATCCGACAGATTTTCATCCAGAAGGTAGGCGTACGGCATCGTAAAATAGCCTTTCAGTCCCCATCCCGTGCCCCAGGAATTTCGGACGATAAACCACTGGTTGATGTCGTCATAGCCGACTGCCAGCACGGCGTGACCGCCTTCGAGCTGTTCGTTCGGCGACGGCATCGGTGCGTGCCCGGTTTTCGCTACAACGTTGCTCATGAAGCTCTCATACACCGAGAATCCGAAGACGAACGGATACCCGGAAGAGAGGCATCCCTTCATCTGGTTCACGTTCCGGACCACGCGCTGATAGAGAATTGCCTTGTGGTGAACGGCATTCTTATAGCATCGGGTCGACGGCTTCACGTCGAACCTCTCGATGTCATATGGCCACATCCGTTCGGGACAATCACCCTGTTTTCCCATGCTTTTGATTCCGTCGCGGATCTGCGCGCCGCTGTCGGAATCGACGGTTCCCTCCATCACGCGTTCGTTATAATAGATGAACAGGCGCGACGGCAGGAAGAACCTTCTGATCTTCTGTTTCATCTGGTCGAACTCGACTGCTGCGGCAACGGCATTCGCGGTGCAGCTTCCCAGTTGTCCCTGATCATAGACCGGCGGACACTTCGTCCGAAGGTCGGCCTTCGCCGGAAGCTTTGCCTGGTATTCTATCGGCGCAGCATAGATGTGATCGCGATGGTCGGGAATATCCGGCACCCAGCCAAAGCGATTCTTCTGTTCCTGTTTCATGAATTCTCTCCCGGAAATGAAGTGAAACCTTTTTCAAACAATAATCTTCAGCGGAAACCGGTAAATCGTATTCCCGTTCTGATCTGGCGAGCTCTCTGCATCCTTCTTTTGCAGCGGGGGTTTGGGAAAGTACTCCGTCGGGGAGACGTGATTCACTCTCACCTGATATTTGTCAGCTTCCAGATCTATAGCAGCATCCCGTACGCCGTTATCCATGAAATACCCGCGCGAGTCGGTTTTATAAAAGGAAGTGATAACTCCCTCGCAGCGAATTTCCACGACCGCCTGCGACAGCGGCTCATCTTCCTGATTGACCACCTGTCCCTGCAGTGAATAGATAATCGCCATATCAAGAGTTCAGTTTGTTTGGAAATCGTATTGGAATTGACCGGGCGTGAATTCGTGTTTCGCTAATTCGGAATCATCTTTACCGATGAGGCGAATAGCCGATACGCCGCTCACCGGAACGCTTACGGAATACCAGCCAAACGGATCGATGTTTGTTCGTATCGGATGAAAGCCGTTGGAATACTCGATGGTGATTTCGCGAGCACCCCCCTTTTCGGTTGCAACGTGACCGAACAGCACCACCGCATTTGAATCGTAAATAATATCTGCGGGGTTAATCTCTTCGGAATGATACGCTATCGGACGGTCTACGGAGATTATGGTGAATGATCGGTCCGTTTTATTCCCAAATGAAAGCCCGGCATTTACTGCACGCATTTCAGAATCGAGTTTCGACTCACCGCCAAAACCGGATTTGTAGACTACTTCCACAAAGAGCGAGTCGATACGTGCAATTTCTGTGATGATCGTTCCAGCAGAGTGGAATCCTGGTCCCGCACGAGGCAAATGGATGAGATAGCCGGTTGGAAATGAAACGATGCCGATTCCCTTCGCCCGGATGTTTATCGTGTCAATATCCGCATAATCGAGTCCGCCGGAAATGACTGACTTCACCCGGACAGAAAGATTTGCAATCTCTTCGGTCCTCAACGAAAATTTCGCTTCGCTCGCCACTTCTTTCGGGATGGAGACGGATCCTGT
>Ga0335082_10002809_pt1 | contig 18826 bp, 14 predicted proteins | sample Lox_Sample_41_FD_206718 | JGI IMG/M metagenome (GOLD analysis project Ga0335082, IMG submission 206718) | Soil microbial communities from Loxahatchee National Wildlife Refuge, Florida, United States - Lox_Sample_4.1 | ecosystem: Environmental > Terrestrial > Soil > Wetlands | place: USA...
ATGTCTCGGGGCGCCCCGTCAAGCGGTACGCCACCGTTCACGACGGCTAGCGACTTGGTGTCGATGATCGAGATGCTCTTCGACAAAGCGTTGGCGACATAGGCGCGCGCAGCGGGTGTCGGTGTTGGGGTTGGTGTGGGTGGCGGCACCACGTTCAGGCGGAAGTGGCCAGTAGAACCACTGCCTCCGCCATCGACAACGATGTAGTAGGTCGAGTTCGAGAAGACGAATGGGGTGATGCGCGACGCTTGGAAGATGTTGTTTCCATCAAAGCATGCGTCGTTATTGCACCCCTGCGCGGAGGACCCGCAGGACTGGCCGAGGTACAATGCGGTGTCGAAATCGGTGCCGGTTCCGCACGTGCTGATGTCAGCGATGCCTGTCGACTGCGGGGTCCACTTGAAGACCTGTTCATGCGATGATCCGCCACCGCAGCTTCCGGCCGTAGTGCTCGTCGCTCCAGTGACCGTCCCAAAGAATGGTCCACCCTCCGACGGAATCGTGATGGCAGTGTCGCAGCTCTGGGGTGGAGAAACGGAGAGGAAGAACGCCCCGCTCGATCCAATGTCGTAGCCGTCGACAACGATGAAGTAGGTGTGCCCTGCGATGACGAAGGGCGAGATTGCTGCCTCGCTGCCGTTGCTGTCGTCGTTGCAGCCCCCGGTGACCTCGGCGCCACTCACGCAAGCATCGCTGCGCATGTAAAGCACCGTGTCGAAGCTGCTCGCGACCGTATTGATCTTGGCGATGCCGGTCACGTCCGGCGTCCACTGAAATACCTGTTCGGGCGAGCCGCTGGTGGGAGCGCAGCTTCCCGAGAGTGTGCTGCCCACACCGAGAGTCATTCCCGAGAGGAACCCACCGGCCGCCGGAACCACCACCGCATCGTTGCACGCGGCGCCTGGGGTCGCATCTTCCCAGTAGAAGCCGAGATCAACGTGGCTGACATCTTTATTCACCATATTGGCGCCGATGTTGGCGTGTGATCGGTCGAATACTGTGGGGCATGACGGTCCGGGGGAGGGGAAGTCCAGATCGGTGGCTTGCACGCTGACGCTTATCGTGAGGCTACCGCTACCAATCTTGAAGAGCGCACCAATATCGCCGTTGGCGGAACTGTTTGCAGGGGTTCCCCCAGTGGAAACAACGGACGCTGTTCCAGATGTGGCGGTCAGAATCAACGTAGTACTCACGGCGCGGGTCACTCCCAGGATGTTGTTCGTTGCCGAAGTCGTACCAGTGTAGACTATCGAGTTGGCCGTTGTGCCCGAGAGGTGGAACACTGCTGGTGAGCCTGCCGTAGGGCCGCTCAAGCCAGTCTCGGTATCGCCTTGAACGAACTGGTCGACACGCAACCCGAAATAGAGATTCGCCACGGCGCTCATATCGAAGCCTGTGCATGTCACTGTCGCCCCGCCGACGGTGACACTCGGTGTCCCTGTGACCATGCAGCTACCACCGCCCGGTGCGGAGTAACTCGGTCCGCCGCTAATGGTAAGCGCCGCGGCGCGACTCGCGACCACGAATGATGCGAGAACCGCGCAGAGAACCACCGAAACGAACACTTCGATACGTCTGGAGAACTGCGTGCGGGTGCCGTACGCCCGTGACGCCGCGGTGTGTTCGCGGTGCGGCGGATGGAACGGCGCGCTTGCTCCCCTCAGTTCGTGCATATTCTCAACTCGGGCTAGAGGTAGATCTCCGCACCAACGGTACCCACCGCATCAGGCCGGAAGCCCTCGCCGTTCAGCGGAACATCAACGGCACCGCTAAGCACGAAGGTCTTGGTTATCGCGATCTTGATGCCGCCGAGGAAATCGACGAAGGTGTTGCCGAGGGTATTGTTGCCCGTGGTCTGGAAGCTGGCGATCAGCTGACCGTTGTTGTCGACCGTATCAATGTGTTGCGGCGTCCACGTGATCCCCTCATTGAAGCGTGACCCACCGATCCCGACGTCCACCGTCACGGGTCGCTTGAGAGCCACGAATGGCAGCGATGCTCCAGTGTTCCACCCCAACCGGCGCAGCGCGTTCTCACTGAAGTCGTAGTCGTACCCCACATCGGCGTGCAGGCGCACATGCTCGTGCGCGACGATCTGCCCGACGATGCGTGGCGAAACGGCGGCGCTGTCCGATCCTGCGAACTCCGCTTGATCGGGACTAGGAAAGAAAAACTCGGGCGCGAACGCGAGCTGCACATGCGGCGTCGAATAGAACTTGAACTTGCCACCGGCACTGATTCGCCCAAGACCGAAATTGGTGCCGTCGTTGAACTGAACCTTCCCGCCGGGAACGCTGATGCTCGAAAAGCTCCGCCTTGCCGTCGTCAACACCCCCAGGTGAATTGCCGGATCGAGCAAGTCGCAGAATGCTGGGACGACTCTGTCCGACGTTGGATCATTGGTGATGAAGACCTCGGATGCATGCGTGTCGGTCAAGACCAGCGGAATATTCACGCTCGCATCCAGACCGGCGGCGATTCCGTACGTCGCCGAGAGGTTGAACAGCGTGACGTCAGCGGAAGCATCGAGACCGAAGCGGGTGCAGTAGCCACGCGGGTTCTCGAATCCCGGCCCGGTCACGGTGTAGTCAATCGGACCCAACGCCCGGGCTGCCTCGAAGTAGGACATCGCAAACCGGAGGTTGAGAACGCCAGGCGCGACCGTTTGGGGCGAGCGGAACGCCGTTGGCCCCATCTGTTCACTCTTATGGTAGGTATCGAGCTTCGCGTCATACTCGTAGCTGAATGATTGACCAGATGTCGGAGGCAGGGAGGCAATCCCTTGTTCGACTGCTAAGACGATCATGCGCTGAGCGGCGTCCGCGCGGCTTTGCACGCCAAATGGATTTGAAGACTGACCGGCCGCCGGGGTTCTCAACGCAAGCACACACAGTGTGCCGCACGCTAGCCATGCCAGGGCTGCTGTCTGGCGGCTAGGTCGTACATCCTTACGAGCATGCCCGATTGTTTTCCGTCTGCGATCTCGACTCACAATGATATGCGGCCCCTTGCATCAGGTCGAAACAGGCGTGCCCTATACGCCACGGGCAAAGCTCCGGTCAAGATCTCTACGCGCGTCCTTTTGCCGGCCAAGCATATTGCGCACTGGCGCGCCGCCAGATGGGCTTGCGAGCGCAATCGTGCAAGAAGGGGCTCGGTGGGATCGCAAATGCCGAATGGTGGCGTAGGACAACGCGGGCAACGGGAGTACTACGAGCGGCTGCAGTCATTTCGTGGCTTCGGGGTGCTCATGGTGGCCTTCTATCACTGCCAGGGCATCATTGGCGGTGAGCTGCCCATGCATCCGGTACCGGAGCGTCACGTCGGCATGGTGCAGGTCGCCGGCCACTACCTCGCCCTCTGTGTGCTCAACGGGCACGCCGCGCTCATGGCGTTCTTCGTGCTCAGCGGCTTCGTGTTGACCTTGTCACTGCGCCGCGGCCCGCAAGGCGCCGTGCCCGCGAGCCTGGCGTTCGTCGGCGGACGGATCTTCCGGATCATGCCGGCCAACGCGGTGGCCGTATTGGTGGCGGTCGGCATCGCAACCATCGCCGGGGCGGCGCCGCAAGCAAAGGTGCCGCCGCCGTGGGAGTGGTCGCACATCTTCGCCAACGCAACACTGGTTCAGACGACCATCAATCCGGTGGCGTGGAGCCTGGTGGTCGAGCTGCTGGCCGCGCCCTGTATCGTCGGCATGTATCTGGTGACCCGCCGCTCCGGCCCGCTGCCGCTGACGGTTGCCGCCGCGGTCGCGCTGGTACTGTCGTTTGCCCCGGGGTGGCTCGGCTATCGGCCGCTCAGTCGCAACCTGTTCGCCTGCTTCGCCGGCATGCTGGTGGCCGAGATGGGACCGCGCGCGGCCGGTGGCATGACGCGTCGGCAGGCCGCCGTTGCCTTCCTGTTCGCGCTGGCCTTGTGGTTCCCCAGCCGGGCCCTTCTTGGTCGCTGGTCGCACTTCGCGTCGGTGGCGGAAGTCTTTGCGGCGGCGACCATGATGGCGTTGCTCGTCTACGGTCCACAGCTGTCGTCGTATCGAGTGTTCGCGTTCCGCCCGATCCTGTGGCTCGGCGAGATTTCGTTCAGCCTGTATCTCTATCACTACATGCTGATGGCGCTGTTCACCTTTCCGGCGGATGGTCGGATGTTCGCCTGGCTGGGCGGGTGGGCGCCGCTTGGCGCGCTGGTGGTTGCCTGGGTCGTGACCGTGGCGCTCACCGTACCAATCGCGGCGCTGGCATACGCGGCGGTGGAGCGGACGGGTATAGCAGTGGGCCGAATGGTTACCCGGCGCTGGAGTGCGGGGAAGGTGGCTCCGTTCGTCACGCGGGACACATAAACGCAGAACGCGGCTGAACCGCTGCCCTGGCCGATAGTGAACTTGATGTCCAGGTTTATTCGTAGATCTACGGAGACCTGCGGGGCGATCGCATATTCATGACGTTGGTTACGTTACTTCACGTGCGGCAAGCGGAGCCGCAACGGTTCCCCGCTGAATTGAACCTGGCGCAGTCGCGCGCCCGGACGATGAATCGTCCGGCTGAGAACAGGCGCCCGCTAAAGCGGGCGCGTCCTCATTTTGAGTCCGCCTACGCCAGGCTTGATCACACGCACCGCGCTGTCGCCGGTTCCTTCGTTGGTGGTTGTCTCGCATATGCGTCGGGCACGCTGCGTGCTCACCGATTCCCCGCGGACGTTGCCCAATGCTTTACTGGAGGCTGCACTATCACCTCGTGTGGACGACTTTGGAGCGCACACCTTGGCTCGACGAGCAGATGCACTTGCAGGTCTGTCGGAGCGTTGTGGCGCGGGCCAATCGGCTCGGCGTCATCGTCCACCAGATTGGTGGCATTGAAGACCATGTGCACGTTGTGGCGTCGGTGCCTCCAAGCCTGACGGTTGCGGCCTGCGTTGGGCAACTCAAAGGTGCGAGCTCGCACACAGCCAACGAGGCGTTGGGGATGGCTTCAGCATTTCGCTGGGAATCCGGCTACGGCGCAGTGAGTCTCGGAGAACGCTCGCTGCCGAACGTGATCGCTTACGTGGGCGATCAGCGCCGCCACCATGCTGGCGGTGCCCTCATCGCGTTCTACGAACGCACCAACGTCGATGCGCCGCCGGCGATGTCAACCGATCCATCAAAGCAACAGCGCCCCGTTTGACGGGGCGCCCGCTGTCAGCCGGACGATTCATCGTCCGGGCACTGTCTGTCACCGCTAAACGAGTGCCAGACGACTGAGAGGGGAGTCGGCGAACACCGCGCAGCGGTGCCGCAGCTGTCTCAACAGCCCTTGAACTCCGCACACACCCGGGTACCCGCGCCGGGCGCTGACTCGATGCGCAGCTGCCCGCCCAGGAGCGCGGCTCGCTCACGCATACCGGAGAGGCCGCTCGTCGCGCCGGCGGCCAGCTCGGTCGCGGCGTCGAAGCCTTTGCCTTGATCGGCGATCACGACGCTCAGGATATGGTCGCTGGCCGCGGCGTGCACCTGGGCGCGGCGGACACCGGCGTGGCGCGCCACGTTGGTGAGGGCCTCCTGCACGATGCGATACGCGGCCGTCTCCACCTCCTGCGGAAACCGCTGATCCAAGCCGTTGTGTTGGAAGTCGATGTCGATGTGCGTTTGCCGAGACACACGCTCGAAGAGCCACAGGAGTGCGGGGAGCAGGCCGAGATCATCCAACATCGCCGGCCGCAGGTCGAGGGACAACTCCCTGACGCGGGTGATCAGGTCACTCACCAGCTTGTGGACTTCCACGAGCGGCGCCATCTGGCTGGTCGGCGGCGAGCGCTCGAGTTGATCGAGAATCAGATTGATGCCGGTCAAGTGCTGGCCGATCTCATCATGCAGCTCTCGCGCGACGCGCCGGCGCTCGGTCTCTTGTACCTGCAACAGCCGCCGCGACAGCACCGCAAGCCGTTCCTGCCCGGCACTCACCTGTTCGAACAGGCGGGCCTTTTCCACGGCAATCGCCACCGCGGCGGTGACTTGGGTGAGCGTCCCGATCTCGCCGCTCCGGCAACCATCCACCTCCCGCCAGAACAAGTTCAGGACGCCGACCACGTCGCTGCCGGCACACAGAGGCAGACAGACGACCGAACGAAACCCAATCGCGTAAATCACCTGGACGATCGGGTAGTGCAACTCGGTGGCCAGGTCGTGCACCACGTGCGGCCTCCCGGCCAATGCATCGGTGAGGGCCGGGAGCTCTGTGGCGCGCAGACGCGAGTCCGGAGTCGCCCCAAGTCCCCATGGGGCATCGATGGCGACGAACGAGAGCCACTCGCGGCGCTCGTCAAACAGATACAGGCTGGCGGCCGCGCAACCGGCCAACTCGCGGAGTCCGGTGCACACCTCGGGGAACGCCGCGGTCACATCGAGATGCGTGTTGATGGCGCGCAGGATGCCGTTGATGGTCGTCGTCTCGCGTTCATGACGTTGCCGCAACTGCTCGGCTTGCTGACGGTCGGTGATGTCCTCCGAGATGCCCAGGAGGTAGGCCGGCTCGCCGCTGTCGTCGAGGAGCGGGATCTTCTTGGTGTGCAGTATCCGCTTGCCGTGTTGCCCGGTTTCGATCGGTTCCTCGGGAATGTCGAGCAGGGTCTTGCTGTGCAGCACGGCGCGGTCCTTCTCGGTGAAGAAGTCGGCCTCCTCCTTCGGAAAAAAGTCGTAATCGTTCTTGCCGATGAGGTCGGCGCGTCGGTACCCGAGGAGCGCTTCGGCCGCCCGGTTGAACAGGACGAACGACAGGCTCTTGGCATCCTTCACGAAGACCATGTTCGGGATGTTCTCCACGATCGAATCGAGGAACACCTTGGTGCGCAGGAGTTGCTCCTGCAGTCGCTTGCGCTCGGTGATGTCGTAATGGACGGAGACCCAAACGGTGCCGAACTCGCGGTGCGTGAACGTGGAGACGCTCGCATGGCACCAGAACGGCGTGCCGTCCTTCTTTCGATTGTAGACCTCGCCTTCCCATCGCGCGCCGGCGTTCAGCGCCTCGACAATCTGTTGGGCGGTCTCTTGCGGGCTCTTGTCGGTGGGGGCGTTGACGATGGAGACATGCTGCCCCAGCAGCTCACCGGACGGGTAACCGAACATCTCGTCGAACCTTGGGTTGGTGAACACGATTACGCCGTCGTGGGCTCGGATGAGAACCACGCCCTCGTTGACGTGGCCGAGAATTTCGCTGCTGAGGCGGAGGGCTTCCTCGGTGCGGCGATGCGTGCGGCGCAACTCGCGTTCGCGCAGTTCCCGTTCGACCGTGGGGCAGAGTCGAGACAGCCGATGCTTGCTGACGAAATCCTGCGCGCCGGTCCTCATGGCGGTGACCGCGAACTCTTCGCCGATCTGCCCGGATATGACGATGATGGGCGCGTCCACGTGGTGCTCGCGCAGGAGTTGGAGCGCGGCGGGGCCGCTCAACGCCGGCATCGCCCAGGCGCAGGTGATGAGGTCCCACGGATGGCGCTGCAGCGCCGCACGCAATGCCGGCAGGGTGTCGACGCGCTCCCATACGGGCTCGTAGCCGCCCTGTTGCAGCTCGCGCAGGATGAGCCGGACGTCCTCCTCCGCATGGTCGATCAGGAGAACGTGCAAGGCGCTCATCGTGGAATCCGTGCTGCCAGGCGACTCGCGTAGCAGACGATCACGATGAGCTCAAACGGTTGGCGGGTGCCGCTGCGGAGGGGTGGCGCGAGCGCCGCAAGCGGAGGAGTTGGTCACTGCGAGTGGAGACCAGATGCGGCGCGCGCAGCAGACGCGCCGGCACGTGTGGACGCAGCCGTTGATGGTGCACTGATCGCCGCTGCACGCATTTCCCGCCCTCGCAATCCGTGTCAGATACACCAGGAAGGCCAGTGCAGTCGCCCATGAGAGCCGGGTCTCCTGCCCCGCTTGTTGCCTGACTGCCGGATGAAGTAAGTACGCGCACTGCACCGCAGTGTCGTATGGCGAAGCACGTTCTAGAAGAGCCCGCAGCGGTCGAGCGGTTCTTTGCCGCGAATGCCCGCTCCTACCAGTCCTTCATCCGCGCCCTCCGATACGGACCACGTCTGCGCGCGTTTCTGGGGCGCAATGGCTACTTGCGCTCCGGTATGACGGTGCTCGATGCCGGATGCGGGACCGGCGCCCTCGCGCGGGCCATGCACCAGATCGCGAAGCGCCATGGTGCGCAGCGGCTCACCTTCCACGCGTTTGACCTTACCCCTGCGATGCTGGCGCTGCTGCAAGAGTGGCTGCGCAAGCATGCAGTGACGGATGTCGAGATCCGGCAGGCGAACGTGCTGCAGACGGAGACCCTGCCGCCGACGTGGCGCGACTACGATCTGATCGTTTCGTCCGCGATGCTTGAATACCAGCCCAAGAGCGAGCTCGCCGGCGCGCTGCGAAATCTCGCTGGGCTGCGGGCGGCAGACGGTGTTCTGGTGGTCTTCATCAGTCGGGAGAATGTGCTCATGTACCCACTGATCCGGATCTGGTGGAAGGGGAATCTCTACACCCGCCGTGAGCTCGAGCGCAGCTGCGCCGACGCGGGCCTGCGGGTCCGGTTTCGCCGCTTCCCGCTGCTGCACGGTTTCCTCAACCTGTGGGGATACATTCTGGAGGCACGGCCAGGGGCGCTGGTCGCGGCGTTGTCGCCGTCGGGAAAGGGCGGGTAACGGCGCGGCGTGAACCCGGCTCGGAGCACCCACCTCCCCCGGCATCGCGGGCGATATCCCCAACCTTTCGTTGACAGCCGCGCTTCCAGCCTCGTATATACGGCCCCTGTCCGACACGATCCATATGCTTCCCACTGCGGCGCGAAATGACGATGCCCGCCCGACTGCGGGCCGTGTTCCTCCGTCACGCGCTGCCGTGCAGCGGACCGGCGTGCGGCCCGCCCAGCCGCATTCGGGCGAGTCGACGCGACGGCTGCGTCTGGTGGCGCGGGGCTTCGCGGCGCCGCTCGCTCATCGGCTGCGTCGCGGCGAAGGCGGCTTGCTGCTGGTCAATGCCTCGCTTGCCTGGAAGGAATACCCGCGGCGTGGCGCCATCAGTCTGGCCGCCATTTCGACGCTGACGTTGCTGGCGCTCTATCTCTTCAACGACATCATCGACGCCCCCCAGGACCAACAGAATCCCAAGAAGGATCGCGAGCTCGCTGACATGTACGTCGGAGCGCGCGGCGTCTTTCTCACCGGCTGGTTGCTGCTGAGCACCGTCGCCCTCGTGGCGGCGACGTGGCTCGACGCGCGCGCCGGGCTTGGCGTCGGCGCGGTCGCGTTGATCAATGTCGCCTATTCGCTGTTCTGCAAGAAGGTGCCGATGTTGGACCTCGTTTGGGTCAGCCTGTGGGGCGCCGCTTATGCGTCGATTGTGACCGGCACCGTCGTGTGGATCGTCATGGTCGGGACGATGACCGCCGTCTGCCACATCTACCAAGCCAGCGAAGATCGCGATGCTGACGCCACCAACGGGGTCGCCACCAGCGCGACGCTGACGGCGCCGCTGCTCTCCACGGTACAAGCCGCACTCGCCGCCGTCCTGATGGCGGCCGCCTGGATGCTGGGGGCCGCCGTCGTGGCCCTGACATTTGCGGGATTCTTCGCGTACTGGCGGATCTGGTGCGATCGCCCGCGCATCGGTTGGTTTCTCACCAAGGCGCATTTCTCGGTAGCGTGGGCGTACCTGCTCGTCCGCGGTTGACGCCGCGGGACCGCTGGGATCGTGGCCGCCGACGTCATCGATATTCCCTTGGAGGAGCTGCGCCGCCTCCGGGTGGTGCGCGTCTCCCGCCCTTCGGGCGAGGCGTTGGTCGTCCTGATCGACGACCAGATCAAGGTGTACGACGGCGTCTGTCCTCATCTCGGCGGCCCGCTGCTGGAAGGCGAGATTCGCGGCGACCGGATCACGTGTCCGTGGCATCGCTACGAATGGAGCCTGGTCACGGGCAAGTGCTTCACCGTCCCCGGGAAGATCTGGGACGGGGTTGAGGGGTACACCCGTCCGACGGCTCCCTATTCGTGCCCCCTCGTGCCGGTCCGCTTCGAGGTCACCGAGGGGTCCGTTCGGCTCACCTTGCAGCATCCTGGCGACCGTCGCGATTCGCGTGTTATGGTGTCGAAGGACACCCCACGATGACCACCTCGGAGTATTGGCAACTGGGCTGGGCCTTCGCGCGTAGTCTGGCAACTTATGAGCTCGGCGGCCGGCCGCGGCCATTCTCCGCGACCTTCGCCGTCACGAATCGCTGCAATCTGCGTTGCCGCTACTGCAACACCCCGTTCTTGGATTCGAGTCAGCTGTCGCTGGCGGACATCGAGGTGGTGTTTCGCAAGTTGAAGACACTCGGCGTGGTCCGCCTGGGCTTGGCTGGCGGCGAGCCGCTGGTGCGTGACGACATCGGCGACATCGCCGCGCTCGGCAAGGCGCAGGGGTTTTGGTTGTCGCTCAACACCAACCTCAATCTCTACCGCCGGCACGAGTCGCTGTTCGAGCACATCGGCATGGTGTTCACCAGCCTGGATGGCCGGTTCGAGCATCACCGTGAGGCCCGCGGCGACAAGTCGCTGGATGGAACGCTGGAGGCCATCCGCAGCCTGCGGGCGCGCCGCATTCCTGTGGTCGCGATCTGCGTGGTCGACGTGCACAACATCGACGATGCCGAGTTCCTGCTCGAGCAGGCGGCGCAGCTCGACGTCCGCATGCACTTCCAACCCCGCTGCACGGATACCGACATCGTTCGCGGCGCGTACGGCGACGATCTCGACAACGAGAGGCTGCGGGCGTTCTGGCGCCGGCTGCGGGCGCGCCGCCGCGTCGACACGCACATCGCCAGCACCGCTCTCTATCTGGAGCACTTGGCGCGCTGGTCCGACTTCCGCCAGTCGGCCGTCGCGGACCCGGGGCAGCGCTGCGCGGCTGGGGTGGGATTCCTCTACGTCGACCCGCAGGGCAACACGTTCCCGTGCCCGTACACCAAGGGTAAGGTGCCGCCGATCAATCTCGTGCGTGAAGAGTGGAGCCGCGCGGCGTGCCGTACCATGCCCTGCACCGACTGCTCGGTGGGTCCGATGGTCGAGTTCAATACGCTCTTCCGTCGGCCATGGCGCGCCGCCATCGATGCGGCAGGCAGCTACGCGACGTTCGACCGTTGACCATGCTCTTTCGCTTCGCCATCGACAAACGAGTGCGGGCGTCGGTCTCCAACGTCATTGCCAACTACCTGGATCTCGAACATGTGGTGTTTCATTCCGGCTTGACCAATTGCCAGGTGTATTCGGAGACCGACCGTGCGGCGTGCTTCACGCTGGAATCGAGGATCGGGCCGTTTCGTTTCCGCAACGTGCACTACTTCGAGTTTCGTCCGCCGAACCGGATCTTTCAGACCATCAAGTCCCCGCTCGGACCGATGCGTGTGCTGGCGACAGCGACCGCCACGTCCGTCGATCCCGTCGAGCCACAGTGCGTCGTCCATGTCGACGTCGAGATCGATTTGCCGTGGTTCGTCTATCCGTTTCGCGGGCTGTTGCAGCCGATTCTCGAGCGTACGGATCACAAGGTGATGGTCGAGGACAATCTGCTGATTGAGCGGCGCCAGCGTCTGTTCGGCGATTTCATCGAGGACTATCTGCAACCGGAGCACAAGATCTTGTTCAAAGATCTGTTCCGGCACCATTACGCGACGCGGCGCTAGCGGATCGTTCGGTGCACAGCTGCGACCCCACGATGCCGAGACCAGCGGTCGACCCGAAGGAGACCAGCGCGCTGCGGCGGGTGACGGGTTTCCTCCTCACCGCCGGCGCCGCGCTCCCGTTGCTGACGGCATTGTACGTGGCCCTCGGGCTGCTGTTCGTCTTCACCGACTACACCCTCAACGACGAGGGCCTGCTCACGTACTACTGGGCGAGCTGGGCGCGGCAGGAATTCGTTGCCGTCCTCTTTTTCCAGCGCGTCCGGCCGGTGCTCTCGGCGTTGTATCTTCCGGCGAGCCTCGGCGGGCTGCATTCGACGTTGGTGGCCCACGTCATCCTCGCCGCGCTGTCGCTGCCGATGCTGGCCGCGACGGCGCGGGCGCTCGGTCAGCGGCTGCCCAACTTGCCGGCGCTCGGGATCGCGCTGTCCCCTCTCTACTTCTACGGCGGTGCCGCCGGGTTCTCGAACGTCGACGGTGTCGTCGGGATCTCCCTGGCCCTGTATCTGCTCTGCGCGCGGCGCCGTGCGTTCCTTGCGGGTTTGGTCGCCGGCCTGCTTCCATGGGTGCGCGGCGAGCTCCTGGTGTTCTGCGCCTGCTTCGCCGCGCATGGCATCCTGTCGCGACGCGATCGTCTGCTGCTCGCCGGGATGGCCACCTTCCCGTTGCTGTATGCGGCGGCCGGTGCCTGCTACCACCACGATGCGCTCTGGGTCCTGCACTTCCCGCCGTCGGCGCCGAGTGACCCATCGAATCTGGAGTGGAAGACCCAGCAGCTCCTGGGTGTGCGGTACCTGCTCGAGCCGTTGCTGGCGGTGACGCCGCTGGCGCCCCTGATCGTCGCGGTGCGTCCGGTCCGGTTGCAACCACTCGAGCGCACGTTGCTGATGTATCTCGTCGTTGGGGCGGTGCTGGTGAACGCGCTGCCGATCCTGCGCCTTGCCAACTTCGGCACCTCGCCGCGCTACTCGATGTGCCTCCTCCCGGCGCTCCTGCTCCTGATCGGACGGGTCTTCGGGTCGTGGTGGCAGGGGGAACGGCAGCCGGCCGCTGCGCTGGTGGCGGTGTCGCTGTTCGCGCTGTGGTTGGCCACACGGCAGCAAGACAGCGCGACGGTGGCGTTCCTGTTGATCGTGTACGCGCTGCTGGTCGGGGCGGCGAGTTTTCGGTTCGGGACTGCGGCGGCGGCGATGGCACTGGTGCTGGTGGCGGCGGGTCCGCTGTTGGCCGTGCGGCGGGAAGTGGGGCGGACGCAAACGGCACCCTACTTGGAGCCGATGAGCCAGTGGCTGGCGACGCACCGCGCGCAGCTGGCGGGGCCGATCCTGACGAACTCGAACATGCTCGCCGCCTTCCTCGAGAGCCGTGTCCCGGGACTCGACGTACGCTTCGTAGCCGGGCCCGAGATGACGCGGGAAGTCGTTCTCACCAACGCGGCGAACGGCCAGCGGGAGCGGATTCGACGTTTGGCGGAGAACAACTTCTACGGACGCGGAATGTTCGCCTCGATCACCCCGGACGACGTTCCTCCCGGCGCGTTGCTGGTGCTGCGCAACGACGTGCGGCTGTCGACGTTGTTGCCCGAGGCCGTCTGGGGAGGTCGGCTCGACGTGCTCGAAGCCACGCCGCAGTACCGGATCGCGCGGCTGCGTCGAGCGACGCCCGACACCGCCGCGGATCGTTGAGCGCGAGTTGCCTTGCGAAACTGACGAGGCGTGTGGTACTGCCCGTCCGAAAGCTAGCGACGAGTGAAGGTCACCTTTCTCAATCCGCCAGCCGCAGACGTCGCGTGGTTTGGGGATAAAGCGAATTTCGAAGCGCCGCTCGGCCTGGCGATGCTCGCCGCCTACGTGCGCGAGCGCGGCCACGAACCGACCATCATCGACGTTGCCGCCGAGCAACTGTCGGCGCCGGAGGTCCTGGCGCGCGTCGCGGCGGCCCCGCCGCCGGTGGTCGGCATCACGGCGTCCACCGTGGTGATGCCGCGGGCGACGGAGATCGCGGCTCTGCTGCAGACACACCTGCCGGAGGTCCTCGTCGTGCTCGGGGGCAAGCACGTCTCGGTGATCCCCGAGGACGTCTACGAAGGCAGGCAACCGGTCTTCGACCTGGCGGTGATCGGCGAAGGTGAGGAGACACTGCTCGAGATCATGCAGACCCTCGATCGCTGTGGGTCGAAGCGGGCGTTTCTCGACGACACGGCAGGGTTGGAGAAGATTCGCGGGATCGCATTCCAGCGCAACGGTCGCCTCGTGCAGACGGCGCCGCGCCCGTTCCTTGCCGACCTCGACAGCCTGCCGCTGCCGGCGCGCGATCTCCTGCCCATCCATCGATACAAGCCCGTCGGCAATCGCTACCGGCGGCTGCCGGCCTTCTCGATGGTGGCGATCCGCGGCTGCCCGTACCCGTGCACCTTCTGCAGCGAGGCCCGCACCACGGTCCGCTTCTCGACCCCGGCGCACGTGATTGCCGAGATCGAACACCTCATCGAGCGCTACGGCGCCCGCGAGATCACGTTTTGGGACGATACGATCACGCTGAACAAAAAGTGGATGCACGAGCTGTGCGACCGCATGATCGAGAGGCAGCTGGATATCGTGTGGAGCTGCTTTGCGGTGATCAACACGATGACCCCGGAGCTGCTCGCGAAGATGCGGGCGGCCGGATGCTGGAATATCTTCTATGGCATCGAGACGCCGGACGAGGATTTGAAGAAGCGCATCCGCATCCAGAAGTACGGCTCGGCCGACCAGGTGCGAACGGTGATCCGACAGACCCAGGCCGCCGGCATGGAGGTGCGCGCCGCGTTCATGATCGGGCTCCCCGGCGAGACGCCGGAGCGCGCGATGAAGACGCTGGTCCAGGCCATCGAGCTCGAACCGGACTACGCCCAGTGGAACTACACCGTCCCATACCCACGCACGCAGGTGTGGGATGAGCTGACGCAGCATGGCCGCCTGATCGCGCGGAACTGGGGCGAGTTCAGCAATTGGTATCCGAGCTACTTGCCGTTTGCCTACGACCATCCGGAGGAGCTGATTCGCATTCGCAAGCGTATTCTACGGCGCTTCTATCTCCGCCCGCGCTATGTCTGGGGGCGCCTGCGGAAGATCCGCACCCTGGCCGACGTCCGCCGCTACGCGGGTTTACTGGTGGATTTCCTCCGAATGTTTGGCCGCGCCGGCGGGAGCCGTACGCGGGCGGCAGCGCATGGCGCTCCCGAACGCAGTGCCGTCAGTCGCGAACAGCGCTTGGAACCGCTCGCGGCGCGCGACGCGGTCACGCCGAGCGTGCCGGTGCAATCGTCGGCGGCTCTGTAGTCTCGCGGCCGAGACTCAGCCGCCCGCACCGAAGCGGTGCGCCACGATGCGTCGCAGAATGCGTGCCCCGTCGCGCAGGCTGTTGAGGCGGCTCGAACCGTGGGCGCGCGGAGCGCGGCGTACCGGCACCTCGACGACGCGGCCGTGAGCGCGCAGCACCCCGAGGAGCAGGTCGACCTCGATGTCGAAACGGTCCGCGCGCAAGTGCACCTGCCGCAATGTCGCGGCGCGCACTGCCTTGAATCCCGCCTGCGTGTCGGTCAACGCCGTTGAGAACAACAGGTTGATCACCGAGGTCAGGAAACGGTTGCCCCAATGGTTGACCGGGGTGATCGCCCCGGGCTCGAAGCGGCCGATGAAACGGGAACCGACGACAAGGCCCACGTCCGGCCCCAGTGCCTTCAGCAGCGTTGGAATCTCGGCCGGGTCGTCTTGACCGTCGCCGTCGATCAGCACGATCACCTCGCCACGCACTTCCTGTAACCCGCGCCGTATCGCTGCCCCCTTGCCGCCATTCGCGGCCAGCCGCAGCACGCGCGCACCGGCCGCGGTGGCGACCCGGTCGGTACCGTCATTCGAACCGTCATCGACGACGAGCACGTCGCAGTGCGGTACCGCCTGCAACGCGGTGCGTACCACGTCGCCGATCACCGGTGCTTCGTTGTACGCCGCCACCAGTACAGTGACGGACGGCGGACCGGCAGTCATCTGCGCCCCCGGCAATCCGCTACTGGGCTCGCAGCACGACCCGGCCGACGACGCTGAATGCCTCGGCGGCGGCCTCTCGGATCTGCGAGCCGCGCAGCCGCGCCAGGGCGCGGACTACGTCTGTGTCGATGTAGGGACGACCGCCGAAATCCTGCGAGCGGTAGCGCGCCACCATGCGCGCCTTGGCATCGACCTCGCGCGCCGAGAGAGCGACGTAGATCTGCGGCACGAAGCCGCCGAGATCGTTGTTGGGGAATTCCCCGCCGAGCAGCGTGGCGTGTGCCTTGAAGACGCGCGCCGCTTCCTCCGCCACCTGGCGATGGTCCTGGTTGGTGTCCGTCGCGGCATGCGTGATCACCAGATCGTACTCGTCGCGCAACGCCTCCATCGCCGCGTAGAGCGCGCCGCGCTCCGACTGAAACGCACCGCGGCATGCCGGCAGCATCTGGGCGGAGTGGTCGCGGACGGCGGTGCCGGATTCGGTGCGCAGCCACGCCAGATTGTCGCCGCGCTCATTGCGCGCCCGCGCCGCCGCGGCGTCGTCGACGACGCCACGGTGGTCGCTGAACACGAGGACACCGACCCGGCGACCGCTGAAGCAGGCGCGCGCCAGCAAGCCTCCGGCGAACAACTCGACGTCGTCGCAGTGCGCGCCGATGAACAAGATCCGCTCGGGGAGATTCACGCCGGATTCCGTCCCATGTACCCGGCGGCGTGCATCCAGCGCGCGGCGCGCCGCAGCCCGTCGGCGAGCGGCGTCGCCGGCACCCACCCGAACAGCGCGCGCAGACGGTCCACCGAAGCGCAGCGCCGCACCACCCGGTCCCAGGCGCGCGGCTCCTCGAAGCGCATGCGGTTGTCCGGCAGATCGAAGAGCCGTAAGACCTGCCGCGCCAGCTCGACGATGGGGGTCTCGTGTCCGGAGCCGACGTTGACCACCTGATTGGCGGCGCGCGGCGCGTTCAGCAGCACCCGAACGACGTCGTCAACGTAGGTGAAGTCGCGCGTCGCCTCGCGGCCCAAGATGCGCAGGCTGCCGTCGGCGCGATCGAGCGCGTGCATCATGTTGGGAATCGCGTTGCGGTAGCGCCCGGGTGGATCGCCCGGCCCGTAGACGTTGAACAAGCGAAAGATCGCGTGCGGCAACCCCGACCAGCGCACGCAGGTCTCGCCCACGTGCTTGCTGGTCGCGTACGGCGTGTAGGGCCGCGTCGGGCCATCCTCCTCGAACGGCACCGCCACGTCGCCGTAAGACGACGACGAGCCGCTGTAGACGAACAACCCGCACCCCACGCGCCGCGCGAGCGCCAGGACGTTCAGCGTGCCCTCGATGTTCGTGCGCATGTCGATGGTGGGATACTCCATCGACAGCTCATTGGCGAAGGAGGCGGCCAGATGGTAGACGCGATCGAAGGGACCGGCGCCCGTACGCTCGAGGTCTTCGGCGAGGCGGACGTCTCCGTGGACGAACTCGACGCGATCGGCGACGTCCTCGATCAAGCGCAGCGACCAGGTGGTGGCCAGGTTGTCGAACACGACGACCTGATGTCCGCCGTCGACGAGCGCGCGGACGAGATTGGAGCCGATGAAGCCCGCCCCGCCGGTGACGAGGATTCGCATCGCGCTGCGCGCGGCGTCCGAGCGTGGACTCGAAGGCATGGCGCGTGTTATACCAACCGAACTCGCCGATGGCTAATGCCACGTTGATCCGACCGCCGAGCGTCGTGGCGCGATTCGCCTTGACGCTCAATCGGACGCCGCCGCTCTCCGTCGCCTACCTGGCGGGGAGCCTGACCGCGGCAGGTCACGAGGTGCAGGTGATCGATGCCCTCGGCGAAGGGCTCGAAGCGCTGCACCCCGGACATCGTGCGGACATCGTCATCAACGGCCTGTCCATCGCCGCGATCGTCGATCGCATTCGGCCCGACGCGCAGCTCGTTGGAATCTCGTGTCTGTTTTCCCATGAATGGCCGCTCATCCAGCGGTTGATCGCGGCGATCGCGACGCGCCTCCCGGCCGCGTGGATCGTGTGCGGCGGCGAGCACGCCACCGCCGTGCCCGAGCGCTGCCTCGAGGACGCCCCGGCGCTGCGCGCCTGCGCGCTCGGCGAAGGCGAGGAAACCATCGTCGACCTGCTCGAAGCCTGCGGCGGCCGCAAACCGCTCGCCGATATCCGCGGGATCGTCTTTCGCACCGCCGACGGGCCGCGGCGCACCGCGCCGCGGGCGCGCATCCGCGACGTCGACGACATCCCCGCGCCGCGCTGGGACCTGACGCCGATCGAGCGCTATCTCGACGGCGGCTTCAGCTTCGGCGTCGACCGCGGGCGGACGATGCCGCTGCTGGCCACCCGCGGCTGCCCGTATCGTTGTACCTTCTGCTCGAGCCCGCGCATGTGGACGACACGCTACACCACGCGCGCGCCGGCCCTGGTCGTCGACGAGATCGCGGACTACGTCAGCCGCTATCAGGTCGAGAACGTCGACTTCTACGACCTCACCTCGATCGTCAAGCGCGACTGGATCCTCGAGTTCTGCCGGCTCCTCGACGCGCGCGGGCTGCGCATCACCTGGCAGCTGCCGAGCGGCACGCGGTCCGAGGCCCTCGATGAGCCGGTGCTGCGGGCGATGTATCGCTCCGGGTGCCGCAACGTCTCGTACGCGCCGGAGAGCGGCTCGGAGCGGACCCTCGATGCGGTCAAGAAGATGGTGCAGCTCGACCACATCGAGGGCTCGATGCGCACCGCGGTGCGCGTCGGGCTCAACGTGAAGGCGAACATCCTCATCGGCTTTCCCGACGAGCGCCCCGCCGATCTGCGTCACACCTTGCGGTTCATCCTCCGCATGGCGCGGAGTGGCGTTCACGACGTCTCGGTGTGGACGTTCTCCCCGTACCCCGGCTCCGAGCTGTTCGAACAACTGCGCGGGGCCGGCCGCCTGCCACACCTCGATGAGGACTACTACACCTCACTGCTTTCATACTCCGACGTCGCGAGTGCCGTCTCCTACGCCGACGCGCTGAGCTCGGCGCAGCTGCAGCGCTACCGGCTCGCCGGGCTGCTGCTGTTCTACGGCGCCAGTTACCTTACCCATCCGCTGCGCCCGCTGCGCTCGCTCTACAACATCGCGA
>Ga0335082_10002810_pt1 | contig 18822 bp, 12 predicted proteins | sample Lox_Sample_41_FD_206718 | JGI IMG/M metagenome (GOLD analysis project Ga0335082, IMG submission 206718) | Soil microbial communities from Loxahatchee National Wildlife Refuge, Florida, United States - Lox_Sample_4.1 | ecosystem: Environmental > Terrestrial > Soil > Wetlands | place: USA...
GGCGGTCTGCGTGCCGCCGGCGCCACCGGTCGTGGCGGCCGTATTCGCTGGCACGTCGATGGTTTGAGTCGCCACTGTCGAGGAGGTCGCGGTCGTGTCCGGCGACGTCGTCGCTGCTTGTCCGGTGGTCGCTGCTATCGATGACGACTGCTGATCGCTGGCGACTGGCGTCACGCCCGAGGCTGACCCGCTCGACGCTTGCTGTTGGGCGGGTGCGGTGCTGCTCGACGTTCCCGACGTCGTTTGGTCGGGTGCGGTCGTCGCGACCGATGAGGAACCGCTGGTCTGTTGCGATTGCACGACTGTGCTCTCGCCGGTCGCCGTGGTCGGTCCACTTTGGATTGTGGCGGCCGAGTCGTTGCCGCTCGTTGCAGTCGTCGTCGAACTCGACCCGGCGGTTTGCGTGCTGTCGGCCGGCGTCGTGTCACCGGATGACGTCGTGCCGGTCGCTACCTGCTGCTGGGTCGCCGTCGATCCTGCGCCGCTGGCTTGCGTCGAAGCACCGGCGGCGAGGGTCTGCGTCGAACCGGCGGCCGTACTGCTTGTCGAGGGCTGACCGGTGGTCGACGCGAACTCTGTAGCGCCGGTGTTGGATGCCGCGCCGCCACCGTTCTGCTGCGTGCCGTTGCCGGTCGTCTGCGGAACCGTGGTCATCGTCTCGTCGCTGCGGCCGTGGCCCTGCCAATACCAGTAGCCGAGGCCGCCGCCGGCCACGAGCACGACCGCGAGCGCCCCAACGACCGCAGCAACGCGCCCGCCTCCCTGCTTCGCTCCCGCCGACCGGCGCGGCGTCTCGGACTGCGTGGAGCGGCGCCCGGTGCCTCGGTCCACTGCGCGGACCAGTTCGCGCATCGATTGCGGGCGCTGGGCCGGATCGGGCTGCAGCATGGCGGCGAGGTCTGCCCGCACACCTTCCGGCACGCGGCCCAGGTCCGGCACCGTACGGCGCGCCTCGATGACCGTGATCGGCGACAGGCCCATGTCGAGCGGCTCACCCTGCGCCGCGGCGGCCAGCACCAACCCCAGGCTGTATATATCGGAGCGGGCATCGACCTGACCGCCGAACATGCCGAGTTGCTCGGGCGAGACATAGGAGAACTTTCCGGCGAAATCGTCGCCGACGATGGTCTTCTGCTCGGGATCGGCCATCTTGGAGATGCCGAAGTCGATGATCTTCGCCTTCCCGACATCGCCGCCAGGCAGGATGACGTTGTCCGGCGAGATGTCGCGGTGGATCACGCCCTTCTCGTGAGCAACGGCGAGGCCATCCGCCAGCCGATCGCGCAGCTGCCGCACCTGCTCAGCATCGAACGGATGCTCGCGCATCAGCTTCGAGAGCGACGGTCCGTCGACGAACTCCATGACCAGATAGAGGCGACCATTCTCGTCCCGGGAGACGCCGTCATAGGCGACGACGGCATCGTGGCGGATCGTCCGGAGGACCGATGCTTCGCGCCGGAACAGATCGACGATACGCTGGTTGTTGGCGAGTTCCGGCAGGATGATCTTGAGGGCGTGTTCCGTATTCAGCTCGATGTGGCGGGCGCGATAGACCTCGCCCATGCCGCCGCGCGCCAGCAAGGCCTCGATGCGGTAGGTATGGCCAATCAGGCTGCCGGGCGGAAAGGTCGTATGCGACGGCGCGCCGCCCGTCGACGGCGGAGAGCCGACACCGGTGAACCGCGTCTCATCGGAAGCGCCCGGGCGGGCGGTGAACCGCGTGCTGTCGTCGCTCGTCCCGCGTTCGTCACTCATCTGCACGATCCGTGTGCGGCGGTCGGCAATGCGCCATCAATGACCGCGGCACGCGCGATTAGAGTGCTTCCGGTCGGCTAATGCAAGGATCGGCGCACGCGGCGCGACGAGGCGCCATCAGCGCTCTTTGAGGTTCAGAACGCTATAGCTGCTCATGAGGCTGTTCTCGTAGCCGTCGGCGGCCAGGCGCTTCAGCTGCTGGCGTAGCTCGGAGAGGTAGTTCCTGGCCTGCTCCCCTTCCTCGCCATCCTGGCGCTTCTGGCTGAAAAGCGGGACCGGCGTCCAGATGGCGACAATTAGATTCGTACCCACCGGCTTGGTCATCGTATAGACCTCTCCACGCACTGATCCGATCTCTATCCGGCTGCCGGGATGGACGGCATTGTCCGGTCGGAACTGGCTCGGTACCAGATGTTGGACGAGATCGGCGGCTCCATCGACGTAGTCGACATAGAGATAGCCGTCATCGGGGAACCGCGAGGTGATGGTGGGTTTCAGCAGATCGTTGACGAAGTACGTCCCGATCGCCCCGCCAGGATCAATGTGCGGAGAGCCCGGGTCGCTCTCCCGCAGCGACGTCTGGTCGTGGAGTACGCCCAGCATCTCGCAGAGCGGCCAATCCATGACGGCCAGCTGGTCGTTGACGCGGCCGACGTTCGGCAGGCTTTGCATGCGCACCGCAATCTGCTGTTTGTCAGCATCGGTACCGACGAAGCCGGTGACATCGATGTCGCCGGTTTGCGAGACGCGCGCCGACAGCTGGCCGGCGCACTGGTAACCCTGCAGCGTCGCCTCCGCGCCCTGCTTCAATAGCGCCAATTTGTCGACCGGAGGCTGGGGCTGGGGCTGCGGTTGAGGCTGCGGCTGCGGCTGTGGCTGTGGCAAAGGCGGGGTCGGCGTCGGCGCCAGCAGAAGATAGCCGATGACCGCAGCCACCAAGACAGCCACTCCGCCGCCAGCCGGTACGATCCAGCGGTTCCGGGCCGACCGCTTTGGCCCTTGCGCCGCGGTCCGCGCCGTACTGCGCTCCGTCCGTCGCGTGCTCCCGGTGCGTCGTTCTGCTCGCGCTGGCTCGCGGATCAATTCGCGCATCGATTGCGGGCGATCGGCGGGGTCGGGCTGCAGCAGGGCGCTCAGTTCACCGCGTAGCTCCGCGGGAATGCGATCCAGCTTCGGGACGGCGCGCCGCGCCTCGACGACCGTGATCGGCGAAGATCCCATGTCGAGGGCCTCGCCGCCGGCTGCCGCGGCTAGGACCAGCCCGAGGCTGTAGATATCCGAGCGGGGATCGACCTTGCCGCCGTAGAGGCCGACTTGTTCCGGCGAGACGTATGAGTATTTTCCCGCGAAGTCGTCGCCGACGATGGTCTTCTGCTCGGGATCCGCCATCTTGGAGATGCCGAAGTCGATGATCTTGGCCTTGCTCAGCTCGCCGCCCGGCAGGATCACGTTGTCGGGCGAGAGGTCGCGGTGGATCACCCCCTTCTCGTGGGCAGCGGCGAGGCCGCCGGCCAGGCGGTCGCGCAGCTCGCGCACCTGCGCCGGCCGCAGCGCACCCTGTTTGATGACCTTCGACAGCGACGGCCCGTCGACGAACTCCATCACCAGGTAGAGCCGGCCGTTCTCGTCGCGGAAGACTCCGTCGTAGCTGACGATCGCGTCATGCCGGATGGTGCGGAGCACCGACGCCTCGCGCCGGAAGAGGTCGACGATGCGGGTGTTGCCGGCCAGCTCCGGCAGGATGATCTTGATCGCATGCTCGGTGTTTATCTCGGCGTGGCGGGCGCGGTAGACCTCGCCCATGCCGCCGCGCGCCAGCAGGGCCTCGATCCGGTAGGTGTGTCCGAGCAGCTGGCCTGGCGCGATGGTCGAGGCCTGGCCGGGAGGGGTCGTGGTGCGGGGGCGGGTGGTTTTCGCGCCGGGGCCGAGCGTCAGATCGTCATTGGGACGCTGCCGGTCGGCCATCGCGGCCTAACCGTCGGCGGCGCGGCATTGCACCGCGACCACCGTGACGTTGTCGCTGGCGCCGTGCGCGATGGCGCTCTCGATCAGGGCATAGGGCGCATCGAACAGGGATTCGCGCATGAGGATGGCGCGGATCTCGTCTTCCTCGACCTCCTTCGTCAGCCCATCGCTGCACAGCAGGAACAAATCGCCGTTCCGCAGCCGATCGTGACAGGTCTCGAGCTCCAGCTCGTCCATGGCGCCGACCGCGCGGGTCACGACGTTGCTGTAGGGATGGTTGCGCGCCTCCTGCGGCGACAGCAGCCTGGAATCGATCATCTCCTGCACATGGCTGTGATCTCTGCTGATCTGCTGCAGCGTCTCGGCGCGCAGGCGGTAGAGCCGGCTGTCGCCGGCCCAGACGCAGGCGTAGTGCTGACCGTAGGCGAGCAGGGTGACGACCGTGCTGGCGATGATGCGGCCAGGGCCGCGGCCGGCGGCCTCGTGCCGCAGATCCGCATTGGCCGACTGCAGCGCCGCCTTGACGCTGGACAGGAAGGCGGGGGCGCTCTGGGGCTGCGGAATCTGATCGAGGGCGGCGACGGTCAGCTGGCTGGCGTGGTCGCCGGCGTCGTGCCCGCCCATGCCGTCGGCGACGGCCCACAACCCGAGGTCGGCGCGGTCGAGGTAGGAATCCTCGTTCAGCTTGCGGACGCAGCCGACATGAGTGGCAGCCCCGGAAACCAGGTGGAACTGCGGGACCGCGGCGGAGGCCAGCTCGCTCACGAGGCCGCCGCGACTTCAGGAAGCGCGCCGGACGGGCCGCCATCCCAGCCCCAGGCGCTCCAGCGGCCATCAAGGAAGGCCGCGAAGCCTTCGGGCGAGGGCAGGCCCTTGCAGGCTATGAACGTGGCCCCGCTGTCCTCGGACCCCGCCGTCCACCACAGGCTGCAGCGGGGGCAGGCCGCCCCGATCAAGCGTGCTGCCAACCCGCGATAGGCCTGCTCGACTGCGTCCGCCGACGGAATGGCGACCCGCAGGCCGGCCTCGCCCTCCACGACGCTGGTGGCCGCAGCCGCTCCGGGCTCGCTGGCGACGGCGCCGAGGGCGGCGACCTGGGCATCGAAGCCCTCGAAATCGAAGGCGTCCGCAAGCGCGGACCGCACGAGATCCTCGGCCTTGCCGAACCAGGCGGCCGCGCCGACCGGCACGCTCAGCAGGTCGACGCCGTTGGCCAGCAGGGCCACGATCGTCAGCGGGAAGTAGCGGCCGACGCGGTCGACGCTCGGCATCACGACACCGGCCGCGGCGGTCTCGCCGCACAGGCCGGCGGACAATGCGAAGCGCCAGATCGGGCTGGTGAGATAGGCGTCGAGCCATGCCTCGCCCATACGGGCTTTGCTGCCCCCGATGACGTCCTGCAGCCAGCCGTCCCACGGATCCAGGAAGCCGCGCGGCAGGCGCCGGGTGATGAAGTCGCCCTTGGCCGGCAGCTTGCCGTGATATCCGGGGGCCGCCTCGGCGGTGTTGGCCATCAGATCTTTCCCGGGCAGCGGAACTTGTGCAGCTCGTTCAGGCTGAAGGGATTGAAGGCGCTGCCGGGGCGAACCTGGAAGGTTGCGGTATGTCCACCGACGGAGAATGTGATCATGAACGTGTCGGCTCCGGGCGCGATCTGACCTTCATCGAACAGGCGGAACAGCGCCCAGGGCCCCGGTTTGTTGATGGAAGCATCGGGCGCGCCGGGTTGCTGAAACGAGATCCGCGCCCCGCTCGGTCCGGGACCCGGCCACTGCATCTGGACCGGCACCTGCGGACCGTGGTTGTAGGTGACGGACTGTCCGCCGAATTCCAGCAGGACCTGGGTGGCCGCATTGTCGAGGCTGATCGGCGTGATCTCGAAGCGCGCCGACGGCGTGTTTCCGGCAGCAAACATGGAATCGCGGAACAGGCGGGCGATCCGGAATTGCTCGAGCGCGCCGGGGGAAATCGAGAGGCCGCCCTGCGCCTTCCAGGATCGGCCGGACATATCGACGTACTGCGCCAGGTTGGCGTTGAAGAACCCATCCATCACGCCGCCGGCTGAAAAGAGGCGCCCAAAGTCGTCCAGCGTCACGTCGGCGCTGCTGTCGGCAACCATCGGATAGCGACTTCCGATCATCCGGCTGCAAAGCGGGACGACGGCGGCCTGGTACGCTTCGTTCAGATTGCCGCTCACGGCGCGCTTGTCCTGGTTCTCGACCGTATCGGCCACGCCCGTAACCTGGGTGGCGATCGACGCCGGCGCCCGGCCGGCGGCGGCCCGCAGTTGCTGGAGCGCCGACTGCAGCGCCGTGTCGGGACCCGAGCCCGGCACGAACTGATTCAACGCATTGTTGAGGGCCAGGAAGACGGCATTCATCGCCTTGATCATTTCATCGATCGGAGCCGGACTTCCGTTGACGTAGTCGTGCAGGAACTTGAAGCTGTCTTCGACGTTCTGTTCGGGCGGCACTTCGGGCGTTCCGCCACTGCTTCCGCCGCCGCTGTTGCCGAGATTTTTCCGCATCCTCTCCATCATCTGGCCGAGCCGGCCCGCGGAGTTCAGGGCCATCGAGAGTTGCTGCTGACCTTCGGTCTTGGCCGCCTGTGCTATCTGCGACTCCGTGGCCCCGCCCGCGGGCTGCGGCGGCGCGGTCAATGTCGTCTGGCGGGTGATTTCCAGCAGCAGGCTCTTGAGCGGCGAGGTCGGCCCGGACAGGATGTTGAAGAGGGCCGCGGCCTCCGGCTTGCTCTTCGGCGTGGCCAGCCCGATCTTTCCGAGCAGCTCCGTCCATTGCGCCTTGTAGTCGTTCACATAGATCGAGACCACATCGCGCGTGACGCTGGCGATGGTCGCGTCGTTGTTGGCGATCTGCGATTGCGGCCCCAAGATCCAGCCGTCGGCGGCGATCTCCCGCGCGATGCCTTCGACCGCCGGCACGAACGCGTTGTTGAAGCCCTCGTAGGTGTACAGTCCCGGCACGCCCTCGCTCAGGTCATGGCCGTCCGTACGCACGATCACCTGCGCGCCCTGCGGCCCGATATGGTCGACGACGCGCCACGGCGGCAGGTTCGACGCATCCTGCTTGATCATGGCATAGGCGCGCTGCGCCGGCTGGTACTGCTGGAGGACCCGCCGAGCATCACTAACCAGATTGCCGTCGAGCTGGATCTCCGTCAGCGGCCGCTCCAGCAGCGCGTCGAGGTGCGCGGCGAACTGGTTGCGGATCGGCTCCATCGTCGTGCCCGGGAACAGCACGGCCCAGTCGGCCGCCATCCATCCCTTGACCACGTCCTTGTCGAGCGGTCCCTGAACGCCGAGCATCAGGTAGACCTTCAGGGCCTGATAGACGAACTCCGGATCATTCATGTTCTGGTGCAGCTGCGACTCGAGGCGATAGAGCAGTCGCGGCAGCAGCAGCCCGTTGAGCGCGCGCCGATAGGCCGTGTCGGCATCGGCGCCGAGCTTCTTGCCCTGGTAGAGGCCGAAGCGCAGCGACCAGGGCGTGCCCTGCCGACTCTGATCATAGCCCGCCGGCATCGTGCGCAGCGTCTGCAACGGCTGCAGCACGAGGTCGAGGCGGGCATCCTGGACCGGGTTGAGCGTGAGGCCGCTGGCGGCGACCTGCTGCTTGTAAGCACCAACGGCGGTGTTGAAGTCGGCGATCAACTGCTTGTTGCCGAGGTAGCTGAAATACCAGAGCGCCCCCATGCCCAGGATGACGATCGTCGCCAGCGAGACCGAGGCCCAGCCGATGGCGACGCGCATGCGCTCGACGCGGCGGTTGCGGCTGACGATCCCGGCCTCCTGAAACACGACTTCGCGCAACAGGCGCGTCAGGAAGTAGCTGCGGCCGCTACCGCTGAAGGCCGACAGGCGCTTGCGGTCGAGACCGAAGGTCGAAGCCATGACGCCCATGAGGCGGTCGATGGGCGTGCCTTCCTGCGTGCCGCTGGTGAAGTAGACGCCGCGCAGCAGCGGGCGGTCTTCGTAGCGGGTCGGGCGGAAGATCTGATCGAGGAACTCCTGCGACACCTGCTTCAGCGACGCCATCTGCGTCGGGAAGCTGAAGATCAGGCTGCGGCGGTCGATGTCGGGTTCCTTGTGGACGCGCTCGAGGAGGCGCGCATAGAGCCGCTGCTGCAGCAGCTCGAACTCCTCGTCGAAGCCGGCCATCGGACCTTCCGGACTCTTGCCGTCATCGAGCGGGAAGGTGAAACCCCAGACCTGCTGGCGCTCTTCCTTGCCGAGGTCGTCCATGAATTCGACGAAGCCGGCCGCGAGGTCGAGCTTGGTGAACAGCACATAGATCGGAAAGCGGATGCCGAGCTCGTCATGCAGCTCGCGAATGCGCTGCTTTATGGTGCGCGCGTGGGACTGGCGCTCGGCCTCCTTCATGGTGGCGAGGTCGTTGAGGCTGATGGCGATGAGCGCGCCGTTGATCGGCTGCCGCGGCCGCGTGCTCTTCAGCAGCTTCAGGAATCCGGTCCAGGCGGCCGCATCGACCGCCTGATGGCTGTCCTGCGTCGTATAGCGCCCGGCCGTATCGATCAGCACCGCTTCGTCGGTGAACCACCAGTCGCAGTTGCGGGTGCCGCCGACGCCGCGCACGGCGTCCTTGCCGAGCTTGTCGGCGAGCGGGAAGCTGAGACCGGAATTGACGAGCGCCGTCGTCTTGCCCGAGCCCGGCGGCCCGATCAGGATGTACCAGGGGAGCTGGTAGAGATACTGCCGGTTCGAGCCCTTGCCGAGCTTGGCGCGCTTGAGCAGCGCCATGGCGTCCTTCAGCCGGTCCTCGAGGACGCCGACCTCCTCCTTCTTCCGGGCTTCCAGGTCGGCCGCCTCGGCGTCGGCGGCCGAGGCCTGGCTGATGCCTTTCACCAGATCGTCGTTCGATTTCTTAGCCCGCAGCAGGGAAATGATGTTCCAGATGCCCCAGATGACCAGGATGACCAGGACGACGATCAGCCGGATGATCTCGCTGTCCAGCGGCCGGACCTCGCCGACGGCGATCAGCGGTCCGACGAACCACACGACGAGGGCCAGCACGATGGCGCCGATGAGGGTGACGAACCAGCGCGCCGTCAGGACGGACAGGATTGCCTTGAACATGGGTGCGGTCGGCCTAGTGAGAGAAACGGAGCGTGGAGCGGTGCGTGGTCATTGCGAGGTCGTCCCGGGTTGCGGCGCGGCGTCCGCGCTCGGCGCGGCGGCATCGGGTTTCAGCACGATCAGCTCGATGCGGCGGTTCTTCCGGCGGCCTTCGGGCGTGTCGTTCGGCGCAACCGGCTCGGTCTCGCCCTTTCCTTCCGATGTCACGCGCGACGGATCGGACAGAAAGGCGACCACGATCGTTTTGACGGTTTCCGCGCGCGCGACCGACAGATCGTAGTTCGACGGGAAGCGCAACGTCTTGATGGGGACGTTGTCGGTATGACCGGTGATGCTGGCCGTGCCCGGCTGAGTCTCGAGCGCCTTGCCGATGCGCTCCATGATCGGCACGAACTTCTTGTTCAGCTTGTCGCTGCCGGACTCGAACATGCCCTCGCCGCTGATCTGGACCAGGATGCGCTGCGCGTTCTCCTGCACCGTGACCAGCCCCTCCTTGATCTCCGGCTCCAGGAACTTCGAGAACTGCTCCTGCTTCACGACCTCGATCACGACGGGCGCTACAGGGGTGGGGCGCCCTATCTGCACGCCTGCGCCGGGCGGGACGTCGGCGAGGTTGCCGATGGAGTCGGACTCGTTGCTCAGGGCGTAGGTGAAGCCCATGAAGATGAGCATGAGCACGGCGGCCGTCACGACGGCGATCACCCAGACCGGGATGTAGGAGGTGAGCGGCCGATGGACGGCGGCGAGGCCGCGCCAGTGGGGCGACAGCTCGCGCTCGAAGTCGCCGTGCCGCTCGCGCAGCGTGCGATAGATGCTTTCGCGCACGCGGCTGTGCTCGGAGGTGCCGCGCCCGGTGACCCGCAGCCGGCCCTCGAAGCCGAGCGCCAGGCAGACATACATCAGCTCCAGCACGTCGGCGCTGCGGCCGGGATTCTTGTGCAGCTGACTGAGGATCTCGTAGAAGCGCTCGCCGCCGACCACCTCGTTGTGGAAGGTGCTGACCATGCTGCGCTTGGCCCAGGAGCTCTGGCCGCCCCAGGGCGTGCTCAGCACGAGATCGTCGATGGTTGCGCTGAGCGCATAGTGCGCCGTCCGCACCAGCTCGCGCGGCAGGCCGGTCGCGGACGCGTTGGCTTCGAAGCTCTTGAGCTCGCGCACGACGCGGTCGCGCAGGCCCTCCACGTCCCTCTGCGTCGCCGTACCACGGATCCGCGACGCCAGCCCGAGCAGGACGGAGGCCGCGGCGACCACGGGATTGAGGCCGTCGCGCGTGAGGGCCGCCGCAACGTTCGGATCAGACGGCGGGGGCGGCGGCTCGCGACCCATGTCGGGCGCCACGGTGCGCTCGGCCGGCGCAGGCCGGCGGCCGCCGGGACTCGGGCGAATGACAGTCTTCTCGGTTTCGTCCGGCTCGCCAAACGGATTGTCGTCGCTCATCGGCGCTTATCCTCTGATCGCCCAGAACTCCATCTCGGCCTGCGGGAACTCGCTGGAGAGATGGATCGCGAAGGCCTGCGAATTCAGCAGCTGCTTCCAATAGGAGCTCGACTTGTCGAGCTCGAAATAGGCGGCGCCCGGGCTGTACGGGATCTGCCGCGGCGCTACCGGCAAGGCCCGCACGGTGACACCGGGCAGCGCCACGGTGACCAGCTCGCGGATCTGCTCGACCGGACCGATCTTGACCTGCTGCGGGAAATTCCGGCGCAGGGCTTCGGCCTGCATGTTCGCCTTGACGGCCAGGACGAAGGTCGCGGTCGTGAGCAGCGAGCGATCCGTGATGATGTGGACGCGGATGTTGTATTTCCGGTCCTCGAGCGGCAGACGGACGGCGTTGGTCTCGATCACCTGCGCGAGCAGCCAGCGCAGCGCAGTCATCAGCGGCGTGAAGGTCTTCTGCAGATCCTCGTGCTTGTAGACGGCGAAGGTACGCGGCCGCTTCGTCGGCTCGTAGTAAGTCGCCAGCTCGCCGGCCATCTGCAGGCCGAGAGCGTAGAAAGCTTCCGGATGGATGTCGCCGGAGGCGGCATAGTGCGCCAACAGGGGCTCGTAGCGGTTGAGGAACAGCAGGACCAGGAAATCGGCGATGTCGGCCGTTCCCTTGGCCGAGCTCGTTCCGGCAACCAGCTGGGCATAGTGCTCGCCGCGGTGGTGGAATAACCCGACCAGCTCGGTGAGAAAGGCCGCGAGCGGCGGCGCCGACGAACAGACCAGGCTGGTTGGAATGTACTTGTCGTCGAGCGTGATCGACTTGTCGGCCTTCACCTCCACGACGCGGGCGAGACCGAGGCAGAGATAGCCGGCGCGCTCCTCCGTCTCCAGCATATAGCGCAGCCGCAGGCGGCCGACGCGGAGGCGGGCGACGCCCTCGGATCCCGCGTTGGCGTCGGTAGCTTCATATTCAGTAGCGCCGTAGCGCGCAGCGGCTTCGTCCTGGCCGTTGGCAGCCATCTCGAAGCGCCCCGGTTGCCGGATCGGCAGCGCCAGGTAGACCACGCAGTTGCGGGTGTTCTCCGGCATATCCAGGGGCGGCGGATGGTCGGCATCCTCCGGGATGTTGAAGGGCGTGCCATCCTCGAGCACGCCGCGGCAGGCCGTGATCGCGAATTTCCCGGTCGTCAGCAGCTCGCGATTGATCTGCAGTTCCGTGAAGCCCCAGGCATGCGCCCGCAGACCGCCGACGCGGCCGCGCACCAGCTTTTCGACGTAGCGGTCGAACTGCTGGAAATGCTGGGCACGGAGGAACATGCCCTCCGTCCAGACGACCTTGTTATCCCAGGACATGTTTCAAACCCATGACGGCACTCGGGAGCGGCCGCAAGCGGCCGCTCCCGTCGGTGTAAGACGAACACAGACCCGCGGCGGCATGCGGCTCAGCTGCCGGGCGCCAGGGACAGGGTGACGTTCAAGCCCTGGATGGCGACCGTGACGGCCGTGGTCTTGTTGGCCGGCGGAGCGGCCGTTGCCCGCCAGTTGGCGTGCTGAATGTCGCGGAAGGCGGCAACCACACCAACGGCAGTGGTGCCCGGCTTCAGATCCTTCACCAGCTGCTGGGTGCCGCCGGGAGTTATGGTCACCTCGTCGCGGCCGAGCATGTCGGCGCCGAGCACGGCCTGATCGTTGTTGTAGAGCTGGAAGAAATCAGCCTGGTCGAACGCAGCCGTGCTCGCCAGCTGATAGATTCGTACAGTTACCGGTGCCGGCTTGCCGGCGGGATCCGGATTGATATCGGCCGCCGCAGTCATCGTGAGCGCCGCGATGGTCGGCGGCGGCGGCGCGGACGCCCCGCCGCACCCTGCCAGGGCCAGAGACGCCAAGGCGGCGACAGCCAACAACCCCGTTCTGATGCTCCGCATTGCTTTATTTCCCCCGTTCTGATGTTTACGGCTAACTCTCTTGCGTCGTCGATCACCACCTGCATCGTCGCGGCGGAAAACGCCGCGACGGAAGCCCGCTGCGGGCATCCTAGAGCAGAGGCCTGCCTCGGGATGTGCCCTGCGTCATAGTTTCTTCAGTTGCTCTTCGTAGGCGCGCCGGAATTCTCGCCCGAACGGGCCATCGAACCCCTGCTCCGCCCCCGCGGCTACCTCCTTGTAGAACGCTTCATAGATCTCCCAGGCCTTGGCATTCTTGGCGCCGGGCATCAGGTTGGCCAGGACGGACCGCTGCTGCTCAAGCCGCTCCTTGAGGTTCTCCGGATCGAATTCGCGCAGGATCGCGGTCAGGGCGACCTGCAGCCCGGCAACCACCGCGAGCTGATGCACTTTGACGTCCTCGATGGCCTGATGCACTGCCTCGACGCCCGGCATATAGCCGGGTCCCGGGCGGCGCAAGATCGCCAGCAGCGCCTCGTCGGCGCTGATCGAGAACTTGAGCGGGTTGTTCTCGCGCTGCTGGATCATCGTGCGCTCGATGCGGAACTCACTCTTGAAAGCGGTGCGTCCCATGAGGATATCGCGCAGGCCGGCGATCACCTCGCGGAAGATCTGCCCGAGCCCGTGCATCGTCTTCTCGAGGTCGGCATCCGACAGTTGCAGGTCCTCGACGCCGGCGCCTTCGAGGAACACCCTGAACAGGTCCCGGCTGCCGGCTCCGGTGGTTGCGGTCCGGGTCCGTGGCGGGGCCGGTTCTTCCAACGGCTCTGCCGGCGGCCGAGCCGCCGAGCGCTTCTGCGGCTGCGGCGCCGGGCGCTCCGCGACCTCGGCCTCCCAGTCCTCGGGGATCTCCTGCCGCACGCGCGACGGCGGCTGGAAATATTGCTGCTCCGCCGGGGCGTGGTCCTTCTGAGGGGCGCCTTCGTGCGATTCGCCCTTCGGCAAGCCGGTGACCAGATCGAAGTCGTCGGGGATCAGAGCCTGGCCGCCGCCGAGCGAACGGTTTTCCGGCCCCGCCAGTTCGGCGATCGGATCGACTCCAGGATCCGTGTTGTGAATCAGCATCTCGTCCCGGAATTCGGGCTCGGACCGCCGAGACTGCGACGCCAACGGCGCCTGCGCGGCGGACTCTTCGGGGAACGGGTCGAAATCATCCGGTATCTGCTGACTGCCGCCCGTTGCGCGGCGACGCTCGGACTCGATGCGCACTTCCAGTTCGTAGTCGCCCAACGTCAGGCGGTCGCCGTCCTGCAGCTCGGCCATGTTGCCCTGACGGAGCGGCTCGATCGAATCGTTAACGAAGACGCCGTTCTTGCTGGTGTCGACGAGGTAGTAGCGGTCGCCGCGGAACTCGATGCGACAGTGCTGCTTGGAGAGGTGGCGCTCAGGGTCGGGCAGCTGCCAATCGCTGTCGCTGCCGCGGCCGATCACGGCATTGCACCGGTCGAACGTGCGAGACATCGCCTCGCCCGGCGGCAGGTCGGGATGCTTGGCAATTGTCAGGGTGAGGATCATGACTGGATCGGTGGCATACTCCGGAGTTTAACCGATCCTGCGGCGATGATCGATGTTTCTTGCCCGCTCAATTGACCATGACCATGGGGAAGCCCATGACGACCGCACCGCCATGGGCTGTCACGCTGCCCATATAGGCGGCGGGCTGGCCCTGAAACATCGTCGTGAACGAGCCAAGGATGATGACGTCCGGCGGTCCGACACAGACCGCCAAGTCGCCGACCCGGGCCGCCGGCATGCCGCCGATCAGGGTCGTCACGGCGCCGGGGCCCGCCACCGGCCCGCCGACATGGGGCACGAGCACGGTCACCATCGGGCAAACATGCATATCCAGGAGGCGGGCAGCAGGAGGCATGGTCGCACCTCAGCGATTGGCCGGCGGGGTGCCCGGTGGCGCGGGCGCGGCCCCCTCGCTACGCGCGCGCCGCTTCCCGGTGCCGCCGTTGGCGATGTCCAGGCCGTCCTCTAGGGCGAGCTTGAAGTTCTCCGTTGCCCGCTCCGGTTCCTGGGAGCCCGCTATCAGGATCGCGCCGGCCACGGCCCCAGGCGTGAATGATGGGCCGGGTTCCATCTTCGGCAGGTGCGCCGGCACCATGCTGCCGCTGCTCCAGAACGCCCCCATACCAACCCAACAGGCGGCCTTGTCGTACCCCACTTTCTCGCCCGCTTCCTTGGCGGCCCAGCGATTTTCATCGGTCGGCTTATAGACCCAAGCCTCGGCGCTCTTCAGGGCGTCCAGATTCTTGGGCGGCGCATCCGCCGGCAGGTGGATGCGCACACACTGTGCGGCCCACCAAACGGCCTCGCGCTTCGGCAACGCGAAGGCCAGCACACGGATGGCGTCGGCCCACTGTTCCTTTTCGATAAGCCGGTCGAGATAGGCGTCGGGCGACACCTGATCATCCAGCAGTTTCCGCGCCTCGGCCGACAACTCAAGCTGGCCGCAAGCATCCACAGCGCGCTTGGCGGCGACCTTCTTCAACGGCCCAATCGCCATGTTTCCTTCTCCGAAAGCTCGTGTGTGGCCTCGATGCTCATCCAATGATCAGGGGCAGGCCATGGACCACGCATGGAGCCGTCGGTGCGGTCAAGGTGGCCGCGCCCATACCCGTCAGCGTCATCGCGCCAGTGGCCGTGGCTGCAAAGACGCCGCCCGCCGTCTGGGTGATGGCGCCCGTCGCCATAAGGCTGATGGCCGGCGACGTCAGCGTGATCGAAGCCGGCGTAATCGATATGCTGCTGGGTCCGACCTGAAGCGTGATCGACTGCAGCGCCGTGTAGGTTATGCTCCCCAGCGTTACGTTGGTCGTCTTGTTGCCCATCTTGACGGTCAAATTGTCGTTGCCCGTCTCGATGTCAGTCGTCCGGTTGCCAAAGATCTGGATATCCTGCTTTCCGGGCGACATCTTATCCATGCCGACCTTCAGGCTGTCGTTGTTCTCGACGACGCGGGTGAAATCCTTCTCCGCATGGAAGTAGACCTCCTCGCTTCCCTTCTTGTCCTCGAAGCGCAGTTCGTTGAAGTCGGAGCTGCCGCCGCCGGTCGAGCTGCGTGTCTTCCAGCCGCTCTGGGTCTTGTTACCAGTCAGTGCGTAGGGCGGCATGTAGTCGGCGTTGTAAACGCAGCCGACGACGATCGGCCGGTCCGGGTCGCCCTCGAGGAATTCGACGATGACCTCCATGCCGACGCGCGGGATGAATTGCGTGCCCCACTGCTTGCCCGCCCAGGATTGCGAGACGCGCATCCAGCAGGAGTCGTGGCCCTCGCGCTCCCAGTGGAACTTGGCGCGGATGCGGGCGTACTTGTCGGTGTGGATCTCTTCGCCGGAGGGACCGGTGACGAAGGCCGTATGCGGACCGTGGACCACGGGCTTGGGCGTCGTGCGCTCGGGCCGGAAGAGGCGCGAATCCGGCATGCAGGTGAAGGTGTTGCGGTATTCCGGCGTCGGCCCCTCGCCGGCGATGTGCGTGTAATCGGTCGCGACGTGGTGAGTGCTGAGAATCACCCAGGACTTGCCCTCCTCGTCGCCGCACTCGTGCTTCTGCATCGTGAACTTGTAGCCGGGCGAGAAGGGCTGGCAGTCGCTGCCGCCCTCGACGATCTCGAAGCCCGCCTCCTCCGCCTCCATGCGCCAGGTCGTGACGTTGTCGCCGTCGCCCTTTTTGACGTAGAGGCCGGGGTAGTCGTACATCTCGTATTTCTGCGACTGCGGAATGTTGAGCAGCGTGTTCTTGTTGGTGTTGAGCTTGTCGCTCGGTGTCTCGAAGTTGTAGTCGCGTTGCGCCCACTTGCCGGGCTTGTAGGAATGTCCGCGCTGCCAGCGCGTGATGGCGTTCGATTCGTCCTGGTGCGCCCAGAACTTGACCTCCTTGTCCTCGCAATCGAGATAGCCCGACGTTTTGTCGGCGATCACCATCGTGTGCTTACCCTGCTGGTGCTTGAAGAAGTAGAACATCCCCTCTTCTTCCATCAGGCGCGACACGAAGTTGAAGTCGGTCTCGCGGTACTGCACGCAGTATTCGCGCTTGGGGTGCTTGCCCTTGTCGACGTTCGAAAGATCGAAATCGGAAAAGCCGAGGTCGGAGAAGATCTTCTCGATGATGTCCGGGACCTTCTCATCCTCGAAGATGCGACAGTCGGTGGTGCGGGTCAGGAACCAGAGCCAGGGCACGACCTCGGCCTGGTAGTGCCGATAGCCATGCGACCACATCGGACCGGAGGCGAAGCGAATGATCCGGCCGTGAAAGAGTCGCGTCTTCCCGTCCGGGCGGCGGAGATGGATTGTGATGTCCTTGCCGAGGATGGTTTCCGGCGCGATCGAGGTCATGTTCGAGACCAGCTCGAGCCGATACGCAAACAGGCGCGATATCGCTTCATCGCCCTCGAAATAGGTCGGGATCAGCGTGTCTTCGCCGAGCGGCGAATCCACGTTGATCCAGCGTTTCGCCTGTTTGATGTTCGTGCTAGCCATTAGGCCCTCTCCCAACCGACTGCGGAACGTCCGGTGATGAGCGGCGACCGACGCTCGCCCTCGTCCGATCGCGGATGGACAGGGAGAAGCCAACCAAGGCGGCTATCGCCTGAACTGGCGCCCTTGGCGGCGCTGGTACGAGAAGGAACCGGCAGCCGAGGCTGGCCGCCGGCGCGCTCCAGAACGCATGGAAGCGGACGACATCGTCCGCTTCCCGTGCCGGTCGTCGATCCAATCGATCCGATCAACCACCCTTTGCCGTACGCAGGTCGAAGTAGCCCTTCTGCGGCGCCTCGAGATCGCCGGCGGTGCCGCCCTGCGACATCTGGTACTCGATCTTCGTGAAGTTCAGGCTCAGCGACTCCGACGGGCGGTCACCGCCGGTCGAGAGGCTGAAGCCGGAGATCATGCACTCTTCGAGCGTGAACGTCGTATAGGTCTGGGCCTGATCGCCAGCGCCGGTCGTCACGAAGTCGAACTTCACTTGCTTGCCGGGGACGGCGCCGATCATCGCTTCGCGCATCAGGTTCTGCGACGAACTGTCCGCCGGCTTGGTGATCGTGATCTCGCTGACGTTGCAGAGCGAGGCCTCACGACCCTTGGCGGCGCCCGACGCGGTTCCGCCGATCGCCCGGCCCACGCCGAACTGGCAGGAACTGCATTCGATCCACTGCTTGTGACCCTCTTCGGTCACGTCGCCGTTGATGCCGGTGTACTTCATATAGATAGGCATGGACTCCATCTCCTCGTTACTGGGTTGCCAATCGACTACTACGCGCAGGTTCGACCCTAGTCCGGACGACGCGCTCTCGGTGAGCTTGACCCGGTAGGCCTCCCTTCGGGCGACTTGTCCCCCGGAGCGCGCGAACTTTCGGCTCGGCCGCGTTCGACGTTAATATAGCGTCGCAACGGGGATGTTCATGTGACAGCGCTCACTAACCAATACGATACTGGAACTTGCCTGACTGGTCCATTGCGACATGGGCCGATTTGATCGGCAAACCGTCCGCCATGCGCGACAGGAACAGGCCGGACATCTCCGGCAGCAGCCCGCGGGTCAGAATATGGTCAATATTCCGAGCCCCGCTCTCCACCTCCTTGCAGCGTTGGGCGATGCCCTCGATCAACGCCGGTTCATAGCTGAATTCCGCCTTGTAGTTCTCGGTCACGCGGCGGGCGATGCGCTTCAGCTGCAGTTCGACGATTTGACGCATGATGTCGTCGCCGAGTGGGAAGTAGGGCACGAGCGTCACCCGCCCCAGGAAGGCGGGCTTGAAAATCTTAAGCAAGTCTGGCCGCAGCGATTCCGCGAGGCCGGCGGCGTCCGGCATGGTTTCCGGATCGGCACACAGCTTGTGGATCGCATCGGTGCCGGCGTTCGACGTCATGATGATGACGGTATTCTTAAAATCGATGTCGCGGCCCTCGCCGTCGCGCAGCATGCCCTTGTCGAACACCTGGTAGAACACGTCCTGGACGCCGGGATGGGCCTTCTCCATCTCGTCGAGCAGGACGACGCTGTAGGGGCGCCGCCGCACGGCCTCGGTTAAGACGCCGCCTTCACCATAGCCGACATAGCCCGGCGGCGACCCCATCAGGGTCGAGACCTTATGCTCCTCCTTGAATTCCGACATGTTGATGGTGGTGATGTTCTGCTCGCCGCCATAGAGCAAATCGGCCAGCGTCAGGGCCGTCTCGGTCTTGCCGACGCCGCTGGTACCGACCATCAGGAACACGCCGATCGGCTTGCGGGGATCGGTCAGTTTGGCCCGCGAGGTCCGGATCGCCTGGGCGATCGTGTCGAGGGCATGCGGCTGCCCGACGATTCGCTCGGACATACGGTCCTTCAGGGTCAGCACCGCCCGGATCTCGTTCGAGACCATCCGACCGACGGGGATGCCGGTCCAGTTCGCCACCACCTCCGCGACCGCGCCGCCATCGACGCAGGGATGCAGCAGGGGTGTCTCGCCCTGGATCGCCTTGAGGCCCTCATTGGCCGCCGCCAAGTCCTTGCGCCAGGCCTCGATCTGCGCGGGCGTGGCGGCCTCGGTTGGCGACGCCGCCGGCTTGCCCCCGGCGGCTCCGGGCGCCGGCTGCAGCTGCTGCTCCAGCTGGGTGCGGAGGTCGACGA
>Ga0335082_10002812_pt1 | contig 18814 bp, 18 predicted proteins | sample Lox_Sample_41_FD_206718 | JGI IMG/M metagenome (GOLD analysis project Ga0335082, IMG submission 206718) | Soil microbial communities from Loxahatchee National Wildlife Refuge, Florida, United States - Lox_Sample_4.1 | ecosystem: Environmental > Terrestrial > Soil > Wetlands | place: USA...
GTCTCATAGTCAGCGTCAGCTCTCTGTTGATGAGCCTCCGCGAAGGCCCTCGAAACCACATGCAGATGCGCAGATATCATATTCTCGCGCGTGTCGGGCTGCTTCTTCTTGAAGAATTGGTTAAGCTCGGATATCTTCTTGTCGCAGGCGGTCTTCATCTTTCCATGTTCAAATAACCGACCTAAGGCAGATCGAGTCTCAACCCGATTCCAATTCTCGGTCGTTGCGGACACAAGGAGGTGGAAGAGAGCATAGTATGCTGTCGAAACGGCGCGTCGAAGACTTGCTTGACGACGTAAGGATGAAGCTGACGCTCCACCTGCGCGAGGGCTTCTGCGAATTGACCCTGTTCAGCATACGCCTTCGGGATGGTCTCGACCATATTATCTCTTGTCTTGACTGGAGGAGGCAGCCGCTACTGGCGGTGCGAAGAGGTTGCCGCGGTTGAGGAGCCATTGTGGGTCGAGCCTGCGCTTGACCCGCTTCATCGATTCGATTTGCTCCTCTGTGTATTGCAGAGCCAACAAGTGAACTTTGCGCTTCCCCAGACCGTGCTCGGCGGACACCGTCCCGCCTAGTTCCACCGCGTGCCGGGCGAAATCAAGCATGAGCTGCTGGCCGGTCTGAAATTCATCGTCCGAGTTCGGCAGGATGTTGATGTGTACGTGCGCATCGCCGATGTGCCCGAAGATCACATAGTCGAGCGCTTGCTCGCGAAGTTTTTCATGATAGTGACGCAGCATCTCCCGATTGCGAGCGAGGGGAACTGCATAGTCGGAATTCACCTTCATGAAGCCGCGACGCCGGACCGTGTCGTTCACTAGTTCAGGTAGAGCATGACGGAAACGCCGAAAACGTTCCCGATCCTGATCGCTGGCGGCGAACCAGCTGTCCTCGGGCGCGTTCTCGGCCCAAAAGTCGATGTCGCCATTCTCCTGCTCGATGAGCAGCGCAGCGCCGTCTCCGGGTGTCTCAGGAAAACGCTGGCGGAGAATTGCGAGCGAATTGCTGTCGAAGTACTCGATCATGCGCAGGCCGTCGAGTCCACGCCAAGCCTCCACGGAGTCCAGCGCAGCTTCGTCGTTGAGGAAGAAGACAACGCCTGCCAGGACATCCGCTGGTTTCGGCAGCAACTGCAATTCTGCTTCCGTCACAACACCAAGCGTGCCTTCGCTCCCAATGAATAGATCCACCCAGTCCATTCCTGGCGCGAGCAGATATCCGGCGGTGTTCTTAGTCGTGTTGGGTAGCGGGATTTCCGGAACAGGAAAATCGATTTTATCGCCGCGCTTCACTACCAGGACTTCACCGTTCATCAAAACCACGCGCAAGCCGAGAACGTGGCGTCGTGTGCTGCCGTAGCGGAAGCTGCGCGAGCCGCTGGCGTTGGTGGCGATGTTGCCGCCGATACTGGCCGTGCGCTCGGTGGGATCGGGCGCGTAGAACTGTCCGGTACGACCAGCCTCCGCCTGCAGCTTCTCCAAAGAAACGCCGGCACCCGCGATGGCGCGACCGCTCTGAATCTCGACCCGTTGAAATTTCTCGAGCGAAACCACCCAACCACCCTGCGCGACGCGTCCGCCAGTAACTCCGGTGCCGGCGCCGGAGATGGTCACCGGTACACGGTCGGCTGAAGCTCGGCGAAGGATATCGCGGAGTTCCTCTTCTTTCGTGGGTACAAAAACCTCGTCGGCATGGCCTTTTAGACCCGAGGCGTCTTCAAGGTACGAATTCATGGGAATGGACAAAGCGGAGCTTCGTCCAACTTTACACTTCCAAAATTACGGGCATGATCAGCGGGCGGCGCTGCGTTTGTTTGTTCAGGAAGCGCTTCAGATCGGCTCTGATCTTTTCCTGCATAACGCCCCAGTCGGTCCGCTCTTCTTCACTCGACGATTCGAGCGTTCGCGCCACCACCTGTCGCGCTTCTTGCAATAGATCGGAGCCGTCTTCGAGCGAAATGAATCCCCGGCTGACGATTTCCGGCAATGTTTCGCTCTTACCTGAGTTCTTGCTGATGGCGATGATCGGAAGCACGAAACCGTCTTCGGAGAGGTGGCGGCGATCGCGAATAACAATGTCCTCTACTACTTCGTCGATGGTCCCGGAATCGATGCAAACTCGGCCGACGGGAACCTTTTCGCCGCGTCGTGCTCCCTGATGATCGATCTCGAGCGTCTCCCCGCTCTCTAGTACGAAGGTCTCTTCGAGGCCTGCGCCGCGCAGATGCTGCGCCAGGGAAGCGTGCCGCGCAAGCTGCCGGAATTCGCCGTGGACCGGAAGAAAATACCGCGGGCGGACAAGATTTAATACCAGCTTCAGCTCTTCGGCGCTGCCGTGTCCGGAAACATGAACGGGCGGATTCATAGCCCCGTAGATCACATCCGCGCCGCGCTTGGCGAAGTGATTGATCATCCGGTAAATGCCCTTTTCGTTGCCGGGAATGATGCGCGCGCTCAGCACCACGGTGTCGCCCGGCCGCACGGAGAGACTCTTGTGATTGTCCACGGCGATGCGCGACAACGCGGACATCGGCTCACCCTGCGTCCCGGAAGCCACGACCATCACTTTGGACGGATCGGTCTGCATGATGTCCTGGGGCCGCAACAGAATGCCATCGGGAAGGTGCAGCAGCCCTAGCGTATGCGCGATTTCCGTGACGTTCAGCATGCTCCGGCCAAGGAATGCAACCTTGCGACCGTACTCGGCCGAAAGATCGACGATCTGCTGCAGCCGGTGAATGGAGGAACTGAAGCAGGAGATCACCAGACGCTGCTCGGCGCGATAGAAGATGTCCTCAAGCCGCGGACGAACTGCCCGTTCGCTCTCGGTGTAACCGGGACGATCGACGTTAGTGGAATCCGACAGAAGCAGCAACACGCCGCGCTTCCCATAATCGGCAAGCGTGTGCAGATCGAACAATTCGTTGTCGGTGGGCGTCGGATCCACCTTGAAGTCGCCGGTGTGGATGATGACGCCGAGCGGCGTAGTGATCGCGAGCGCCATCGAACTTACAATCGAATGGGTGACGTGGATGAACTCGATTGAAAACGGGCCGATCTCGATCTTGGCGCCGGGTTTGACAGTATTCAGCTTGGGCGCCTGGATCGCGTGTTCCTCCAGACGCCGCTCCACCAACGCCAGCGTGAACGCGCTGCCGTAGACGGGAACATTAATTTCACTCAGAAAAAACGGCACTGCCCCGATGTGGTCCTCGTGCCCGTGGGTGAGAATCAGAGCCCGCACACACTCCCGGTTTAGCTCCAGGTAAGTAAAGTCCGGGATGACGATGTCGACTCCCAGCAGCTCGGCATCGGGGAACATCATTCCCGCGTCCACGACGATGATGTCGTCGCCATAACGGATGGCCATCGAGTTCATACCGAACTCGCCGAGGCCACCGAGCGGGATCAGTTGAAGCTTGTGATCGGACATTAAGCTACAGCCTATCAGGTGCGTGGCGCGAGCGGGATTCGTCATGAGATATTTTGCCGGCCGAACCCACTATGAGCCTAGGAGTTGCATTCTATCTATGAGCCCACGATCTTGCTGTGACGAGGAAAGTTGCATTCGAAAAGAGATTGCGACTCTGCTCGATCCCGACTCTCCTATTGTTGACCGAATATACGTTGCCGCCTGCGCCGTGGCCACGACCTGCGGAAAGCTCACCGTCGACGAGATGTATATGTGCGCTGCGCGGATGTTTGACGTCACTCCGGAATGCGACCTGGCGAGGGCGTTCGTGATCGCATATCAAACCGAGCGCGACGCGCGCGAGGCGAAGATACAGATCGAGCGCGAGGAAGCGGCGAAGTATCGGTGAGAGTGCACGTCCCGCCTAACCACGCCTGGCACGAATGATATCCTCGGTGAGTAGGCGGACGAATGAGCTGGCGGAAAGTGCTGGTGGGATCGGTATGCGGACTGACCGCGCTCAGCGCATTGTACGCTTTCCAGCTGCCTTTCCGGCAGTTCCACGGCGTCGAGTATCGTGAATTCGTGCTGCCGCCGGATTGGCAGGACAAGGGCGAATGGGCCTTTGCCCGCCTGATGTTTCCACCCGGTCCGAATGACGGCTATCGCGGCCGCTTTGACGGCGACTGGAGACTCGGACTCTCCCTTTGGACGCAAGATTATCCGCGAGCCGATCGTCACTTTTCCCAAGCCGTGCGCCGGCTCACCCGATTACAGGTGCGCCCTGTGGAACAACCCGTGAACCTGGAAGAAGGCGGCGATGTGTACAACTGGCCGTGGATCTATGCCGTCCAGGTTGGCGAATGGGGGCTTACTGAGGGTCAGGCGAAGATCATGCGCGACTATCTGCTGCGCGGTGGTTTTTTCATGGCCGACGACTTCCATGGAACATATGAGTGGGAAATGTTCGAAAAACGGATCCGCTACGTCTTCCCGGACCGGCCCATCGTGGACATCGACGACAAAGATCCGATCTTCCACACCGTCTTCGATCTGGACGATCGCTTCCAGGTCCCCGGGGAAGCGCATCTTCGTCAAGGTTGCAAGAATTGCTACGACGGCGGGACCGGTGCGCACTGGCGCGGGATCTACGACGACAAGGGCCGGGTGATGGTGGCCATTTCCTACAACTCGGACCTGGGCGATGCCTGGGAGTGGGCCGACGATCCGTATTACCCGGAGAAGTTTTCAGGCTTGGCGATTCGTGTGGGCGTTAACTATATCGTTTACGCCATGACTCACTGATCCCCGCTGGGTTGACATATTGACGCCAGGGATGGTATGTCTAGACATATGAGAACGACTGTCCGCCTTGACGATGCACTACTGGAACAGGCGAAGCGTGAAGCCTCGCATCGCGGTGAAACGTTGACGAGCCTCATCGAACGAGGGTTGAGGTTGGTGCTTGCCCAGTCGCGCGCTCCGAAAAAGCGGCGCCGCGTTGTTCTGCCGGTGAGCAGCGAAACAGGTGGGGTTTTACCTGGAGTTGACTTAGACAATAGCGCCGCGTTGCTGGACATCATGGAAAACACGCAGTGATCCTTCCCGACGTGAACGTCGTCTTGTACGCTTTTCGCTCCGACACGCAGAACCACAACGTCGTCCGGGCCTGGCTGGATCTGGTGATAAATGGTGATGCGATTTACGGCATGTCTCCGCAGGTACTCGCTTCGGTGCTCCGGCTAGCCACGAATCCGCGAATCTTCTCGCGGCCCTCTCAAACTAATGACGTTCTCCAGTTTGCGTCCCTGCTTCTAGATCAATCGCACTGTCAGATTATTCAGCCCGGCTCGCGTCACTGGTCCATTTTTCGCAATCTTTGTCAAGATGCGAATGCCAAAGGCAATCTGGTGCAGGACGCTTGGTTCGCCGCGCTGGCTATCGAATCAGGCTGCGAATGGATTACCACTGATCGCGACTTCGCTCGTTTCCCCGGACTGCGTTGGCGAACGCCGCTCTGAGAATCCCTCACCGCCCGTCGCTCACTCGCCACGATCGACCAGCATCATCCGGATGATTGATCCACGAGAGCAATGTATTGATATCTACCTTCAACTCAACCACCGTCGCCTCGCTCGGCTGAAACGTCGCAACTAACAATCTTGCCGATTTTCCGAAGTCGCCTGCGAATATGTACGTCGCCTCGTCCTGCCGGCGCGAACGAACGCGAATTATCGGGCGCAAATCCCGAGTGGAGAGGCTGCGCATGAACTCATCCAACTCCGTTTGATCGCGGTCGCCGAGCGTTTTCAAATCCTCGAAGACCGCCAGTTTCAATTCACTGGTCCCCGCCGGATGTGCCACCTTCACCGCAAAACTAGCGAGGCCCATAAAGGGAATGTGTGTGCGCTTGGTCCCATAGTGCGTTTCGATCGCCTTGACCACATGATCAAACTCACTATCGCCACCGGCCGCGAGGCTGTATCCGGCAAGAAATACGACCAGAAATTTCGCGTTCATCAGAAACCTCTCCTCTTCCAGCCTTTCGTGTCCATGCCGGGGATATGGAATTGGCCGCTCAGATCCGCAAGCTGATCCGGATCCAGGGTTCCTACCACGTTCACAATAGTGAGTTCCCGCGGTTCAGCCGAGATCACCACGAACCCGCCGAACTGCTGGCCATTGGCTATGACCTTGCAATACACATCGACATCTTCGCGATGCGTTCGCGACTTCACGCCTACGATTCGGGCCCAGGCGGGAGCCTGCAGCTGCGCGCGAACCGACTCCACGTCGGCCATGTCGTAGTCGCCTTCCGAGGCGAATTGATAGCTGCGAACATAAATCCCCTCGAGACCTGCAATAATCTTCTTCACCTTCGCTTGGTCCGGGTCATGATCCGACAGAAAGCGGGCGGCAAGCTGGATCAGGCCGCGATCGAGCGTGACATCCACGGATTCCTCTGCCTTCGCCGCCAGGCGGTCCAGATTCGCCGGAAGCCGGATATCCTGCGCAGCCAGTGGTGCGAGGCCGGCCATCAAAACAAGGGTTGCGATTCTCATTGCATTCTCCTATTTGCTCAATACGCGCAAAGAGGGTAAGGGGACGCAGAATGAGGAATTATTTTCGAACCAGGCGATAACACCAGAAGACCAGGGCGCCCGCCACCATCGTCGCAGCGCTGATCGTGATCTGGTTTCTCGTGCTTCCCATGAGCAACCACACCGAGAGAGCTACGGCGGCGATGGGGATCGTCATGCCGCCAGGGACAGAAAACCACCGAGCGGCCTCCGGCATCTTGCGCCGCAGCACCGGCACAGCCAGACATGTCGCCATGTACGACAGCAGCCGAGCGATTGCGCTGATCGCCGCGAGTGACGCGAACTGGCTGTACATCGCGCAGGCCACGCCGAACGCCGCCGACAACAGAATGGCAACGTATGGTGTCCGGAAGCGCGGATGCACGCGTCCGATAACCGAAGGAAGTTGTTGACCCTCCGCCATGGCGAACAGAATGCGCGGTGTAACTAACATGAGTGCGCTGTTCGTTCCAGTAGTCGAAAGTACGGCGCCCGCCGTTAGCAAAATCCCGCCGACGGGCCCCAGAAATTTCCGGCTCGCCGACGCAAGCGGTGTCGCCGACGACGCCAGTTCGGGCAGCGTTCCCTGCGCAACGAACTGGATCATCACATAGAAGACGGCTACGAAACAAATCGCTGCTAACAGCGCGATGGGCACGTTACGCCTTGGATGAATTACTTCTTCGCCCGGCACAACGGCGAACTCAAAGCCGCCAAATGCGAAGATCAGCAGCAGGCTCGCCTGGCGCAGGGCCGCAGGGTCCGGCAGCGTCCAGGCCGGAGGACGGCTAGGGTTCAGGAAAAAGAGCCCCGCAATGACGAAAAAGAGCAGAGGGGCGAGTTTCGAGACCGTCAGAAGATTGTTGACCCACGTGCCATACCGCACTCCGCGATAGTTGATTACCGTCAGGACCGTGATAGCGCCGGTGATCACCAGCACGCGCCCCGCGCCCACGGCAGCCCCAGGCCAGAAGAATCCCAAGTAGCTGGCGAAGGCGTTACTGATGGCCGCCATCGCAGTCAGCCGTGCGAGCAGCATCATCCACCCGATCTCAAATCCGACGAAGCTTCCGAACGCCGCACGAGCGTATAGATACGGCCCGCCGGACCGATCGAACAAGGCAGCCACCTCGGCGAAGCACAAGATAATGAGCCCGGCCGCCAGCCCCGCAGCGAGATAGGCGGACAGCGCCGCGGGTCCCAGGATCTTCGCGACCTGTGCCGGAAGCACGAAAATCCCGGAACCGACCATGCCGTTTACCGCGATCGCGGTAAGGCTGAACAGGCCAACGGCGCGAATCAGCTCCGGGCGTCCCGTCGTGGCCATTAGATGATAGTGGCACAGAGTGTCCGGGTACGCGACTGTCTGTCCTGGAAACGGTCATAATCATCGCAACCCATGTCGATAAAGCTTTCCGGCATATGAATTTCTTCGTGGCAACGAAACTGCCACTCGCGATCTGATGCAGAACATCCTCCTGGACCTTCGCTACGGACTCCGCGGGCTCACGAAGAGTCCGGGCTTCGCCGCGATTGCCGTGTTGACCATTGGCCTCGGTGTCGGCGCCAACACCGCGATCTTCAGCGTCGTCAAGGCGGTCTTGCTCAACGAACTCCCCTATCAGCAGCCCGACCGTCTGGTGATGATCGCCGAGGCGGATAACGACAAAATCAACCCAGTCACCGTTGACTTCACTACCACCCACGATTTGAGAGAGCGCAGCCGGACGTTCGAGCGCATGTCGCTGATTCGATCCTGGAGCAGCGCGTTGGTTGGGCAAGGAGACCCAGAGCTCATCAATGGCCTGCGGGTCAACTATGATTTTTTCGACACGCTAGGCGTGACAATGCAGTTCGGCCGCACGTTCCGTGAAGAGGAGGACAAGGCGAATACCTGGCACGTCCTGATTCTGACGCACGATCTCTGGGCGCGACGGTTCGGCAGCGATCCGAACGTCGTAGGAAAAACAGTTCGGCTGAACGAAGCGTCGTTCAATGTGGTAGGTGTGCTGCCGGCAAATTTCCGGCCGCTCACGCTCGCGCAGACTGACGTGCCGCGCGAGATGTACGCGCCGCTCGGTTATGAGCTGGGCGGGCCGAATACCTGCCGCGGCTGCCAACATCTTCGCCTGGTAGCCAGAGTAAAGCCAGGAATTGCCATCGGAACAGCGGCCGGGGAATTGAAATCGATCATGCGCGACATCGTCCGAGAGCATCCCACCTCGTATGATTCCGCGGCAAGCCTCATCGTCACGCCGCTGCAGGATAAGTTGGTTGGCAGCGTGAGAACGGCGCTCTGGGTGCTGCTTGGCGCGGTTGGCTTCGTTTTGCTGATCGCCTGCGCAAACGTAATGAATCTGCTGCTCGCGCGATCGACGCGCCGGGCAAGAGAGATCGCGCTGCGAACCGCGTTAGGCGCTGGCCGTATCCGGATCGTTCGTCAACTCCTGACCGAGAATCTGTCGCTGGCGGCGGCCGGCGGCTTGCTCGGAATCCTGATCGCGCTTTGGGGAACTTCAGTGCTCGCATGGCTCGGTCCCAAAGAGATTCCGCGCGTCGCCGAAGTTCGAATGGACATCCCGGTGTTCCTGTTTGCCCTTGCGGCTACCGTTCTCGCCGGGATTCTTTTCGGTCTCGCCCCCGCATTGCGCGCTTCGCGAGTTGACCTGAATGATGCTTTGAAGGACGCTGGGAAATCCACCGACGGGCGCGCCCGGCACGGCTTGCGAAATGCTCTGGCCGCTGCCGAGCTAGCTCTCGCCTTTGTGCTTGTTGTCGGAGCGGGACTGCTCGCCAATAGCTTCCTGCGTTTGCTGAATGTCGATCCCGGCTTCAATTCCCACAACGTTCTTACGCTTCAAACCTACGTGTACGGGCAGATCTATCAAAAGAGCGGCGATGCCGAACTGAACTACTACAAGCAGGCGTTCGATCACTTGCGCGCCACCGGACGAGTCGAAAGCGCGGCGATGGTCAGCACTCTTCCTTTGGGCGGATCGTTCGACCGGACAGGCTTTCACGTCCAGGACCGTCCGTTGGCCAACTCGGCCGAAGCACCTTCCGTCGACCGCTATTCGGTTTCCACGGACTATTTTCACGTGATGAGAATTCCGCTGAAGCGTGGCCGCGAGTTCTCGGATCAGGACCGCAAGGGCTCGCCGCTGGTTGTCGTGATCAGCGAGTCCTGCGCGCGCGCGGAGTTCCCAGGGCAAGATCCGATTGGTAAGCACATCCAATTGGGCGGGCGAAATGACAGCAAGCCTTGGGCGACGATCGTCGGCGTCGTGGGCGATGTTCACCAATATGGCCTCGACCAGACGTCGAACATGGCGGCTTATCAGCCGCAGGCGCAAGATCTCGGTTTTACTTACCTCATGGTGGCGCGAACGACGGTAGATCCGCAGCAATTGGTCAGCACGGCGAGGGATGCATTCCTTGCCTCCGACAAAACACAGCCTGTCTTCCAGATCAAGCCCCTGGATGACTATCTCAAGGCCTCGCTTGCCGAGCGGAGTTTCACTCTGGTGTTGCTGGGCTTGTTCGGCGCGCTCGCTCTGTTACTCGCCGCCGTCGGAATCTATGGTGTTGTCTCCTATGCCGTGAGCTTGCGAACCAGGGAGCTGGGCGTGCGGATGGCCCTCGGCGCGAATCAGGGCGACGTGCTGCGAATGGTCCTGAAACAAGGAGCCGGACTCGCCGCCATGGGCTTGGGCGCGGGACTCGTCGCGTCCTTGGCTCTGACAAGCTTCCTGCGCACGCTGCTATATGGAGTGCGGTCGTGGGATCCGGCGACAACCGGTTTGGTGGCGTTGGTACTTGCGGCTGTGGCGCTGCTCGCCAGTTATGTACCCGCGCGGCGTGCAACGAAGGTCGATCCGATGACGGCCTTGCGCTATGAGTGATCTTCTTCGTGCGCCCTCCGGCATGCGCCTGGACAAGCCAGAGGCTTGTCCAACGATCGCGCCCCCACCACAACCATAAACTTCAGGCTTGTGTTACTCGCCTCGATAATTCAATGGAGGTTTGTGGTCGGCGGGGACTCGCGCTTTGTACTCGTATCCTGCACGGCGTTGGTCGAAGCTGGCGCGCGCTTCCTTAACGTGTTCTGGATTCCTGAATAAATCGACCGCTGTCAGCGCAAGAGTCTTGGCGGCGACCACCATGCCCTTTCTCCCGATGCTCATCCCAGCGCAGGCTGTCGATTGCCAACTGTGCGCGGGAATTCCCGGCACGAACGTCGCCGTGTTCAGCGCCGCGGTCGGCACGATCCAGCTAACATCGCCGACATCGCTCGAAGCGGAGAAATAGCCTTCACTCGGCGCCTGGACGCCCTCCTGACTGCCGAGCGGCCGCGCATGATCCAGCGGCACTGTCTTGCGAATGCTTTCCGCGAAGGTCTGCTCCTCTCTGCTGTACGTGACACCGCCCACCAGGTGCATGTTCCGATCCACGAGCACAGTCAAAGCATCGTTCGGCAGCACGTTGTAATTGCTATCGATCAGCTCCATCTCCATGCGCGTCTCTGTGGCTAGGGCGCCGGCTTGGGCGCATTTCACGATCCGGTTCCAGATCCCGTCGAGTACCGGCATGCTGGGATTCCGAGCGTAGAGGAACAACTCCGCGAACTCCGGCACGACATTGGGAGCGGAGCCGCCATTGCTCACCACATAGTGGATACGTGTCGACTCCGGGACGTGCTCGCGCAGGAACTCGACCGCATTGGCCATCACCATCACGCCATCCAGTGCCGAACGTCCGACATCGGGAGCGGCGGCAGCGTGCGCCGGTTTCCCATAAAACTTGAACTTGGCGGACGTGATCGCAAGCGAGCTCTGTTTCGATGCAGCGTTCGAATCGCCGGGATGCCAGCTCAACACCACGTCGACATCGCGGAAAACGCCTGCGCGTGCCATGTATACCTTGCCGCCACCGCCTTCTTCCGCCGGCGTCCCGTAGAATCGGATCGTACCCGCAACCTTGTTGGCCGCCATCCAGTCCTTGACGGAGACGGCCGCAAACAGTGATGCAGTACCGAGCAGATTGTGCCCGCAACCGTGTCCCGGCGCACCATCGACTCGCGGCTTACGTTCGGGAACCGGTTCTTGCGAGAGCCCCGGCAATGCGTCGTATTCGCCAAGCACGGCAATCACCGGCTTGCCCTGACCCCAAGTTGCGGTGAAGGCCGTGGGAATTCCGGCCACATTCTCCTCAACCGTGAATCCGGATTTCTTTAATTCCGCCTTCAACAGATCCGCGCTCTTAATTTCCTTGTAGCCGACCTCCGCAAACTCCCAAATCTGACGCGAGACATCGCCGTAATGCCCGGCATGAGCGTCCATTTGCTGGAGGAGAGTGTCTTTCTCGCCGGCGAGCGCGCTGAAGGCGCAAAGCCCCATCAAGAACAGAGTGCGCATGTGGGGATGATAATACATTCCGAGGCTCGGAGGTCGCTACTCGGAAATCGTTTCCTAGGGCTATCGCGTCGATCCTGTAGGGCTAGATTGTCCTCTGGCATACCTGAAAAACGGGATACACCGGCCGCTTGATTTTCTTGTATGTTATGGGAGGGAGGTACTTTTCCAGATGAAATCGCGATTCTTGGCGTGCCTGGCGGCGGGCGCGCTGTGTGTGACGTTTAGCGGGTGTGCGAAGAAGACGCCAGTGGCCGTAAACACACCACACACGCCAGACGTGGTTAATACGCCGTCGAATCCCACACCAACTAGGCAGACGACGCCAAACGCGCCGTCAACGTCAGCAAGCGTGGCGCCCGCGAGTTCGCCGAGGATGCCGGATGAAAAGACAATCAGGGATATCCAGAATCTCCTGGACCGGATTCAAGATGCCTACTTCGACTACAACAAGCACAGTCTCCGTCCCGACGCGGAAGCCGCCCTGCAAAGGGACGCGCAAGCTCTAGCTGAGATCATCAAACAGTATCCCGACTATAAGCTGACGGTTCAGGGCCACTGCGACGAGCGCGGATCCGAAGAATACAACCTCGCTCTCGGCGACGCCCGGGCTAAGCAAGCCAAAGAGTACCTGGCGACGCTGGGATTGCCCGGCGGTCAATTGCAGACCATCAGCTTCGGAAAAGACAAGCCGGTTTGCGAAGATCACGATGAGGCGTGCTGGCAGAGAAATCGCCGCGCGCATATTACACAAGAACAGTAGGACATGCCTTCGGCTTGTCGCGCTACGGAGGCCCAGGGCGCCGGTTCCCATTGTCCATGTCGGACATGATCAGCCAGCGCCCAGCCCTGTCCTTCCGAAGCGTGAGCGTGAACTTGCCATCGTCGGGCGCGCCTTCTTTAGCCGCGTATCCTCCGATGATGTAGCCTACATTTCCTTCGGTTGCGAAGGCCACGGCTCGAAGGAACAAAGGTCCGCCGTCCCCGGTATAGATCTTCTCGATCGCCTCACGGCCGCGCACCATCGGAATGCCGGGAGACAGAACAAACCCGTCTTCGGCAAAGAGTCGCGCCAACCCAGGAGCATCCTTCGCCCGCCAGGCGCGCTCGTAGTCGGTCAGCACTCTAGCCAACTCTGGGGGAAGTGCGACGCTCGGCTCAACCTTGCCTGGTGGTTGTGCTAACGCCAAGCAACTGAAGGCCGCGAGCAGAACCTGCTTCGATCTCCTCATCAGAGAAGTATAAGCGAGGTCCTCACGCCGGCCCAACCGGGGTGCCCCGAAATCGGACGCCCCGGCGCGTAAGAGATCAATTTACGGCGAGAGCAACGACCCCAGACGGCATTTCTTCAGACATCTCGGCATGCGCCTTCGTCCGGGCCGCCTTGGAAATGGCAAACATGTACGATTTGCCAATCGCGCCGGCATCGAACTGTTTGAGAGCATACACACCATTGATATTCGCCAGCAGGACACGGCCAGGCTTAATGTCGGTAATTTCTGCAGGACCGCTGAGCATCGCAGCGCCACCGCCGGAGCCCTGGACCTTCAACACGCTCGGAGCCAAATTACCGCTTTCGATGGAAACCGTGTAGGTACCAGGCTCTAGTACAGTGTTGCCCCAATATGTTTCATACGGCAGAGTGAATGTCCCCTTGTAGGCCTGCTGTGCATTCGCTTGGGACGTGGTCAGCCCGAGAGCCCCAGCCAATAGAATCGCGCTAACTGCATATTGAATTCGAAACATCACGCGGATCTCCTTTTCCTCTTTTTTGAACCTTTTAGACTTGTATTTCGTCTGTATGCAAAGACGAGTGAACAATGCATTCAGCACCTCAGCAGGAGATCAATTCTCTGTCAGGTTCTAAGCGGCAGGATCTAAGCGGATTAGCAGAAGCTGTTACATTTTCTGCACAAGCGGCGGCTGAGATGCGCCGGCTCCGGTTCGGAGTTTTCGAGGTGGATCTGCAGAGCCGGGAGTTACGGAAGCGTGGCGTCACGGTTAAAGTTCAACAAAAGCCGTTTCAAGTCCTACAACGCCTGCTCGAAACGCCGGGCGAGTTTGTGAGCCGTGAATCCCTCATGCAGCACCTGTGGCCGGGTCTGCACGTGCTCTTCGAGGGAAGTCTCAATACGGCCGTGAATGCATTACGCCGCGTGCTAGGCGATACCACGCGCCAGCCTCGTTACATCGAAACCCGAGCCGGGCTGGGGTATCGTTTCATCGCACGGGTCCAGCGCGTTTGTTCTACCTTCGGCGGAGCCGTCAGTTTTGACGCCTACCAGGACTATCTCAAAGGCCGCTACTTCCAAAACAAAATGACCGAAGACGATCTGCGCAAGAGCGTGGCATACTTTGAAGCCGCTCTCGCCGCGGACCCCGATTATGCACCCGCCCACGCGGGTCTCGCCGACACCTACTGCCTGTTCGCGTTTCTGGGTGTGCCTCGAACGCACGAAGTCTACCAGCGGGCTCGAGAGTCTGCGGAGTCTGCGTTACGCCTCGACCAGCGTCTTGCCGAGGCCCATGTCGCGCTCGCCAGCGTGAACAGGCTTTGTGACTGGAATTGGCCGGCCGCGGAAGTCGGATACCGGAAGGCGCTGGAGCTGAACCCGAATTACGCGCGCGGCCATCATCTTTATGCCGCCTGTCTCGCCGCTCAAGGTCGCCATGACGAGTCACTCGAACAGATGAAGCAGGCGCTGGAGCTGGAACCATTGTCGTTGGTCATCAGCACCGAGGCCGCCTGGAACCGCTATATGGCGCGCGATTTTCAAGGCGCGATCGAACAGTCCTGGAAAACGCTGGCAATGGAACCTGCCTTTGCTCCTGCTCAGCAGACGCTCGGCATAGCCTATGAACAGTTGGAGATGCACGAGGAAGCCATCGTCGAGCTGGGAAATTCCCGGACGTGCTCGAATGGGCACCCAGCCGCGGTTGCGGCCCTGGGCCACGCTTTTGCAACCGCAGGACAACCAGCCGAAGCCCGCGAGTCGCTGGATGACTTGCAACGCATGGCCCCGTCGCGCTTTGTCTCGCCTTATTGGGTCAGCCTGGTGTATTGCGGGCTCGGAGAATACGACCTGGCGATGGAGTGCCTCGAAACAGCGTACCGCGATCATGACCCGTGGCTGGTATGGCTCAAAGTCGATCCACGTTTCGACACACTTCGTAAGAATTCCTGCTGTGGCGAGCTGATCAAAGGAATTTTCAAGTCCTAAAGGCGCGGCCGGCCAACGTCCGACTGTCACGGAGTTGGTTGGAGGGACACTACGGTAAGATAACAACATCATGGTCGTAGAGATCGAAGGGGTAACTCTTCATCTGGCGCATCCCGACGAACTGACGGTTGCCTGGGTGGGTCAAGAAGAGGTGATGAGACAGCTGCTGGCGGCCTGGTTGGTAGTCGACCCGCAGGACGTCCCCATGAACCCACGCCTGCTGGGGAAGCCAGGTGTCGGAAAAACGACGCTTGCCTATGCGGCAGCCAAGCGGCTCAAACGTGAAGTCTACATCATGCAGGCAACCGTGGATACGCGGCCCGAAGACCTGCTGGTAACGCCGGTTATCGAAGGCGAATCCCGCCTCCGGTACGTCGCTTCACCGCTAGTGACGGCCATGGTCCGTGGTGGCGTGGCAATTCTGGACGAGGGTAACCGGATGAGCGAGAAGAGCTGGGCGAGTCTCGCGCCATTGCTCGATAATCGCCGGTATGTTGAGTCCATCGTCGCAGGCATCAAGATCAAGGCCCATCCATTGTTCCGGATGGTGGCCACGATGAACGATGACGCATCCACTTTCGACCTGCCCGAGTATATTCACTCGCGCCTCCAACCGCAGATCACCATCGATTTCCCGGAGCGCCACGAAGAATACGCGATCCTTAAGGAAAATGTCCCGTTCGGCGCGGAACATGTGCTGAATTACGTGACCGAATTTCTGCAGCAAGCGCACTCGGCCGACGAGCGTTACACCGTCCGTGACGGCATCAACATCGCGCGATTCGTGATGAAACTCAAATGCATGGACAATGAAAACGGTTCGGCCAATCAGAGCGATGAGCGCTTTCTGATGCGCACTGCCATCCTCGAAACGCTGGGGGACGAGGCCTTGCGTTATGTCCCAAGGTCCTAGGCCGGTTGAAGACGCGGGCAGCCTGCGCCGCGGAAATTTTACCTATTTCCCCGTAATTCCAGGACGACTCGAGTTCAGTATCGAGCTCCGTCGCGCGATATTGCGCGACCGGCCGCGGATCGTCGCCGTGGAATTGCCTGGCGCCTTGGAGGACGTACACTTGCAAGCCCTGGCGCGATTGCCCGAAATGTCGGTAATCGTTTATCCCGATCCGCACGATGAAGAGCGCGGAGTGTACGTCCCGGTTGAGCCCTGCGATCCGTTTACCGAAGCGGTTCGTACCGGCCTGGAAGTGGATGCGGAAGTGGTTTTCATCGAGCCAGACCTTGGCGACCGGCCTCACCTGCCCGATGCTTATCCCGACCCGTATTCGATCCGTTACATCGGGATGGGGAAATACGTCGAAGCCTACCGGGTGTATCCGCAAGAGCGCAACGAGGAGATCGACGCGCATGCTGCGGGCATGGCGTGGAAGCTCCAAGGGGCTGATCCACTCGCATCAGTCTTCGTCGTGGTGTCGATGAATCTGCTGGATCCGTTGTTAGACGCGATGGAGATCCCGCAAGATCCGCCGGTGCGCCGCGAGCCTGCCGACATCCGCTTGCTGAATCCCCATCCGGATTGTCTGGCGGAGATCACCATCGAGTATCCGTATTTGCAGGATCGTTACGAGAAGTATCGGCCGACCATGGCTCCAGACGAAGGAATCGATCGCCCCAAAGTGCAATTCGACCTGTTGCGCGATGCCGAAGTGGAATACGTCAAGAATACGGGCGACAAGGTGGAGTACTGGCAGCGGCGAATGATGGCCCGCTTTACCCGGAACCTGGCATCGATCAATGGGGATCTGGTGGCCGGAATCTTCGATCTAACGGTTGCTGCGCGCTCGGTGGTGGACGATAACTACGCGTACGAAGTCTGGCAGATGGCCAACCGCTATCCGCTGCAGAAGCAAGCTAGCGAGCTGCTCGAGACGGTGAATCTTTCGGGCGAAGAGATCTGGCTGAACACCAAGAAAATCCGGCTGCGGCGGCGTCTTCCGCGTCCGAAACAACGCCTGATGCCTCGCGGAGTGAAGCCGCGCAAGAAAGAGAAGTTCGAGGGCGAGTGGGCGCGCCAGACCGAAGGCGCCGCTATCTGCTCGTATCCGCCGGAAGATCTGCTGATCGAAGACTACGGCCGCTTTCTGAAGCGCAAGGCCAAGAGTATGTTGTCGGAAGAAAAGAGCCGCACCGAACCCTTCACGACATCGATTCTCGATGGGATCGATCTTCGAGAGACGATTCGGAATTGGCATGAAGGCAAGATTTATGTTCGCCAGCTCGAGCGAATTGAGGGGGATGTCGGGGCGGCGGTAGTGATCTTTGACGAAGACCGGTCGGATCGTTATCAATACCTCACTACCTGGCTGGGTGAACATCAGAACGAATCCGACATGGCATTCTACTCCACCAATCCCTTTGATCACATCGTCGGTCCGGGCATCGGGCGTGCGGAGTACGGGGGCTTTTTGATGACCCTGCCGCCGCGACGCATGATCGACGTTTGGTCCGATCCCGATTACGACTTCGCTCAGAGCAAACCGGAGCGCCTGTTGCTGGCAGCCCTCGACTATTCGCTGCAACGGTACGTCGTTTATGTCGCCGCGAAGCCTCCGCGGTCTATCTTTCGTTCGATTGCCGCGCATTTGAACCGGCGGATCGCCTACATTCCCATAGGCGCCTTGTCTCCCACGAAACTCAAGAAACTCCGTGTGGTTCATGTTTTGGATAGCTACGAACGAAGGAACGACGCGAAAGAGTTTATCTGGTAGCAATGAACCGGAAGGTGTGCTGGGGCGTCCTCGGAGCAGCGAAGATCGCCATTACAAAAGTCATTCCCGCGATGCAGCGTGGCGAGTGGTGCGACATCCGTGCAATCGCGTCACGCGATCTGGAAAAAGCCAAGCGCGTAGCGGCGGCGGTAAACATTCCCAAGGCGTACGGCAGCTACGAAGAGCTGCTTGCCGATCCTGAGGTTGAGGCGGTTTACATTCCCCTCCCGAACCACTTGCACGTTCCCTGGTCGATCCGTGCGGCCGAAGCCGGTAAACACGTTCTTTGCGAGAAGCCGATCGCTCTGAATGCGGCCGAATGCCGTATGTTGATCGCAGCTCGCGATCGTACGGGCGTGAAGATCGGCGAGGGCTTTATGGTCCGCACGCATCCGCAGTGGTTGCGGACTCGTGAGATCGTGCATAGCGGGGAGATCGGCGAGCTGCGCGTCGTAATGGCGGCGTTCAGCTACTTCAATCGCGATCCTGCGAACGTCCGCAACATTGCAGATTGGGGCGGCGGCGGACTGATGGATATCGGTTGCTACCCGATCCAGATTTCCCGGTTTCTGTTCGGAGAAGAGCCGGTTCACGTGGTTGCTCGCATGGAACGCGACCCGGAGTGGCGCATTGACCGGCTCACATCAGCGATTCTCGATTTCCCGTCGGGCCAGGGTGTCTTCACATGCAGCACTCAGTTGGTTCCGTATCAGCGCGTTCAGGTGTTGGGTACGAAAGGTCGCGTAGAACTCGAGATTCCGTTCAATGCGCCGCCCGACCGGCCGACACGAATCTTCGTGTACAGCGGCAGCGGCATCGCTACGGAAGAATTTCCGATCTGCGATCAGTACGCCATTCAAGGCGATCAATTCTCAATCGCGATTCGCCAAGGTGGCGACGTCCCCACACCGCTCGAAGACTCGATCCAAAACATGGAAGTGATCGATAGACTGGTCCAGTCG
>Ga0335082_10002815_pt1 | contig 18799 bp, 15 predicted proteins | sample Lox_Sample_41_FD_206718 | JGI IMG/M metagenome (GOLD analysis project Ga0335082, IMG submission 206718) | Soil microbial communities from Loxahatchee National Wildlife Refuge, Florida, United States - Lox_Sample_4.1 | ecosystem: Environmental > Terrestrial > Soil > Wetlands | place: USA...
TGCATTCCGAACTTTTCCTGGCCCGACTGCATGGCCGAGTAGATCTGGTGAATCTTGTCTTCGCGGACCAGGTTACGGACCGCGGCGTTGGGAATGAGGATCTCCATGCACATGGCGCGTCCCTTCCCATCACCGCGCGGCAGCAGGCTCTGACACATGATCCCTTCCAGCACCAGCGAAAGCTGGGCCCGGATCTGCGGCTGCTGGTGCGCCGGGAAAACGTCGATGATGCGGTTAATCGTAGAAGTCGCCGAGTTGGTGTGCAGCGTTCCAAACGTGAGGTGGCCGGTTTCGGCGATGCGCAGCGCAGATTCGATGGTCTCGAGGTCGCGCATTTCGCCGATCAGCACCACGTCCGGGTCTTCGCGGAGCGCGGCGCGCAGCGCGTCGGAAAACGACTTCGTGTCCGAGTGCAGCTCGCGCTGGTTGACCACGCAATTCTTGTTCATGTGTACGAATTCGATCGGATCCTCGATGGTGAGGATGTGATCGTGCCGCTCGGTGTTGATCTTGTCGATCATGGCAGCGAGCGTCGTGGACTTACCGGAGCCGGTTGGCCCCGTCACCAGAACCAGGCCGCGCGGCTTGTCGCACAGCTTGCTGACCACGGGAGGCAATCCCAGTTGATGGAACGACTTGATCTCAAACGGAATGAGACGGAAGACCGCGGCCGAGGCGCCGCGCTGGTTGAACACATTGGCGCGGAAACGGGCCAAGCCTTTCAAGCCGAACGAGAAGTCGAGCTCGAGGTTTTCTTCGAAGCGATGCTTCTGCGAGTCGGTCATGACGCTGTAGGCCAGTTGCTTGGTTTCGGCCGGCGTCAACTGCGGCAGATCGAGCGGGTGCAGGTGCCCATGCACGCGGATCTGGGGCGGAGAGTTGGTGGTGATATGGAGGTCGCTTCCCCCCATCTCCAGCATGCGCCGGAGCAAATCGCTTAATGAGAGCGCCATAGTGTCCGTTCCTCTGCCGTGTTTAGTGGATCGTCTCGCGAGCCACTTCTTCCAAAGTTGTCCAGCCTTGCGCGACCTTGATCAGCCCGCTGCGACGCAGAGTGATCATGCCGCGTTCAATGGCCTTCTTCTTGAGTTCCACCGCGGAAGCGCCGACGAGAACCAGTTCCTTGATTTCGTCGTCGACTTCCATGACTTCATACAAACCTGTGCGGCCTTTGTAGCCAGTCTTGTTGCAAGTGCCGCAGCCCTTGCCTTTCATGATCTGAACCGTCTTCGCTTCTTCGGGGGCATAGCCTTCCTCGATGAGCGTCTGCGGTGGTACTTCCACCGGCTCGGCGCAGTCTTTGCAGATGCGTCGCACCAGACGCTGTGCGCAGATCAGGTGAACCGAAGTGGCTACGAGGAACGGTTCGATACCCATGTTCATCAAGCGGGTAATGGTTTCCGGCGCGCCGTTGGTATGCAGCGTCGAGAGCACAAGGTGGCCGGTCAGTGCCGCTTTGATGGCGATTTCCGCCGTTTCAAAGTCTCGAATCTCGCCGACAAGAATGATGTTGGGGTCTTGCCGGAGGAAGGCACGGAGCGCGGCCGCAAAGTTCAGGCCGATCTGCTCCTTCATCTGCACCTGATTGACGCCGCCCAGCTGGAATTCGACCGGATCCTCGGCCGTCATGATGTTGGTGTCGGGCGTATTCAGGCGCGAAATCGAGGAGTACAGCGTATTCGTCTTGCCCGAACCGGTCGGACCCGTGACCAGCACCATGCCGTACGGTTTGAGAATGGCCTTTTCGAACTTGACCAGCGATTCCGCCTCAAAACCCAGCTTGGTCATGTCGAGGCGTAGGTTTTCCTTGTCGAGCAACCGGAGCACGATCTTCTCGCCCCACAGTGTTGGGAGCGTCGAGACACGGAAGTCGAGCTGCTTTTTCTTGCCGCCGATCTGCATCTTCAGCATGATGCGACCGTCCTGCGGCAACCGCTTCTCGCTGATGTCAAGCTTCGACATGATCTTCAGACGCGAGGTGATGGCGTCTTTCAGCTTGAGCGGCGGGTTCATGATCGACTGCAGCACACCGTCAATACGGAACCGCACGCGGAACTCCTTTTCGTAGGGTTCCATGTGAATGTCGCTGGCGCCGCGCTTCACGGCGTCGGTGAGGACGAGGTTGACAAGTTTGACGATGGGAGCTTCGTCAGCCGCCTTTTCCAGGTCGGCCAGCTGCATCTCTTCTTCTTCGCTCTGTACTTCGACGTCGGCCGCTTCGCCGAGCTCATTCATCGACTGCATGACCTGTTCGAGCTCTTCTTCCTTCGAAGTGCCGTAGGCCTTGTCGATACCCTCGATGATCGAGCTTTCGGAAGCCACCACCGGCTCGATGTTGAAGCCGGTCATGAACTTGATGTCGTCCATGGCGAAGACGTTCGTAGGATCGACCATGGCGATGGTGAGGGATGCGCCTACGCGGCTGAGCGGTAGAATCTGATAGCGTTTCGCGGTTTCGTACGGGATCAGTTTCACGACCGCGGGATCGATTTCGAAATAGGAAAGATTGATGGCGGGCACGCCGTACTGGCGAGAGAGGAAGTTGGTGACATCCTCATCAGAGAGGAAACCCAACTTGACCAGAGCGGAAGCGAGGCGAAGATGCTGCTCCTTCTGGAGTTTCGTCGCCTGTTCCAACTGCTCGGGGGTAATGACCTTTTCTTTGACCAGCAGGTCGCCCAGCCGTTGAGACATATCTCTCCCGTTTCCCGCGAACTGAAGGGTATGCGAAGCCGCTGATTTTCGGGGGGATCAGCGGGCATGCATTTCGCACTGACACAAATTGTCAACGCAATGGGCATTCCGAAAAAGTAACTTAGGTACCTGTACTTAGTGACAGAATCCGGTGAAGCCCGCTGCAGACAGCGGTTCTGCTCGAAATGCGCGATATGGAAGAAAGATGAGGTCGCTGCGGTACATGTTCTTCGGTGTGGGTGAGCTTCGGGCTACGAGCTGCGAGCGGCGAGCGGGTTGACAGCGTGGAAACGTTGAAAGCCGGGTGCATTGAAACCTGAACAGCAAATTCGCGATTACTATGACGCGCTCGATGCCGCCTGGGGCCCACAGCACTGGTGGCCAGCGGCTTCCCGGTTCGAGGTCATCGTCGGCGCCTATCTGACCCAGAACACGTCCTGGACAAATGTCGAGAAGGCTCTGGCTAACTTGCGCCGCGCTCGTCGGCTCAGCGTGCGCGGTATCCGGAACGCGTCGGCGCCGGAATTAGAGCGCCTGATTCATTCCGCGGGGAACTTCCGGCAGAAGACGCAACGACTGAAGACGTTCGTGGCTTTTCTCGATCGGCAGTACGGCGGCTCCCTGCCGCGAATGTTTTCCCAGCCGACGGCGATGCTACGCGAACAACTGCTGGCCCTGCACGGTGTCGGGCCAGAGACAGCGGATTCGATCCTGCTTTATGCCGGAAATCATCCCGTGTTCGTCGTCGACGCCTATACGCGCCGCATCCTCGAGCGCCACGGAATCATCCAGGCTAAGGCGAACTATGAGGAGATTCGCCTCCTGTTCGAACGCGCTCTCGCTAGGGCAGGGCCGTGGCCGTCAAGGCGCCATGTGTACGGTTCTTCTATTTCCAGCAAGGCTCGCGGTTCCTCCCATTCTCCTTCGCGGATGAGTACCGCCGACCGCTCCAACCAAGTACAGGTCCTCAACGAGATGCACGGCCTGCTTGTAGGTGTTGGAAAGAATTACTGCCTAAAGTCACAAATGCGATGTGAGCAATGTCCTTTGCAGAAATTTCTTCCCGGGTAATGTTTGCTGGAATGCGAGTTGTCCCCATGGCGGCTCTGTCGTTCCTGATCCTCACCGGTGCGCCCAGCCACACGCTACGTAGCGCCGCCGAGCATTCCGGAATTCTGATCGGGACCGCAATCCGGACGCAACGCCTCTCCGAACTGGCTTACGCCACGACTCTGGCACGCGAATTCAACATGGTTGAGGCCGAGGATGCCATGAAGTGGGAAGTCGTGCATCCCAGGAAAGACAGTTTTGATTTCTCGCAGGCTGACCGCGTCGTGGCGTTTGCTGCTGGACACAACATGAAAGTGCGAGGACATACGCTGGTCTGGCATCGCCAGTTGCCCGCCTGGCTCACGAACGAGAAACGTAGCCATGACGAGCTGACGGAAATCCTCGAAAGGCACATCAAGACAGTCGTCGGACACTATCGCGGCCAAGTATTTGCATGGGATGTTGTCAACGAGGCGTTCGACGAAGTTGCTTTAGGGAGGCTGCGCAGCACCATCTGGTATGACCAGCCCGGAATTGGATTCGCAAGACAGGGCACGGCTTACATCGAACGCTGCTTTCACTGGGCGCATGAGGCTGATCCCGAGGCCCTTCTGTTCTACAACGAAGCCGGCGCGCAGGCGATCAACCCGAAATCAGACGCGATCTACGCTATGGTCCGCGATTTCAAGCATCGCGGTGTTCCGATCGATGGCGTAGGTTTCGAACTGCACATCAGCGGCCTCCACCCGGACATCGCTTCAATTTCACAAAACATGGCACGCTTCACCGCGTTGGGGATTCAGGTCCATATCACGGAGATGGATGTTGCCCTGCAGGTGGATTCCAACGGAAATGCCACTCCGCAGGACCTCCAGCGACAGGCCGCGATCTATCGCGAACTGGCCTCGGTTTGCCTCAGGTACCCAGGGTGCACGGCCATCCAGACCTGGGGTTTCACGGACAAATATTCATGGATTGGGTCGCATTCGGGCAATCGGCAAGGCGCGGCCCTGCTGTTCGATTCCCAGTATCGACCCAAACTCTCGTATGAGGCGTTGCGCGACACACTGGGGAGAGAACGGTAAGCGGATCGCGGCATGGCACTCAGTTCTATAATTGCGACAGCCTTGTCCGATCCCACGCCAACTCGACTGGAACCCAAGACATCCGGGAGGCGGAAGGTTGTCATCACGCTGGCGGTGGCGGCTCTTCTGCTGCTCGCAATCCTGGTATCGCAAGCGTCTTTCAACCTGAAATTCATCAGCCCCGACAGCAATCAGCAACTCTGGTTTTTTGTCGGCCTGTCCGCGCTCATCTTCCTGCTTTTCGTCATCCTGACGCTCGTGCTCGGCCGCAACCTGCTCAAGCTTTATGCTGAGCGCCGGCAAGGAGTCGCCGGATCGAAGTTCCGCACGCGGCTGGTCGTGGTGAGCCTGCTGTTATCGTTTTTGCCGGTCATCGCTTTGTTCTGGTTCTCGTACGGACTGATGAACCGGTCCATCGACAAATGGTTCTCACAGCCGGTGGAGGAAGTGCGGGCGGATACCGCCGCCATCGCGTCGCTGATTTCCGACTATGCCGGCGAGAACGCTGCGGCCGAAGCCGAGGCCATCGCCCGGTCGGAAGAAGTGCGGCGAGCGTTTTCCAGCCGCAGTTTTTCCCTGGCTTTGGATGAATTCCGGGAACACCAACCGTCTTTGCAGGGCGGATTTGTGCTGGGCGTAGTCGATGGCCAGGTCACCGCCGAACTGGCAGTGCCCGGTCCCTGGACAGCAATGAAGGATCTCTTCCCTCTTGCACCGGCATTGCGCGGCGAACATCCACATTTCCAGTGGAACGGAAACGACTACATCGTGGGAGCGGCGGCCATCGACAAGGGCGTCATTGCGGTAGCGATGCCCCTGCCTCCAAAATTCGCCGCGACCGAAAGGCAGATTCAGGAAAGCCAACAGCGTTACATCGAGCTGGCGAAACAGCGCAAGCTGGTACGGCGAACCTATATCGGCTTCCTGCTGCTGCTGACGGTGCTGGTGTTGTTCGCTTCAACGTGGCTGGCCCTGTTCCTCTCAAAGCTGGTGAACCGACCGGTCGCGGCGCTGGCCGCGGGTACGGAAGCCATCTCCAAAGGGCAGCTCGACTATCGCGTCGACATCCGCGCGACCGACGAGTTGGCCGAACTCGTGCAGTCGTTCAACAGCATGGCCGAACAGCTCGAATCCAGCCGACAGCAGATCGAGGCCTCCAGCCGTGAATTGGGGGCCGCGAACGAAGCCTTGGAGCGCAGGCGCCGCTACATCGAGACCATTCTGGAAAGTATCCCCAGCGGCGTGATTTCGATCGATGCCAACCGGCGCGTGACTCTCGCCAACGCTGCAGTGTTGCGGATGTTCTTTCCCGACCGGCCGGACCATCGGCGCCCCGCAGTGCTGGCGCGGCGCCCGCTGGACGAGGTTCTTCCCCGCGAATTGCTCGACGATCTCGAATCCCTGCTGCGGCGGGCGGACCGCATGGGCATGACCGCCGCCAATCTCGAACTCAACCTGTCTGCCCGACAACTCAATGTCGCAGTGACGATCACAGCTCTGCAGCACGGCGCAGAACGGATCGGCTATGTTCTCGTGTTCGAGGACCTGTCCGATATGTTGCGAGCCCAGAAGCAGGCGGCGTGGCGTGAAGTGGCGCGGCGGGTGGCCCACGAGATCAAGAATCCTTTGACCCCCATCGCGCTGTCGGCCGAGCGCATCCGGCGCCACCTGGAACGCGGAACGATTCCGGACGAGGCCTCGCTGGGGGTGATCCGCTCGTGCGCGGATACGATTGGCAACGCCGTCGAAACAGTTCGCACGCTGGTGGATGAATTCTCCACCCTGGCGCGCTTCCCTGCCTCGCATCCGCAGCTTTCGAACCTGAACAATCTGATCGAGAACACGCTCACCATGTTTGACGGGCGCCTCAACGGCATCCGCCTGAACACCGAACTGGCCGCCGATCTGCCGAAGGTAATGGCTGACCCTGAAGCGATCAAACGGGCTGTCGCCAATCTGGTCGATAACGCAGCCGAAGCCATGCAGGGCGCTGTCGTGCGAGAAATCACCATCTCGACCGCGCTGGTCGCCAGTCGCGACGCCGTGGAGCTGGCGGTTGCCGATACCGGCCACGGGGTCTCACGCGAAGTAAAAGAGCGGCTCTTTCTGCCGTATTTCTCGACCAAGCAGCGCGGCACGGGACTGGGGCTGGCCATTGTGAGCCGGATCGTGGAAGACCATCACGGCTCCATCCGCGTAGAAGAGAACAAGCCGGTCGGCAGCCGCTTTGTAATTGAACTGCCGGTGGCGGCCGAAGCGGTCACCACTCCAGCTGCGAGCTAGCATGGCAAAGATTCTCATCGTTGACGACGAATCGGGCATCCGCGAATCGCTGACCGGCATTCTCGAAGACGAAAGCTACGAGACCGCCGCCAGCGCCAGTGGTGAGGAATGCCTCGATCTGCTGCGGAAGACGAGATTCGATGTCGTGCTTCTGGATGTGTGGCTGCCGGCGATGGATGGCCTGGAGACCCTGGAGAAGATTCGGGTGCTGGATGATCCGCCGGAGGTGATCATGATCTCCGGCCACGGTACGATCGAGACCGCAGTCCGGGCAACCAAACTCGGCGCCTACGACTTCGTGGAGAAACCGCTCTCACTCGAGCGGACACTCATTCTCGTGAAAAACGCCATCGAGGCGCAGCGGCTTCGGCATGAAAACCGCGACTTGCGCAAGCAGCTGCAGACCAAATCCGTGATCGTCGGCGAAAGCGTTCCCATGAAGGCGCTGCGGCAGCAGATCGCCCTCATGGCGCCGACCAATGGCCGCGTCCTTATCTACGGCGAGTCGGGCACGGGCAAGGAACTGGTAGCCCATGCGATTCACCTGCAAAGCCTGCGCAAAGATGAGCCGTTTGTCGAAGTCAACTGCGCCGCGCTGCCCGAGGACCTGATCGAAAGCGAGCTGTTCGGGCATCGCAAGCTTTCGTTTCCGGGCGCAAGCGATGACAAGGAGGGCAAGTTCCAGAAGGCTGATCGCGGTACGCTGTTTCTCGACGAAGTCGGCGACATGAGCCTGAAGACGCAAGCCAAGGTCCTACGCACGCTGGAGCAACAGCGTTTCACGCCGGTCGGCAGCGACGATGAAATCACCGTAGACGTCCGCGTGATTGCTTCGACCAACAAGGATCTTGAAGAAGAAATTTCGAAGGGGAACTTCCGCGAGGATCTATTCTACCGGCTGAACGTCATTCCCTTCGTCGTCCCGCCTCTCCGCGAGCGGAAAGAGGATATCCCGTTGTTCGCGCGCCATCTTCTGAAGGAATTTGCGTCGGCCTATGGACGGCGGCCCCGCGAGATCACCGACGACGCCATCGCCTCCCTGATGCGCTATTCCTGGCCGGGAAATGTACGCGAGTTGCGCAATGTGATCGAGCGCATCGTCATCATGAATCCTACGACCTCGCGTTTCGAGCGCAAGCATCTGCCGCCCCTGGTTTACCGCGACGGATCGCGCCGGGCCGCGGGCAGCGAGGCCTCGACCTTGCATCAGGCGCGAGCCGCCTATGAGCGGGACTATATTCTCAAGAAGCTCGACGAGAATCACGGCAATGTGAGCCGGACCGCTGAAGTCCTGGGTCTCGAGCGCAGCCACCTGTATCGGAAGATGAGGAGCCTGGGAATCGCGGTGAAGGAGTAGGAGGGCGGTTCCCTAGCGCTCTATCCGCTTGGCGTGATGGGATAACTGAGAGGCGACAGCTGAGTGCTATCGTTTGATCATGTGAATCTCGGTTCCATTCTTCTGGAACCGAACCTCATCCATGAGCTGGTTGATGAGGTAAATGCCGCGTCCGTGATTGGAATAGATATTCTCGCCGAGGCAGGGATCAGGAATTCTGGAAATATCGAAACCCGGGCCGGGATCGCGCACCACGATCAACATGCCGTGCCTTTCATCGCAAGCCACGTCGCACTCGACGATCTTGGTGGGATCCGCATTGGCGCCATGAATTACGGCGTTGGCCAGGGCTTCCGTCAAGGCCAACTCGATATCATCTTCCCGGCCCGTCGCGCACTTCATCTCCCGCACTACGTTCATCACGCTCCGCACGACTGGATCCACAGCCTTGCGGTCAGCGCACAGCGTCACACTGAGTTTGAGCAGCAGCTTCTGGGCATCGAAATTGCAGCCCGAATGTTGTTCCGGTGAAGGGGAAGAATCCGACATGTTCGTAGTAGGAATTGACGGCGGCGCTTTGGCTTCACCCGCTGCAAATCAACCCCAAGCGAGTCCGGCGCGCCTTTGAAAATGATTGTAGGCATTGCCGGGCCGGGAATGCAAATCCGTGACCGGCGAAGGTAACCAAAGGGAGTTACACCGGCCGTCCACACTCACAATCAATCAATGTCATTCGTCCTTGCTGTGAGGATCACTCCGGTTCCCGCGTGCCGGCAATCTGCTCGAGTTGACGGCGCCAATCGAGCTCTTCCACGAACCGCCGGGATTCGCGCCAGCCCGGCTGGACCTTCACGTAGAGTTCGAGATACACGCGGATGCCCATCATCTTCTCGATGTCCAGGCGGGCGGCGGTTCCAATCTTCTTCAGCATCTGGCCGCCTTTGCCGAGGATGATCGCCTTCTGGCCGTCGCGCTCGCAGTAAATCGTGGCGGCAATGCGAGTGAGCTTCTCGCCTTCTTCAAACTCGTCGACGATCACCGCGATCGCATGGGGAACCTCCTCGCGAGTGCTCAACAGGGCCTGCTCACGAATCGCCTCTGCGGCCATGAATCGTAACGGTTGGTCGGTGATCTGGTCGTCCGGAAAATACCGTGGGCCCTGGGGCAACGCTTTGACGATGCACTGTAAAAGATCGTCGAGCCCTTTCTTCCTGAGCGCGGAGATAGGAATGATCTCCTTGAAGCCGTGCCGTTTCTGGAAGTCGGTAATCAGCGGCAAGAGAGCGCGCTTGTCCGGCAACAAGTCGATCTTGTTGAGCAAAAGAAACGCCGGCGTGCCGGACTTCTTGAGCAGATCGAGAACGAAGTCGTCGGCCGGGTCCCACTTCTTCTTCACGTCGACGATAAAAAGGATGACGTTGCACCCCTCGATCGCCTCCCGGACTTCGGCCATCATCTTGCGGCCAAGCGAAGTATCGGGCCGGTGAACTCCCGGAGTATCCATGAGCACGACTTGCGCGCCGTCCCGTTGCTTGCGCTGTGCAACATTGATGATGCCCAGGATGCGATTCCGCGTCGTCTGGGGCTTGGGTGAGATGATCGCAAGTTTCTCGCCTACCAGCGCATTCAGCAACGTGCTCTTACCTGCATTGGGGCGACCAAGAATCGCGGCAAATCCGGAGTGGAACATGGGAAGCTGCTCACCACCAACTGAGAGCCAACAATAGCACGACAGCAGCGAGATGATGCGAACTCGAGCACAGAGATTCAGATTCGAACCTAGCCCATGCGTCGCACGCTTCTGCTTCTTAAGTCGCCTTGATTTGCTTCGGCTCCAGCGCGGTGATCCGTACGCGCTCCACTTTACGGTCGGTCGAATCGAGCACTTCAAACCTCAGTCCCTCGTCCTCGACCGCCTCACCCCGCCTCGGAATCCTTCCTGCCAGTTCGCTGACCAGGCCTGCGATGGTGGTCGCTTCGTGCTCTTCGGGCCGAACGCCGAAGAGTTCGCCAAGGCGGTCGATGTCCATGTTCCCGGATACGATGTAGGAATGATCGCCATCGCGGACGATCTGCGACTTCTCGTGTTCATCCCCGATCTCGCCGACAATCTCTTCCACCAGGTCTTCGATCGTCACCAATCCGGCGACGCCACCGTACTCGTCCACAACCATCGCCATGCGGATATTGTTGCGCTGCATCTCGCGCAGCAGATCGTTTCCTAATTTGCTTTCGGGAACGAAATGAACTTCGCGGCGCATCAGCGTATCCACGGTGCGCGTGTGAGCCTCGGAGTCGGGTACCTGGAGGATGTCCTTCGTGACCAGAATGCCGCGGATGTTATGGATCGAGCCCTCGTAGACAGGAATTCGAGAGAAAGGCTTGGTCTTCAACAATTCAATGGCCTGCTCGACAGTCGTGTTGACCGGCACGGCGACCATCTCGGGCCGCGGCTTCATCGCATCACGAACTGTCTTGCCGCTGAACTCCACGACCGACTGGATCAGGTCGCGGTCGCCTTCCTGAAGAATGCCCTCTTCCTGGCCGGCCTCGATGAGCGCATCCACGGCTTCGGAAGAAGTCTCCGGTTCAGGCTCGCCATGCTCGCGCGCCAGGACTGCGATCGATTGGCAGAATCCCAGCACCAGCGTGATGGGGAGCATCAGATAAATCAGCAGACGCAGCAGGAAGGTAAAGTGGCGCAGCCATCGTCCGCTGGTACGGGAGAAAAACACAAACGGCAGAAGCCGGTTAAAAACGAGGATGACAAGGACCAGACTGAAGACGGCTTCGAGCACCTCGTAGATGCTCCATCCACGATCCCGAAAAACGGTGAAACCAACGATCATGGCGATCGCAGCCGTAGTCAGCTGCGTCAGGATGGCCATCGAAATCGAGGCGCGCGCCCGGCTCACTCCCAGCCGCAGCTCGATGATCTGCTCGAACGAATCGATATTGTCCTGAAACTCACGCGACAGAAATTTGCCGATCTCTTGGTATACGCGGTCGGCATAGGAAACGATCGTCAGCACGGCGAACAAGAGAACGAGTCCGACGCCGGCGCCGATCATGCGCGCCTCCGCTTCGGACCCGCCTGGGCCCGTTCGATTAATCCGGCAGGCAGGCGAAGCGCGCGGCGGAGCTTCTGTTCCCGTCTTGCCATCTCGCCCTCATCGCTCTCGTGATCGTATCCCTTCAAGTGCAGGATTCCGTGCAAGGCGAGGATCTTGATCTCATCAGCCGCGGAGTGACGAAGAGAACGCGCGTTCCTGGCCGCGATTTCTGCGGAGATGGCAATGTCGCCGGCGTGATTCTTTTCGAGGCCCGGTAGCGCAGGGAACGACAAGACATCGGTGGGCCGGTCTTTCCCGCGGAACCGGCGGTTCAGGAGGCGAAGCTGGGCACTCGAGGTCACCAGCACATTGACCCGCGTGCGAAGTCCGGCAGTCCGCCGCGCACGGCGGACAAAGCGATCCAGCGATCGCTCGCTCACGCCGGCTACGCGCTTTTGCAGGATCACCATGTCTCCCGAATAGTGTACGCGATTGATTCCGCCCCAAAATCAAAAGGAGGGACCACACAGGCTCCCTCCTTCTCGAGTCCGATTTCCTTATTCCCGCATGCCCGCCTCATCAGAGGGAGAACCCGCTGGAGGCGCACCGTGATCCGCGTTCTGTCCGCTCTTCCCATTGGCTGACGATTTCCCGTCCCCGCCCGGCTTTTCCAGCAAGGGCAGCTGCGGCTCCGCCTGCCGTGCCCTGAACTCGTCGTAGGCCCGGATGATGCGCTGCACCAGATGATGGCGCACGACATCACTTTCATCGAAGTGCACAAACGCCAGCCCGTTGACATCTTTCAGGATGTCGATGGCTTCGAGCAGGCCGCTGCGCCGCGCATTGGGCAAGTCGATTTGCGTGATGTCGCCCGTAATCACCGCCTTGGAGTTGAAACCCAGCCGCGTCACGAACATCTTCATCTGTTCCGACGTCGTATTCTGCGCTTCGTCGAGGATCACGAACGAATCGTTCAGCGTGCGTCCGCGCATGAAGGCGATGGGCGCGATCTCGATGACGTTCTTTTCGAGATAGCGCTCGACGCGCTCCGGATCGAGCATGTCGAATAGCGCATCGTACAAAGGCCGCAAGTAGGGATCGATCTTCTCTTGCAGCGTTCCGGGAAGGAATCCCAGCCGCTCGCCGGCTTCCACCGCGGGACGAGCAAGAATGATCCGGTTGACCTGTTTGTTGAGCAACGCGGAAATCGCCATCGCCACAGCGAGATAAGTTTTCCCCGTGCCCGCCGGACCGATGCCGAACACCATGTCGTGGCGCTCGATCGCCTCGAGATAGCGGCGCTGGTTGGCGCTTTTCGGCTGCACGGTGCGGCGGCCGAACGACCGCTGGCGTCCCGCTTCCGCGAGGCCGCGGAGCGTCACATTCGGGTCGCCGACGAGCACGCGCAACATGCTGTTCAGGTCGCCATTGTTGAATTGATGACCGCTGCGCTGCAGGTGATCGTAGTCGGCAAAGAGTTGCTCGGCACGAGCCACGTCGCGCGGGGCACCTTCCAGCTCAATATGATCGGATCGCAAGTCGATATTGATATTCAGGCCGTCTTCGAGCACATGCAAATTTTCGTCACGGGTGCCGAACAACGTCTCGATGTTGGGAGAGATCTCAATGCTTTTCTTCATTCAGGCTTCGAATGCCGCCTCCTGCAGCCAAGCGCCCCATCTTGGATGTGCATCGCCCGGGATCAGGGACATCGATCCCAGCCGGAATTTTGCACGCAAAATATCTCTGGAGGTGGGAACTTCCGGAACGCGCGCCAGCACGGCGCGGATGGCCTTCATTGACTTCAAGCCTAGCGCGGTCGCGGGTGGGAGTCAATGGCGGCCCAAGGTACGGCTTCGCGTGAGCCGGGGCAATCACTCGTCACTCACTTTAGGCTGTGCGCGCGTGTAGAATTTGTCGCTCAGAGCGGCAAGGCTTTCTGCCGAAGGTGTCATCATCTCCAGAGGAGCGACGTCGAATCATGCCTTCTTCATTCTCGTATCCCGTGGTCCAAGGCTTGCGGCCCCAGCCCTTTTGTGTCTGGATCCTTGTTGCGGCATTCTCCTTGCTAACCCAATCGCTGCTCGCGGCCGAGCCACTGCGACACTATCCGCTCACGTTGAAGCCCGACGATGTTCTGGCTACGGGCAACGAGTGGATTGCTCTGCCGGAGATTCGCGCCTCTGACGGTGCCCTTGGGAGTTTCAACGTGCTCTCCATGCGTGACCGGGGATTGTTGCAGGTAACCGGCGAGCGCGGGGAGCCTTTGCTGCAACCTTATTTCACGGTGGACGAGCAGCCGCTCTCGTTCCGCAATCCGTCGTGGGAGGTGATCGAATACTGGATCCCCAAGGCTCATCTTGTCACGGACGGCATCGAGATCACCCTCACCTACTGTGCCCCTCCGGAGACACGGAGCGCTTTCCTGCACGTCACTGTCACCAATCGGCGTTCGCAGAAGATTACCGCCACGCTGGGCCTTCGTGCCTCGTTCGGAGCGTTGAGCCGTGTGACGTACCTTCCGGTCGAACTCCGCGGCGAACGCACGGTCGCCGACGCCCCGTGGGTGAGCCCAGCGGAGGTCTTCAGTTTCATCACGCACGACACTCACTTTGCCTGGGCCATCATCCATCCCGGAAGCGAGGCGAAGACATTCATGCCACCGCAGTTCGTTGCTCCCCGTGTGGAAACGGAACGGGAGGCCAAGCTCAATCCCGGGGAAACTGCGGAAGCCGATTTCGTGTTGGGAGCGGGTCTCGAGGAATTCAGCGCGCCTCACAACGCCAAGGCACTTCGCGAATTGATTGACCGCCATGGAGCCGATCGGGTAATCCGGGATGCGGCCGCATGGTACCGCGCCCGCACGCGCACCACGGGGCAAGCGGATCTCGACTTGTTGATGAACCGCAACTATCTCTTCACGGCCCTCTACGCCTGGGGCCGCACGCTCGACACCGAGCAACTGGTGGGAGTGACGTCGCGCAGCCCGCGCTACTACGTCTCCGCCGCCTATTGGGACCGCGACGCCATGCTATGGAGTTTTCCCGGCCTGCTGGATATCGACAAGAACCTGGCGCGTGAGGCGCTCGAATATGCGCTCACCACGCAACTGCGCAATGCCGGAACCCACAGCCGCTTCATTGACGGCGTTGTCCTGGAGGACGGATTCCAACTCGATGAGGGAGTCGCCCCAATCCTGGCTCTGGCTGCATACACCCGGCGCACGGGGGACGACGCATTTCTTGCTTCGCATCGCGCCGCCATTACCTTGCTGAAAGACCGGCTGCTCTCGAGGTTTGACCCGGAGGTCGGTCTGTACTCGACACTGCAGGATTCGCAGGACGAATACCAGAAGCAGGCGTTTCTCACCTACGACAACGTGCTGGCGTGGCGGGCACTGCTCGACCTGGGTGAAATCTTTGACCGCCTGAAGGAAACCGCAGGCGCCCGAGAGATGAAGCAGCGTGCCGACGCATTGCGGACGGCGATCTTGAAGAACAGTGTTTCCGACAAGGCTCCGGGCACCACCGGGCCAATCTTCGTCTGCGGGACAGACGGCAAAGACCCTTTGTTCACGGACGTTCCGCCCGGCTCGCTGATACGACTGCCGGAGCTTGGCTTCATCGCGGAGACCGATCCCCTGTTTGTCCGGACGTATGAATGGCTGCATTCGAAGAATTACGAATATTCGTTCTCCGACGCGCCCTTTGGACTGCCGGGAAGCTATCGGCTCCCCATCACGACCTCGTGGAGCGTGGCAGACCACATGGCGCTGGCGCGTGGCCGCGACCAGGCGTTGAAAATACTTCGCACCAGCAACTGGGACGCCGGCATCATTTCAGAAGGGGTGAATCCTCGTACGGGAGTGATGGACTACGCTGGCCGTGCTTTCGCTACGGCCGCGGGCTATGTAGCACACGCGATTTGTCACAACTTCTGCACCCGGGAAAAGCCTTAGCCCGGATTTGGGCCAGAATTGCCCCCCGAGAGTTGGATCGAGTATGCTTTACCACACCTCTCGAAAGGAATGTCTATGAAGATTTTTGCTGTGTTGTGCCTGACCCTCGCCCTCTCTATGTTTGCCGTTGCCGCCGATCTTCCGGCTGAAGGAACTCAGGCTCCCGGATTCAGCCTGCCCAGCCAGGAAGGAGCCCAGGTCTCGCTGGATCAATACAAAGGGAAGTGGGTGGTGCTGTACTTCTATCCAAAAGACTTCACTTCGGGATGCACCATCGAAGCACACAACTTCCAGCGCGATCTCGACAAGTACACGCAGAAGAATGCCGTCATCCTTGGCGTGAGTATCGACACGGTGGATTCTCACAAAGGCTTCTGCACAAAAGAAGGACTGAACTTCAAGCTGCTCGCCGATCCCAACCATGCCGTGGTCGACAAATACGGCTCTGTGATGGACTATAACGGCATGACCCTGGCAGCGCGCAACACGTTCCTGATCGGTCCGGACGGCGTGATCAAGAAGGTGTACACGAAGGTCGATCCGCAGAAACACAGCGAGGATGTGCTGGCGGAACTGCAGAAACTCCAGGGAAAGTAACAGGTTCCAAGCGCAAATCCGATCTGCGACGCTCTGTCGCGGATTTCTTTTTGTTCGGGACGGCTCGCTTGAATCGGACGGCTAGGCTCGCGCGCCTTCTCGCTGGGTCTCGGGCGCGCTTGCCCAGACGGCGCGGGTTTGTGCCCATGCTCGCAGTTCGGCGATCTCCTCGGCACGCGTAGTGGAAAGTGGAACCGTCCCGGCCAGCGCAGCCAACAGATCGTCTGATCGAAGTTCCTGCTTACGTGAATACGCAGCATAGAGTGCGGTCTGCACGGCCGACTCGATCTCCGCTCCGGAAAATCCCTTCGCCCCGGCGGCCACGCGATCGAGGTCGTAATCGGTGGGGTTGCGCTTGCGTTTTGTCAGTTGGATGGAAAAGATCTGCTTACGTTCGGCAGCATTCGGCAAGTCGACGAAGAAGAGCTCGTCGAAGCGGCCTTTGCGGATCAATTCGGGCGGCAGCACGGTGACGTTGTTGCAGGTGGCTGCGACGAAGACGGGCGCCTTGCGCTCCTGCATCCAGGAAAGAAACGATGCCAGAAGGCGCGAGGAAACTCCGGCGTCAGCCGACGCCGAGTCGGGCCCGCTTCCGGCGAAGACTTTCTCCAGTTCGTCAATCCACAACACGCAGGGAGCTAGCCCCTCGGCCACTTTGAAGACTTTTTGAATTCGCTTCTCGGTCTCGCCAATGTACTTGTCGTAGATGGCAGCGGTGTCGAACTTCACCAGCGGCAGTTTCCACTCGCCGGCCACGGCGCGTGCGCACAAGCTCTTGCCGCATCCCTGAACGCCAAGAATGATGACACCCTTCGGCGGCTCGAGCCCAAACTGACGCGCCTGCGGCTCCCAGGAGTTGCGCCGCTGTGCCAGCCAGTTTTTCAAATTATCGAGCCCGCCAACGCCAGCCATACTCTCGCTGGCATCGATGAACTCGAGCATCTCAGATCGCTTCAACAGCGCTTTCTTGGCTTCCAGGACGTCGGCCACACATTCCGGCGAGAGCGCATAGCGCGCGACGAGAGTTTGTGAAATTGCGCGCTCGGCTTCTTCTTCGGTAAGGCCGCGGAGATTCTCCGCGAGAGCATCTGTCCCTGCCGCATCGAGTTTTCGTTGGAGCGTGTGCGTCTTGCTGATCCGGACCAGCGTCTCGTCCACGATCTGCCGCAGCCGGTTCTTGTCCGGCAATGCCAACTCGAAGAATTCGACGAGGCTAGCGAGTTCGGCTGGTACCACAATGCGAGGCCCGGTGATGATAACCGTTCGACGATTGGTAGAGAACTTCTGGCCCACATCGCGCAAACGGCGCACCACCACCGCATCTTCGAGGTGGCGATGAAAATCTTTCAGAATGAACGCTGCTTCGATGGAGATCGACTCCAGGTTGGCCAGCATCTGAGCCGGGTCCTGACTGTTGTAGATCGCCTTGGAATTCTGTTCTGAATCGCTCCGATGGGACGGGTTGTAACCACCCGGTGGCATCGCCTCTTCGAAGTGAGCTTCAGGAGAAGTCGAACCCGAGCGAGCCAGACCACTGGCGATTGTCCACTCGAACGTTGCTAGATTCAGGTCGGCACAAGCCGCGCGCACCATGCGGACGGCCCGCACCTCCTCGACCGTCTCCATCACGACGATGGGCGTGGAGGAGTTGATGAGCACCTTAAGCCGTTCCAGTGCATTCATATCTGTTTGACCAGACGCGAGTTGCTCCCGTAGAATCATAGTTTCGGTTTCACTCCGAATATCTTCCTGGCACATTCCAGGACAATCGAAGGTAACGAAAGCAACATGGCGAATCATTTTTCGGCGCTGAAGCGCGCCCGTCAGACTGAAAAGCGCACGGAACGCAACCGCGCCAACACATCCCGACTGCGCTCAGCGCTCCGCGACATGCGCGAGAGCCTGGCTAAAGGCGACAAGGCAGCCGCCGATGAGACCTATCGTCAGACCGTCTCGGCGCTCGACAAAGCGATCCAAAAAGGGATCCTCCACGAGAATACGGCGTCGCGCTATAAGTCCCGTCTCTCGAAGCGTTTGAGCGCGCTGAAATAGGTACCAGGCGGGCCAGCCGGTGGCGTAACATTTTCCTTGACCGCGGATGTCGGTTTGCTATACTTGTCCGTTCCTCAGAGGCACGGGTAGTTCTGGGCTGTCCGGTCGAACCCCACCCGCTAAGTGCAACAAATCCCTAGAATTGAGCAACTTTCGGGCTGGGTGCAGCATCTATTTGGGTGACTCTGGCTTTTTCCTTTACCAACCCCGCCCAAATGCAGTTTGGCCAGTAGCCAAGGTGACCATCGTCCAGTGGGCGGAAGGTGGAGCCCAAAGCCGAAATTATCCCTAGAGGAGAACGAGAAGGAAATGCGCTCTGATCGTGTTTTCGATGCAGTTGAGACGTTGCGGAACCGGTACATGCTGTGCCAGCTTGCCTCGAAGGCGACGCGGAAGTTCCACCGTCCGAATACCCGGATCCAGGACACCATGAACCAGGTGTTTGACCGGATCGCGGGAGCGGAACGGCACGACGTTTTGAGCGAGCCGGAGAATTTCGCTGAGGCGCAGCGGCGGGCTGCCTGAGCAGCTCCGCCGTGTGCCCACACGGCGGTAGAGACAAGATTTCCCGAGAGAACCCCCCTTAGAAATGCAATCCCGTAGGTGAATATGACCATCGCAGAACTGAAAGAAAAGAACATTACCGAGCTGACCAAGATCGCCCGATCCTTGGAGCTCCCGGGCGCCAGCG
>Ga0335082_10002816_pt1 | contig 18797 bp, 16 predicted proteins | sample Lox_Sample_41_FD_206718 | JGI IMG/M metagenome (GOLD analysis project Ga0335082, IMG submission 206718) | Soil microbial communities from Loxahatchee National Wildlife Refuge, Florida, United States - Lox_Sample_4.1 | ecosystem: Environmental > Terrestrial > Soil > Wetlands | place: USA...
TATGAGAAAAACTGCTCTTGCACTTTTTATGACGCTGGCGCTTTCTACGCTCGCCATCGCCGCCGACACGTTCCAGACTGGCAAGATCGTGAAGTGGGACAACGGCACCTATCCTGACGGCAAGAAGACCAAGTCGTGGATCGTCTATCAGTTGCAAGGCGACAACAACATGCTCTATTCGGTCGCCCGCAAGAAGGAAACCAAGCCCCAAATGCAGCCCGGCGAGGCCGTGCAGTATGAAGTCAAGGGCAACAAGATAACCTTGATCAGCGCCAAGGGGAAGAAGAACGACTACCAGGTTGTGGGACAGTCACAAGCGCCGGCGCAGTAAGCTGTCAGCCATCGGCCCTCAGCCGTCGGCGAAAGAAGATCCTGTTTTGCTACACGCTTGGCTGAAAGCTGATTGCTGACAGCCATGGTTATCCCAGCGCCTGCTTCAGGTCCGCGATCAGGTCTTCCACATCCTCGATACCGACTGAAATTCTTACCATGCCGTCAGTCAGGCCAATGGCTTTGCGGCCGACGGCTCCGAGTGCCGCGTGGGTCATGCTCGCGGGATGCGAGATGAGTGTCTCGACTCCGCCCAGCGACTCCCCCATGGTGCACAGGCGCACGCGCTTCAGCAGGCGCCTGGCGTTGGCCAGTGAGCCGGTCTCGATGGTGACCATCGAGCCGAAGCCCGTCATCTGGCGGCAGGCCAGTTCGTACTGGGGATGGCTCTTTAGTCCGGGATAGAAGACCTTCCTGACCTTACGATGCCGGCTGAGAAAGTCGGCGATGACGCGTCCGTTGGCGTCATGCTGCTTCATGCGCACGGCCAAAGTCTTGGTGCCGCGCAGGACCAGCCAGCACTCGAATGGCGACAGAATCGCGCCCGCGGCTTTTTGAATGAACGCCAGCTTCTCGGCCTGCTCCTTCGTCGTGCACACCAGCACGCCGCCCAGTCCGTCGCTGTGCCCGTTGAGGAACTTCGTCGTTGAATGCATAACGATGTCGGCGCCGAACTTGATGGGCTGCTGGAAGTAGGGCGACATGAAGGTGTTGTCCACCACCACTTCGCAGCCGCGCTTGTGCGCGATCTCGCTGACCGCGGCGAGGTCGGTGAGCCACATGAGCGGGTTGGCCGGCGTCTCGAGATACACGTAACGGGTGTTCTTGCGGATGGCGCGCTCCACGTTGCGCGGATCAGTTGGGTCAACGTAGGTGAACTCGAGACCGAAGTTCGAAAGGACCTGGTTGAATACGCGGGGCACGCCGCCATAGAGAATGTTGGAGGCGACGATGTGCTCGCCCGACTTCATGAGCTGGCACAGCGCGACCACCGCCGCCATGCCGCTGGAGAAGACCGGCGCGGCGATACCGCCTTCCAGGAATGCGAGGTTCTGCTCCAGCCGGGTACGCGTAGGATTGCCGGCGCGCGAGTAGTCGTAGCCTTTGGTGACGCCCAATTCTTCCTGCGCGTAGGTCGAGGTGGCAAAAATCGGAGGCGCAACGGCGCCGGTAGAAGGGTCGGGTTCGTTGCCGGCGTGGATGGCGCGAGTCGCAAAACCAGCGTTCTGTTTAGGCATAGAAAGTCAGTTAGCCACAGTCACCCCATGTGTCTCTGTGGTTAATCAATGTTTCTCGTTGAAGTGGAAAATATCTTTCGACAAGTAGCGTTCAGCAGAATCAGGAATCAATGTCGCCACGCGCTTGCCAGGCCCTAAACGCCGGGCAATACCAATGGCGGCGAAGACATTCGCGCCCGCGCTTGAACCCGCCAGCACTCCTTCAATCGCCGCCAGCTTCTTCACCATGTCAAAAGCGTCGTGATCGTTGACGGCGATGATTTCATCAGCAAGTGACAGATCGCAGGTCTTCGGAATAAAGCTCGCGCCGATACCTTCCACCTCGTGCTCGCCCTTGGGCCCCCCGCCCAGCACCGAGCCTTGCGTCTCGACCACGACAGCCAGCACGTCAGGATTCCGCTCCTTCAAGTAGCGCGCCACACCGGTAAAGGTACCGCCGGTTCCCGAGCCGATGACGACGGCATCAATCTGCCCCCCAAGCTGGTCGTAGAATTCGCGGGCGGTAGTCTCGTAGTGGAAGTCGGGATTGTCCGGGTTCTCGAATTGTCCGGCAACAAAGGAGTTGGGCGTTTTGGCAGCGCGTTCTTTCACGTAATCGATGGCGGCCTGCATACCCTCCGATTGCGGCGTCCGCACAACCTCAGCGCCAAAAGCTTCCATCAGCTTGACCTTCTCGATGGAGAAGCCTTCCGGCACGGCGAGCACGGTTTTGTATCCGCGACCTGAGCCGATGAGCGCCAGGCCGACGCCGGTATTGCCGGCCGTGGCTTCGAAGATGGTCGCGCCGGGCTGCAAGCGGCCGTCTGCTTCCGCCTTGGTGATCATACCCAGCGCAGCACGGTCCTTGATGCTGCCTCCGGGATTCAGGTACTCGAGCTTGGCATAGACGTCGGCGGCATCGGGTGGAACGATCTTGCGAAGATGAAGGATTGGAGTTTCGCCGACCAACTCGGTGATGTCCTCGGCGACCCTGAGAGAGGTCATTTCGGCAATTTTCATGAAGGGCTCACGAGTTACCCTCAAGAGTACGTGAAGCCGAATCCGGCGGTCAACGCATGCACCCGAGTCGCATTAGGTCATTACGTCCGGTACTCTACAATACAGCTTCGCTATGGTCCATGACTGAAATCATCCTCTGATGCGATAAGCTCGGTCTCGCAATTCTCGGGAGAACTCTAATGCGCCCGCTCGCCGTCTTGCTGGTGTTGGCTCTCGTACTGATTGCTGTGCCGGCTTCTGCCCGAGCACAGACGAATGCCCAGCAGATGAACGTCACGGGCACGGTGACGTATCGCGAACGCATGACATTGCCACCGGATGCAGCCATCGACGTTCGCCTCGAAGACACGTCAGTGCAGGATGCACCGGCCAAGCTGATCGGCGAATCGATTTTCGCTGCTCAAGGACAGCAGGTGCCCATTCCCTTCCAGGTCTCGTTCAACACGGCCGACGTTAATCCTGCGCACATCTACCAACTGCGCGCCAACATCACCATTAACGGCACGGAGACGTTCGCCTCCACGTCAGCATATCCCGTCATCACGCACGGCGCGCCGATGTCGGCCAACGTTGTGTTGCAAAGGGTCGCGGGGCCGGAGGCCCAAAAGCACACCGGCCCGAAGCTCCACGGCACCTACTGGAGCCTGGTCGAGCTAAACGGCAAGCCCCCTGTCCCGGGGATGGGCAGGACGCAACCGTACATCCGGTTGCACCGTGAACAAGGCAGGTTCGAGGGTTCGAGCGGCTGCAATGGCATGACCGGGACCTACATCGTCGAGCAGAGCGCTCTTCAGTTCAGCCCGTCAGCCACAACTCTAATGATGTGCCCGCAGCCCTTGATGGAGCAGGAGCAGGGCCTGATGGCCGCGCTGAAAGCCACTTCAAGCTACAAGATTGAGGGAGACACGCTGGAACTGAGCAACGGGACCGCTGTGGTGGCGAGGTTCAAGGCCTTGCCAAAGGACCAGAACTAGTTACTATCCACTGACCACCAGCCACTAGTTGAACGGCCGTCTCTGCCGCCGCAGGTCGGGGACCTCGTCATCTTCTTCGCGCATGCGCGGCCGCTCGCGCGGCGGTTGTTTTTCGCCGGCGGTGAAGGTGCGTTCCTCGCTGCGGCCGATGCGCTTGTGGGCGTACAGTCCTTCCAGAATGAACTCGGCTCCCGACACCAGCATTTCTGACGGCTCTTTGCCGCTCAGGCCCAGGGCACTCAGTTTGTCGAGGAGGCCCTGGATCCCGCGCAACTTGTGCAGCATCTCCTGCGCGCTGGCTGAGTCGCGCATCTGGATTTCGCCGCCCAGATCGAACCACTGCACCACCTGGTTCATGCTGGCATTGCCGTGGAAGTACTTGTCGTAGGTGCGCGCAACGGCAGAGCGGATGATCTCGCGCACCACGGCGTCGGCGCCCTTCAACTCGCCCTCGTATTCCAGTTCGAGCTTGCCGGTCATGGAGGGCATGGCGGCATAGATGTCGCCGATACGTGGCACCACAAGCTTTTCGCCCCAGCGAATGGCGCGCCGTTCGGCGTTGGAAATCACGTTCTCCATGGCGCTGATGGGCAGCCGCTGGCTCACGCCGGAGCGCTTATCAATCCGTTTGTCCTCGCGCGCCACGAAGGCAATCTGCTCGATGACCTGACTTACGAAGTTGGGGACCTGGAGTTGGTGTCCGTTGCGCACAGTCCACGCTTCTTGCGCGGTGATGGCGATGCCTTCCTCGATGGTCGCAGGGTAGTGCGTGCGAATCTCTGAGCCGATGCGGTCTTTCAACGGTGTAATAATCTTGCCGCGCGCGGTGTAGTCTTCGGGATTGGCGGTAAAGACCAGCGCGACGTCGAGCGGCATGCGCACAGGATAGCCCTTAATCTGGACGTCGCCTTCCTGCATGATGTTGAACAAGCCAACTTGAATCTTGCCGGCGAGATCAGGCAGCTCATTGATGGCAAAGATACCGCGATTGGCGCGCGGCAGCAGTCCGTAGTGCACGGTGTATTCACTGCCCAGCTCATGTCCACCCTTGGCAGCTTTGATGGGATCGATGTCCCCGATCAGGTCGGCAATGGTTACATCGGGCGTCGCCAGCTTCTCGACGTAGCGCTGTTCCGAAGTAAGGTACGCGATAGGCGCATCGTCGGGATTGTGGGCCAGCAGCTCGCGACAGCGGCGGCAGATCGGCTCATAGGGATTATCGTGAATCTCGCATCCGCGAAGGTAGGGCAATTGGGGATCGAGCAGGGTTGTCAGCGCGCGCAGAATTCGACTCTTCGCCTGGCCGCGCAGACCCAGAAGAATGAAGTTGTGCCGCGACAGGATCGCATTGACGATCTGCGGCACCACAGTGTCGTCGTAACCAACGATGCCGGGGAACACGGCTGACCCGCCGCGCACACGTGTGATGAGATTGTCGCGCAGCTCGTCCTTCACCCGCCGCTGGCGCACACGTGACTCGGAGAATTGCTGGCTGCGACGAAGCTCACCCAAGGTTTGCGGAAGATTGTTCAAGGGCCCGATACCTCCCTAACCGGCCGCAACCGCGGTCGGCCTGTGGTTTGTATTCTACGCCCAGCGAGAATTGCCCGTTTGCCGACGGCATGCAAAGCGTTGCCGTCCCGACATGACTGTTCGCTAGCCGGAATAGCCGGCTGCGACGCCGGAGATCGGGCGGCCGGAGAAGCTACTTCGCGGTTCTGATTCGCGGACGGAGATCTTCTCTGCTTTCCTCGTCGGCGGTCTCACCGGCGAGCGCCTGTGCGGCTTCGGCATCCACCGAGCGCAGGCGCAGGTCACGCTGGGGAAAGGGAATCTCGATGCCGGCCTCGGCGAGCAATCGCATGACTTCGAGCGCGACCTCGCTCTTGACCTTGACGATGTTGCTCTCCTGCATCACCCAGAAACGCAGCTCGAAATTCAGTGAGCTATCGCCGAATCCCATAAAGAAAGCCTCGGGTCCCGGGGAGGTAAGGACGTCGGGATGCTGACAGGCGGGTCGCTCAAGCACTTCTTTAACCAGCTTGGGGTCGGAGCCATACGCTACCCCTACCGCCAGGTCCAGGCGCCGCTTGGACTCCGATAGCGTCCAGTTGGTTACATTTTCGGAAATGAACGTTCCGTTCGGGATGATGATCTCGGAGCCCTGGAAGGACTGAACTGTGCTCGAGCGTATGCCGATCCGGGTCACCGGACCGGTCACACCGCCTCCGAGGTCCACGACGTCCCCGAGGCGAATGGGGCGTTCGAATTGCAGAATCAAGCCGGAGACGAAGTTGTTGATGATGTTCTGCAAGCCGAAGCCAACGCCGACACCCAACGCTCCGGTGATCAGAGTGAACTTGTTAAGGGCTATGCCGCCGGCATTCACCGCAAACAGAAATACCAGCAGGAGCAGCAAATAATGCAGCGTGGTCGAGATCAGCTCCGGAACTCCGCGCTTCAAGTGCAGCCGCTTGAGCAACTCCTCGCGCAGGAGAAAGCGAATCGCGCTGGAAATGGCATAGCCAACCAGGAGAGTCGCGAACAGACCGAGTACTCCTCCCAGCGTGACGTTGCTGGCGGCGCCGGTCAGATTGAAACTGAACAAGCTTACAAGGAATTCGTTTACGGCACTTCGCACTCCCATCAGGCCGAGAAAGACGCCAATCCATAGCAGGATGCCGGCCCACTGCATGACACGCGGCGCCCAGCGGGCGATGCCCGCACGGTGAAGGCGCACCACCGCCAGTCGCTCGGCAGCTGGCGCGCTGAGACCAGCCAGCAGCAGTATGGTGAACACCCGGATTGCCGTGTAGACGGAAATCGCAATGAAACTGCTGAAGATGGTCAGTACGGTGAGGTACTGGGCGAGACCGTAGTAGCCGAACAGATTGGCGATTTGTCCCGAGGCCAGAACGGCCACCGCAGCCCACATACCGAAGAACACGAAGCGGCGGCGCATGCTTCCGTTATTCATGGCGGCAACTCTCAGCCGCCGCATGAGCCACGAGAACACGGCTACGGCGGTAGCGAAAGCCAGGAATACGATCTGGCGTTTGGTTGCGGGCGAAATCGTGACCCAGGACAGGGCGGCGTTGAACATATACACCGCCACCAGGCAATACAGAAGAGGACGGAACCCCGGTTCGATGAGCGGGGGTAGAAGCACCAGGATGGAGAAAAATGAAAGTACGATAGCGAGGCCGACCAGCGGTAACGGTGCAAATGACGACAGGCGAAAGGCCAAAACCAGGGGCGGCAGCAGGCCCAGGGCGAGCCAGTGCCGCAAGATCCCGACCGCCTGCGCCTGAAGCTCATCCGCCGGATGAGCCCCCCGCGTCGCACAATACAACCGGTAGGCAGCCATGAGCCATAGAAACCACAGAACAACCAGAAGGGCAAATATTCCAGCGTTATCGGCGGTAAACAGCTCGATGCTAATCACCCGGCTGTGGGTAGTGTGGAAAAAATCCACCCCCTCAGCTGACTGCTGCCGCCGGAGGAAGATCTGCCATAGTGGCGGGCTATCACGTCGCAAGATGCGGCCCGCCATTTGCTTGCGTGCTTCCGACAAACGGCCCAGCATATCGAGTGCCACCTGGTGCTGGGTGCCGGCGCTCACCTGCAAGTTGACAAGCACGCGCAACGTTTCCTCGGCCCGCGCCTTGGTTGTCTGAACGCCCGTGACGGCGTCACGGATCACGTCAAGCGCGGGTCCGAGATCGGGCGTGGACTGATTCTCTTCCAGGGTCAGAGTCCATCGTGGTCCCAGGGTCTGCAGCTTCTCCACGGCACTCTGCGCGGCGTTGGCCCATTCCAGCAGTTGCTGTCGCGTTTCGGCGCCTTCCTTGGAGAATGAGATCCAATAGGTCTCCTGCTCGCGGACCTCCAGAGCGCTGGGCGAAGATGCCAGTAGCGCCTCCACTTCTTTCTGCTTCGCCTGTAGCACGTCGCGACGTTGATCCAGCGTGTCCTTCACGGAATCGAGCTGTTCGCGCGTCGGGAGTTGAGCGTTGATGTCTCGCAAAGTGCGCATCAGGTTCTCGGCGCGCATGGCTACGTCGGGCAGCGGAATGGCCGTCGGAGCCTGCTGCGACTCCGCGGGCGGAGAGGTGTTTGCGCTTGAAGAAGCCGAGCTGGACTGGGTCTGGCTCCTGCTCAGTAGCCCCGCGAACGGATTAGGGCTTTGGGCAAACGAAGATAGCGTGCAGTAAAGCGCGCACAACAAGAGCAACAATGTTCGAGCCGGCCGAGCGGTGCCGGCGCCAAGGCACTGACCCCCAGGGCCGCCACTCTCCGGGCGCACCGATGTCCGAAACCGCAACATGCTTAGCCACATTATCGCCGATAGACGGTATTTTCAGCCGTCGAAGGCCGCTTTCACTATCCCAATTCGTCCAGCATCGCTTCCATCTCCGACTGAGCATGTTGGTTGCGCGTGCGACGGGCACATTCGATGCCCTGCTGCAGCATGGTCTTCGCTTCGTCATTGCGTTCGGCGCGGGCCAGTGCCTGTGCTGCCATGAAATAGGCGTTGGTGTAGTCAGGATTGACGGTGATGAGCTGTTGAAATTCGCCCACCGCGGCATCGGTCTCGCCTGCTCCGGAGTACTCCATCCCCAGTGCATAGCGTGCGAAGGTATCGCCGGGATTGGATTCGAGGATTTCTTTCAGCGCAGCCACGCGCCTCTCATCGGGCATCGTCCGTTCTCCTGTTTCGGAAGCCATGATACAGGAGGCGTGCCGTCGGAACGTGCTCTGCTCTTGTGCTTTACAATTGGCGTTTGACTTTTGCTCATCGCGGGGACTTGTGGCCTGCCCTTTCTTCATGCCGGAGCAGCGTTTCGACTCGGACTGGCCTTTTCCTCAACGGCTTCCCTTGGGAGCGGGATGGGCGGGCACTTGCACCGCTCCCGGGCATGAGGGAGTTCGACCGAGCGAGGCGGAGCTGAAATCGGGCTGTAACCTGGGTTATGCGAGATCGTGTAACCGGCTGCCTGCCGAGCGCCCTGCCGACGCCGTGCGCTTCATGATAGGCGCCGAGCGCGATGGAATCCTGCGCGTGCTGTTCGTTTGCGAGCGCGAGCACTTGCCCGCCGGTCATGGCGAGCTGCTCTATGACTTGACGAGCGGCTCCTGGCTTCAGCGTCATGATGACCCTCGTGTGCAGCGTATGGCCGAGTGCTACGTCCGGGCGCAGAGGGAGAGGCGTCAAAGTTGCAGCGCTACCAATGAGATTCAAACGTGAAGAGAGAAAAACAGAATACAACTGCACGGCTGAAGAAAGAACGAGGCGTGTGGGTGATACGCACAGACAAGAAGTTCTCGGCGTCGCTCGTAAATCGCGTCATTAGCCGCATACGACATGAGCGCTACACGCTGTCCCTTGGTCAAGACCCAAACGACCGCTGTGACTCGAACCTTGAAAATCGAAACTCATGAGCAACGACGACAATCTCCGCCCCAAACCGGTGAGCGAGTCGAAGTCCGAGATGATCGAGCTCGTCTTGCCGAACGATACCAACCCGCTGGGCGCGCTTTTGGGCGGACGATTGATGCATTGGATCGATCTGGCCGGAGCGCTGGCAGCACATCGCCACTCGCACTCCTACGCTGTGACCGCTTCGATGGACCACATTGACTTCCTCGTCCCGGTGCACGTCGGCGATATGGTGATTCTCCAGTCTGCGGTCAACCGCGCATTTCGTACATCCATGGAAGTCGGCGTACGAGTTTTGGTGGAAAACTACATTTCCGGTTCGCGGCAGAAGGTCGCCACCGCGTATCTCACGTTCGTTGCGGTGGATAGACACGGCAGGCGCCTGGAGGTCCCGCCGGTAATTCCGGAAACAGAAGAGGAGAAGCGCCGGTATGAAGGCGCATTGCGGCGTCGCGAGGCGGCCCGCTCCGAGCGCGAGCGCAGGGCGGCCGACAGGGGAGCGAGGCAGGAATAATGCGAACATTCGGCGTCATGATTCTGTGCTTGCTGGTCGCGATCTCGACCTGCGGGATCGTGGCTCAACAGAAGGAAGAGGAGCAGCAGACCGTAGAGAAGTCGGGAACCTTGAAGGCTCCGGAAGAGAAAAAGTCGGGCGAGAGCCACAAGGAGACGCAGAAGGAAACTCCGCCGGTCATCACCCACCATGAGATTCATGTTGGCGGACGTGTCCTGCACTACACCGCGACGACGGGGATGATGCCTCTCCGCAACCACGAAACCGACGAGATCGAGGCCAACATTTTCTTCATGGCCTACACCCTGGACAACGCCGGGCCGCGGCGTCCGCTGATGTTTTCCTTCAACGGTGGGCCGGGTTCGGCGTCGGTATGGCTGCATCTGGGCGCCATCGGCCCGCGGCGGGTCAAAATGCTGCCCGACGGTGGCATGCCGGCGCCGCCCTTCGAGCTGATCGACAATCAGCAGACCTGGCTTGACCAGACCGACCTGGTGTTCATCGACCCAGTCGGCACCGGCTACAGCCGTGCTACGAAGAAGGAGTTCGGCAAGAAATTCTTTGGCGTCAAGGGCGACATCGCCTCAGTCGGCGAATTTATCCGCCTGTACCTCAGCCGCTATGAGCGCTGGACCTCGCCGCTGTTTCTCGTGGGCGAGAGCTACGGCACCACCCGCGCAGCCGGATTGAGCGGTTATCTGATCAGCCGCGGCGTTGCCCTCAGCGGCGTGGTGTTAGTTTCATCGGTGCTGAACTTCGAAACCCTGGAATTCACCCGCGGCAACGACCTGCCGTATGTCCTGTACCTCCCCACCTACACGGCGACTGCCTGGTATCACAAGAAGCTGCCGTCTGACTTGCAGCAGAAGGACCTGCAGAGTGTCTTGCAGGAGGCCCAGCAGTTCGCCTCCGGCCCGTACGCCGCCGCCTTAGGCAAGGGCGACACCTTGACACCGCAGGAGCGCGAAAACCTCATCGAACAGGTAAGCCGGTTCACGGGCCTGGAGCGCAACGTCGTCGATGAACACCACATGCGCATCAGTCAGGGCGTCTTCTGCCATGAACTGCTGCGCAGCCAGCGCCTGCAAGTGGGTCGCCTCGACAGCCGCTTTACCGCGCCTGACATCTCCGACATGCGCGTCGAGGGCTACTACGATCCTTCGGAGTCCATCATTCGCCCGCCCTTTACTTCGACCTTCAACAGCTACGTGCGCAGCGACCTGGGTTACAAATCCGACCTGGAGTACTACGTCCTCGGCGGCGGCTTCGGCGGGAACGAATGGGATTGGGGCTCAGCCGTGCAGGGCTTTCCCGATACCAGCGAGGCGCTGCGGCTGGCGTTCGTCAAGAACCCGTACATGAAGTTGTTCGTGGCCTCGGGCTATTACGATCTGGCAACCCCCTACTTCGCGACGCAGTACACGCTGAGTCACATGAGCCTTGATCCGCAACAGCATTCCAAAATTTCGCTGGGGTATTACGACGCCGGGCACATGATGTACATCAGGACCGAGTCGCTGGATAAGCTGCACCAAGACGTGTCGGCATTTCTGGCGAACGCGCTGAAGTGACTCCTCCTTGGAGGCAAGATGAGGCCGATCCGCCTATATAGCCACGCGCTTCAGCAATTGCCTTTTCGTGGCGCCGCGATTCGGGATGTGCCGGAAGCAATTAGAACGCCTCCCCTCGCAGCCCGCAGCCAATGACCGGTGGGAGTGCCGCAACGACTTCGTCTTCATGCGGTTTGGAATGGGAAGGCTTTGCAACCAAGCAGGTACGGCCGATCTTTGTGGTGGTTTATTTCAGATGTCTTTGTTTTCAACAGGAATCCTGGTGTATAGTTCTTCGACGCTCTTCGGTCGGCCAAGCGCCGGCACGACCTCACTTCGTCAAAACCAATCTTTCTGTTGCGGAGCAGGCGAATGCTGCGTTCTCGTACCACCCGCGTCGCGAAAGCATGCCTTACGATCTTTCTGGGAGTAGTCTTGTTACCCACCATCGTCATGGCGGCTGCGCGACCTTCTGACGTTACCATCACGTTGCATCCCAGCGTTCCCAGCCCCGAACTGCTGGGCACCACCATCACCTGGACCGCCACCGTATCGGGCGGGCCACCGGGTCACAGCTACGATTACCAGTTCAGTGCTGCCCTGCAAGGTCAGGACCAGATTGTCCGCGACTTCAACATTCCCAACTCTTTCGTTTGGGTGCCCTGGAGCGTGGAAGGGGCATATGTCATTAAAGTTGTGGTCCGGGACATCACGCAGCAGCCGTACATGGTGTATTCGCCGGTGTCAGCGCAATACATTATTAAACCCATCGTGACCACTCCCGGACAGTCCGCCGCAAACATCACGAATCATCCGCTGGTGGCGTTGTTCAGCGCCGGACCATGCACCGTTGGGCACTCGATACGCGTGCGCTTTCGCCAGAGCGGTTCCCAGGCAACCAGCACAACCAACGCCGTGCCCTGTTCATCGTCGAGTGCCAACTTCCTGGTTGCAGGCATGCTGCCGGTGACGCAGTACCAGATGCATTGGGAGGAGTTCAGCAACAATTATTTGAACAGCGGTCCCGACTTGTCCTTCACCACGGGACATCTGCCGGTGACCTTCCCGCATGAGTTCTTCACCGTGGACGTGCCCGCGAGCCAGCATGATGCGGCCTTTCCCATCGTGCTGTTCCAACTCATCCCGGGCGTCGGGCGCCCCTTCACCTACTGGCCGACCGCTACCGATCTTTCGGGAAACGTCCTGTGGTACTACCCGGCGCAGACGCTGATCACCCGGTCAGAGGCCGGGGGCAATTTCTTCATCATGTCCCAGATGGGGCTTGCGGAATACGATCTTGCCGGCAACGAGACGCTTGACACCAACGTGGAGATTCTCAACGAACAACTGGCGGCCAAGGGGTACCCCATCATGTCCTCGTTCAACGACCATGAAACCCGCCGCTTGCCGAACGGTAACCTCCTGCTTATCGGCGCGCGTGATATGGCGTCGACCATCTATCAGGGAGGCACGCCGGCAAATCCGGTGGACATTCTCGGGGACATGGTTCTGATCCTGGACCACAACCTGCAACTGGTCTGGGCCTGGGATTCGTTTGCCCACCAGGACCTCAGCCGGGAAGCTACTTTGCACGAAATATGCGTGCACGACAGCGCGGGCTGCCCGGCGTTCAGTGACAAGTTCTCTCAGGCCAACGATTGGCTGCATTCCAATTCCGTGCAACTCACAGCCGACGGAAATATCCTGCTTTCGGAACGCAACCAGGATTGGGTCCTGAAGATCGCCTACAACAATGGCAAGGGGGACGGCCACGTGATATGGCGCATGGGCCCCTACGGCGACTTCACCATCGCCAATCCTCCCCATCAGTCGTGTGGAGATCCCAATGTCTACCCCTGGTTCACGCATCAGCACGATGCAAGCTTTCAAGTTCAGACCGGCGTATCGGAAATCATGACGGTATTTGACGACGGCAATCTGCGGCACAAGCAGTGTGGCGGCGGCAACAGCCGGGGAATGGTACTATCCGTGGCGGAACAGACGCATACCGTGTTCATCCAGGAGGCTGCTGACCTTGGCGCGTATTCCCCGGCTTTGGGCAGCGCGCAGTTGCTGATTTCCCCTCCCAACCCCGTGTACGCCAGCTTTGGCAACGGCCTTATCGGCAGCTACAGTGGGCAAATAACCGAGGTGGATCTGAGCGGCAACATCGTCTATCAACTGCACGTGAATGACGGATCCTACCGCTCCTATCGTTTGCAGGACCTGTACACACCGGCGTCGCCGTAATCGCGCGCGGTTCCCGTAGTGACAGTCAGTGTGCACGGCGCAGCGCTACACCTCGAGCTTGGACCGGGTCCGCTTGGGAAAGCGAACGAACTGCGGGTCGATAAATGCCAGCAAATCAACCAGCGCGTGCTGCATCGCCACCAGGCGAGGGCGCGCCTGCTCGAGCGACGTGCCCAGCGACATGATTTCCAGTTCCAGCGCGTTCAGCAGGGGATCAGGCTTGGAGTCATAATAGTCCAGAAAGGACGCATATCCCATGCACTCCGGACCGCGCTGTGCTTCACGAATGAGGCGTTCACCTATGGCCCTCTGCTCGCCAGCAAAGATGCGCAACAGCGGGTGGTACTGGTCGGTCTGCCAGAGCGAGTAGATGTTGTCCTGAAGGGCGGCGAGCTGCCGGGTTTCCTGGTCGGCGCCAAGATCGATAAACTGAATTTCCCGCCGTACCAGCTCCGTCCAGGCGAAGTACTGCGCGACCAGGAACAGCGTGTTCCTGACGGCATAGTTGCGCGTGCGTTCATCCCCTCCCCGCAAATAGACCTCCAGAAACCGGCCACGTTGGGGGTGTTCCGCATCCGGCCCGGCGACGATGTTGAAGATGCGGCTTTGCAGGTCGTAGGCGGCGCGTCCCAGCGGCTCGCTGTATTTGCGCGCGGTACGTTCGACCTCAGCTCGTCGGTCAGCCTCGGCCTTTTGCGCCGCGAGCTCCGCTTCCACCCGCTTCATCTTCACGGCAATGTCGGCTTCCATTTGCTTCATCCGAGACTGGCCGGCTAGCGAGAGACCCGCGGAGAAAACCGCTACACTCCCGGCGATGATACTGGCTACAACCGTCGCTTCCATGCTTCGCCCCTCTCCTCTTGTGCTGTCCTTCGAGCGGCACAACTATCGGCGATGAGTTTCGAGTTGTCAAATCAGGCTTTACTCATGTCATACAGGAGGACATGCCCACTCTCACACTGAAAGCGGGCGCGCGAAGCCTCGAGGCTTCATCCGGTTCACGAGAATCGCAAGTGCAGAGTCAGCGCAGCGGCCGTTTACTTGACGCTTCGCCGGCGCGGTTCTCCGCCCCTTCGCCGGTGCTAGAATCTGCTGTTATGGCATTCCCAACTGATCGTCCCCGCCGCCTGCGCCGCACCGACGCGCTGCGCTCGTTCGTCCGCGAAACCCGCCTCTCGCCCGAAGGCTTTGTCTATCCACTGTTCGTCTGCCCCGGCGAAGGCGTTCGCAAGGAAGTGCGCTCCATGCCCGGCGTCTTTAACCTGTCCGTTGATGAAGCGGTGAAAGAGTGCGCTGAGGTCAAGTCGCTGGGCATTCCCAGCGTCATCCTCTTCGGCCTGCCTGAGTCGAAGGACGAAGTCGCCACCGGCGCGTGGGCCGACAACGGCATCGTGCAGCAGGCGGCGCGCGCCATCAAGCGAGAAGTTCCTGGCCTGTTGCTGATGGGCGACGTCTGTCTCTGCGAATACATGTCGCACGGACACTGCGGCATCGTGGCCGGCCGGCAAGCAGACATGAGTAAGGAAGTGGCCGAGTTTATCCACGAGTTGGAGGCGCAAGGCAAGAGGCTGATTGCGATTCCCTCGCCGAAGTCGCGCAGCGCGCCATCGGCAACCGCGGTCGCCACCGCTCCGGCGATCGCCGCCATGGCGGCCGAGAACTGCGAGATCCTTGTCGCCGCGATGGCCGCCGAGAACTACGAGATCCTCAACGACCCGACGCTGGAACTGCTGGCCAAGACCGCGGTCTCGCAGGCGCGCGCCGGCATGGACATCATCGCCCCTTCCGACATGATGGACGGCCGCGTGGACGCCATCCGCACCGCGCTGGACGACGCCGGCTTCCAGAACACGCCCATCCTTTCCTATGCCGCCAAGTTTGCCAGCGGCTTCTACGGCCCCTTCCGTGAGGCTGCTGACTCGGCGCCGCACTTTGGCGATCGCCGCTCCTATCAGATGGACCCGGCCAACCTGCGCGAGGCCATGCGCGAGATTGAACTGGACCTCGAGGAAGGCGCGGATATGATCATGGTGAAGCCGGCCATGCCGTATCTTGACGTGCTGCACGAGGCGCGGCTGCGCTTTGACGTGCCGCTGGCCGCGTACCAGGTCAGCGGCGAGTACGCCATGATCAAGGCCGCCGCACTGAATGGCTGGATTGACTACGAGCGGGTCATGATGGAGTCGCTGCTGTGCATCCAGCGCGCCGGAGCACAGGTGACGCTGACCTACTTCGCCAAGGAGGCTGCGCGGCTGCTGGCGTAGGGACAGCTCTATGGACTGTAAGGGTGTCCGCTATTCCAGACACGCCATTGAGCGCATGTTTCAACGCAGTATCCGGCCCGATGAGATAATGGAGGTCATCCGATCTGGTGAGGTTATCGCAAGTTATCCGGATGATTCACCCTATCCCAGCGCACTGTTATTGGGATTTGTTCGGAAAGTGCCGGTGCATGTACTTGTGGCGCAGGAGCGCCCAACCGGTACTTGCTTTGTGGTGACCGTCTATCGACCCAATCCGGAGTTATGGTCCAGTGATTTCAGGACAAGGAGGCAACCATGAATTGCGCCCTCTGCAAGAACGGTGAGACCCGGCCAGGAACCGTAACCGTGACGCTGGAACGGGGAAAGACGGTAGTGGTAGTCCGCGATGTGCCGGCCGATGTGTGTGGAAACTGCGGCGAGTACTATCTGGACAGCTCAGTGGCGCAATGGGTATACGAGCGGGCGGAGGCGGCCGTTGAGCGCAATGCCGAGGTGGAAATCCTCTGTTATGCGGCATAGTCTCGAAGAAGGCGACATCCAAGTGTCACGGTAGGGCGGTGATGACAAGGCACACCACTAAGGTACTCGCCTGCTGGGCGGCAGTTTTCATCTTATGGTTGTCGTGTGGCTCATTGGGCTGGCTAAACACATTTAAAACCCCGCAGCTCCGGTCCCCGAGGTGTGCATGACACTTACTGATGAAATCAAGCAACTTCTCGACCATGCGAACTTCGCTCACCTGGCGACACTGATGCCCGACGGCTCGCCGCACAGCGTGCCCGTTTGGGTGGGCCGGGAAGGCGACCGCCTCATCATCTGCACCGATGAGAGCTCGGTGAAGGCGCGCAACACGCTTCGCGACCCGCGAGTTGCGCTCTCTCTGGTGGATTTTCACGATCCCTATGCCGAGATCCATGTTCGCGGCCGGGTGGTCGAGCGCCGTCCCGATCCCGAACTCAAACTGCTGGATCCTATCTCGATAAAGTACACCGGCAAACCTTATCCCTTCCGCAGTGCCGAAGGAAGTATCGCGCTCGTCATCCAGGTGGACAAGGCACGTTACACCAAGGAGCCGTTTGAGCACACGCCGCCCGTCTAGGCTGACAACTGCTATTCTGTATCCCGCGGGTGACCCAGATGGAACGGCAAATCGAGGAGAAACGCGAGCAGGTGGCAGAATTGTGCCGCCAGTATCACGTGCGGCGGCTTGCGCTATTTGGGTCGGCCGTGCGGGATGATTTTGATCCCCAGCGCAGCGATCTTGACTTCGTGGTCGAGTTCGAGCCGCCGCAGCCTGGCGAATATGCCAAAACCTACTTCGGGCTGCTCGCGGCTTTGGAGCAGCTTTTCGGGCGACACGTTGATCTGGTCGAACCCGACGCGGTTCGCAACCCCTATTTCCGGCGGGCCATCGAGGCTCGGCAGGAAACCCTCTATGCAGCGTAGCCTGGAACTGTACCTGTGGGACATCATTCAGGCCGCCGACAACATTCTCGCCTTTACCCGTGACAAGCAATTGAGCGACTATCAAAATGATGTTGTGCTCCGCTTGGCCGTCGAACCCCGTTTCGAAGTCATGGGTGAAGCTCTCACCGTCCCGAGCACGGGCACCTATAGTCTTCTGGACTTTTGCCATCGTGCTCACGGGCGCGCTGCTCTTCCTCCGTCGTCCCGACGCGGTTCTTCATGCGCAGTTCTGGGCTGAAGACGGCGTGGTCTGGTTCGCCGACGCCTACAACTTCGGCCCCCTCAACGCCCTGCTGCGGGCGCGCGATGGTTATCTGCAGACCCTTCCCCGGCTGGCGTGTGCCGCAGCGCTTTGGGTGCCTTTACTCTACGCTCCGCTGGTAACCAATCTTCTCGCTCTGTTCATCGAAGCGCTTCCGCCTTTGTTCCTGGTTTCATCGCGCATGCGTAACCTCGGTCCGTTGAGCCTGCGCTGCGGGTTGGCGTTGCTCTTGCTGTTCGTGCCTGACTCCAGCGAGGTGCACGCAACCATCACCGATTCGGAATTCCAGATGGCCGTGCTGGCCTGCCTGATTGTGATCGCAGAGGTGCCGCGGTCGTGGGCCGGCCGCATCTTTGATGTCATTGTGCTGATACTGTTTTCTCTCACCGGCCCGTTCTGCGTTCTGTTGCTTCCCGTGGCGCTGGTGCGAACGTTATGGCCGTTGGTCGCCGCCCGAACGGCGCGTGTGCCTCACTCTGTCGCCTTCCTGTGGCAAAGGGATGGGATTGCCGGAACCTATCTACGCTGGCGCTGGCTCCAAATCGGAATTTTGGCAGCTGGCGGGTTAGTGCAAGGCTTGACGGTCCTCACGACTGCCGGCGCTCGTCTCAATACGGTTCTGGGCGCCAGCCTTGACAAGTTCGTCCGAATCGTCGGCGGCCAGCTCGTGCTGCCGATCTTCCTCGGCAGCAACCGCCTTGACCGCCTGTCTGACAATCCCACCACCGTGACACTTGTAGCTTCCCTCCTTACGATTGCTGCCGTGTCCGCATTCATCTACGGCCTTGCAGCAGGAACGCTCGAGTTGCGCTGCTTCATCCTCTTCTCGCTGCTCGTCCTGACGGCTGCGCTGGCCTATCCAACCATTGAGCCGATTCAGTATCAGTGGGATGTCTTTCTGGTGCCGGGACAAGGCTTGCGCTATTGGTACCTTCCCAGGCTGGCTTTGATGGCGACGCTGGTCTGGCTGCTGGGCCGTTCGCGGCCCGCACCCGTGCGGATGCTGGCTGGCGCTTTGACTTGCGTCATGACCTTTGCGCTCATCAGCAATTGGCGTTATCCACCCCTCCCTGACTTCCACTTCGACGACTATGTGCGCGTGTTCGAGCAATTGCCCTCCGGACAGACGGGCCGGTTCCGCTTAAACCCGGGCGGACCCTGGGTCATGAAGCTGGTCAAGAGGTAACTCAAGGCAGCAACCTCAACTGTGAAGCTACACCAATAAAGAAGCCGGAGCTTGCGCTCCGGCTTCGTGAGTTGTTCGCGACCTGTGGGGGGTCCAGTCGATTCTAGAACAGCTTGCGACGCAGTACGCCGGCCAGCCCGAGGATTCCCGAACCGAACAGCATGATGCTGCTGGGCTCAGGCGTCGTCCCGGTTCCGCCGCCGTTGATGGTGAATGCTTCCGAGGCGATCGTGCCTACCGCACTCTCGGAGGCCTTCGCCGGGCAGCCGTTGGACTTGCAGCCGGCTCCACTGTTCTCATCCCAATAGACCGGGTCGCCGCTG
>Ga0335082_10002817_pt1 | contig 18792 bp, 17 predicted proteins | sample Lox_Sample_41_FD_206718 | JGI IMG/M metagenome (GOLD analysis project Ga0335082, IMG submission 206718) | Soil microbial communities from Loxahatchee National Wildlife Refuge, Florida, United States - Lox_Sample_4.1 | ecosystem: Environmental > Terrestrial > Soil > Wetlands | place: USA...
CGCATTCGCGCCTTGGCGTCGAGCAGCTTCGGCGTCGAGGCGCGGCACAGCCTGCAGCTCGAGTATCGTGTGACGCGGCGCTTCTCGCTGCTCGGCAGCTGGGAGAGCCGCACCGATGCGCAGGCCGGAGCATTCGGCGGCGACATCAAGTTTCGTTACGAGTTTCGGACCCTGCCGTTCTCGCTGTTCGGGGGCGGTTCACGTGCCGCTTCGCAGCCCCATGCGCCCTGAGTCGACGGTCTGCATATTCGTCATGGGGCTCGGCCTGGCACTCTGTGCGGCCGGCGTCACCCGGGCACAGCCGGTGCCGCCCGACGCAACCGGGCAGCCGATCGTCGGGATCGAGCTCGACTGCGCGGCGCCGATCGATCGGCAAGGACTACTGCAGATCCTCCCGGTGCACGTGGGCAATCCGCTTGCGGAGGACGGTGTCGAGGCGACGCGCGCCCGCTTGCTGCAGACGCACATCTTCACCGACGTATCGATCGAGGTGCGCGCGACGCCCGGCGGTGTGGTGGTGGTGGCGCACTTGGTGCGCGAGGTGATCCTGAACGCGCTGCGCTTCCGCGGCAACCACACCCTGGGCGACGACGAGTTGCGGCGCGTGGCGCGGCTGCATGAGGGCACGGCGCTGACCGATGAGCTGCGCGACGGCGCGGTGACGCGGCTGCGGGAGCGCTACGTGGCGCAAGGGTTCGAGACCGTGCGCGTGACGTCGGTGGTGGTGACCCGCAGTCCGGGAGAAGTCGATCTGACCATTCGTATCCATGAGGGGCCGCCGCTGGAGATCGTGGCGATCGAGATTGACGGCGAGCTGCCGATCGGCGTCGACGAGTTGCGCAAGGCCTTGCCGATCAGCGTCGGCGACCGTTTCGTGGCGGCGGAGCGACGCACGGCGCAGGCGGCACTGGTGGCGCGCCTGCGCCGCGAGGGCTACTACGAAGCCGACGTCGAGGCGACGTGGGCGCGCGGCGCCGGCTACGGCGGCACGCTCAGGTTCACCGTGCAGCCCGGCCCGCGGTTCACGGTGCGCTTCACCGGCAATCGGCGATTCAAGAGCGCCGAGCTGTTGGCGCTGATGGAGCTCGCCAAGCGGCCGATCATCACCGACGGCACCTGGCGCGAGCTGGCGCGGCGGGCCCAGCGGGCGTACCAGGAGGACGGCTACTACTTCGCGCGGGTGACGGTGCGCATCGACACCGGACCGCCGCGGCAGGTGCACTTCGACGTCAGCGAAGGGGAGCGCTATCACGTTGTCGAGGTGCGCGTCGAAGGCAACCGCGCCTTGTCCGCCGGCATGCTGCGGGCGTCGATGGCGACGCGACGCCCGAGCTGGATTCCGTGGCGGCGCGGCTTCTTTCTCGACGATGTGTTCGACGACGACCTGAAGCGCCTGTGGTACCTCTACCGTCGCCACGGGTTCGAGGCGGCGCAGATCGTCGACGCGCGCACTCACTTCGACGCGTCGCGTGGCGAGGTGTCGATTACGGTGTACATCGAGGAGGGGCGCCAGACCATTGTGCGCGCCGTGGAACGGTCGGGACTGGATGTCGTCGGCGAGACGCCGACCCTGCAGACACGCGTCGGTGAGCCGCTCGACCCCGAGGCGGTCGATGCCGACCGGCGAACCCTGCTGAGCGCCTTGGCGCAGGCGGGCTACGCGCAGGCGGAGGTGGCGGCGACCGTGACGACCGCTACGGACGGCGACGGGGCGGGGGCGACGGTACGGTTTGTGGCACGGCCCGGCACCGCGCAGCGCGTCGGAACGATCGTCGTGCAGAACAACGTCGACACGCGCTCGCGAGTGATCGTGCGCGAGCTGCCGTTTGCATCGGGCGATCCGCTCAATCCGGAGGCGCTGGTGCAGGGGCAGACCAACGTCTACCGGCTCGGCTTGTTTCGCAGTGTCAACGTGCGCCCCGTGGAGACGCCGGCCGAGGGCGAGACGCGTGATGTGACCGTCGACGTGTCCGAGAAGCCGGCGGGCACGATGCAGTGGGGCGCGGGGTACAACACGCGCGACGGGCTGCGCGGCTTTCTCGAAGTGGGGTACGCCAACCTGCAGGGGTTGGCGCGACGCCTCAGCTTGCGTGGCGAGTTCAGCTACAATCCCGGCGACAGCGCTCCGAACGAGTACGTCGGTACCCTGGGGTTTCGGGAGCCGCGACTGGGCAACACCAAGTGGCGGCTGCGCATGGACCTGTTGGCGCAACGGTCGACGCGCTCCGTGGATCAGTTCAGCCTCGAGCGGTTCGCATTCATCCCTGCCATCGAGCGCACCATCCTCCCCGGCTTGGAGGCCGGTTTCGAGACCCAGGTCGAGCAGGCGCACGTCTTCGACGTGAAACCGGACGTGCTGGCGTTCAATCCGCGCGACGAAGGGGATCTGCGCACGATCAGCGTCGGGCCGTTCGCGGTGTACGATCGGCGCGACGACCCCTTCGTGCCGCGCCGCGGGACGTCGGACTCGCTGCGCGTGCGCTTCGCGCCGCGGCAGCTCGGGTCCGACATTCCGTTGGTAAAGGTCATCGGCCAGCACAGTCATTACGTGCCGCTCAATGACGACTTCACGTTCGTCTACGCGACCCGTGCCGGCTGGGCGCGGGCCTACGAAGGTCACGACCAGGTGCCGATCCGGGAGCGATTCTTTCTCGGCGGGCGGACGACGGTACGGGGCTTCGACGAGAACTCCATCGGTCCGGAAGGCAGCCTGGGCGACCCGTTGGGTGGCGACTTGGTGTTGAACCTGAACGGGGAGCTGCGTTTTCCGCTGGCGTTCGGTTTAGGTGGAGCGGTGTTCACCGACGGCGGCGGGGTGTATCTGCAAGAGCGCGCCATCAGCATCCACGACTTTCGTCGCTCAGCGGGCTTGGGGTTGCGCTACATTACACCGGTCGGGCCGCTCAGTCTCGACTACGGGTTCAAGCTGGATCGGCGCCAGGGCGAGTCGGTCGGCGAGGTCCACTTCAGCATCGGGACGATCTTCTGACGCTTCAATGGGGGGAGGTCGGTGCGGTCTGCCGGCGCTTCAGTGGCCCTTCGATGCGGATTTTGCGCAGGCGGCGGCCGTCGAGCACGACGACGGTCATCTTGTAGCCCTTGTCGTTGATGGCTTCGCCACCCTTCGGAAAGCGTTTGAGACGCGCCAGGATGAAGCCGGCGACCGTGCGATAGTCGACGGTCTCTTCGAACGGGACGCCGTAGAGCTGCTTGAGGTCGTTGATCGGATACGAGCCTTGCACGAGCAGCGAGCCGTCGGGGAGCTCTTGCACCGGTTGCTCCTCGTCGATGTCGAACTCATCACGAATCTCGCCGACGATTTCTTCGAGCAGATCTTCGATGGTGACCAGCCCGACGACCGTGCCGAACTCGTTGACCACGACGGCCATGTGGGTGCGCCGGCTTTGGATCTCGCGCAGCAGGTCGCTGATCTGCATCGAGTCGGGCACGAAGAAGGCGGGGTGCATGACGGCCGCCAACGGAGCCGGCTCGGGCTTCTCGACCTCGCGCAGCAGATCCTTGATGTGGACGATGCCGAGCACGTGATCGAGGTCGCCCTGAAACACCGGCATGCGGGAGAAGCCGGTTTCGACCAGCTCCTTCAGGATCGCGGGCAGGGCGGTGGAGGCGTCGACGGCGTGGACCTCCGAGCGTGGCACCATGACCTCGCGCACGGAGGTGTCGGTGAACTCGAAGACGCTGTGGATCAGTTGGCGTTCCGCTTCGTCGAAGATGCCGTGCTGCGCCCCTTCGCGCACCATGTGCTTGACCTCTTCCTCCGAGATGAAGCCTTCCTCCGCGGTGGCGCTTTGGCCGAAGAGGCGCAGCACCAGGCCGGTCGACACGGTGAGCAGGCGTACCAGCGGCGCGGCCAGCATTGACAGGCGGTTGATCGGCCGGGCGCACAGGCTGGCGAGACGTTCGCTGTGGCGCAAGGCCAGCGACTTCGGGACGAGCTCGCCGACGATCAGCGTGAAGTACGAGATCAGCGTCACCGTGAGCGTCAGCGCCAGGAGCTCACTCCATGGGAGTACGGTGGCGGGCAAGACGCTGTTGAAGAAAGGCTCGAGAGAGCGGACCGCGGCGGCGCCGCCGAGGACCGACGCGGTGGACGCGACGACCGTCACGCCGACTTGGACGGTAGCGAGAAAGCGATTCGGATCATCTTTCAGCGCGGTGACGATTGGCGCGACCGGATTGCCGTCGGCAATGAGCTGTGCCAGCCGGCTCTTGCGGACGGCGACGATCGAAATCTCGGCGGCTGAGAAGAAGCCATTGGCGAGAATCAGGACGAGGACGGCTACGATGTCGAGCCAGCCGGTTTGGACGTACATGTTCTGCCCTCTACCTCCGTGGCGGCCAGCATAGCGGCGCCACCTGCCGCGAGCCAGCGCATGGATTGGCGGTCGGTCACTCGGTGTGGCGGCTGGGTGGGATACCGTGGACGACGTGATGCTCGAAGAATTTGCGGAACGACTTGCCGCAGACCGTTTGAACCTCGCGGACGAAGCGCGCGGTGTCGACTTCGCCACCGTCCTTGGCGAGGCGGGTGACCACGTCGTCGAGGCGTTTCTTCCCGGCGGTGACGTGTTGGATGCGCTGGTCGAGTGCGTACATCACCAGCGGCGCGCTGTTGTTGGTTGCGGCGTTGTCTTGTTGTTGGGTGAGATCGACGTTCCACTTGCCGTAGCGCTCGAAGTAGCCGAGCGCGCGGGCGTAGGCGGCATCGGTGACGAGCCCGGCGCGGCGTTGCAGCTCGAGCGAGTAGAATTCGGCGAGCCCTTCTTCGATCCAATCGGCATCGGGTGCGGGCTTGTACGGCTGCAGGACGTGAAACAGTTCGTGGAGGTACGGGGACGTCTTGTCCGGAGTACGTATCGGTCGCTTGCCGTGCATGTAAAACGAGCGCTCGCCGCTGATGCCGCCGTGCCACATGGGATCCGGCGCGCTGACCAGCAGCACCGTTTCCGGTTGGGCGAGGAGAAGCCGAGCCAGGGCGGGGAGCGTGCCCTCGAGGAAATGAAACAGATCCTTGGGCACGAGCGTCGACCCGGGGGCGCGGGCCACCTGCATCATGACGTCGCCGATCTCTTGGCGATCGAGCGCGATCTTGCCGAGGGCGAACCAGCCGTGCGGGCGATCGAGGGTCTTCCCGGGATCGACGAGACGGTACGTATCCGCCGCGGCGGCCGTGAGTGGGGCGGCACTGTGCCAGCCGGCGGGCAGGCGGAAGATGAGCCGAGCACGCGATTTGGGTTCAAAGCCGTCGCGCGGGTGGTAGTCGATCGCCGTCCGAGGAAAGAGGTCACGCGCGCGGGTGACGATCCAGTCGGTGCCGGCGTAGCTGTCGTAGCGTTGATGCTGACCGCGGACGTGGTTGATGCGGGCGCGATAGGTGAGATGAGCGTAGGGGGCGCCGGGAGTCCAGTGCAGTCCGCCATCGGTCTGCTCGAGGGTGCCGGTGGCTTCGAATCGATCGAACCGCGCGGCGGGAAACTGCAAGCGCAGGTAGTTGACTTCGTCGATGCCGGAGAGGTCCCATCGCACCTGGGCAATGTCCGGGTGCTTCGCGGAGATGGTCACCGTGTAGTCGACGGCGAACGTTTCCCTGGCCTTGGCGGCGGCCGGCCAGAGGAGCAGTGTGGCCCACCAGAACGTTACGGCGGTGCACCGCCGCCCGCCGTCAATCGCCCGTTTGCGCATGATCGGCGGCGGCTTGCACGGTGCCGGAGCGATCCTCGATGAGTCGGTCGAAGAACTGAAAGGCGGATTCGCCTTGCCAGTCCTCGGGGCCGATGGTGTGTTGGACGACACGGCCGCCCCGGTCGATGACGAACGTTTCCGGGTATCCGGTGACGCCGTAGCGTGGCGGGACGATGCCGTCTGAATCGATGAGGACGGGAAACGTCAGGTGCATTTCATCGACGAAGGGCCGGACGCTGGTGCTGCCGTCTTCGTCTTCGCTGACCGCGAGCATGACGAAATCGCGGCCCTTGAGGCGGCGGTGCAGCTGCTCCATCGACGGCATCTCCATGCGACATGGAGCGCACCAAGTGGCCCACACGTTGAGGAAGACGACCTTGCCGCGGAAGTCGGAGAGGTGGTGCGGATGGCCTTCGAGATCCTTGAGGGTGAAGTCCGGGGCGGGGAAGCCGGCGCGCCCGCTGGCTTGGAGTTGCTGATAGTAGAACGCGGCGCCCAGGGCGATCAGCAGGAAGCCGAAGGGCAGGCTCCAGCGCTTCATTGTTTGGATGCGTGCAGTGCTGTGGGAGCCTGTACCGGTGTCGCCGAGGCAGAGAGGAGCTTCCAGCCGCCGATGGAGACGAGGACGATGCTGATGAGCTGTGCCTGGCTCAAGCCGAATAGGGCGGGTGGGTTGATGCGCACGAACTCGATGAGGAAGCGGGCGATCGGAGCGAGGACGAGATACCACCAAAACAGCGTGCCGGCGGGCTGGTTGCGCTTCCGGATGGCCCACAGGAAGGTAAAGATCAGGGCGTAAGCGCAGAACTCGTAGAGGGGGGTGGGGTGCACGCGTACGCCGGGTGGATAGTGCCAGCCGACGATGGCGTTCGGGTACGCCATTCCCCACGGCAGGGTCGTTTCCCGTCCCCAGTCGCCGTCACCGGCGAGCTCGCATCCGATGCGTCCAATGCCGTGCGCCAATACGAGCCCAGGGGCGATGCAGTCTACCGCCACCAACCAGGGGAGGTGGTGTTGCCGGATCATCAGGCTCACGGCGAGAAAGCCGCCAATGAGGCCGCCGTACCAAACGAAGCCGGCGCCGCTGAAGATAGCGTGGATGGGGTCGTTCACGAAACCGTCCCAATCGTCGATCAGGGCGAAGACGCGCGCGCCAACCAAGCCGCCAACCGCCGCCCAGAAGACCATCGACGACGCCAGGTCGCCGTTGAGACCTTTGCGGGTCAACTCCTGACCAGTGAGGTAGCCTGCGGTCAGGAAGGCGATCGCCATCATCAGACCGTAGCTGTAGATGGTCAGCGGTCCGACGTGCAGGATGACGGGGTGCATTGGGCCGGATCATAGCCGACGCTCCCGGCACAATCTAGTCGATGACGGCGTCCAGCCACTCGGCCGTGTCGGGTCGTCTTCGCGCCTCGATGTTGCATCAGGAATACCAGCGTAAACTATGAATAATGCGTTAGAAACCGCAGCGTTTCTGCGGGGCATGAGCGATCGATGGTGGCGCGTTGACTTACCGGCCCTCGCTCACTATATGTTGCGCGCCGTGAGGCGAAGGTAGTAGCGCGAAGGAACGGGGTCCCACATGCGTATGATGATGCCGCCACTGAAGGAGCGCCGGGTGATCCACCGATATCTGGCGTTATTCTTTCAGACGCATCGTCTTGCCGACTTCAATCGCGCGGTGAGCGCGATCTGCCGGTTCTACAATCTCAAGCGCCCACGGGTGGAGTGGTTCGAGTATATCGACTGGGGCAAGACTGCGGGCAAGACGTACGAAGATGGGAAGATCCACCTCGTGCACCCGGAGAACTGGAAGAACGGTCGCAAGTACAACTCCGAGCGGCAATGGATCAATGCCGTGTACCACGAGATGGGGCACTACGTGTTCTGGGCTGACGCCGAGCGTAAGGCGGATACCTTCGCTTTTCGGATGGCGCGCGGTGCCGGCAACGGCAACCCACGGCAGAACGGTCAGCGCGTCCGTCGGGCGGCGTAAGCATGGCGAGGAAGCCCGGTGACGAGAAGGCTGCGCAGGGTCCGACGGTTGCCAACCGCTGGTGGGTCGACCTTGGCGGCACCGAGAAGGTGAAGGTCAAGCGGGCAGCGGGACCTGCGGGCAGTCAGTTCTTCCAGGTGGCTCACGATTTTGAACAGGAGCGAGCCCGCGAACGCCTGACGGACAACAACCTGAAGCTGGTGCACACGGCGAATCCGCCTGAGGGCGGGTGGGCGTACGTCCGCCTCGCTGAGACGGCATACCCGGAACGTGAGCTGGAGCGGGTCAAGAAGTTGGTGGCACTCCCGTCCTATGCGCGGGGGGTGATCGTCGACTGCGGGCGGTCCATCCGCCTCCTCGTGACCAGCACGCCGCTCGGCGACCGGCTCTTAGAGTTGGCGTTGGGGGAAGTCCCATCGTTCGACTGTTGGGTGCACAACGAGTGGGTTCGTGAGGCGCTCTTCGAGGATGCCGAGCGTGCGCTCAAGGCGCTGCAACGTTTCATTCGTGAGTATCTGTCTCCCGAAGGCATCGCCCACTACGACGCGATTTCAGCGCGTGCCTAGAGGGCAGGGCGTCAGCGGTCGGTGAGCTTTCTGCGGCCGCGCCGTGGCGGCTGCCCGATCGACTCGAGGTCGGGTTCCCACACCTTGCGGACGCCGAAGAAGTAGCAACACATTTCGTTGTCCATGTCGTTGTTGAAGGTGCGCTGTCGTCCGTCGTCAAAGAGGATCCGCACCAGGCATGTTCCGCCGGGAAGCGTCGAGGTCATCTCCTCGACGACGACGCCCGGTCCCCACTGTTCATAGTCGCGGTGGCGAACTCGGTCGCCAAGTCGCAAGTAGAGTCGTTTGTCGCGCATGGCGTTGTACCGTCATGCGTACCACAACTGCGCGTCGGCAGTGAAGAGTGCGCCTTACTTGAAGTCTTCTGTAAAGAGCACTTGCTGGACGTAGACGAAGCGTGGCGTCAGCGGCGGCAGGTTGCGGACATCGTTGAAAGCCGAATCGTAGTCCCACACGCGCGTCGGTGGGTTGTAGATGTTGCAGGTGTTTCCAGTACCGCACCACGCCCCGTTGACGTGTGTGGGCGTGCCGAGGCTGACGAAGGACCCGGCGTAGGTCAGGGTGTCGCCGCTCCAGTTTTCATGGAATCGCGGGTAGTTCTCCAAGCCACCGTTGTAGGTACTGCGGCCGCCGTTGGCAGTGGTCGCGTCGACGCCGGCGAGAAACGCCGAGTTGATAGTCGTGCTCGTGGCATTGCGGGAGCTATCAGCGAGTGCGTTGACGCTCTGGCAGTCGTTGGTGACGCACGCCGTACTAGAGAAGTTGTTCTGGAAATAGTTATTCGAAAGGATGTTGATGCTGTCACCGATGATCGCCGCGGGCTGCTTGGGTAAAGTGCCACCAGCAGCGGTGCCGGCATTATAGTCTCCCTGAACGTAAATCGGCTGGTCGCTGACCACAGTGACGCCAGTTGGGTCACCACCCGATGCGACGGTGGGGAACTTCAGGTCCCTGCTGCCAAAGATCCGAACCCCGTAGTTGTTGATGCCGGTCGAGTCTTGTCCTTGGACGGTGGCATAGATCACCAGTCCGCCATCGGTGGTATCCGCTGGATCGAAGAGCCGATTGGTGCTGGGCTGCGCAAAGTTCCATTGGAGGAGGTCCGCCAGGTTGATGTTGAGGAGGTACACCCATTTTTTTTCACGTTGGTTGTAGAACCCGCCGCGTCTGTAGTCAGCGTCACCTGTCATATCACTCTTATATACACGTGTATCACTTGCAAAGTCAGGATCATACGATATCGCCGCGGTGTTTGGGCCAGTCTTCGGAACATCAGAGTAGAAGAGTGGCCGAGTTTTGGAAAACTGGCTGCTTGCAATGTTGAAGCTTGCCATAAATGTCTGCAGTAGGGCGGTCTTGGCGGTATCTTGGTTTCCGCTGGCATCCTGGGCTTCGATTACGTAAAGCGGACATCCTGTGGCTGGGCATGATGCAAGCCATTTGGGCAGAACATTCGTGGTCTGGTCGAGCCGCAAGACGATACGCAGGTCGGCGTTGGTCCAGTAAACCCCTGTGCCCTTGGCCGTGATATCCGGTTGCGGAACCGAGATGCTCTGGATCTGGCTGACCATGCCGCCGTTCCACTGTGCGAGCTCGGATATGGGCACTTTGCGCAGGCTGCTGCCCGTGCACGTGAGATCCTTCGGATCCAGGTTGCCGTTGTGGTCGGCGTCTTTGAGCATGTCGACGGTGACGGCGCCGCCGCAGGTCTGGTCATCTTTGCGGCCGCGATAGATGTCGCCCTTGGTGGAGATCTGGACCGTCGTAATCTTAGGTGGGTTGTCTTCGATATACAGGTGCGCGTCGGAATTCAGGTAGAGGTTGCCATTGGTGTGTACCCGGCCGTGCAGGTGCATGTCGGCGCCGGGTAGGATTTCCAGGTCATTGGCGTAGAAGGCCACGAATTGGAAGAGCGGAATATACCCGACCAAAAACTCCGCACCGACCGAGGCTTCGGTGTCGCCGCTGATCTTCCCCGCTTGCGAGCCGGCATTGTAAATGTATTGGATGGCGTTCAGACCAGAGAATACCTGACCGGAGGGAATCGTCACTGTTTGAGGATTGCCTGCCAAGCTGGTGAGCTGGTAGTTCACGGTGCGACTGCCTACTGTCAACGTCACGGTGTTGAAATCTGAGCCGGTGGGGACGCGGAAGTTGAGGAAGAGGTTCTTGTAGTCACCCATCCCTTTGTTCAGACCCGCCTCGGCCGCATAGAAACCGGTGGCGCTCTGGGCGAAGGCGCCCCTTAGCCGCGTATCCATATTGACGGAGACGGCGACGGTGGCTGCGATCGCCATCAGAAAGGTCAGCATGAGGATGACGCTGACAATCGCAACGCCGCGCTCGGAGGTGATGGACCGCATCTGCAGTACCTCAGCCGGGGAGGAGATTTCGCGGTTTGACGCCCACTGTCAGGGTCCGACGGTAGTACTGTCCGTTCAGGTTCTTCTTGTCGGACCGAGCCGTCACCGTGAGAAATATCTGTTGCACGAGGCGCCATTCGTCGTCAGTGGCGGGTATGTTGACGGTGTCGCAGGGCGGGCAATTGCGCGCCAATTGATATTGAATGTCGAGCTTTTCAATGCCAACCGCGAACGACTGAGCCCCTTGGTTGTTGATCTCCAGCATCAACTCGGGTGTGTCACCCCACGAAGCCGCCCAGTGGTTGATAGAGTAGGTGCGTTCGTCGATGGCGTAGACTCCGCTGGTGGACGCATACGCCTGGCTTGCCGCGGGCGATCGGGTGATCGTATTGCTGCCGGACGAGACGGCAGAGATCGTAAAAAACTCCCCACTGCCATCGGTGCCGCGGATGTAGGCGCGCATGCCCACGACGAATCCGTTGACGTTCTGCACCGAAATGGTTGTTGATCCCGTGACCACATCGGCGGTGGTCGTGCTGTTCACGCAGGACAGATCGGGGCGTGCGATTCCCGCGCGTGTGGTGATCTGATCTTCGGTGCCGTTGTTGACGCCGTCGAGGGCGATGAAGTCCCCGGTGATTGGCAAGCACGCGCCGCCGAGCCGCAGGTCGCGAACCATCGAATCAATGGACGCGCGTGCGGCCTGAGTGGTTTCGACCTGGAGCTCCTGGTTCCGCATGAAGCGCGCGCTCGCATGCAAGAGCCCCGTGACGGCGACCATTGAGACGCTGGTGACCGCAATGGCCATCAGCAGCTCCAGGAGTGAGAACCCCGCCGCGTTACTGCGTGACTTGCGTGTAGATAGTGTTGAGCGACACATTCTTCGCACCGCTTGGCTCGGTCCAGTTGACGTTAACGGCAATCGATTTGAGGTTGGGGTCGGGCGAGTTCGGTGTGACGACGCTCGTCAAGGTGAGGGTGACGCGCCCCTGCTGTTGGGTGTACGTGTGGCCAACAATGTCGTTGTAGTCGGCGGCCCGCAGGTTCTCGATTTCCTGCTCCGCCATGCTGTAGGCTATGGAATAGAGGTTGTTGCTACTGGCGGCTCGGACATGTTGCACGATGAAGTTGCCGATGGCCGAGACGCTGACGGCGAAGATGCTGAGCGCAACGAGTGTCTCCGCCACACTGATCCCCGCCTCTGTGCTGCCTCTACCGCGCCCGATGAGGAACGTGCCACTCGTGTTAGAATTCATCGTACACCTGCCCAGACGGCCACACGGACAACGCGTGTGAGGCTCCGTACTTCGTGTCCCACAGATAAACGTAGACCGGATAGGTCGCGGTAATCGCTATGCCTCGGGTATTGAACTCGACCGCTGTCGGGTACATCCACACCATCAGATTGCTCGGGAGATTGATGTCCCTGGTTACCTTGTCGAGCACCCAGCTGCTGCCCGACTGCTTGAGCCGTTGGACTTGGTAGTGGGTGAGGGACTGCCAATTGAATGAAAAGTGGGCTCCCGATGTGATTGCGCCGGCGCGAGCGGTCCGCAGATCCGCTATCATGTTTTCCAGGTACGTATTCGTTTTCTCGCGCTGCTTTTCGATGTGTGGCAATGCGGTGGCAACGACGATCCCGAGGATTGCAACCGTGGTCAGCAGCTCGACGAGGCTGAAACCACGCGGGTTGCGCAGCCGTCGTCTCAGCGAAGGATGGGTCGGAACCGTCATCGCCATTGGAATGACGCAAGGGGCGTGCCGCTTTGCTGGGCTGGTTGGAGGCGCACGCCTCAGACGCAGCGTCTGTTACAGACTGGCGGTGATGGTGGCGTATCGTCACCGCATCGGCGCTGTGGCGGCGGATAGGCGCGCCGGCGATGGCGCGCCTAGGTGTGAATGTGCCACGTCGGCGGGAGGCTAAGGCGAGATTCTTGACTTCCCGTCGGGTGGTTTCTATGCTCGGCGCGGACGAGGTTTCGGGTGTCCCCGGAGAGCTGTCGGAGTGGGAATACGGCCAAGGGCTGCCATCTGGCGTCCAAGACGTGGATAAGCGAACAGGTTGCCGGTCTCATCCTGGCCGGAGGCCAGAACTCGCGTATGGGAGGAGCCGACAAAGCGTTCCTCACGGTCCAGGGCGCGACGGTTTTTCAGCGCACCCTGACCCTGATGCGACGCTGCTTCCCTCAGGTGATCGTCGTCAGCAATCGTCCGGAAAAATATACCGCCTTCGACGTACAAGTCACCACAGACCAGTTTCCTGGGCTGGGCCCGCTCGCTGGCATCCACGCCGGGATGGGCATCATTCAGTTGCCCTACACGTTTGTCGTGGCCTGCGACATGCCCTTTCTGCGGATTGAGCCGATTGCCTTCCTCATCAATCGAGTCGGTGCGCACGAGGCGGTCATTCCCCATTGGGATGGTGACATCGAACCCCTACATGCCATCTACGCAACCATGTTGCGCCCACGGATCGAGCGGGCCTTGCGAGGCGGTACGCTCGCAATACGCGAGTTCCTGCCGCAGGTGCGGGCGGAGTACGTCCCGGAGACGCTGATGCGCGGAGTGTGTGGTGCCGACGAGTCGTTCCGCAACGTGAATACGCCGGAGGAGGCGGCACGGTTTGCGGTGCAGATGGAGCCCTGACCCCGCTCCCCAACGGTGGTTCCGGTCATTGACCGCACACAGCGAGCACAGTAGAGTGCGCGTCACGAGTAGTTTCGAGAGCGTGAGGTTGCGTCCTCCCTGACCATCGCCCCGGTTCGATACCCCGAACGTCGATCCCCGCATGCTACGATGGCCACCGATCTCATTTCTGAAACGTATCAGCGGCTGGTCCGGGGGCTTGCTCCTACCGCTGCACAGATCGTGCTCTTCGAACATGTGCGCGATATTCCGTACGCGTATCCAGCGAGTCGTGACCCCCAGGAGGTTCTTCGTAGAGGTTGCGGCTCTTGCTCCGGCAAACACTACTTGCTGGGAGAGATGTTCCGTCTCCATGGGCTGCGCGTCCGCCACATGATCTGTACCCATCGCTTCAACGAATCTCCCTTGGTGTTCCCCCCTCCGATGCAGGAGCTCCTGCGCAAGAACGAGATCATCGACGTGCACGACTACGTGCAGATCTTCGTCGAGGACCAATGGCGCGACGTTGACGCCACTTGGGAACGCGGGCTCCGTGAGTTTGGGTTCCCGGTCAATGAGGACTGGGATGGGAAGAGTGCAATGCTGCTCAGTGTCGTCGCGGAGGAATTGACGGGGGTCGACGGTGATCCCGAACACGCAAAAGAGGAACTGCTCTCCAAGCTCACCCCACGGCAGCGGTCACTGCGCCGTCAATTTCTTGAAGCGCTCAGTGCCTGGGTGCAAGAACTGAGTGCCGAGGTTCGACGCGACGCCGAGGGCGCATGAGTGACGATGAACTCGTTGACGTTGTCGACGAGCACGACTCCGTGCTGCGGCGTGCACCGCGCAGTGAAGTCCGGCGACACAATCTGCGCCACCGCAGCGTCTACGTTCTCGTCTTCAACTCGGCGGGCCAGCTCTTCGTGCATCAGCGCACGCAGAGCAAGGATATCTTTCCCGGATGCTGGGATGTCGCCGCGGGTGGAGTGCTCAATGCTGGCGAAGAGTACGACGCGGGCGCGGCGCGCGAACTTCGCGAAGAATTCGGGATCCACGGCGTGACGCTGCGCCGCCTATTCCCACTCCGATACGACGATGCGGCCAATCATGTGTTGGGGTTCGTGTATAGCTGCACGTGGGACGGCCCGCTCCGTTTGCAGGCGTCCGAGGTTGCGCGCGGCGAATGGCTGGACCTCGACGTCGTTCTGGAACGCACGCAGCGCGACACCTTCTGCCCAGACGGCTTGGAAGCGCTTCGACTCTACCTGGCCAAGCTGCAGGCCGCACGTGACCGACGCTAACCAGCCAGGTGGCCGCAGAGATGTGGCGCGCTACTTGGTCCGTTCCAGCGGCTTCTCCTTTTTCTCCGGACGAGCCCCGTGATAGTGCCGCCAGAAGCGCTTGATGCGCTGGGGATCGTACCCGCCCTTCGGTGACTTCACGCCATGGGCGTGAGAGCCCACCGATCGCGACGGCCTATCGAGATCGCGCTCGTCGTCGGCGTCGCTGCGCGCAAGGCGCACCAGCGAGCGCGACCAGCCAGGGTCAACGGTGCGTATGACCGGCAAGGCTAAGGTGGCCAGCAGTGCTACCTGTGCGAGCCGTTGAGACCGCTGGGCTCGCGTGATCCAGGTGTGCCGTCTCAGTCGCTGAACGCCACTTCCCTGGGGGTTCGCCGGCACGGGGTCGCTCTCAGTTGGCACGCGGCTTCTCGATCGTGCGTACGCTTTGCTCGAGCACGGTCTTACGCACCCCGTCGGCGTTCTCGATGGTGACGACCGATCCATCAATCGCGAGGACCTTGAACCGCCCCGGGGCGCTCATGACGACGACTTCGTCTCCGATTTGCACCATAACTGTCATCCTCCGGAACGGCTCATCGTAGCGAGTTGGGCCGAATCCAGCAAAGCCCCCGCCGTTGTCGCTCCGGACCGTGTATGGTAGCGTCCGTGGCAATGCAACCACTTGCGGAACATTCCGCGACCGGCGATGGAGCGGACGAGTGCTTCATGGAGGTAGCGCTCCGCGCCGCGCGGCGCGCCGGCGCGATAGGTGAAGTGCCGGTCGGTGCGGTGCTCGTGCGCGCCGGTAGGGTTATCGGCCTGGGATGCAATGGCTCGATCGCGTCAAGCGATCCAACGGCACACGCGGAAATCCTAGCCTTGCGCGACGGCGCTGGTCGCCTCGGCAACTATCGTCTTGTGGGGACGACATTGTACGTTACGGTAGAACCCTGCTTGATGTGTGTCGGAGCGCTATTGCACGCTCGGGTCGCTCGAGTAGTGTTCGGTTGCGCCGAACCGAGGAGCGGTGCGCTCGGTTCGATGTATGATGTGGGTCGCGACGGTCGCGGTAGCCACCGCCTTGAGACCTGCGGAGGGGTGCGCGCTGCGGCGGCCAGGGATTTACTCCAAGAGTTCTTTCGGATGCGGAGAGGTGCGTGAGCCCGGTTGAAACGGCACGACTCGAAATCGTGTGACCCCTTGCGGGTCCGGGGGTTCGAATCCCCCCCTCTCCGCCACTACCTTAAGAGACCTGTCGCTAGCGGCACAGACCTCACGGGAGCCCCCACGGCAAGTTCAGCCGCGATAACGACGGATCCGTCAGAAGCAATTGATCTTCACTATCGATCTGCGTATTGATGATACGGTAAGCAATCGGATTGTCTTGGATCTTGCGTGTGGAGGTGCGATGCCCCGGGTACGAAGCGCGCTGCTGAGCCTGATCGTCTGTGCAACGACGTCCGGCGTATTGACGCCTGCACCCGCCCACGCCCACGGCGGCCCGCCACCGGACATCTCGTCCTGGGGGCCGTTTGACGCGGCGACGGCGCAGTGTCAGCGCGTCATCAGTGGTGCTATACAGCGCTGTTTTGACCGGGCCATCGCCGTCAAGCGCCACTGCATGGACACCCAACTCGCTGGTGGGCAATGCGACGAAGCAGATCGGGACAATCGAATTGCAGCGGCCCAGCAAGCGGCCGAAGGTGCCGTTGCCGGGGCGTGCGGTGACCTGCAACTGCAGACCCTGCACTTCCTCAATTTAGACGATGCCAAATCGGATGTTGCGCGGGGGTGCAACGATCAATCGGATGCCGCGCTGTCAGTGCTCTACGGGCCCGCCATGGCGAGAGGGACGGCCGCCACCGGCAATACGTCGGTGGATGGCTGCATGCAGCGAACCGCCGCCCTCGGGGTGAAGTTGCTCCGATTCTCGACCCGCCTGAAAAGCCGTGCCCTCGATCGGATCGCCAGCCGCGATCTACCTCCCAGTCAACGTCTGGCGCTGCTCGCGGAGGTCGATCGCCGCGTCGCCGCTCTTCGTCAGAAAGTGATCGACCGCATCGCCGCCGCGTGCCCGAGCTTCGGGGCGATTTACGACCGCGACAGCGCAACGGTGATGAGCGTGCTCGAGCCGCGCGGCGACTGCGTCGTTTTCGCTGGTTACGTGCAGTCCGCTATAGCTTGTCCGACCCCCGTGTGTGGGAACGGGGTGAAGGAGACCGGAGAGCAATGCGACGATGGCAACCAAACGAACGACGACCTCTGTCACAATGATTGCACCAAGAACGACTGTGCCGTGTTCCCGACGACGTACGATCTGATACAGGCGGCGATCTTCGAGCAACACGGCTGCACGAACGATCTCTGTCACGGCAGCATAAAGCAGGGAGGCTTGGACCTGCGTGCCGGGTTCTCCTACGAAGCGCTGACAGCACCTTCGACCATCGCGCCGGATTTAAAGCGTATCGAGCCGGGCGATGAGACCCGTAGCCTCCTATGGCTCAAGCTGGCTGCAGCGACACTGGGACGGACGGGTGTGCCCGGTTCGCCAATGCCCCTCGGACTACCCGCCCTGAGCGCCAACGAGTTGGAGGCGCTGCGGGTGTGGATCCACGCCGCCGCGCCGTCGACGGGAGTGGTGGCTGGCGTCGCCGAATTGCTCAACGCCTGCGCGCTCCCTGCCGATCCGATTCAAATCCAGCCACCTGACTCACCTCCAGCAGGTACGGGGGTGCAGATCGAGATGCCGGGGTGGGACCTCCGGGCACACAGTGAAGGCGAAGTGTGCTTCGTGAGCTACTACGACGTGAGCAGCCAGGTTCCAGCCGAATTTCAAGGACCGGATGGGACCTTCCGTTTCCGGCGTCAGATCATCGTTCAAGATCCACAGAGCCATCACCTTATCGTTAACCTGTACCGTGGCGCCTCTACGATCGATGACCCCTTGTGGGGGGCGTTTACGTGCAAGGGCGGGCCGCTGGACGGGCAGACCTGTGATCCCAAGCAGAGCGATTCATGCGGCACGGGTGGCCTTTGCGGTAGCGCTCCGACCTCGAGCGTCGCATGCATCGGCTTCGGTCCAAGCGACGCGCAAACCGGCTTCGCCGGCTTCACCGGGACCCAGCAGACCTCGTACGAGCAGACCTTTGCACCCGGTGTGTACGAGGAGGTGCCGCTGAAGGGCATCATCATCTGGAACTCGCACGCCTTCAACCTGACGCGCTCGGATGCAAAGCAGCGCGCTTGGATGAACTTCTACTTCGCTCCGCCGGAGGATCAAAAGTATCCGGTGCAAGGGATCTTCGATCTCAGCGACATCTTCGGGATGGTAGTGCCGCCCTTCAAAACGGAGGAGATCTGCAACACGCACCTGCTGGATCAGGGGACGTACCTTTTCCATCTCAGCTCGCACATGCACAAACGCGGCAAGCGCTTCACGATCTTCGCACCTGACGGTTCGCTCATGTACACGAGCAACATCTACAACGACCCGGTGCAACTGTACTTTGACCCGCCGCTGGTCTTCAACGATCCGGATCCGGCCACCCGCACCCTGAGGTACTGCGCCCTCTACGACAACGGAGCCACCGACCCCACCGAGGTGAAGCGCAAGTCAACGTCGCCGGACACTCCGATCGGGTTCCCGTCTGGAGGTCCGTGCACAACGCCAACCGGCTGCACATCTGGGAAAGTAGGGCAGAGTTGCAGCGGGAACACGCAAGCAAAGCGAAACGCATCCTGCGATACCAGCGTTGGGCAGGGTGACGGCGTTTGCGATGCCTGCGTTCTCCGCGGAGGCGTGACGACCGAGGATGAAATGTTCATCCTGTTGGGGACGTACTACGTTCCCTAAGTAGTCCGGTTCATAAGTTCGGCAACGTATTGGGATCAAGCGGCGCGACGCAGCGGATCTGGGATTTCATGGCTTTGGGAGCGTGCCAGAAGGGCATCGAGGTCGGCGCGGGTGAACTTCCACTCGAACGGCACGGCGATCTGCTCGTAGTGTTCCTGGAAGCGCAGGAGTCGATCTTCGACCTCGGCGAGCGAGGCGAAGTCATTCGGGGTAAGCACCTTGCGCTGGATGATCGAGAAATAGATCTCGGTCTGGTTGAGCCAGCTGGCATGCACCGGACCATGCACAGGGATGACGTTGCGGAAGGCCGCTTGCAACCGACGCACGCAAGCACCGCCACGGTGAGAAGAGCCGTTGTCCATGATCCAGAAGACGCGCCGCCCGGTCTTGTAGGGGGGCT